>JAEEGF011468363.1_pt1 | contig 25827 bp, 21 predicted proteins | sample 9134171 | NCBI WGS metagenome assembly JAEEGF01 (sample SAMN16246542, study PRJNA631951) | gut metagenome | biome: gut microbiome; feature: rumen; material: AP-attached | host: Bos | place: Iran: Karaj | collected 2018-10 | reverse complement strand
CCGGGCGAAGTATTCCGGCCCGGCATAGACCGCCGCGGGCGGGTTTTTCTTATTGAAGGGGTACTTCTTTTTCCTGCCGAAAAGCTCTGACAGCTTGAAGCCCATGGGGTTCCCTCCTTTTCATAGGCAGCGCAGACGCGCGGTTTTCTTTTTTGAATGATTATACCATTCTTCTTCTCCCATCACAAGCGCGCCTTTCTCTTGTGCGGCGCACCTGCATCGTGTAAAATGTAGAAAAATGTCTTGGGACCGTCCCGGGGGAGGAACGAGCATGGAACAGCAATTCTGCGCCTTTATCAGCTACCGCCACCAGAGCCCGGATCAGGAGATCGCCAAAAAGCTCCACACCGCCATCGAGACCTACCACATTCCCGGCAGCATCCGGAAAAAGACGGGCCGCAAGCGCCTGGGCCGGGTATTCCGGGATCAGGAGGAGCTGCCCCTGTCCCCCGACCTGGGCAGCGACATCGAGGCGGCCCTGGACCGGAGCGAATGGCTCATCGCCATCTGCTCCCCCCGCTATCTGGAAAGCCGCTGGTGCCTGCGGGAGGTGGAATACTTCATCCAGCACAAGGGCCGGGACCGGGTGCTGGCGGTGCTGGCGGAGGGGACGCCGGAGACCAGCTTCCCGGAGCTGCTGCGCTTCGAGACCGACGAAAACGGCCTCCGGCGGGAGACGGAGCCTTTGGCGGCCAATGTCTGCGCGCCCGGTCTGGGGCAGCAGCTGAAGCTGCTGAAGGGAGAACAGCTGCGCCTCCTGGCCCCCATGCTCGGCGTGGGCTACGACGATCTGAAACGCCGGGCCCGCCAGCGGAAGCTGCGCACCATCGCCGTGGGCGCCGCCGCAGCCCTGGTGATCGCCGCGGGGACGGGGACTTATCTCTCCATAAACCACGCCAGGAACGAAGCCCTCAAACGGGAGGCGGAGGAACAGCAGCGCATCGCCGCGGAGCAGGCCCGGCTGGCGGAGGAGCAGCAGCGCCTGGCGGAAGAACGGCGGCTGCTGGCGGAGCAGGAACGGCTGAGCGCAGTCTCCAACAGCATCGGGGAATACCTGGAAAAAGCCGCCTCCGCCCGGATCGCCGGGGAAAAGCGGAGCGCGGCGGGCACGCTGCTGGAGGCCCTGGCCCTCAGCGACATTAACGACTCCATGCGCCGCGGCGAGATCCTTTCGCAGCTGCGCAGGACCATGTATATCGAGCCTTACAGCCCCGTAGCCGGGTTCACCAACCAGAATGTCCGGCTGATGGATCTGGTGCCCTCCCCCGACGGCAGCAAGGCCGTCGGGGTGGAGAACTCCAACTCCGCGGCCCTCATCGACTTCGGCACGGGAGAGGTGGCCTACCGGGTCAGCGTGGGCAATACGCAGATCGGCAGCCTGCTTTTCTCCCCCGACGGGGAGCGCTTCTGCGCCATCTGCGACCAGGGCAGGCTGGCCGTCGTCTGGAACACGGCGGACGGCTCCGAGGCTTTCCGCTATGTCAGCAAGCAGGACAAGCAATATCACATCGCCAACGCCCTTTTCTGGCGGGATGGGGACACGCTGCTGGTGCAGGACATGGAGCGCTTCCTCTTCGTATCTTCGGACGGCACGGAGAATCTGCTCTACACCATGGGGGACATGCAGGACTGGTATTCCTATGACGACAATATCTACACCATCCTCTATGAGAAGCCCATGGACGAGATCTTCACCTTCCGGGAGGACCTGGACGATTATACCGGCACCCAGGTGGTGGTTTCGGAGGACTGGTCGAAGATCCTGATCTCCGGCAACAACGGCGCCACCGGCACCCTCATCATCGACGAAAACGGGCAGCTGGTCTGCCCCCTCTACGGCATGCCCGGCACCGTATTTGAGCACTACACCCTTTCCCCGGACGGGCGCAGGGTGGCCTGCCGCTCCTATACCGGCCTCATGTTCCAGTGGGATGCGCAGACGGGGGACATGGTGACCATCGACTACTTCGATCCCGCCCAGGGGGAATCCAGCGACATCGTCTTTTCTCCGGATTCCTCCCGGATGGCCTTCGTCGCCGCCGACACGCTCTATTGCGTGGACCCCTGGAATGAGATCATGCTGTTCTCCGGCACGGTGGAGAGCACCAACATCGTCCCCGAGCTGGTATTCAGCCGGGACGGGCGCACCCTTTTCCTCACAGCCCAGAACCTGTATATCATCGACGCCCAGACCGGCGCGCTGCTGCGCATGGACGCGGCGGACTTCAGTTCCATCCACAGCGGGGTCATTCCCATGGAGGACACGGTCTTCATCTCCCGCTCCAACGGCGACGCCTATCTTTACAGTCTGCCCGGCCTGGCCTCCGTCCGGGAGACGGAGAGCTTTTCCGGCGAGCTCTGCCCGGAATACGACGCCGCGGACATGCCCGCCCAAGGCTGGGACACGGACCTCCGGCAGGAACACGAGCTGACGGAGGCCTTCCTCACCACCGCAGGGACGATCAACCCCAACCCCCAGCTCCGCTTTTCCCGGGACGGGATGCGCGCCGCCCTGCTCTACCCGGACGGGGTGATCGAGCTCTTTGATCGGGAGGGGGACGGCTCGGTGCTGGCCATGATCGGCCAGCTCACCAGCGAGATCACCGGCTTCGGCATGACGGAGGACCGGCTGGTGGCCTCGGACGCCTCGGGACGGCTGCTGATCTATGACCTGGGGACGCTGTCCGTGCAGACGATCCTGAATCTGGAGGTCAACCATTACCGCTTCGCCTTCAGCCCCGACGGGGACATGCTCATGGCCCTGGACTGGGACGGGAACATCGACGTTTTCAGCCTTTCGGAGGGGGAAAAGCTCTTTTCCATGACCTCTCCCGCGGGCTTCACCGATTTCGGTTTCAGCGCGGACGGGGCCTGGGCGGTGGGCTATACCCCCAACGGCTGCGTCCTGGGGGACCTTTGGCGGGACGAAAGCGCCCTGATCGCCGCGGCGGAGCATCTGGCAGGCCCGGCGGACTAGAACAGGCCGGATATTGGAAAACTGCCGCGGGCAAACGCCTGCGGCAGTTTGTTTTTCCGTCAGTGGGACTTGATCTCCTGTATCCATTTGCCGCTGCAATAGCGGATGAAGCAGACGATGCCCTTCAGGGGGAATTCCACCGCCAGGAAGAAATAGATCCACCCGGGGCTGAGGTGCCAGACGAAGCCCGCCAGGGCCCCCAGGGGCAGGGAAATGAACCAGACGCAGCTGGAATCCGCCAGGAGCAGAAAGCGGGTGTCGCCCCCGCCCCGCAGGATGCCCTTGGAAATGACGAAGGCCACCATCTGCACGGGCAGCATGAAATAGGTGATCTTCAGCATCTGCCGGGCGATGGCCTCCGTCTCCGGCTGGATGGTGTAAAAGCGCATATAGGGCCCCGTGAGGGCCAGGAGGATGGGGATGACCGCCAGGCCGAAGAGGAAGGACAGGAGGATATAGGTGTTGCCCTGTCGCTTGGACTGGGCCAGGTCCCCTTCCCCGATGGTGTTGCCGATCACGATGGCGCTGGCCCCGGAAAGGCCGCTGTTGAGGATGGTGATGAGGCGCACCAGGCTGCCGGAAATGGAATTGGCGGCGCTGATCTCCGCGGAAATGTGACCGTAGATCACGCTTACCAGGGTGAGGCTCAGACCCAGCAGGGTATCGCTGAACAGCACCGGCAGGCTGAATTTCACATACTGCCGCCGAAGCTCCCCGCCGGGGCGGAGGAAATGCCGGAGCCGGAAGCCGAAGGCGTCCTCCTTCACGGCGAAGTAGCCGAAGACGAAGAGGAACTCGAAAACCCGGGCAATGACGGTGCCCACGGCAGCCCCCAGCAGCTCCAGCCGGGGGGCGCCCAGCTTGCCGAAAATGAAGACCCAGTTGAAAAAGAGGTTCAGGAAAAAGGCGATGGCGGAGCCGATCAGGGGGATGCGCACCTTCCCCACGCTGCGCATGAGATAGGTGGCGGTGGAGCTGAGGCCGGAGAGGAGGAAGGTGGTCCCGATGAGGCGCATATAGGGCCCGCCCCGGAGGATGACCGCTTCGTCGCTTGTGAAGGCCCGGAGCAGCAGCCGGGGCCAGACCATCCCCAGCAGGGTGAATATGAGGCAGATCGCCGCCGTCACCCGCAGGGCCATGGCCGCCGTGGTGAGCATGGGTTCCCGCTCTTTCCGGCCCCAGAACTGGCTGGACATGACCACCGCGCCGCTGCCCAGGCCCATGCAGATGAACTGGAAAAAAGCATAGGCCTGGTTGGAGAAGGCCGCCGCCGCGATGCTGACCTCCCCGAAGGAGCCGATCATGATATTGTCCAGAAAGTTGATGCCCACGGTGATGAGCTGCTGGAGGATCACCGGCAGCATGAGCAGCAACGTCTTTTTATAGAACCCCCGGTCCCGCAGTACGAACATCGTTTTGCCCTCCGTTGGGATGCGTTTGCGCCATTGTAGCATACTTTTCCCGGCGTGAACAGGGGCAGGGCATTTTTGTCGCCGCTGCGAAACCAAGCCGGGGCCGCACCGCGGCCATACCCGTTTCTTCCGATTTCCGGGGTACGGCTCATGTCTAAGCGAAATCCAACTATCGTTGACTTCTATTCGTCTATCCCCGGGATTATCGCGCGAAATTTAATATATTCATTTTCTATATCGCACGATTTATATTGAAGTTTCCTGTAATTTCGCATATAATAGTGTTGCGAGTATGGAAGGAGGGTTCAACATGGTCGTTACAGCAACGGAGTTCAAGGTAAACTTCGGGAAGTACCTCAGTATGCTTGCAACAGAGGATATCTTCATCACAAAAAACGGGAAGAAGATCGCAAAGGTGTCCAACCCCAATGTAAGCGCGGTGGAGGCAATCAGCGGCATCCTCGCCGGAAGGCTCCCGGAGGATTATGATGCCAAAGCACTGAGAGAGGAGCGGCTGCAGAAGTATGCGCCTGATGATTGACACCAACATCTTTCTGGATGTGCTGACGCAGCGGGAACCGTTTTTTGCAGATTCCAAGGCGGTTTTGCAGCTCTGCGAAAGCAAGAAAGTCCAGGGCTTCCTGTCTGCCTCCTGCGTTACCGACATCTTCTATTTAGTCCATCGTTATCTGCACAGCACGGAGATGGCGTATAAGGCCCTTGGCTCTGTCCTGGACATCGCAAAGGTGCTGTCTGTCACGAACGATGATGTACTCAATGCCTATCTGACCAGAGCGGCGGATTTTGAAGATTGTCTCCTGGCCACCTGTGCCAAGTCCAACAAATGTGATGCCATTGTCACGAGGAACAAAAAAGACTATTTGACCTTTGGGATCACGCTGTTGTCGCCTGAGGAGCTGCTGGAGTTGTACCCCTCCGATGAAAAGACCGAATCAGAATAGGAAAAGCACCCACCTTTCGGTGAGTGCTTTTCCTATGGAACTGCAAGTACAAATGGATAGAAAAGCAGCCTTTGGATGCAAATTGATGGTCATGGGTGCAAATGAGGGTGCGTGGGTTCAAAGCAAACGATTTGTATTCTGCGTTGATTTATTCTTTTTTGCGGTCTCTCCCTGCTTTTTGTCCGTTTCGAGCACAGCTTCCGCGACGTTTATGCCGATATCTGCCATGCCGGCGGCGTATTCGACCATTGCGCAGAAATCCCGCGCGTCGTATTCTCTGCCGGTGATCGATGTGATCGTTTCGCCTCTGCTGAAAGCGTTCAGAACGTCGAACGGGTCGAAGGCGTTGTGCACGGCCGTCCTGCAGCCGTCCTCATCCGTGATATACAGGCACGGCTCGTACGGCTGGCAGGTCAGAGTCAATCTCTTTCCGTTTACGATCAGATACGGACGATCGTTCTGCTGACCGAGCGTATAGCGCCCGTCCCGATAAACGACGGCGGCTTTATGGCTGTCCCACGGCGGGATAAAGGGCGCTTTCATTCTTTTGATCAGGTGTTCCCGATCATTCGGCGTTAATTCGCCCTGTTTGATCGCGCGGTCGAGAAGCTCGGCGTACTCGCGCTCGTCAATCTCAAAAAAAGCCTGTGAAAACTTGTCACTGTCGTGTTGGTCGAGATTCGTCCAAACCATCAGAAAGAGCTTGCCGTCGTCGGCTCTGCCGACGGCCTTTTCAATGCGGTATCGAAGCATTCCGATCTTCCACTCGCCCTCGAACGCTTCTTTATCGACCCAGAACCACGCGTGCCAGCCGTATCCGGAGTTTACTTTATATTCTTTCATTTTTCCTCAAATCCCGATTTGTCCTCTTGTTTACCAGTCATCGTCCAGCAGCGCGGACAGCCCCTCGTCCACGCCCGCTTTTATCATAACACAAAGAACAAAGCAAGGCAATTCTATCAGAATTACCTTGCTTTGCTGTAAATATATGGTATATTGCTTCTGGGCCGGGGTCAACTGACTTTTAACGATTACCCTTGAGATTTAACGATTACTCTGAAATCTAACGATTACCCCTGAGATTTAACGATTACCAGATAGCGAAAGCACCAGAAAACGAAAAAGACGCCTCCTGAAGACCGCGCAAAACGGTAATCGGAAGGCGTCTTATTTGTATGCGAAACCCGAAAGCCTTTGATTTCAAGGCATTTTCGAGTAAAAGAACAAGGTAGGCAATTCTATCAGAATTACCTACCTTACCCATCCGGTTTCTCCTTTATGTCAGTCTTACGATTTCATGTCGGGGCGTTCCCGCGACACGTTTCACCTGATACAACACATCATCGATCCAGTAAGTGATCTTATCTGCAGCCAGCTCGTTTGTGATGATGTTGGTGCAGATCAGATTATCACTGGAATCGGTGCCGCCACGGGCGAGAGGGAGTATGTGGTGGATATTCCAGCCACAATAGATCCGCTCGCCATTCCTGACAATGTAATAGTTAGGATCGCCATAAGCATCCCTGTACATTAGACCCCCGTCGAAGTCCTCCGCATAATGTGGAACGAAAACTCTAACCGATCCGGCACCTTAGTCCTTTACAGTTAATTGATAAAACGCTATTCCCTTGACCACTCCGCGTAAAGTTCCTCATAGATATCCGTCAGATAAAATATTTCCTGATAGACCGAATGATAATAAGGATCCGGGTAGCTTTCCCCGTCTATGACCCTGTATAGTTCGCTGCCCCGTATCTTTATGTTCCTCGGGTTCCCTCCCGTGTCTTCCTCGACCTCGAACTTGCCTTTGTCCTGAATGCTTCCGCCGGCGACCGCTGTTGATACGCTTCCGTCCTCGTTGTATGCCGTAGCTGTCCACATGACCGTCATGTCGCCGTCTTCAAGGAATCCGCGGCCGTCATTCATCACAAAGGAACCGCTGCTGTTAACGATGATCCTATAATGGTTGGTGGGAACCACCCTGTCATATTCGGTCGTGGACGCAAAACCTGTAGCATGGAATGTATCCATGCTTTCCAGCCCCTCAACATCCCGAAGCGAAGCAAAGCCTTCATAGCTGTGAAAGCTCGGCTCCTCAAGCCAGTAGGAAGTAGTGCCGTCGTAATAGCCTAAAACTACGCGGCAGCCTTCTTCGACCTTTCCCTTGAAATAAAAGCCTACCCGGCTGTGGATGGTGTCGTAGGGGACAGATCCGTCCTGCGAATAGCTCGACAGGCTGTATTTAAGTGTCGGGACGCCCTCTTCCATGCGGTCCTGGGCGTGCTCGCCGTCAAAGTAGACCGTCATCTCGGGGAAGCCCTCCGGGACCTCCTTCAGCAGTATGCCCATACTGCTTTCATCTTCCGTTTTGCCGGCCTGATACAGCTTGGCGAGGAAGTTCATATATTCAGGTTCAAGATCGTAGAGGACCGGCGCGTCCGAATCGGCTGCGGGCTCTTCGGGAACTTCCTGGGCAGGCTCTGGCTCAGTAAAAGCAGGCTCCGCACTCTGCGCGGGCTGTTCCGGTACCGGTTTGACCTTTTCCCCGCCATCCAGAATGTCCATTCCGAAGGAATCCGCCACGACCACTACGGTAAGCATTGCCGCCGCTACACGGGCAGCAGCCCTTCTCGTAAACAGCCTGCGCAGCATTCCGCTTTTTCCGGCATCGTCAGACACCGCAGGCGCCGCAAGGGCCTTCGGGGAATCTTCGCCCATATGAAATTCGCTGCTGGGAAGTTCGTTGAACTCCTTCGCGGCATTGTAACCGAATTCCCTGTCTTTCATCACTTAGCCTGATGCACGACCACCTGCTGGAACGGAATCTCCACGCCCGCCGCGTCAAAGCCTGTTTTTATCTCGCGGTTGATGACGCGGGCCGCCGCGAACACGTCTTTTTCCTCGACCTCGGCCACTACGCGAAGGTTGACCGAACTGCTGTCGAGTGCCTGTACGCCGATGTACTCCGGCCGCTTTTTGAACATATCGGGATACTTTCCCGGAATCTTATCGAGTATCGCGTTCAGCACCTTCTCCGCGTGCTCAAGGTTTTCGCCGTAGGCCACCGGGGCGTCACACACAGCCTTTGAAGCAGCTTTTGAACGGTTGAGCACGTCTTTGATGCCGGAATTGTTGATGACCTTGGTGTTGCCGCCCATATCAGTGATGCATGTGACGCGCATGCCTATGCTTGTCACCGTGCCGCGGAAACCGTTGATCTCAACGATGTCCCCGACATTGAATTCGTCCTCGAACACAAGGAAGATGCCCGTGATAAGGTCTGCGATAAGGCTCTCCGCCGCGAAGCCGATTATTAAAGCAACAATTCCTATGGATGCGAAGATCGTGCTCATGTTTACACCCAGGGCGCTGAGCACCATTATTATTCCCAGAAGGACAACTCCGTAGGTGCTGAATGAATATACCATCGAACTGATGCTTTGGCCCTTGCCTGTTTTGGGTTTGATCCTGCTCAGTATCAGCCGTATGATATTGACAAGCAGAAGAAGCATCAGCACTATCGCGATTATCTTGAATATCGCGACAAAATCGATCCTGACAGCATCTTTTATGCTGTCGACGTTGCCGAATATCTGGCTCCATATGTTTCGCAGATTTTCCCGCGCGCCTTCAGGCAGGAAGAAAAGTATCGAAGGATTTGTCACGATCAGGAAAAGCACCAGCGCCACAGCATAACGGACCACCTTTTTTACTGTCCCGTCCATTGCGGCCTTTTTCGCGCTTTCAGCAGTCTTTACATTATCGTCAGCCATTTTGACTCTCCGTCCCAGATGTTTTACTAAAATCAACAATAACTATATTACAATTATACTCTGAAATCTAACGATTATCACTGAGATTTAACGATTACATTATAGCAAAAACTCAAAAAAACGAAAAAGACGCCTCCCCGTGGCCACTAAAAGCAGGCTTCGGGAGGCATTTTATTATGCTCAACAATCCGAAACCCTTTGAAATCAAAGCGTTTCAGGCAAAGAAAAAGGAAGCATACTTTCTATCAAAATATGCTTCCTTATTTGATGGAGCATAGGGGGATTACGCGTATTTGCTGTGCAAATCCGCCGTCCTGCGCCCGGCTCGGCCGTGCTCGGACCAGAACGGTCCACCGGACCGTTCTGCCCTTTCGGCTTCGATCCCCCTATGTACTGATTCAGCTATTGTAAAAGGAGATAAGGCGCTGCCTTATCTCCTTTTACAAATGGTGGAGCATAGGGGGATCGAACCCCTGGCCTCAAGATTGCGAACCTTGCGCTCTCCCAGCTGAGCTAATGCCCCAAAACAGATGTATTCTATCACTCAAAACAAAATCGGGCAAGTGGTTTTGCCCGATTTGTTTATTTTGTCCTTTGTTTGGGTCCGCACTGGGCAGGACCCTTTTGGCTTCCTCACAGAGAAGCCGTCTTCGATCTAGAACTTGCCGCTGTGGTGGGAATGGCCCGCCGAGTTGACGGTGGTACCGCCCCCTCCTCCGCCGCTCCGGCTGGAGGTTTCTATCACCCTTCGGGTAACGGATCTGTTGATCAGAATGTTGTCCATGTTGGTGAAGTGTACCTGTCCGGAGAGATAGCCTGCAGCGCTTGTAGCCTCGCTGGCGCTCTTCATGGAGTTCTTAAGAATGAGTCCTCTCACGAAGGCAACGATGGCTCCGATAACGCCGCCGGCGCTGGTGCTGATGCCGGCCTTCTGACCCTCGGTCATGGGCTTGGTGCCGGGCACATCCAGAGGATCGCCGTTGGACGCCTGGATTATCATGCTCTCGCACTTATCCAGGTAGTCATTGAAGCCCTCATACCATTTGTTGTTCCTGAAATCGTCCAGGAACACGCCGGCCAGCTTTTCTTTACCGTAATCGGTGAAGGCATAGTTTGAGAAATTGCCGTGGGCGTCGATGTCATAATCGCGGGCAGCCATGCTCAGACAGAGCATTATGCCATCCCTGTCGTCACCCAGACCGCAGTCATTGGCTTCGAAAAGGTCCTGGGTGAACTGTTCGATATCGTAATAGCCGTAATCGGCCATATCCTGTACGGTGACGATGTAAATACCTACATTCAGCTGCTTCGACAGCTGAGCGGCTTTATCCTCCAGCTTGTTCCACTCGGCTTCGCTGAAAAGCCCCGCCTGGTCGGTCACATAATACATGTAGTCCTCGCCCTCGGCAAAGGCAAAGCTTACGCAGCCGAGAACCATAAGCAGGCTGAGAATCACGCCAAAAATTCTTTTGTTCATGGTCCACCTCCTACATCAGGAAAAAGCCTGCTGCGGCTATTGCTGCGAATACTGCGCCGAAAGTCAATGCTGTCTGGACCCAGAAGCGGCCCTTGTCCACCGGAAGGTCTCCGATCAGCTTTCCTGTCTGTCCGTTCATGGCGAAGAGATAGGTCTGATCCTTCCATCTGGTGGCCAGCATCCAAACGGGAAGCATGGCGTATTCCACGTCGTGCACATCCATGCGGACGTCGGGGGAGCCGATGGGTGTTACTGTGCCGTAGCCTCTGCAGCTTTCCTCCAGACCCTCGATGACGCTCCTTCTGAGTCTGTACTCGCTGCGCTCTGATGCCTGCTGCGCGTCCACATCGTAGACCTCGGCCATGAAGCCGGGAAGATATGCCTTTGAGAAGGGCTTCAGCTCAGCGTAGTTGAAGGGCTCTATGGAATCCATGTGGGCATCGGGCATCTTGGTGGAGCCGTCCACAGGGATGCGTACAAAGTCCACATCGCCGGAGCGGTGGAGCCTGTAATGCTCTGTGGTGATGACCTCTTCCCTGCCCTGACGCTGGGAGTAGACTCTTTCGCCGTTGAAGTCTGCATCTCCGTAGGCTGTTCCGCTGTAGAGCCAGAAGGGAACATACACGCCCTTGATCTCCTCTATGTGATTCTGATCTGCGAAGACCTTGGGGAGCAGCTTCTTGCCCTTGTAGTGCGCGTTAAGAGCGTCCATAGCGGCCTTTTTATCGTACTTGAAGGGAATGATGTAGTCCGGCTTGAACTCACCCTCCAGGGTCTTGGGCACTATGGTCGGATTTGCGCAGTAGGGGCAGGAGCCTGCTGCCGTTGTGGAGTCCATGACAAGCTCAGCGCCGCAGGAGGGGCAGCTGTAGGCCCGAAGATCCGGATCCAGCCCTTCCGAGCTGTATTCCTTTTCCTTGGCCTCCTCAGCTGCCTTGTCTGCCTCGGCGAACATCGCCTCCACCTCTTCGGTGGTGAAGATGCTGCCGCAGAAATCGCACTGGAGCTTGCCCAGAGCCTCGTCAAAACGCAGAGGACCTCCGCAGGAAGGACATTTATAATTTGTTACCTGTGATGCCATAACAAATTATCTCCTTTCCTTAAGCTGTATTATTCGGGTTTTCTGGTTCCGCACTTGGAGCAGAAGTTATCGGTTACTGAATTGGCTTTGCCGCAGGTGGGGCATACCCATTCTGCTGCAGGCTTCTTGGTGCCGCACTTGGGGCAGAAGTTGCCGTCGCAGGTTGCGCCGCAAGTGGGGCATACCCAGGTGTCAGCTGCAGGAGCTGCTGCGGGAGCGGGCTGCTGATTTGCCATCTGATAAAGTCCCTGAACATTGGCTGCTGCGCCTACGTTCTGAGCCATGCCTACGCCTACGAAAGCTCCGGCTGCGCCGTTGGGATTGTTGGCTGCATCCTTCATTGCATCGCCGATGGAACCGGTCATGAAGCCGCCTGCAAGACCCGGATCTCTGAGGGCTGCTGCTCTCTGGAGCTCCTTGAGCATCTTCTCATCTTCCTCGCTGGCAGTGACAGAGGACATACCGCAGGAAACGATCTCGATGCCGCGCATGTTCTTCCACTTGGCGGACAGCTCTTCGTTGAGTGCCTCAGCCAGCTCGGGAGCATGGCCGGGGAGCTCACTGTAGCGCAGGCCTTTAGCGGAAAGCTTAGCGAATGCAGGCTGCAGAGCGGTAAGGAGTTCGGTCCTCATCTGGCCCTGAAGCTCTTCGATGGTATATTCCTTGGCAACATTTCCGCAGACATTCGCATAGAACAGGATGGGGTTGGTCAGCTTGATGCTGTACTCACCGAAGCATCTGATGGATACATCGATGTCGATGTTGGCCCTGGTATCCACAACTCTGAAAGGTACGGGGTTGGGTGTGCCATACTTGTTGCCGGGCATTTCCTTGGTGTTGAAGTAGTAAACTCTCTGGTCCTTGGGGATCTCGCCGCCGAAGGTGAGACGGTTTACAGCGCTTGCCCAGATAGCCTTCAGGTTATCTGCCAGCTCGCCGTTATCGAAAATGGAAGGCTCGCTGGAAGCGTCATACTTGAATTCGCCGGGCTCTGCGCAGATCTCTGTTACCTTGCCCTGATCCACAACGATCATGCACTGTCCGTCTGCTACGGTGATCAGAGAGCCGTTGGTGATGACGTTGTCATAAATAGCGTTGCTGGAGCGAAGAGAGGTCTTCTTCCAGCCCTTCCTTACGAGTACGTTCGCAGGAAGTGCTTCGCAGTAGAAATACTCTTTCCACTGATCGCCAAGTATACCTGTTGCGGTGCCTAATGCTGCTCTTATAAGTCCCATATTATCCTCCTTTAAAAATCAATATTGAACTGTCAAAGTTTCATTACTGCCGTATTTGATAAACAATGTATTCTCCCCAAGCCGGATGGCCTTCCAGCCCGGGTCCTGAGTAAAGGCCTCGCCTCTGACGAGGGCCTCCATCATTCCATCTGACAGGAAGCGTACCGTGACGCTTCCCTCTGCTTCCCCTGCGGTATCCAGCTCCGCTGCCATGTTGACTCGAAGGAGCATGGAGCTGTCCGCCGGTGACGGCGAGTCGCTGCCCGCCGCTGAAGCGTTTTGGGCGTCCAAATTTATGTGAACCTCCCTGTTCAATGCTATTGTAACACAATTCTCCTCTGTAAAGTATATATCCGCGTCCAAATTAATGCCATCTATTTGCACATTTTCTGCAAAATAGAGCCTTGCGCCAAGGGACAGGGCGGTGTCTGCGTCGTAGAGGCCGTAGGCTTCGCTCTTCATGGCAGGCCTGAGAGTGATGCCGCCGCCAGGGGTAAATTCAGCTCCTGAAGCTGCTGACCCATCGGGGGAACCTGCAGAAGAGCCGGACCTTACCAGCAGCTCGCCGCTGCTTCTTACATCCTGATGGATGACTGCAGCGCTGGCAAGCATCATCTGATCCTCCTTGTTGAAGCAGTAGCCGTACTTTTCCCGGAAGCGCTGAACGGTCTCTGTTATAGCCCTGGCGCCTGTGTCAGTCTGGAAGGCGTAGTCGCAGTGGTAGAAGATGGCCATGGGCATGCGGTACTTGGCGGATATCGCCGACAGATCCCCAGGTGTGTAGTGGAGCACCGAGTTGTTCTGCATCAGTATGGTCTCCTCAAGGGGGCTGCGGCTCCTGCGGTCATCTGCCATGCCCTTCGGTCTGTCGTAATAGACCTGATCGCTTCCGGTCTCACCCGGGGGAGCCATAAGATAGAAGGGCAGGCTCAGCACGTTCTCCTTGGCGTACTGGGGAGGCGTGGTCCAGTCTCCCGGAGGCGCCCAGCCCGAATTCCAGAGCATGCCGCTCTTCCAGGCGGAGAGGAAGCTCTGCCTGGGGTTCAGGGTGCTGGTGTACCAGGTGTGCTGGTTGACACCCACCCTTCTCAGATCCATGCCGTAGCTTGCGAGAGCCTTTTTCTGGGCCCCCAGCTCCCACAGCTCCCGCTGTTCGGAGGCAAACTTATTTGTATAGAAATGCACGCCGAGGTAGATGTTATTGGCCTTTGCGTAGTCTATCTGGTCCTGCAGCTCCTGCCTGCATTCGTAGAGGGGATCGTCTATGGGACAGGCAAGGCCGTATTCCATGCTGCCGCAGATCAGATCCTTAAGCCCGTCGCCGTTCAGGTCCGCAAAGCGGGGCGTGGCGTAGTTTCCGAACTTGATATTGTAATTGCCCTTGTAATTGAGCTCGTTGGTCCGAAGAGTGCCCTGATATTCGAAGGGCGCCAGGGCAAAGTCCGAGGCCGGATCGTAAGCCTTTCCGTACTCGCTGTGATCCTTTTCCGATACCAGGCCCTTGAACCAGCTGATGTAACCATTGTAATCGCCGCAGACTATGTCCATGATGCCGTCGCCGTCGTAGTCGAAAAACTCGGGGGACTGCCAGTCGGACTGAAGGCTTGCAAGGACAGCGGCATCTCTGGTGAAGACGCAGCGGCCATCCTCCATATGGCCATAGTAAAGGCTCAGGCCCGGAGTCTCCTTTCTGCCTCCAAGAAGAAGCCAGAGGCCTTCAGGGCCGTCATCGTGATGGTAAAGCCTTGCGAACACCTGATCTCCGTAGATGGTGCCGCTGAGATCCAGCTCCGTATAGGGCTTCCAGAGGCTGAAGCTGCTGTAGCCATCGGGCCCGCCGAAAGCTGCATAGATATAGCCGTCATCGGAACCGGAAAGTATGTCTGAAAATCCGTCGCCGTCCACGTCGAAAACGGTGGGGGAGCTGTAGGAATCAACGGAAAGAAGCCTCCCTTCAGAATCCTTTAGCTGCACTGCCGCCTCGGTCCTGAAGCGTCCGTCGGACCAGCCCAGGCCCTTGTAGAAGTAAAGGCTGCCGTCGGAGGAGCCGCTCAGTATGTCGAGAATGCCGTCTCCGTCCATATCCAGGATCTCCGGATAGGCGTAGTATACATGGGAATGGTCATCATCGAAATAGCTTGTGGTATCTATCACGCCCTGCTGGCTCAGGAACTTTCCTCCCGCGTCCACGTGGGCGCCTGAGGAGTAGGCGTTTTCGTTGTAATCGAAGAGATAGAGCGGTTCGCCGGAGCTCTTTGCGCTGCCGGCTGCAGGACCCGGGCCTGCATTCAGAGCGGCATCAGAGCCCGCCGAATTCAGCATGTAGCTGATACTTTCGGTCTTGAGGAACCACTTGTAGCTGCTGCGGATTATGGTGTAGGAGGGGATCTGATCGTACTCCTTTACGATCTCTGAGAACTTTATCAGGGTGTTGTTTCTTATGCCCTCCCGCTCCTCGTAGTGCAGCTCCCAGCTTATGGAGGGGCTGCCGAAATAGCCGTAGACCTTTTCGATGGCGTAGCCGTATTTTTTCTTTGCTGCGAATTCCGCAAAGCCGCTGTAGATAAGCTGATTGAAGCCGGCGGTGGTGCTGGCGAAGGGAGCAGCGGCCTGTGACTCGCCATCCGCTCCGGCAGACTTCTTCCCTTCCATAGTGAAGCTGCCCACGGAAAACTCGTTAGGCAGCAGAGGATTCACAAAGTATACCCAGCCCTCTCCATAATGGTTCATTGTGTAGAGGCTGCAGTTGTAGCTGTCCACCAGGCCCACAGCCGTGGAGGGCACCAGGCCGCAGCCGTAGTCACAGCCAAGAAGCCTGTCGTTGAAAAGATCGTAGCCCTCATAGAGACCCTTGAAATCTTCCACCAGCTCCGTAAGAGGAGTAAGATCCGTGCCCCCGGGCTTGTTATAGCTCAGCTGCCTGGGATAGCCGTTTATTTTTTTCACCTCGGAGGCTCCCAGAAACTCCAGGCTGAAGCGCTGGGCAAAGGCATTGGGGACGAAGACCGAAGCACCGCTCTTTGCAAGGCTTTCCAGAGCATCCTTAAGCAGTACCCAGTGGGCCTCATCTGCTGTCAGCAGGCTCTCGTCCAGATAAAAAAGATCGTAGGGAGCAAGCTTTTCCAGAAGGCGCTCAGCCTGCTTTTCCTGCTTCACTCCCGCAAGGTCCAGATTCAGAAGGCCTGAGGCCGGGTCATCCTCCTTGGAGGAAAAATAGTCCATGCACACCGCATCCAGCCCGAGAATGGTGGGCTGGCTCAGATACAGAAAGGCTTCCGGAAGGATACTGCCCCCCGGCGTTCCGGTTGTTCCTAAGCCGGATGCAGTGCCGCCATAGCCTTTGCTGCACCACAAAACGGCTGCACGCAGCCTGTAGCTGTCATCCGCAGCCGGATCGGTGTATTCAGTTTTGCTCCCCTGCCCAAGGCTGCAGCCAGAAAGCAGCAGGCAGAGCATAAGGAGCAGACTGATAAAGCGCTTCATTATCCCTACAGCTTTTCGTTTATGAAGTAGGCCTTCACCTGGCTCTCCGTTATGAGCACCGACTCCTGGTTGAAGAAGGCGCAGAGGTCCCGGGAGATGGCCTCCACCACGGTGGGGTCCGCGTCTATGAGGGAGAGCACCAGGGAGTTTTCCTGTGTAAACTCTCCGTCCTCGTGTATATAGCCTCCCTGGACCAGTGCGAAGGAAAAGGAAACGTGATAGCTGCGGCATACGGTCTTGAGTATGCTGGCATACTTTTCCGTCTCGAATTCCTGCCTGCGGGTCTCGGAGTCGTTGAGGCCCACATATATCTTAGTTTCTGTCATTATTGATGATCTCCAGCATGGAGGACACGACCTCATCTATGGAAAGCTCGGAGGAATCCACTACCACTGCGTCAGGGGCGATGGTCAGGGGATTGTGCTCCCTGTTCATGTCCCTTTCGTCCCTTGTGCGGATCTCCTCCTGTATCTTCGGAAGGTTTTCAGTGAGCCAGACGGACTTTCTGGCCTCCAGGGCTTCGGCAGAGCTTTCGCCGCCCTCGGCAGCTTCCTTTTCCATCTTCTCCAGGTACTCCAGGGCTCTTCTGCGGGCCCTTTCCTCCACGGAGGCGGTAAGATAGAACTTGTGCTCCGCAAAGGGCAGCACGTTGGTGGTTATATCCCGGCCGTCCATCACCACGGACTTCTTAAGTCCTATGGCCCGCTGCATGGCCACCAGCTTCTCCCTTATGGCAAGCACGGTGGAGCTGGCAGAGGCCAGCTCTGATATCTCAGGGGTGCGGATAAAGCCCTCCACATCCTCTCCGTCCAGCAGCACATGGCCGCCGGCAAAATCTATGTCGGTGCTCTCCAGCATGGCTGAAAGGGCTTCCGGGTCGTTATAGTCGGTGCCTGTGCAGGCCAGCTTAAGGGCGATGGCCCTGTACATGGCTCCCGTATCTATCCTGTCGATGCCAAGGCGCGCCGCAAGCAGCTTGGAGATGGTGGTCTTGCCGGCTCCTGCGGGGCCGTCTATCGCTATTCTTATGAGTCTTTCTTCCATTATTCATCCTCCACGGCTTCAGCCTTTGCCCTGGCAGGCTTTTTGCCCTTCTTGGCGGGCTTGTGGTCGTTGCCCAGAAGCTTTTCTATCTCCGCCACGAAGGTATTAACGTCCTTGAACTGCCTGTAGACCGAGGCAAAGCGCACGTAGGCGACCTCGTCCAGATCCTTCAGGTGATCCATGACCACCTCTCCGATGAAGCTGGAGCTGACCTCCTTCTCCATCATGTTGTTGAGGCCCCTTTCCACATCGTCGACGATGGCTTCCATCTGTTCCACGGAGACGGGACGCTTCTGGCAGGCCCGCATGATGCCGTTCAGTATCTTGTTTCGGTCGAAGCTCTCCCTGGAGCCGTCACGCTTGACCACCATGAACATCAGCTCCTCCACCTTCTCGTAGGTGGTGAAGCGCTTTCCGCACTGTATGCACTCGCGGCGGCGGCGTATGGCTTTGCCGTCCTCTGTGGGGCGTGAATCTATGACTTTGCTGTCATCAGCATTGCAATATGGACATCTCATGGCAACTCCTTCCCGGGCAAGGCCGGTCCTGTCTGACTTGTGTCTACACAAGTCCTGTTTACTGATAAATAATTATACGCTATATATTGTGTTATATACAAGTGAGTTTTTTTGTGTTAGAATATTGCGCTTTAATATTTAAGTGAGGTAAGACCCATGTAAATCGATATGTTTTTCTTTACGGCTATTACTTTGAATATATAAACACAAAAGACCATGAGTACACAATTGACACAGGACGAACTCAATAAACGCCGCATCTTCGGCATCATATCCCACCCGGACGCAGGTAAGACCACGCTGACGGAAAAGCTGTTGCTCCACGGCGGCGCCATCCATCAGGCGGGCACCGTAAAGGCGCGGAAGAACGCAAAATTCGCCACCTCCGACTGGATGGAGATAGAAAAGCAGAGAGGCATCTCCGTCACCAGCTCCGTAATGCAGTTCGATTACAGGGGCAAGGTGATATCCATCATGGACACCCCGGGCCACAACGACTTCGGCGAGGACACCTACCGCATACTGACCTCCGTTGACAGCGCGGTGATGGTCATCGACGCGGCCAAGGGTATCGAGACCCAGACAAAGAAGCTCTTTGCGGTCTGCCGCATGAGGGGCATACCCATCTTCACCTTCATGAACAAGCTGGACAGAGAGGCCAAGGATCCCCTGGAGCTGATAGGAGAGCTGGAGGACGTGCTTGGCATGCCCGCAGCTGCCGCCAGCTGGCCCATAGGCTCCGGACTCAACTTCCAGGGCATCTACAGCATACTGGACAACAAGGTCTATCTCTATAAGGAAAAGACCACGCTGAAGCTGGGCCCCGACGGAGTTTTCGGCCCCGAGTTGGAGGATATACTCACCCAGAACAACCTGAAGGCCCTGAGGGAGGGACTGGAGCTTCTTGAGGGCGCCGGCTATCCCGTGGATCCCGAGGCAATTCTTGAAGGCGAGCTCACCCCGGTGTTCTTCGGCTCCGCTCTGGCGGACTTCGGCGTCACCTGCTTCCTGGATCACTTCCTTGAGATGTCCCCAGCCCCCGGTCCCAGAAAGACCGATGACGGCAAAGAGATCGACCCCCTAAGGCCCGAATTCTCAGGCTTCATATTCAAGATCCAGGCCAACATGAACCCTGCCCACAGGGACCGTCTGGCCTTCATACGCATATGCTCCGGACGCTTTGAAAGGGGCATGACCGTGACCCTTGCCCGCACAGGAAAGCCCATAAAGCTGGCTCAGTCCACCCAGCTGATGGCCAACGAAAGGGAAAACGTTGAGGCCGCCATGGCCGGCGACGTGATCGGCATCTACGACACCGGAAACTTTATGATAGGCGACACCCTTTACCAGGGCAAGGAGGCCTTTGAATTTGAGCCCCTGCCCACCTTCCCGCCCGAGCTCTTCTCTCTGGTATCTCCTAAAGACACCATGAAGGCCAAGCAGTTCCAGAAGGGCGTGCAGCAGCTGGCTCAGGAGGGAGCCATCCAGGTGTACCACAACGAGTATAAGGAGACGGTGATCGGCGCCGTCGGACAGCTGCAGATAGAGGTTTTCCAGTACAGGCTGGAGAACGAATACAACGCCCCGGTGCGCATGAGCGCTCTGGACTACTCCCTGGCAAGATGGGTGAAGGTGGCCTCAGCTGACGGCACCGCCACGCCCGAGGAGATCGACAAGATCAAGAGCAAGATCGACAGCCGCTGCATGCTGGTGTTCGACAGGTTCGAACGTCCCCTGCTGCTGTTCGCAAATCAGTTCACCCTGAATTACTTCCGCGAAAGGCACTCCGAGCTGGAGCTCCTGGAGGCAACGGAAGTATAGAGCAGGCTGCCGCGTTAATGGCTGCGCTTAATATCAATAAAAATACCGCTTCGGTTTTGAGACCGGAGCGGTTTTCTTTTGCGGCAGAGCTGGAAATAAATTGGTAATTTATTTATAATTTTGCAATTATGGTATTGACAATTATTTGCAGTTATTATATATTATTGGCACAAAAGGGAACAGTAAACTGGATAGGAGAACAAAAAATGTCACAGGAAAACACAAGAGAAGAGATCAATTTCGAGCTTATAGAAAAGAGCGGGACGCTGAGGACCAGCGCCACAGGATGGTCCAGAGAGCTCAATGTAATCAGATGGAACGGAGGCAACCCCAAGTTTGACTTAAGAGACTGGTCCGAGGACCATTCAAAGTGCAGCAAGGGTGTCACCCTTACCAACCCGGAGATGAGGCGCATCGTGGAATGGCTCACCAAAAGAGGTCTGGACAAGCTGAGCACAGGCTCAGACCGGCCTGCAAGCCAGACTGCTGAAGCCTTTGATGACGAATGCCTGGCAGCAGCGGATTTTTAGGCGCTGCATAAGATCAAGCCGGAGCATTGCAATAACACGCAGTTGATGGAAAGATCCATAAACTACTCGATTCCTTCCTGATGCATACCCGCAGCGTTCAAAAGCTGTGGGTATGTTTCTTTATGCAGAGCCTGAAATTACACAAATCTACACATTGATTTTTACACATTTTTATGTATAATATGGATGGTAATATGAACCCAAGAAAAAAGGCGGAGCGTGAGCTGAAAAACCACGGATACCGTTTTGCCAGAAGCGGCGGAAATCATGACATTTACAAGGACAGCAAAGGCCATATGATACCCCTGAAACGCCATGATTTCAACGATAATGACCTGAAGTACATCATAAAGGAGCTGGAGAAGAACTCATGAAGTACATTTATTCTGCGCAATTCAAAGCAATCGAAGACGGCTCCGGCTTTTACGCCAGAGTGCCGGATCTGCCGGGATGCATCACCACAGGAAAGGATATCTCAGATGCCATTGAACAGATAACGGATGCCGCCGGCATCTGGCTGGTGACGGCGGAGGACGAGTATCTGGAGATACCCGGTCCCACAGAGCAATCTGATCTTAAGAAGGAGGCTGACGCGATCTTTTCTCTGATTCAGATAGATACCCTGGAATACAGAGCAAAGACCGATACCCATGCGGTGCGAAAAAATGTTTCGATCCCCGCATGGATGTCCGCCCTTGCAGATAAACGCAAAATAAACTGTTCCAAGGTTCTTCAGAACGGGCTGCTTGCAGAGTTCAGAAAAACAGAGGCATAAAAAGCCAGAGCCCGCTGACCGTGAGATCAGCGGGCTTTTATTATTCTATTCTGAGCTCTCTGCCCAGGCCGAAGAGGTAGAGCACTGCCTCCTTTACGGGCAGGCCCCGCAGCTTTTCCAAAGCCTCTCTGTAGAGGGCCAGCTGGGGCAGGTAGGAAAGCCTGAGCTCCTCGAAGGCCCCCTCAAGATCGTTCTTATCGATGTAATTGCTCTTGTAGTCTATGATCACCCACTGGCCATTTTCAAGGAAATAGCAGTCTATGGTGCCCTGGACCAGTATCTCCCGGCCCTTGTACTCGCGCCTGAGGGTAAATGGCGCCTCCTTATACAGCCTGTCTGCCGCTGCCGCCCGTCTGCCTATATCAGAGGCAAAGAAGCCCTCTATGGCCGCCGGATCCACAGCCGCAGCCTCCTCCGGGCTCAGCACGTTTCGGGCCGCGAGCTCCTTTATATACTCCGCAATTCCGGCTGCATCCTTCGGACCCTTTGTGAAGTCCAGATGCTCCATAACATTGTGGTAGGCGGTGCCCCTTTCCGTGGAGGAAAGCCTCCTTACAGGGCTCACAAAGCCCGGCGGCGCAAACACGGGAGCGTACTCCCTTCCGCCCTTTTCCAGCCTGTCGATCTCGGCCAGCTGAGACACGCTGTACTTGCTCTTTTCCTTTATATCGTGGGCTGAGCTCATGTCAAAGGCAAGCCTCTCCTTAAGCTCCTCCAGGCTCACTGGCAGCTGCGCCTCGTCAAACTCAAAGCCCTCGGTAAGCTGCTTTTCCAGCTCCGCGGTATCAGCCTCCGAAGCGGACACCTCCGCAGAAAGAGCCGCCTTAGGAGTGACATTTGGCTTGACACTGCCAAGACATGGCACCAGCATCTCCAGATAATTCGACGGGGAGAAGATATCCTCCGGCATGCGTAGCCGCCCCTCAGCAAGAAGCTTTACGGCATCCCTTGAGGTGCCGCTCATCACCAGTATATCCCTGGCCCTGGTAAGAGCCACATAGAGCACCCTGAGCTTTTCCTCCCGCTCCTCCCGTTCTTTTTTGGAGCTGATGAGCCTGTAGCTGAAGGGCTTTGCGAATATGTAGCGCTCCGGGTCCGAAAGCTGCATGGATATACCCATGTCCTTGTGAAAGACCGCGGTCCCGGAGGAATTGCCTCCCGGGTTCAGGCGCTTCCCGAGCCCTGCCAGCAGCACGAAGGGGAACTCCAGACCCTTGCTCTTGTGGATGGTCATTATACGGACAGCATCCAGGTCCTCGGAGAAGAGGCTCATCTCCCCCACATCAACCTTGCCCTTTATCGCCTCTATGTAGTTTACGAAGCCGTAGAGCCCTGTGCTGCTTTCTGCTTCGTAGGCTTCGGCCTTGTCCGCCAGAGCCCTCAGGTTTGCCAGCCGCTGGCGTCCCGATGGCAGGGCTGACGAATAGCTCAGCACGCCTGTTTCAACCATCAGCTTCCAGATGAAATCCGAAAGGGGGCTGAAATCCGCCTCCTTTTTCCAGCGGGACAGCTTTTCCAGAAGCTCCGAGCAGCGGGTCTTCAGCCCTTCATCAGGGCCGCCCTCGCTGTAGAGGCGCACAGCCTTATAATAGGGCAGACGGCGGCCTTCGCTGCTCTCCTTAAGGGAGTGGACGCGGATGGCAGCCAGGTCGTCCGCGCTGAAGCCAAAGCTGGGGAAGCTCATGACGCTCAGCAGGGGGAGGTCCTTTTCGGGGCTGTCGATGATGCGAAGAAGGTTCATCATGACCTGTATCTCCAGGGCATCGAAGTAACCCTCGCTGCGCTCCAGATACACAGGGATGCCAGCGTCGCTCAGTATCCGGTACCAGCTCTCGCCGGTGCCCCGGACCGCGTACATCAGAATGGCCATGTCCCTGTATTCCAGCGGTCTCATGCACTTTGCCTTGCTGTCGTATATGGGTGTGCCCCGGTATTTTTTTATGATGCGGACAGCCTGAAGAGCCTCAAGCTCAGCGGCCTTAAGCTCCTCCAGCTCATCGTCCAGCCCGGAATCCTCGCCCTCTTCCGCAGCCTCGGGCTCCCCGGAAGCTGCAGCCTCGTCCGCTCCCTCTTCCGGAGCTTCATCCTCCCTGTCCTTCATATCCACGATATAAAGCTCCGGCTGCACCAGCCCCTCTCCGGTGTAGGGAGCTCCCTCTATGAGTCTGGCGTCATCGTCGTAGGCCAGACCGGAATTCTCCCTGGTCATCAGCCTCTCGAAAACGTAATTTACAAAATCTATGACGGAAGCCTTGCTCCTGAAATTGCTGGAAAGGTCTATCACCCTGGCAGAGGGCAGCCTTCCGCCCTTTATAAGATCGTACTTGCCGATGAAGATCTCCGGCTCCGCCAGGCGGAACTTGTAGATGCTCTGCTTAACATCACCCACCATAAACACATTGTCCGGACGGCTGATGGCGGAGATAAGGCTCTCCTGCACCAGATTGCTGTCCTGATACTCGTCCACGAAGATCCAGTCGAAGCTCTGCCTGTATTCTTCAGCCACCTTTTCGTCCTTCAGTATGCGAAGGGCGAAATGCTCTATGTCTGAAAAATCAACGCTTCCCGCCTTCTCCTTGCGCTTTGCGTAGAGCCTGTCGAATTCGAAGCAGAGGGAAGCAAGCTCCCTGACATAAGGCTCCAGGGCCTCCTGCTGGGCAGCAAAGCTCTCCCTGCTGAAGCCCTCCAGCAGCTTTTTAAGACCGTCCAGGGCCTCCTTTGCCCTGTCCCGGAAGGCCGCGACTGCAGGCTTTCTGCCCTCCCAGACGGCGGATTCGTCCTTTGAAGCCCTGAGGCTCTGACGCTTTAGAGCAGCCAGCGCCCTGCCCCCTTCGTCAAGGCCGGCCTCTTCAAAAAGAGACCTGATGGTCATAAGATCCTGACACTCTGCCTTGAGTTTTTGGTTCAGCTTCGGAAGGTCCGCGATCTCATCCGCCGCCGCTTCCGTATATGCAAGGGCCCTGTCCATCTGAGACACCGCCCTGCGGCAGCAGTATTCCTCGAAGGGCGCAGGGTCCCCAAGACCCTTTTCCAGCAGCTCCTCCACCCATTTTTCAGGTTCAGGTAGGCTCTGCAGGAAGGTATGGAGGCTGCGTATCATGTTTTTTGCGTTATCGTCGCTCCTGGAACCCGAATAAGCGTCCATGAAGGCAAGAAAAGCCTCGTCCCCGGCTGCGAACCTGCTGTCGAACAGCTCCTCCATGGCGGCAGACGCGATAATCTCCTGCTTCGCCGGGTCGCAGATGGCAAGGCGGGGCTTAATGTCTATGATCTGATAATAATCGTGTATTATGTCCAGAGCGAATTTATGGAAAGTGGATATGTGGCTGCGCCCCATGGAATTCAGCTGGCGGCGAAGAAAGCGCCTGTGGTCCTCCTCCAGGCTGCTGTCCTTCAGCTTTTCTGAGATGCTCCTGTAGATGCGCTCCCTCATCTCCGCCGCGGCGGCGTTGGTGAAGGTGACGATGAGCATGCGCTCAAGGGGCACCCTGTCCTCCAGTATCAGCTGAGTCACCCTCTCCACCAGCACGGAGGTCTTGCCTGACCCCGCGGCAGCGGAAACCAGAAGGCTTTCGCCCCTGCTTGTTATGGCGTCATATTGCTTTTCTGTCCAGGCCATTTTCTCCTACCTGCCTCCTGCATCATCTGCCCTTCCTGAGCGCCTCCTGCGAAGGCCCCGGGCAGCATTTTATGCAAATAGTATAACATCAGAAAACTGCTTTGTGATAAAATATAAGTTACTTCAATAACTGCAAAGCTGCGGGGGGAACTGCCCCTGCAGCATGATAATATCACAGACAAGGAGCAAAAATATGCACAGGACGACCATGCTTTTGATAATGGATGGCTTCGGGCTCAGGGAAAAGACCCCTGACAATGCCATCGAAAACGCGAAAAAGCCAAATCTTGACCGGCTGTGGGCGGAGAAGCCCCACACCCGCATACAGGCCAGCGGCCGCTTTGTGGGCCTGCCCGACGGTCAGTTCGGTAACTCCGAGGTGGGTCACACCAACATGGGCGCGGGCCGGGTGGTATGGCAGGAGCTGAGCCACATCTCCAACGAGATCCGCGAGGGCGGCTTCTTCGAAAACGAAGCTCTGCTGGCAGCGGTAAGCCACGTAAAAAAGAATGACAGCAGCCTCCACGTCTTCGGCCTCATGTCCGACGGCGGCGTCCACTCCCACATCGAGCACATCAAGGGCGTGGTGCAGCTGGCAAAGAAAAACGGCATAGAAAAGCTCTGGATCCACTGCTTTATGGACGGCCGCGACACCCCTCCCGCCTCGGGAGCAGGCTATGTGAAGGAAATGGAAGACTATCTGGCTGAGGCAGGCTGCGGCCGCATCGGCACCGTTATCGGAAGATACTATGCCATGGACCGGGACAAGCGCTGGGAGCGCATCAAAGAGGCCTATGGCGCACTGACAAAGCCCGCCGAAGCCGTAAGCGCCCCCTCCGAAGATGCAGTCGCAGCCATAGAGGAATCCTACAAGGCTGAGGTCACCGACGAGTTCATCAAGCCCATAGTCCTGAAGGGCTTCGAGGGCATAAAGGACGGCGACGCCGTGATCTTCGCCAACTTCCGCCCCGACAGGGCAAGGGAGATCACAAGGGTCTTCGTGGATCCGGACTTCGACGGCTTCGAAAGGGACCAGCTTAAGGACCTCTGCTATGTCTGCATGACCCAGTACGATGCCACCATGCCCAACGTGCTGGTGGCCTACCCGCCCCAGACCCTG
>JAEEGF012396760.1_pt1 | contig 25830 bp, 23 predicted proteins | sample 9134171 | NCBI WGS metagenome assembly JAEEGF01 (sample SAMN16246542, study PRJNA631951) | gut metagenome | biome: gut microbiome; feature: rumen; material: AP-attached | host: Bos | place: Iran: Karaj | collected 2018-10 | reverse complement strand
AAATCCTTTATGATGCAAATCATAGGCTTCCTGAAAGGCGCTGAAATCGACTAAACTTCAATCCAAGAAATTGACGAATCGCTCCTCTTCTTCGTTTAAAGAAAACTTCGCCACAAATTAATATCGACCGGATAATAAGCGACAATACTCTTATCGGCATCAAGCCTCAGAGAGCCTTTTTCAAAACAGCCCAAAATTGGCACGTAAAACACACGAACTCTTTCTTTTACCCGTCTGATTGAGCCATCATCAGTAGCTGTATTTTTGGTGTTTATAACTTGTTTCTTTATTCTATTATCATGAAGCCAACTAATCAGCTTATAACAATATTCTCTTTGGTCAATCTCACTAAAAGCGAAACCATTCAAGTTCGACAGCGGAGTATTATCTAACACCACACTATCGCCATTTTCAACAATTGTCTTTTCGTCGACTGGCAAGTATAACGGAAAGACTTCCTGGCAGTATCTATCATCAAGTTTGAGAATCCAATAATAATCATTGTGATAACGGAAAGTACGTCCTGATTCTTTGTAGTCCCTAACATCTTCGAAGATGAAAACCACATATTTATCACGTGATTGCTGGGCAAAAGAAGGTATTGTTGTCACACACAAAGAATGGAGCAAACATATCAAGAATATACTACCTTTTTTTAACATACGCTTTCAATATTATGTTATCTACATCCTTTACAGATAATGGGGTTTGCGGAAAGGTTGCATTGGCGTAAACTTCTAAAATGCACGAAAAGGGGGAGACTCACACTTTACTCATTATCAATTGCTTTGATAGCTGATTCTATCCTTTTCAAGAATTCGGACGGATATCCTCGCGATCCCGTCTCAAACTGGCGGAGTACATTTTGTTTGAATGAAGGAAAAGAGTCTTCCTCATAATAGAACTCTGTGGATAAGAATAGAACGTAGCGTCTCTCCAGATCAGGATTTCTCTTTAGGTGGTCCAGAACTAACGGGCTATCGGCTTTCAGCCACTTGGCACAGTATTTCCCCATTGATTCGGCCAAAGCCCCATCGGCTGACATCACTATTTCATTGAAAAGTCTAAAGTAACACGCCTTTTGTTCTGTAGTTTTAGAAATCGTCAGTTGATTCAACAAAGAATAAGTCACCGAATCGTCTGAAGGATGCAATTGCCCATTAGTATAGGCGACAACAAGAGAGTCTTGTTTTGACTCAGGAGGGGGACAGTCGCCTATCCCCGACATCGCTACAGCAACAATAAAGGATAGTACCATCTCATTCGTTATCAACTGTAACAACATTCAGTATCTCGCTCACAGCCACCTTTCCCGCCACATCAGACACGGGGAAGAGCCGAGGATTTGGGAAGAATATGCCAGGACCGATGCTCGCTTCTATGTAATAATCTTTCCCCCTCTCCACATTCAATGTGACGGAAGACTCTTTCTCCCCTCTGGCCCAAATCTTATAAGCACCCGGTTCATATATCCGAACTTCCGTCTTGGCTCCACCATATGTCGTAAAAATCCTTTTATCTCCCAGGAAAACATTATATACCAAATCAGGAAACCATCTGTACCTATAAATCCATATCGAGGCATACTCTGGATGGTCCGTTGCAGGACCAACCTCTTTTATTGGGGCTTCAGTACGATATACCTCAACCTCGATGGAATGCTTCCCATTATTCGACGGTGATGGTGATTTGTGCCCGACCAGCACAATGGCATTGCCACCGATTTCGCGAGCTCTTTTCACTGCCTTATCCAGAACATTGTCCAGTGTCCCCTTTTCCCCGGTCGTTAAATAGCGGGAAGACACTTTCACGCGTCCCAGCATAATAGAATTCTCAGGGAGTTCGTCGGATGAGAGTAAAACCGAAACGTTTTCCGACGGCCCCATTGCGGGAAACTGCTTAGATATGTTGGAAACAACCCTTGGCGAGCAGGACGCAAGTGCAAATATGATAAAATAAAAGACTGTTTTTACGCTCATAATAATTTGACATTTAATGATTAAAAGGATATTCTATGCTTTCAACGCTACCATCTTTATTAACTAAATATAGCATCCCATCTCGTTCCATCATCATGGTTGGTTTGTAGGCTTTAAAGAATCCACGATACCATTCGTTATACTCAAGCGTTACGTTACTATGACGATTGAAATACATTGCGGCCAAATAATCGTGTTTGAGATCAGTAAACTCATCGATTGACACTACCCCAACACATCTTTTGTTCTTCATTAATAATATAGAAACACCCTCAACTGTGTTCTTTAAACGGCTCCGATGATCTCGTGGATAATCATGATAATAAAAAATATAATCCCCTGTCGATAAAAAAACGTCCACCTTTTTGCATACACTTCGTATGAATCTGTCATCTTCGTTAGTGTAAAAAGCCTCAAACCATTCCATTCTATTTGAATGGTTAATGACAGAGTCAACTTGATAATAGATTGTACGCAATTCTTCGAGAGATTGCCCTTTAAGAGGAACAAAAAATATAACCAATAGTATTCCTACAATTATAAAACTTCTCATAACTACATCATTATTAAACCTTTTGATATTCCCCCGGCCTACAATATCTGCTGAAATACACGCTCTTCTGGTTCGGTCTTGGTATAGACTGATAGAACATTCGTGTCATCTATGTTTATCCTATAACCCGAGCCGAGACTTCCGATAGCGTAGCCACTCAATTCCAACAATCCATCCTCTCTGTTTTTAAAGACATATGCATGGAAGAGATGGATACCCGAACCGTATTCTACCACATAGACCAGCCATGAGTCATTCTTGAGCCCAACATACTTATAACACCACCCTTTGGCGATACCTCCTTCCAGAAACTCGCACGCCACAAGTTCAGTTTCATCTTTAAACAAGCATTTTAGGGTATCATTCTCCATCGTCACATTGGTCTCATAGAACCGTTTCATTCTATCGTAATACAGGGCATATTGTTTCTTTATTTTCTTTTTATTGGAGTTTGCTTTAATTTGCGGCTCCAGATATGGAAGAAACTCCTCGGCTCCAACCCAGTAAATGGTATCAATTTTGGATCCAGAGTCCATTCTCATATCGCACATCGAAACGCGATTCCCGGCAGATAATTGAATTACAATAAAGATCAGGAGAAATACTAATTTCATCTTTTTACCCATAAATAATTGCCTTGTCTATTATGTACTGGCCCGCTCTTAGCCTCTATCGCTATCAGTTTCCCTTCCAAATCTACCACAAAATTCTCAGAATACCATCGCAAAATTCTCAAATTAGTGCATGGCCGTTTAGAAGTTTACGCCGATGCAACCAGAATGCCTTGGTTTACTTCAGGGATGTGCCACAGAGGGGCTTCCAGGGCATATGGTACAGCCAACCCCTCTGGATGGGCGTAGAATGGGGATTGGTGAAAAAATAAACGTTTAATGCCGGCGCCGCAGCGTCACGGGGATGCCCCACGAAGCGCCATCCTGCCGCGGAACTTCTACGGCCCTTATGGCAAGGAATTTGCGGCGGGAGAAATCACCGGGGATGATACTCCTTTTGGGCTTGGGGACGGGCCGGGTTTCGGTGATGCATTGGGGCTAACCGTTGGGAAAGTCCTGGACACACCCACCTGCTCGCCAAGGATTGTTTCCATAATATCGAAGCAGTTTCCCACGATGGAGCCGGGCGGACCGATGACAGAATCTGGTCAAAACCGTCCCATTCCTACGGGAGCATATGATACAGAGCCGAGGGAGAAGCCATTAATATAGACATGGCTCAGTTCGAAAAATTCTATAGCGGTAAGAATAATGTAAAATTGATTGTTAGATAATTAATGGTTATGATAAGCAAGGTGTTAAGAATAGTCATGATGAGTGTATGTTTTCTTGTGGCCTTCTCTTGTAAGGGCTTTAAAGGACATAAAAACGATGACCATTTTAAACAATTTGTAAACGAATTCTCCAAAGTGGCCAAAGCCGGGGATAATCAACCAGTGTCTTATGAGAAGGTTATAAAATATCTTCCTTCCAATTTTGAAGAAGTTGGTGTACTGCGGGGGAAAATGATATCTAAAGGCTATCCAGACATCCTTTCTGTCTCCGAAATTCGTGACAGTATTATTTCTTTTGTTGAATCGGGAAAGATGATGCCTCCAGTTAACATATCATCATGGCATCTTTATTATAGCGGAATGAGCGCTAGAACGATGCGGGCTATAAGACGAAAGAGCGACGTGGTTAGTGCCGTTATGGATACGGGATATAAGATGGCATACAGAGATTATGTAATGACTATAGACGTTCCTAATAATGTAGGTGATAAGGTCGCTGACCTCCTAAATAATGTGGCTTGTTTAGATAAAAACATGCTGAAGGAGTTCCCAGAATCTTTTAGCGACTTTTATGCTTTATTATCTGTAAGTAATGATTGCATTTGTGATTATTTATACGAGAGTTCAAATATTGAACGCTCTGAATTAATGACCAAATTTACGCGCATTGCATCTGGCGGGATATGGTATGCTGATGGGGTTAGTTACTTATACCAGGCCTTGTTGGATTATATGGAGAATCAAGATGGAATAGGTGTGATAGTATCTGAATTAAACAAACACTCTAAAATTGAAAACGAGGTGTTCTGGAGCATGGTATTTGGTGGCCCCGCCCCAGAGAATTATTATTCTGACAAAGAAGCAATAAAACAACTGTTGAATTCAAGAGGTTTGTGCTATTCTTTCATGGATGCAGTTGATAAGGGATACTCAAAAGCCCTTTTAGACGCGTCGGAGGTTAAGGGGCGTCAAATGGGGGAAGTTGACAATTCAAAGAGTCATACACTAGCCGAATTGTGGAATGACCTGCAAGATTGTGGTGATAGCCTGTATCGTTACCGTTCGTATGTGCCAAAAGAGGATAAAAGGATAAATAATTTTCTTGTTAGAATAGATTACCCCCTTTTATGATTATTATCTATACCCTCTCCGTCGAATACAACCGCATCGGCCTTCCTTCCCGCGTGCAGTACGCTGCCGCGGGCGCGGTGGAGCAGAACTACCCTGGGAACACCCAAGATTTTCGACTTCTTCAACTAAGATTCAATGGTGAGAATGCCGCAAAATTTATACATTCAAAGAACAACATTTTTAGGCAGTCAAAAAAGTGATGAGACGAGTTTTTATTTTATTTCTCATAACCCTTATATGTACTCCATCATTCGGGCAGATTCTCTTTAAGTCTAAAGAAGGGAATCCATCGCAATCGTACTATGGGGAATCGCCTATTGAGAGGCTGCTCTTCCGATACCGGGCTTTATATGATCGTTATCCCAATAATAAACAGGAACTTTTATGTCTGCATAAAGAGGAGATGAATTATTATGGCCGAACCGATACCATTGATAATTCTTATTTCAGTGATGAACAGGTTACATGTTTGCTGAAGGATTGGAGAACAAAGCTTTCCGTTCGTGGTGACACATGTTATTTGTATATTGGGAAATATGCTTGGACTATTAAATGTATAGGTGGAGTATCAGATATGCAATCATGCGATTATTCTGCATTTCGATCTTGGATTCAAATCCGATGCTTTGACAACAAAGGCAAGATTATTCATTCTCTTTCCCACCATGCGCCAAGTCTTGATGACACCATTCGCAGTAGATTTGTATACCGCTTGGTGATAAAGGGGAATTTCTCCAAGGAGGAAAAGCCTTCACATGGAGATGAGCAAATTGAAGAAGAATTTTTGATGCCTTTTTTCTCTCCTGTAATGATCCCTTTCTCCATGAGCCGATCAGGTAAATTTTGTTATGATTTGTCAAAGGTGAATGGTTGGCTATTTTATTATGAGGAACCGAATTCTAGCACCTCTCGTAAGCCGTTGGGTGTAATAGCACTCGAAGACGCTATCGATCAGGAATACATAAATGCCATCCGGTCGCACTTGGAGGAGTTCTTGAGACAGCATCCTGAGGTGGAAACTATCAAGACTTGGGAGTATCTGCTTTTTAACGATCCGCCGAAAGAAGGTGACTCTACTTCCTATCTCTGAGCCCCTGCGTTCTCCTTCCGTATCCACGGAAAGCCCTCTGTTTGGTGGATGCGTCCTAGATGGACTAAGTTTACTTCAGGGATGTGCCACAGAGGGGCTTCCAGGGCATGTGGCTGTAAAAAAGTGCCTTCTGGGAGACCTGTTTTTTACAGGCAACCCCTCTGGAGGGGCGTAGAATGGGGGTTGGTGTAAAAATAAACGTTTAATGTCAGCGCGGCGGGGCGGGATTGCCGGTCAGGGCCGGCAATGACGGGAAGGGCAGGGCCGGCAATGACGGGCGGCAGCCGGGGCCCAGCGCCGGGACCTAGCGCCGCAAGAACATCTCCAGGGTCTTGAGCTTGAAGAGGTAGCTGTATTTGGCTTCGGAGAGGGCGTAGCGGCTGCGGGCGAGTTCGGTGGCGGATACGTTCCAGCTGTCGAAGTCGGCGGCGCCGGCGTCGTAACGCTCGCGGATCTGGCGCTCGGCCTCTTCGGCATATCTCAGCTGCTCCTGGGCGGACTGATACTTCTTATAGGCCGTGCGGCAGTCGATTTCGGCCTGCAGGCTCTGCTTCACAAGGGCCTTCTTCACATTCAAGGCGTTGAACTCCGCGTCCATCAGCGAAAGCTTCTGCCGGCGCACATTGTTCCTATATGAAAAAGAATAGAAGATAGGAATGTTCAGGCTCAAGGAGACATAGGAATTGCGGTTGTCCAGATACTGGTCCGCGAAGGGATAGGCCTCGTAGCGGAAGGTGCCGTCGGGGTTCTGGATGGCCTTCTCGCGGGCGGTGGAGAAGCTGGTCCCGTAGCCCGCCGAGAGCGACAGTGAAGGGTAGAAGGCCGAACGGGCGATGTTGAGCGACTGCTTGGCGGCATCGACCTGCAGGCTGGCCTGCCGGAATTCCGGGCGCGCGAGCACATCCTCTTCGCTGATGGAGATTATCCCACGGGGAGATTCCGCAATGCCGGAACCGTCAATGGCAAAACCGGCGTAATCCGGGATCTCCAGCAGCTGGCAGAGTTCCATCCGGGCAGATTCCACCGCCCCCTCCGCCGTGGCGCAGTCGTTCTCGGCGGCGTACAGGCGGGCTTTGGCCTGCAGAAGGTCGGTAGATGTGATCTTGCCTGCATCCAGCAGAACTTCTATGCGGCCTATCTGCGACTCCACAAGCTCCCTGGCCTTGACGGCGGAATCCATATTCATCTCGGCGCAGAGCAGGCCCAGGAAGGCCGCCAGCACGCTCTTGCGGAGCTCGTCCTTCGCGGATTCCAGTCCCGCGGATTCGGCCTGCAGATTGAGTTTGGCCTGCTTCAGCGCATATATCTTCCGGAACCCTCCGAAGAGTTCCATCGATCCGGAGAACGACGAACTGCTGCTGCCCATAGTGCTGTTGCCTATGAACTCGTAGGTCGTCTGGTCCAGCACGCGGCCGGTGGAAAGGCTGGCGCTGGAACTCGCGGAGAGGCTGGGTGCGAAGGCCCAGCGGCTATCCGCCAGGTCAATCTCCCGGCCCTCGTGCGATAGCTCCTTCTGCTTGAGGGAGATGTTGTTCTCGAGGGCGTGCCGCATGCACTCGTCGAGCGTCCACGCCCGCTTTTCCTGGGCGGACGACAGGGCCAAGGGCAGGGCCAGGGCCAGCAGGACTGTGCAGAGCTTTCTCATCGGTTTACGAACAGGGATCTGATGGGGAGGATGAACTGCTCGATGAGACGGCGGTTTTCGGTGACTATCTCGGCGCTGCCGTCCATATCCTGCACGAAGGGCAGACGCTTGCGATAGGTGCTTTCCAGGCCCTTGGGCAGGGCGACGTTCACGGTGTACACCATACCGTTCTCGGTGCTTTCGGGGACAGAGGAGATGGATGCTACCTCCCCCTTCACTATGCCGTATTCCAGGTAGGGGAAGCCGTTGAGCTTAATGTTTACCTCCTGGCCGACGGCAACCTTGCCGAAGCCGGCGGAGGGCACCTTGAGCCTGCCCATTATGGTGTACCCGTCGACGGGGATGACGCTGGCGATGAGCTCGCCGGCGGTGACCTTCTGCCCCTTGCTCCACACGTTCTGCAGGGATACTATCCCATTGGAGGGGGATATTATGGCGAACTGCTCTTTCCAGAGGGCTATGTCCCCGGCGAGGCTGAGCTTGCGTTCGCTGAACTTCCGCTGGTATTCCGCAATCTCGGCGGAGCGCTGCACGTCGAGTTCCAGTATCTGCTGCTCGAGCTGCAGCTGGTTCAGGCGGGCGTTGGCCAGATTGGCCTCGAAGCCGGCAATCTCGTTCTTGCGGGAGATGTAGCTCTTGAGCCCGGATTCATAATCTGCCTTGGAGATGGCCTTGCGCGCAAAGAGCAGCGAGTCCCTTTCGAGGGAGGCTTTCTCGTAGCGCATATTCTCGTCGAGGGTGCGGCGCTGCTGCTCCAGCAGGCGGTAGTATTCCTTGGAGCGCAGCAGCTGGTCGGAGATGAGTTTCTTCTGGCGGCCTATGCGGTCGAGGGCCTTATAGTCGGTGTATTCGTTGCAGAGGGAGAGGAAGGCGGTCCAGTCCGACTGGAGGTTGCCCAGTTTGAAGGAGCTCCACTCCTTGCGTATGGGCGGCAGTTCGTCGGGGGTGCTGCCGAAGCCCTTCAGGGCCTCTTCCGCCGCAAGTATATGCCCGTAATCCGCCGTGCTGGCTATAAGGGCTATGAGCTGGCCCCGGTGCAGGGTGTCGCCATCCGCCACATACACCGAGTCGAGTATGCCGTTGGCCCTGGCCGCCAGGTCGGCGGGAGGATTGTCGGAAGTGAGGGTGATGGCCGCGATGGCCGTCTCGGGGTACTTGATGAAATAGCACGCCACGGCAATCCCCACGAGGAGAGCCAGCAGAGTGGTAATCCCCCACCGGAGTATCCAGGAGGGCTTGCGACCCATTATCTCCTGGACCTCGTCGCTATGAAATCTGTTCCTGCTCTCTTCCATATGCATCAGTTCCCTAATTCGAGCTGGTTGTGCACCAGTTCATAGTAATATCCTTTCTTTGCCACCAGCTCGGCGTGGGTGCCCTCCTCGACTATGCGGCCCTTGTCGAGCACCACTATGTTGTCGGCGTTCTTGACGGTGCTGAGTCGGTGGGCGACGATGATGACGGTCTTGTCTTCGAACAGGCGGTCGAGGTTCTCCATGATGACCTTCTCGTTATTGGCGTCCAGGGAGTTGGTGGCCTCGTCGAAGAAGAGGTACGGGGAGTTCTTGTAAGCCGCACGGGCTATCAGTATGCGCTGCTTCTGCCCCATGCTGAGGCCGTGCCCCTCGGCGCCTATCTTGGTGTTGTAGCTGAGCGGCTGCTGCTCTATCCACTCCTGTATGTTGGCTATCCCGGCAGCCCTCCGCACCCGGGCCAGGTCGGGGGTTTCGTCGCAGAGGGAGATGTTCTCGGCGATGGTGTTGCTGAAGATGAATCCCTCCTGCATCACGCATCCGCATTCCTTCCTCCAGGCACTCTCGCTGTAGTGCTTGAGTTCTATTCCCCCTAGGGAGATTGACCCCTCGGCCGGGGGGTAGAAGCCCAGCATCAGCTTGAGCATTGTGGTCTTTCCGCTGCCGGAGGCTCCCACTATGGCCGTGACCTTGCCGTGGGGGATCTTCAGGGAGATGCCATCCAGCACCTTGGGCGAGCGGGGGCCTTCGTACTGGAAGACTACGTTGCGGAACTCTATGTCGGAATCGGGGGATATCTCCTTTATCCTCTCTTCCCCGCGGGGTTCCTCGTCCTTGCGGTTGTGTATCTCCCCGAGGCGTTCCATGGAGATGTTGGCGTCCTGGGATTCGCGTACGAAGGAGATGAACTGGCTCACCGGCGCGTTCAGCTGGCCGATGATATATGTCAGGGCGGTCATCATACCCAGGGTCATATTGCCGTCGATGACGGCCTTGGCGGCCAGGTAGGAGATGATGATGTTCTTGGTCTGGTCGATGAAGGTGCCGCCGACCTGCTGGGTCTGGCTGAGGGTGAGGCCCTTGATGCTGATCTTGAAGAGCCTCGCCTGTATCCTCTCCCATTCCCAGCGTTTCTGCTTTTCGCAGCTGTTGAGCTTGATGTCCTGCATTCCGCCTATCATCTGCACGATGTTGCTCTGGTTGTTGGCGGCCTCCTGGAAGCGCATGTAGTCGAGCTTGCGCCTCCAGCTGAGGAAGAGCAGTATCCATCCGATGTAGAGTACGGAGCCTATCAGGAATACCAGCAATATGGTAAGATTGTATCCGCCGAGCACCACTCCGTAGATGATGAGCAGCACGACGGCCATGACTATGCTAAGCAGGGAGTTGGTAAGGAAGTCCTGGATGCGGCCGTGGTCCTGGATGCGCTGCATTATGTCGCCGGTCATCTTGGTGTCGAAGAAGGATATGGGCAGGCGCATCAGCTTGGAGAGGAAGTCCGATATCAGGGAGATGCTCACGCGGGCGGTCATATGCAGCATCAGCCAGTTGCGGATGAGGTCGTTGGCCAGCTGGCCGGTGACTATTAGCAGCTGGGCTATGAGCATAGTTACCACGAAACTGAGCCGGCCGAGGGATACGCCCTTATCCACCACCGACTGGGTGATGAAGGGCAGCAGAAGGCTCAGGAGGCTGGCCACTATCATAGCCAGGAATATCTGGACTATGCTGTGGCGGTGGGGGCGCAGATATCTGGTGAGGTGCCTGAGCGTGAAGCGGGTCTCTTTCTTGTCGTCCACTTCCTGGGAGTAGAAGTCGGGGGTGGGTTCCAGCAGCAGGGCGACGCCTCTTACGGTGGAGCCTTCTTCGTCCTTGATTTCGAGCCAGGATTTGAGGAACTTCTCTTCGGTGTATTTCAGCAGGCCTGCGCCGGGGTCGGATATGTACACGTACCAGGTCCCTTTGTGTTTCGCTATCTTGTAAACGACCACGAAATGGTTCTGGTTCCAATGGACCACGCAGGGGAAGGTGGCCTCGTCCCTCAACTGCTCCCAGGTGAGCTTGACGCTCACCGAATGCATCCCAATGCTTTCTGCGGCATCCGAAATGCCGAGAAGGGAAACGCCGTTCTTGGTTATGTGGCAGGCTTCGCGCAGGGAGTCCGCGGGGATGATGCGGCCGTAGTGCTCTGCGATTATGCGCAGGCAGGTGGGACCGCAATCCATGGCGTCCATCTGGGATCTGTGAGGGAATGACATATCGTTTCTAAATGTTCAATGACAAATATACAAAAACTTATAATAGGGAATCGGCCTCGCAGCCGATTCCCCTGTAGAGAGTCGGTTACCAGATCTGGGTGGTACCGTCAGGACAGTCGGCCTTGTACTGGGCGCCCTTGACTAACATTTTCGGAGAGAACAGACCATGGTCTCCTCCGGAATAGTTAGCGTCGCGATTGGCTTCGATTGCCGAGCCTCCCACGTTGCGGTAATAGCAAGCACAGCCGCAAGCGCGAGGCTGGCCGCCACGGATGGAACTCATCTGCCTTTCGTTAAGGATATTGCCTTCTACCGCATTGAGATTCAGTTTTTTCATAACAATACTGTTTAAACGTTAGACACTAGTTTTGGGGATGGGACAGTCCTAGACAACCTTTACCCAGATGTCGCAAGGAGACCAGCTGCCGTCCTCGTTCATCTTCCAGATCCAGTGGATCATGCCGGGAGAGTGGAGACCGTCCTTCTTGTTCGCTGCGTTGTTGTTAGCAGTAGAAGAACCGCCCTGGTTCTCATAGTTGCAACCGCAACCACAGGAACCGGCCTCGCCGCCACGGACGGCGTTCATCTCTTTCTCGTTGAGAAGGCTACCTTCTGCAACCATAAGCTTGAGATTTTTCATAACAATACTTGATTAAAGATTAATACTATGGGGGCGCTTGTTTATAGCTCCCCGCCCCCCTTCAGGAGTGTATCGCGGATAGGATTATCTGCCGTTGCAGGCACTTAGGCCCGACAGGGCCTCGGCAGCCCCCGGAGGAGGGCATAGCCACTGGAAGACGCAGCCGGCGCATCTGCCCTCCTCGCGCACGCGCCGCCAGGCATTCTGGCTGAACAGCTCCTTCTGGATGAGCGCGTGGACATCCTCCCAAATCTTCCCCAGCGGAGCCCGGTTGACATCGGAATACACGCTGCCGTCCGGGAAGAGGGTCAGCGTCCCCCAATAGTTCACATTGATCAGCTGGTGGATGAAGATGTTCCTCTTGGATTCGCAGGAGGAGAGGATTTCCTCTTTGCTGAGCAGGACTTGCTCCTCGAAGAATTCCTTGTTGTCGTTCCAGACCGGCACGAAATTCTGCCTCTTGGCCCCTATGGCGGGCATTATGGTTTCGGCGGATTCGAGGGTGAGGGGGCCGTCTATCATAAAGGTTACGAGTTCGGGACGGACCTCCCCCGCGAGGGATGCTCCTCCGTCGCGGAAACGTGCGATATCGCCGGGGGACATACTGAGCGCGAGCTCGTGCCCATCCTCCGCAATCTTATGCAGGTACTGCACGTTCCCCCACCAGCTTTCCGGGCTGAAGACGAACCTGGCCGGCCGGCCCTTGCGCGCCTCGGACAGCACCGGCAGCCTCTTGTCGTTGCCGTCCGCTACGACGAATATGACGCCCAGGGCGTTCCCGCTGTCGCTGCGGGAGATGAAATCCAGCACTTCATCCGCACTCGGGCAGACCTTGGAGGGGAAGGGATAGGCCTGCTGCCTGTACCATTCGTTCTCCCGGTGTTTCCCTCCGAGGTAGATGGTCTCGGTCTCCAGGAGCCTCAGGGTTTCGGCGGCGCTGGCCCCTTCCTGCTGCATCCTTTCCACATTGTGGTTGACGAAGGGCCTTGCGGGAAGGGAGAACACCCAGGCATCCCCGGGGCACACCCTGCCGCAGCCGGCTGCCACCAGGGAATCGATGAAGGCGGTAAAGGGAACATTGGCCTGGTCGGCCTCGTCGAGTATGTCGGTGTTGAGCTTGCTCAGGTCGTCCATATGGTCGCAGAACTCCCCTATGCGCGCATCCGTCACCTTCGCTTCCACGTGGGCCTTGGTAGCAGCGTTATATACGAGTATGTCTTCTCCTTTGCGCCAGACGAAGCAGTCTGACGGTAATACGAATTTCTTTTCCATATGATTCCTAGCTAACTGCGACGTCTTTCATCAATCTCGGATACAGGTCGGGATGCTCGTAGAGATATGCCATGCATCCCCCCGCGTATTCCTCGAACATTTTCTTGTTCATATGTGCCTGGCAGACGGCCTTGGGGGTGTTGATGCCGTCGATGTAATAGAGGCACTGGATGCAGCTCTTCTTCTTGAAGCAGGCGGAGCACTGGGACTGCACCTTGTCCATCAGGGCGTTCACCTTCGCGGCAATCTCTTCCAGGTCGAGATGGACCTTGTTGCTGTCGTCGATCTGGCCTATGCCGTATTCCTGGCTGATTCGTTCGCACTGGATTATCTTCCCATTCACGGTGACGAACATCTTCTTCCCGAAGGGGATGCAGGTGCCCGTGGGGCAGTAATGCATCTTCTGGGGATTGATCAGCAGGTCGGAGTAATCCTTGAAGAAGTTGCCGCTGTGCTGGTGCAGGAAGAGCAGCAGGTCGGCGGTGTTGGCATCGCCCATGAACATCCTGTTCACCAGGCCCTCCCTGTCGGTGGCCTTGTCGATGCTTTCCGCCTTGTTCTTGTACATCGCGTCGAACTCGGCCTTCTTATCCTCGCGGATATTGGAATTGTTCAGCTCGGTGATCTGGGGCTCCTTGCCGAATTCGGTCATTACGTAGTTGAATACGGATTCGACATCGTTGCGGTTGTGGAGCACGGTGTTGAAGTTGACGTGCTCCTTGAAGAATTCGGGGTGTTTTTCCTGGAGATGCTTTATGTTCCTATATACGCGCGGATGGGAGTTGGTGCCGGCCTTGGTCACGCGGTAGCTGTGGCCGTACTCGTCGCCATCCAGACTGATAAGGACGTTGAAGTTGTTCTCCGCCAGGAAATCCTCGTATTTGTCGAGCAGCATCCCGTTCGTGGTCATCGCGAACTGGATCTTCCTGCGGAGCTTCTTCTTTTTGACATAATCTACTATCGCGACGATGAACGGCATATTCATCAGAGGCTCTCCGCCGTAGAAGCTGACATAGGTCATCGGGGTCTGGGCCGAGGTGATGTGGGCGTCCCAGATATCCGAGAGATAATCGATGATTGCCTTGCCTTTCTCTATGGGGAGGAAACTATCTTCGCGCTTGTCGTAGCCGAAGTACATATCCCCGTATGCACAGTATTTACATCGGAGATTGCACGCGTCGGTCACCTCGAAAACGAGCTGCTGAAGATTGATGAGAGCGTGCAAGATGTCGCCCGGAACTATCCGGCGATCATTGAGAACCGAACTAACCATAACACTATACCTATCGTTACCAACTGTTTGTAAATGTAGCGATTATAGTTTTGGTTCGGCAAAAAAGGAGCGATAAATTTGGGCTTCCGCAGCTTGAAGGCCCAAATTTATCGCTGAAGGGGTATGGGGACAAAAAAACCTGGATTCTAGAAAGAACCCAGGTTTAATTAATTTAGCGATTTATTCTATTAAGGATTCGGAATGAAAGTCTCGTCCCATCCCCAACTGGCACGGCCGGCGGCTACATAGTAGCCGACATTGAGAACACAATGTCCGTCTTCCCAAACGCCGCAGTCATATCCTTGCCCAAGGGCATAGAAATAGTCGTCGCTAATAGCGTAACCGATATCTCTGATATAAAGCGTCCCATGGTCTAAATAGGTAAAAGGCAACGCCTGATTCTCTACACGGAAATATTGGTAAGTGTTACCTCCGGCATCCTGGACAGGGTCATCGTCGGTCATACGGACCTTCAAACTCTTTCCCGCACCATACAGATCCTTGAAGCGATACAAGTCCTCATCGAACTCGCACTGCTGGAATTCCGTAGCAACACTGGCAGCTGTGTATCCTTTCGAGGGCAGGAATGCCGAGAAGTTGTATGTTCCAGCAACACCCGCTTTCCAAGCAAGGCCCTCAAATGTGGCAGCAGAAAAGCCCTTTTTGTCGCCATTTACGGCCACGACGCTAATGTCGTAAACATTAGCAAGGCCCGTAATGGTCACATCGGCAACGCCATCAGTGAAATTAATGTCAGAACCTTCGGAAATGACTTTCTGGATATAAGCATCCTCTCCGTTGGCTTTAATAGCAGCATCCTTATCGGTTTTTTTCTCGACAAAGTATTTTGCAGATGTTACCTGATTGTTCTTTACGAAACGGATTTGAACATCCTCGTCGGAATTATATTCGGCTGAAGGTGTATATTGGTAGATGGTAACATGCGGATTCGCATCTTTCCCGGGGACTGCGCCCTCTTCTGCTTGGCAAGAGGTCATAAGCAACCCCAGCAAAGCGATACCAGTTATGTATAATATTCTTTTCATTGTTCAGTATTCTTAAATATTACCAGACAAACTCATCGGAATCAGAATCGGGGCGTTCAGGGATAGGGTTCTGAACCAAGGCGGTATTGTAGTTAGCCTCCGTACCCACGAAACAAAGCGTCATCCACTGGGGAACGTTGGGAATATTCCACTTGCAATCCTCATTGTGAATGGTTCCGGCGTAGCTACGTATGATACCCTTGTTGAGACGCTTGATGTCCTTGGTGGCGAAACCTTCGCCCCAAAGCTCTACACGACGCTGCCACCAGCACTCATTTTGGAATGCGGAAGTTGAAGAGTTGTAGTAGGCTTCATTATGGTTGCCGTAAGTATAACTGGCATCGCGGGTCTTGGCAAAGGCAGTAAGAAGAGCGATTCCTTCAGCCTGCTTTCCAGCCTGCATACCAGTAGCTTCAGCCTCGATAAGGTACATTTCCTCTACACGCATAAGAGGAATTGCAACGGTGAAAGCGGCATATTGGTCGTTGTGCTCTCCATCTTTGGGGCGGAACTTGATTTCTATACATTCGAATGTTCCGCGCTGACTAACAGTCCTAGCGGTTTTCAGCACGCCAGCCGGGTCGTCGGTGTAGTCGGCGAGGGCGACAAGGGCGTCGGCATTGGACATAGCATCAAGGTCGGGACTGAGGAAGCACATCTTGCGGAAATCGGTGTCGGGAATAGTGCTGTAGAGGTGTTTGTCTATACGCTTAGGGCCGACATAGTTGGAAGAATAACCGCAACCGGAACCACTTACCTCAATAATCATCTGAGATCCCCAGCAGGAATCGGCATCATTGAGGGCGATGTTAGGATCGCTAGCTTTATTGGCTGTGGCGAACATCCACGCATCGTTAGGTGTGTTAAATCCATCGGTCTTGGACAGGTACTGCTCCTTGGTAAGAAGAGTATATCCATTCTGGGCTTTCTTTGCATAACTGGCCGCATTTGCCCAATCCTCCATCTCGAGGTAAGCACGGGCCTTGAGGCCGTAGACTACGGTAGTATCCGGCGTGAACTTATCAGGACGAATATATCCGGAGAGGAGATCTTCAGCCTTATTCAAATCGTCGATAATAAAGTTCCAAATCTCTTCATTCGTGGCCCTAGGGTTATTACAGGCCTCTGTAGGAGTGGTTTTTTCGCTGACGATAGGGACAGTGGGAGCGGTTTTATCCGTTGCATAATTGGTGTTGGCATACATGCGGGCCAGATCCATATAGAACATAGCACGCATTGCGTGAGCAATACCAGCTCCGGCTTTCTTGTCGTCAGAAGGCTTGTCTCCGGCTACGCTAAGAACAACGTTGCAGTTCTTGATCCACTTAAAGTAATACGTCCAAGGGACCTGGCAATAAGCATAGTTGGGCCCAAGCGCAGTACCGCATTCGTACCAAGTTCCGAACCATTCGCTGCTGGAGGTTTCCGGTACCAGATCCTGGCCCATAACATCCCACTGGATGAAGAAAGAAGGATATCCGAAGTCATACGGGTCGGTATCTGGGGCGGAATAAGTAAACTGCCCAGTCAAAGCTCCGGTAATGCCATCGACGAAATTCTGGAAAGCGCCAGGTGCATTCAGTGCTTGTTCTTCGGTAATAGTACTGCTTTGCGGTGTAACATCCTTCAGGCAAGAATTCACTGAAAGAAGCAAAGTGGCAGATATCAAGATAGTCTTAAAAAATGTTTTCATAATCAGTTCTCCTATGTTTTGATTAGAAAGTTAACTGGAAACCGCCCGAGATGGTGCGGACAGGAGAATAGACGGTAACAGTAGTGTTTTCCGCGTAGTCATATCTAGGGTCAAGGCCCTTGCGAGCACTCCAGAATTTGAGGTTTTCGCCCATGACGTAGATTCGTATCTTAGATGCACCAAGATAGTTGACGACCTTTTCAGGGAGAGAATAACCTACAGAGAAAGACTGGAAGTTAAGATAGCTTGCATTGGTCAGGAAACGATCGGAAGCAGCAGCCGCGAACTGGTCGCCATACTGCCAGCGAGGCATGTTGCTGGATGTGTTGTTGGGGCTCCAGGATTTGTACCAATCCTTATGGAACGTGCTACCCGCAGAACCGGAGTCTGCGCAAGGGGAAATATAACCGGCATAACGCCTGTCATATACCTTTCCACCAATTTGGAAATCGAAGGTAACGGAAGCGTCAAATCCCTTGAAGTTAACGCTAGTTGCAAAACCTCCGAATGCCTTAGGAAGCATGCTGCCGAGATTATAGTAAGAAGCCGAATTAGGGTTGGTCGTGGTCCTGCTGTAATTCTTACCGGGACGGTTGACGGCTCCATTAAGCTCATCATCTATCCAATAAAGGGCCTGGCCGTTTTCATCGACGCCTGCATAGACGTGGCGGAAAGCAGCATACATGGAGCCGCCCTCTTCAAGCCACTTGCTGGATTCGGTAAATCCGTTGGTCCCAGGAATCTTCTTGGAATCCGGGAGGCTGATAATCTTGTCCTTGTTGCTGGCGAGATTCAAGTTGGCGGACCATACGAAATCTTTGGCCCTGATGATATCGGTGTTCAACACGAATTCAATACCGTTGTTGCGGATCTTACCGAGGTTGCCATAATAACCTCGGGAGCCGACAGATTCGGCAACCGAGAGCCAGAAGAGCTGGCCGTCGGAGAGCTTCGAATACACATCGACACTACCGGAAACACGTCCACGGAAGAGGCTGAACTCTACGCCAACGTTGCTATTGGTGGTGGTCTCCCAAGTTATGTCCTTGTTGCCCATACCAGAGAATGTCGGGGCCATCGTATAGGTGCCGCTCGGAGCAAGAACATAGGTGTCCGTATAACGGAAACTACCAATGGCATCATTACCCTGCTGACCGATGGATGCTTTTATCTTCAGTATGTCAATAGCGGAAACATTTTCGAGGAAAGATTCTTTGCTGGCAATCCAGGCACCGCCAACAGACCAGAAATTACCCCAACGATTAGTTTGGTAGAAGTTGGATGTTCCATCACGACGGAAAGAAGCAGAAGCATAGTACTTCTGGGCGTAATTGGCCTGTGCGCTAGCGAAGAAACCCTCGACATTATATTCTGTGGAACGGGAACCGGAGCCGTACTGGTCGTTCGCAGCGGCATCCACTTCAAGAATCTCAGGCGTGTATATACCCTGAGCCTCAGCGTGGAGATAGGCATTTTTATTGTCATACCATTCGTGACCAGCAACCACATTGATGTTAAAGTCTCCGAATTGGTTGACATAGTTAAGACTTTGTACGTGGTTCGTCCTGAACGACGTGTTGGCTTCCTTACGAAGTTGTCCGTTCACGCTGACCTTCGGTCCATATAACGCGTTATCATAGTGAAGATAACGATCCAAGCCCCAGATAACGGTCGAAACGAAGTTAGCAGAAAGATGCTCCGTGATTGTGAAATCTGCGGTAAAGTTGCCGTTCAACTGATTGACATTATGACGGTCCGTGTTGTATCGGTTGTTGCCAAGAGGGTTACCAGTCTGTAGGAAGGCACGGTTGATAGGGTAGTCTTTACCTGCGTTACCGTAGTCGTACTGAGGGTTGCCATTGGCGTCGGTACGGATTACCGGGTTGTTGTTGGCATCAAGCACATATACGTAAACCGGATAAATCGGAGCGATATGCGACGCATAATACATTAGGTTGGTGGAACCGAGATTCGTATCCATATTAGGGTTCGAGTCGCGGACCGAGTTGATGAAGCCGACGTTCGCACCCAGCTTCAACCACTTTTTAGCCTGGTAGTCAGCTTTTAGACGTGCGCCAAAACGCTCGTATCCGGAATACTCGATGATACCATCTTCGTTGAGATAGTTTGCGCTGGCATAGAATGATGCCTTTTCTGTCCCGCCAGAGACGCTTGCTACGTATTCCTTACGAAGTGCGTTCTTGTAGGCCAGGTTAGTCCAATTGTCGGGTTGGAACCAGTAGGTTTCGCCGCCGCTATCGAGCTTGTATCCAAGGGTCGCATTCGGGTTAAGTTTGCCATCCATGCCGACGAGCTGCTCTCCCGTAGGGACGGTGAAGACCTGATATTTGAGGTCGCTCAGCATTCGGGTGTTGGCATCTGCATTAGCCTGTGCAGCAGACATACCCCTGCCATAGAAATACTGGTTGTATAACTGGGCATAGTAAGCTTCGTAGTATTCTCCAGGATCGGTAATGAAGTCATAATCGGGGACCGATCTCGTGTTGACACCCCATTTGACATCAACATTTACCACTGCATCTGCACTGCGTCCTTTCCTGGTGGTTATGATTATAACACCGGCGGCGCCTCGAGCACCGTAAAGTGCAGCAGAAGCTGCATCCTTAAGGACGGTTATAGACTCGATATCTGACTGAGGAATATTCGAGAGAGAAGCAGGATAAGGTGCCCCGTCAACAATAATCAGAGGATCGGTGTTTGCATACATGGAGGCTATACCACGGATATTTATTTTACCATTACCTCCTCCAGGAGCACCATCGCTCTTTCTCATCTGAAGGCCAGCCACCTGCCCGACAAGGGCGTTCGCGATATTGCCGGTCTGGCGTTTTTGGATGTCATCAGACTTAAGGACTGCGGCGGACCCGGTAAAAGCCTCCTTTGTAGTAGTACCAAAGGCGACCACGATGGTCTCGTCCAACTGCTGGGCGTCGTCAGCGAGCACTACATTGACAACGGAACGTCCATTGACAGCCACTGTCTGCGTAGCATAGCCGACTGAAGAAACAACAAGGGTTGCTTCTGCCGGAACAGAGAGTGTATATTTGCCGTCGAAATCGGTGGCAACACCCTTGTTAGTTCCTTGCACGAAGACTCCTGCACCGGGAACCGGATTCCCGGAGGTGTCAGAAACGACACCGTTGACAGTGATGTTCTGAGCGAGTGCGGTAACGCTTAACAGAAGCATCAAAGCCGAGATAACAAGCTTAATTTTTCTCATAAGCCATTTGATTAATTAAACAATAAAACTAAACTAACTATACTGTTTGTAACTGTTCGCTTTCCATTTGCAAACAATAGGTTGCGCAAAAAGTGGCTAGCAAGTTCGGAAAAATTAATTATAAATCCAAATAGACCAAATAGTGCATCCCTTTCTATTTGGAGTCGTTTTTTAAAGAAAAAGTCAAAAAAACATGTGTATGAGCGGGATAGCCGCTTACAAATATTAATTTTTTGCCGCCCAAAAGTAACAAATAAAAACTTTTAAAAATTTATTAAAATATTTAAATAGCTACTTGGGGCTCTTGTCAATTAATCCAGCAACTTGACAGTATGTTCCAAATGCTGTGCGCAAATAGTCTGAATCTCGCCGACAATATCTAAGCATCTGTTTTTGGAAATCCGTATGCCGGTGCCTGCTTTGAGCACATCGTCAAGCGATGGATTTCCTTTGAACATAATTGATGTTGAGTGTTCTCCGCGAGTCCCTTCCGGAGAATACGTGAGGTCATACGCTGGAGCAAGTTCCCAACCGGATGGTTCCCGGTATATGAAACTGAAGTTCTTGGAATGGTCATCCTTATTGATGGATACTATATTGAAAACCATCAGCCGGAACATTTGTTCTACCTGCGCTGGATCCTGAGTAAGATAACCGGTCAATGCCAGCAGGTTGCTATAGTCGGCCGTCTGGGCTCGGAAATCTACACCCAACAGGCCGGCGGCCGTGGACGTGTGCAGCCTAATGCCATCTTTCGATATGTCGAATCGTTCCGTCGCAAAATACTTCCCCTCCACCAGTTTGACCTCCGGAATCTTTATACCACATCTTTCTGCAGTCTTCATATATTCAAATTCCGTCTTCCCTAAATCTTCCGGATCAGATAGGTGCCTGAATTTCACGATCCAGTGACGATTATCCTTATCGGATAGCACCACCTTAGGACGGGCACCACCGGAATTGCCACTATTGTAGTACAATAACGAGGCAGAAGACTCGTCCTTTTCAGACAAAACATCCCAGGCTTTTCTCTGTAGTTCTTCGTAGTCCGATACATCCTTTCTATCCTGATGGGGAATAAAATCTATCTGAGGTCGATACTCAAGAGCCCCCATTCCGGACGATCCGACAATAGAGAGAAGCTGTAATTGTGATAGATTCCATATAGACAAGCCATGCAACCGAAGCATTTTGTTAATGAGATATAACCCGTAGCCATCTGGAATACTATCGTTGAACACCCCGAAATTGCCAAATGTGGAAGTCTCTCCGGCGACGAACAACTCTTCTTTCAACGGCAACTCAAGCGGCGATATCGAAAACCCTTCAGCAAGCCACGACTTGTCGTACTCGAATACGCATTTACCCTTTATCATGCGTAATCTGCCTACGATTGCGCCATGATATAAAACAGAGACTTCAGTTATATCTTTCATTTGCATCGCTTCCCCCTTTTCCTGTTTTCGTTATCTTGTATATCTTTCAGTTCATCGATGGTTCTATACTTTGGTTCGTGCATCACGTTTACCAGTTCATCAAAATAGTTCAAAGTACAAACAATCTTTACAAAAGATTCTAACGAGATCTTCCCCGTCGTTTCAAAACGCTCGATAGATGGGGCCGGAACACCTGTAAGTTTCGACAACAGCTTCCTGCTTACGCCCTTTTCCAGGCGCCTCTGCCGTTCGTTCTCCTTCAGAATGGAAATAGCCCTTTCCGGACTCTTGTCAAATATTTCCAGCGGATAATAAACTTGTTTATCCATACGATACTATGTGTTATATTGCAAATATAGCAATAATTCATAAAATAGTATGGATAACCACGATTAATCCAGCACCACCAGAACCGGCGAGGGATGATTGAATTGGAGGGAGATTACGTCGGTGGTGGCGCGGTTCAGGGTGCCTCGGAACCAGTAATCGAAATGGACATCGTCCAGGGGCCAGTGCAGGCCCGAAGTCCGTATGCACAGGGAAGGATCCTGCACGAAGAAGGAAAGCTTGCGACCTTCGCCCACGTGCAGTTCGCAGCTGTCCGCAACCACGAACGCAGTATTATAATCGGAGACCATCTCCAGTTTGACCCCGGCGGCAGAGAGGCCCATCTCTTTCTCCCAGAATAGAAGATACGAGAGGTTCCCCAGCGCATGCGCTTCGCTGCGGCCAAGAGCCCCCAGGATGCAGATATCATCTGCCTGCGGATAATTCGCCCGCAGCCAGCGGAAAGCCTTGTCCAGGTCGTTGTAATCCTGCTCTTCCACCCGCACGGCCCGGGGGCCCAGGGCCTCACGCACGGATGCAGGCGTAGAATCCATATCCCCCACTACCGCCGCTGGCTCTATGCCAAGTCTGCGCAGCCGGCGAAGAGACACGGCACTGTCGCAGCAGACCACGACATCGGCATTGCGAAGTTTCCAGAGGGGGTATTCCTTGCGGGGAAACTCGCCGTTTGCGAGGATTACTGCTGTCATTGCTGGGCTCCTCCTACAAGGTCTAGGATTTCGGCGGTAATCTTCTGCTGGCGGCCTTTGTTGTATTCGAGCGTGAGTTCGCCGAGGAGGTCTTCGGCGTTGTCGGATGCGGCTTGCATTGCCAGCGTACGCGCCGCATGCTCCGCCGCTATCGAATCAAGCAGCACCGTATGGACCCTCAGCCGCATTACCTGCGGCAGTAGCGTCGCCAGAATCTCCTCCCGGCTGGGTTCCAGGATGTATTCCTCTGGCTCCTGTCCGGAGGTGGGTAGTTCCTCACCTCCGGACATGGCAAAAGGAAGGTATGTTTCGACGCAGACTTTCTGGGAAGCGGTGCTGACGAAGTGATTGTATATGAGGAGGACGCGGCTGTAGCGCCCTGCATTGAATGCATCTATAAGAGTCTGCGCAAACGCAGATGACTTCTCGAAACTGTTGCGCCCAACGAGGTCGGCATTATCCTCCGGCGCAAACCCTGCCTTACGCATGGCCTCCGCCATCTTCCGTCCGACGGAAATCACCTCCACACTCTCCCCCGCCCTCCGGCACTCCTCGACCACCTCCTGTACCTTATGGATCACATTGATATTGAACGCTCCGCACAACGACGAATTACTCGCCACCGCCACTATCGCCACGGATTGCCCCTCTCCGGGCACCCCCGCGCTCTCGCAAGATGCCCGATCAGGTCGGGCATGACGGTCGGCCAGGGAGGGGTCCGCGACAGCGGACGGGCGGAGAGAGGGACTGACTCCCTGGCCGGCAGACAGGACGGCAGCAAGCATCTGGGACAGGGCGGCGGTGTACGGCCTAATGCCTTCGGCCGCCTGCTGCGCCTTCCGCAACTTCGCCGACGCCACAAGCTTCATCGCCGAAGTAATCTTCAGCGTACTCCGCACCGACGCAATATGATCCTTTATCTCCCTGAGCGAAGCCATCGCGCAAAACTAAACGTTAACCTGCGAACAAACCTCGGCAGCAACCTTGGTGAGTACCGCCTCGATATCCGCATCTATCTTACCATCCGAAAGAGCAGCAAGCACATCCTTATGCGAAGAACGCATCCTGTCGAGGAAAAGCCCCTCGAACTCGGACACCTTCTCCAAGGGGATATCCGCCATAAGAGCGTGCGTGCCGCAGTAAAGCACCGCCACCTGCTCACCCACGGGCATAGGGGCGTACTGAGGCTGGATCAGCAGACGGTTATTCTTGCGACCCTTGTCCAGCGACATAGCCGTAACCTTGTCCATATCCGAAGAGAACTTGCTGAACGCCTCCAGCTCGTTGTACTGAGCCTGGTCTATCTTCAGCGAACCAGCCACCTTCTTCATACTCTTCACCTGTGCCGAACCACCCACACGCGAAACCGAAATACCGACATTGATGGCCGGACGGAAACCCTGGTTGAAGAGGGAACTCTCGAGGTAGATCTGGCCGTCGGTGATAGAAATCACGTTCGTAGGGATGTAGGCGGAAACGTCCCCCGCCTGGGTCTCGATAATGGGCAGGGCCGTGAGCGAACCTCCGGCCTTGACCTTGCCCTTGAGGGATTCGGGAAGGTCGTTCATCTGCTCCGCAACCTCCTGCTGGCCGATAATCTTGGCAGCACGCTCGAGAAGACGGCTGTGCAGATAGAACACATCTCCCGGATAAGCCTCTCGCCCGGAAGGGCGGCGGAGGATCAGCGACACCTCGCGGTAGGCCACTGCCTGCTTGGAGAGGTCGTCGTAAACTATGAGCGCAGGGCGGCCCGTGTCGCGGAAATACTCCCCGACGGCAGCCCCGGCGAAAGGCGCATAATACTGCACGGCCGCGGGATCGGATGCGGTCGCGGCCACCACGATGGTGTAATCCATCGCACCCTTCGAGCGCAAGGTCTCCACTATGGAAGCCACGGTGGAACCCTTCTGGCCGACGGCAACGTAGATGCAATAGACGGGCTTGCCGGCCTCGAAGCAGCTGCGCTGATTGATGATGGTATCGATTGCGAGGGCGGTCTTACCGGTCTGGCGGTCGCCGATGATCAGCTCGCGCTGGCCACGGCCGATGGGAATCATCGAGTCGATGGCCTTCAGGCCGGTCTGCAGAGGCTCGGTGACGGGCTCGCGGAAAACCACTCCCGGCGCCTTGCGCTCCAGCGGCATTGCGAAGAGCTCGCCCTTGATATCTCCCAGGCCGTCCAGGGGCTCGCCGAGCGGGTTCACCACGCGGCCTACCATCCCCTCGCCCACCTCGATGGAAGCGATGCGGCCGAGCCTGCGGACGGGCATACCCTCCTTCACCTGATCGGTAGGGCCGAGCAGCACGGCGCCGACATTATCCTCTTCGAGGTTCATCACCACGCCCTTGACTCCGGAGTCGAACTCCAGCAGCTCTCCGGCCTCGGCATTCACCAGGCCGTAGATGCGGGCCACGCCGTCGCTCACCTGGAGCACCTTGCCGGTCTCCTCGAAATGGACGGTGGTATCGATGTCTTTCAGCTGCCCGAGCAGTATGTCGGAAATCTCGCTGGGCTTGATAGTATTCTGCGTCATATTATTCTGTTGTTCTTTTGTACGAGCTGGCGGCGTATGTCGTCGAGCTGACGGCGTACGCTGGCATCCAGCGTCTCATTTTCGAGTTCGAGCACGAAGCCGCCAAGCAGCTCGGCATCCACGGAGCAGTCGAGTATGACCCTGCATCCCGTGCGGGAAGCGATCAGCTCCTCGGCACGCGCAGGAAGGTCGGGAGATGCCACCGCGCAAACCAGCTTGGCCACCACTATGTGATTGGCCTCGCACCACATACGGACGAAATCGTTCAGCACGAATTTCAGGCAATCCAGCCGCCTGTTGCGGCGGAGCAGCAATACCAGCTTCTCGATGTCGGGCTCCAGGGGCCTGGGGGCGGAAGATGCGTCCGCAAGCAGGGCCCTAACCTGGGTGAAGACCTGCTCCCCGCGGCCGCTTTCCTCCACCAAGCGGAGGAAGGCCTTGGCATACCTGCTAGCTATTGCTCC
>JAEEGF011840501.1_pt1 | contig 25855 bp, 17 predicted proteins | sample 9134171 | NCBI WGS metagenome assembly JAEEGF01 (sample SAMN16246542, study PRJNA631951) | gut metagenome | biome: gut microbiome; feature: rumen; material: AP-attached | host: Bos | place: Iran: Karaj | collected 2018-10 | reverse complement strand
TTGAACTCCATTCGTTGTTTAAAACCACCAAAAGCCCTGAACGCCTCCTCAAGGAACTTGCTCTCCATTGCCAGCAACCTATTATCCCAGGCAAAACATTGATTATCTTCGATGAGATACAAGAATGTGAGGAAGCTTTAAATAGCCTCAAATACTTTTGCGAGGATGCTCCCCAATATCATGTCATCGCTGCTGGCTCACTGCTAGGTGTAGCAGTAAAGAAACGCAGAATGTCGGTTCCAGTGGGCAAAGTGAGGGTATTGAGGATGTTCCCCGTCTCATTTAGGGAATTTTTGCGCGCAAGTGATCTTGACACTTTTAATTACGTCGAAAACCTTGAGGTGATTGAGCATCTGCCAGAAATCATCCTGAACAAGCTGTGCACCGAATATCGTCGCTACCAAGTATCAGGTGGAATGCCGGCGGCAGTTGTCTCCTTGTTAGATAATCAAGGCATCGGGGCGGTTGAAGAGTCATTGCAGGATATTCTTGACCTCTACGAACTAGACTTTGCTAAATACGCCCGTCCCGAAGAAATACCGCGCATCCATGCCATTTGGCACTCCTTGCCAGCACAATTGTCCAAAGAAAACCGCAAATTTATCTACAGAGTGTTAAGAACCGGTGCGCGCTCCAAGGACTATGAAGATGCGCTAATGTGGCTCGAAGAAGCTGGGATGATTTATCGTATTTACAACATTAGCAAACCTGGAATGCCGCTATCGGCCTATCAGGAGACCAATGCATTCAAGGTTTACGCTTGTGATTGTGGGCTATTGCGACGGTTGGCATTATTGCCGGCAGCAGTGATAACTGACCCAATTGCCAATTATACCGAATTTAAAGGGGCGATGGCCGAGAATGCTGTCTTGCAATCCCTACTACCTCTGTTGGATGGTCAGATGCCATGTTACTGGACATCTGCAGCTTCGGCCGAAGTGGAATATGTGTTACAATGGAATGAAAACATCATTCCCATCGAGGTAAAAGCCGAAGGCAACATCAATGGTAATAGCCTGTCTGTCTATAACAAGAAATATGTCCCCAAATACCGCATTCGCTACTCAACGCTGAATTTACAGTATAACGGAGGCTTGATCAGTTGTCCGTCGCCTCTTGCAGGATGGATGGATCGCATTATGGGCATAGTGGAAAAGATGCCCATAATCAATAGTTGACAAACAGCAAATCTCACAAAATAGTTCGGAAAAGTGTTGTTTAAATACACTTTTCCGAACTATTTTGTGCTATATTAATGTTAAAAAGCACTGAGAAACGGGATTACTGATAATCCCTGATTCTCACGTCAATACCGCTGCCTTCAAGCAGTTTCACTACCTGCTGGATGTCGGTCTGGCCGTAGTGGTAAGGGAAGAGCACTACTGGCTTAATCATCTGAGCGGCATGTGAGCACTGCTCGGGCGTCATCGTGTAGGGCAGGTTACAGGGCAGGAATGCCACATCGATGTCCTTGATGTCGGCCATCTCGGGGATATCCTCGGTGTCGCCGGCGATGTAGATGCGCATACCCTCGATAGTCAGCACGAAGCCGTTGTCACGACCCTTGGGATGGAACTGCAGTTTCTCGGGAGAGTTGTTGTAGGCAGGAACAGCGTCAACGGTCCAGCCATTGGGCAATTCCAGGAGGTCGCCATTGGCCATTACTTTTCCCTTGCCACCCAATATCTCGTGGCAGCGGGCATTGGTAATCAGTTCGGTACCCTCCTTGCTCAACTGGTTGATAGCTACCGAATCCAAGTGGTCAAAATGCTCATGCGTCACCAGGATGTAATCGGCCTTGGGTAGGGTAGAGTAGTCGGTTTCGGGTTTCACTACTTTGGTAACCGGGTCCACATAAATCCACTTGTCACCCACCTGCATCCTGACACTGCCATGCTTGATGCAGTACATTTTAACTGTTGTGCCGTTCATGGTCTTGAACACGTCACAACCAGGCTCAACATTTTTGTCACTTTCATGCGCTGTGCAACCGCACATGGCGCCAACAATCATCATTGCCATAACTAAAAAATTTACTTTCATAATCGTTAGATTATTAACATTTACAGCGCTAAAGATACTCATTTTGTCTAAAATCCGCATCATTTTAGCCATTTTTTCGGGATTTTTTTGTACCTTTGCGCCCTATAAACTCAAAAGTACTGGGTAATCATGAAAAAATATGATGACCTCAAGGTGTTCTGCAAGAATACCAACGAGTATATCAGTATTGACGGAGGCGAAGCGCTCATCGACCTGTATGACACCATTAAGGGGCGTATCGGGCTCAAGGGCGAGGCTGTGTGTGTGCTGGTCAACAACAAGGTCGAAGACCTGCATTATCCTGTCTTTGCGCCCAAACATGTTGAGTTTATCGACATCACCAACAATGCGGGTTACCGTGTCATGACCCGCTCGCTGTGCATGGTGCTCTACAAGGCGGTCAACGACCTGTTCCCTGGCAAGCGCCTGTGCATCCAGCACAGTATCAGCAACGGCCATTATTGTCAAATCAAGCATGAGGAAGATATCCTCACGCCAGAAGTCATCGCGCAGCTCAAGCAGCGCATGACCGAGATTATTGACGCCGATATCAAATTCGTGCGCCGCGAACGCCTCACGACCGACGTCGTCGAGATGTTCCGCAAACAAGGTCTGAAGGATAAAGTGCGTCTGCTCGAAGGCATCAATCAGCTCTATACCATTTATTACAAGCTGGATGACATCATCGACAGCTTCTTTGGACCGCTGGTACCCTCGACTGGAATGTTGAAGGTGTTTGACCTGATACCCTACGAGCAGGGCATGCTGCTATTGGGGCCTGACCGCAAGGACATCAGCCAAGTGGCCAAATGGGAGCCTCAACCCAAGTTGTTCCAAGCCTTTACCGACTATATCAATTTTAACGAAATCATCCATCTGAGCGATGTGGGCGAGCTCAACCACGCCATCAAAGCCGGTTATGCACCGCTGCTCATCAATGTCGTGGAAGCGCTCCACAACAAGCACTTCATCCAGATTGCCGATGAAATTACCCGCCGTTACAAGGAGGGTGGAGCACGAGTAGTGCTCATCGCTGGACCGTCGTCGAGCGGCAAGACCACATCGTCCAAGCGACTGGCTATCCAGCTGCTTACCAACTGCATAGTGCCCAAGGTAATGGAGCTCGACAACTACTTCGTGAATCGTGAACACACGCCCCGCGACGAGGACGGTGACTACGATTACGAGTCGCTCTATGCCCTAGACTTGGAACAGTTCAACAAGGACGTGACCGACCTGCTGGCAGGCAAAGAGGTGGCGATGCCCACCTATAACTTCAAGAAAGGCGAACGTGAATACCTGGGCAACACGCTCAAGCTCGAGCAAGGTGACATCCTGCTCATGGAGGGCATTCACGGACTGAACCCCGAACTCACGCGCCTCATCCCCGAGGACCAGAAGTTCCGACTCTTTGTATCGGCGCTCACCACGCTGAACATCGATGACCACAACTGGATAGGCACCTACGATAACCGCATGCTGCGCCGCATCATCCGCGACCACCAGTATCGCGGAGCCAGCGCCCTGGACACCATCAAGCGATGGGCAAGCGTGCGCCGTGGTGAGGAAAAGTGGATTATGCCATTCCACGAGAATGCCGACGCCATGTTCAACTCGTCGTTGCTGTTTGAGCTGTCAGTGATAAAAAACTACGCGCTGCCCATCCTGCAACAGGTACCCAGCAACACGCCAGAGTATGCCGAGGCTTCACGTTTGATAAAATTCTTGAGCTACTTTGAGCCGCTAGACGAGAAAGATATTCCCAGCACGAGCTTGCTGCGTGAATTCCTGGGCGGCAGCAGCTTCCACTACTAGCGAAACAACTGGGCTCTATTGCGACTGCGATAGGGCCCAGTGCTTTATAGAGAAATTAACGCATAAACGACTATACCAATGAGTGATACCACATCAAGTGCAGACAACAACCTGCAAGAGAACAAGCATCCACACATGACCCTAGAGGAATTCTGTGGAAACATCAGGCGCATGGAATCCCAAGGGCAGGACGGCATCTCGCTCTTCAACGATGTCGTGACCCGTGGCTATGCCCCCGACTTGATTGCAGAGGACGAGTTCCAGCACAGCCGACGGCTCGAACGCATCACCTCTGAAATCACACGCCGGTTCCGGCAGGAAGGATTGCGCATTGTGCTTGTTGCAGGACCGTCGTGCTCTGGCAAGACGACCACATCGCGCTTTCTCAACCACATGTTGCGCGACAACGGCATTCAGCCTTGTGTCGTTTCGCTCGACAACTACTTCCTGAACCTTAATCTGCGCCCTCTTGATGCCAACGGAAACATTGACTACGAGTCATTCTATGGATTGGACCTGAAGCAGTTAGGCCGTGATGTTTCCAGTCTGCTGGCAGGAGACCAGGTGTCAATGCCCACCTATGACTACGTCAAGGGCGAGCGCACCTATCGTGGCAACACACTCAAGCTCGAGAGCAACAGCCTGCTGTTCCTCGAGGGTCTCCATGCCCTCAATCCTCAGCTGGTCCCCGATATCGATGACGACCTCAAATTCAAACTCTTTGTCACAGCCCAAGCCACCATCTACTATGGCGAGAAAATGGGACTGGGAGAGCACGACAACCGCCTGCTCAGGCGCATCTACCGCGATTACAACAGCCGCGGCGCCAGTGCTTTGCAGACGCTGCAGTGGTGGCCTGGTGTGCTGCACGGTGAGCACATGTGGATTCTGCCGTTTGCCAGCCATGCCGATGCCTGGTTCAACACGTCGATGGTATTTGAATTCTCGGCCATCAAACCCCGCGTGTCACAGTTGCTGCATGAGGTTCCCAAGAGCGAACCTGAAGAATATCGCATAGCCCAACGCCTGAGCGCCGTCCTCGACCGCATCGAGCCGCTCACCCACGAGGACTTTGTCGCCATTGCCCCCAAACGCAAATTCCTCCTCAGCAACGAGGGAAAATAGACTGCCATCTAGAATATCTAGATAATCTAGAATTTCTAGATGCTCTTGTCAAGAGACTAAAAAAGCGGCAAATGCCGCTTTTTTTATTCCTCATCAGGATCACTGACGACTTGGAAATCCTTGTTCTCGTCCTCGTAGTCGCTTTCCCAGTACTCTTCGCTCCATTGCTTGCCGCCCGAGTCCACCATCTTGCCACCGGCATTGGGGGCTTCGTCCTCCAAGTCATCGGCACCGAAGATGAATTCGTCCTCAGCTTTTTCGCGGTGACGCTCGTCAAGGTCGTGATGGGTAGGTGTTTCGGGGATGCGGTTGCGCTCGTCGTTGATGGTGCGCCACAGCAGGTCTTTGAGTTCAGTTAAGCCCATTTGTGCCACACTCGAGATAAACACACTAGGAACATCATCGGGCAACTCGGGACGCATCTGCTCGATAAGTTCATCGTCGAGCATATCACACTTGGTGATGGCCAATACTCGGGGCTTCTCGACCAAGTCGGGGTTGAAGGTCTCTAACTCACGGCACAGGATGCCATATTCCTTGCGGATGTCGTCGCTGTCGGCAGGCACCATGAACAGCAGCACGGCATTGCGCTCGATGTGGCGCAGGAAACGCAGTCCCAAACCTCGACCCTCGCTGGCACCCTCGATGATGCCGGGGATGTCGGCCATGACAAACGACTGCTGTCCACGATAGGACACGATGCCCAGGTTGGGCTCCAGCGTCGTGAAGGGATAGTTGGCAATTTTGGGCTTGGCAGCGCTGATGACGCTCAACAGGGTGGATTTGCCCGCATTGGGAAAGCCCACCAGACCGACGTCGGCCAACAGTTTCAACTCCAGGATGACAGCCTTTTCAACGCCTTTTTCGCCAGGCTGGGCGAAACGCGGTGTCTGCCGCGTTGCCGTTTTGAAATGCTGGTTGCCCAAGCCGCCACGGCCGCCACGCAGCAAGCGCACGACCTGACCATCCTGGGTCACGTCGCACAGGAACTGCCCCGTCTCGGCATCATACACCGCTGTGCCACAAGGCACCTCGATGGTGCGGTCCTCACCGTCCTTACCCGTCATCTGGTTTTCACCACCCGACTTACCGTCGGTAGCGAACACATGGCGCTGAAACTTCAGATGGATGAGGGTCCACAGGTTGCGGTTTCCCTTCAGGTAGATGTGACCGCCACGACCGCCGTCGCCGCCGTCAGGACCGCCCTTGGGGACATACTTGGCACGGTGCAGATGCGCCGAGCCGGCACCGCCCTTACCACTGCGGCACAATATCTTCACATAGTCAATAAAATTGCTCTCTGCCATAATTTTCAGTATTTTGACGCAAAGATAGTGCATTTTTTTCAATAACCTGCTCTCATTATCCACCAAACAGGACATTGACAATGCACTACGAGCCTCTAGCTCTGAAAAACTGAAAACTGACTACTAAAAACTGAAAACTTCTTCGTACCTTTGCCACCACTAACAAGATAACGACAACAAAGCTATGATACTCGATTCTATCACTTGGACCGCGAGTCCCGAGCTTCTCAGCGCCGGGTCTATCCATGTCCGCTGGTACGGCCTGATGTTCGCCATCGGTTTCCTGGTGGGCTATGATATCGTCAACCGCATCTTCCGCCACGAGGGAGCAAAGGAGAGCTGGGTAGGCAGCCTGTTCATCTATGTAGTGCTGGCTACCATCATCGGTGCCCGATTGGGACACGTATTTTTCTATGACTGGGAACATTATAGCCACAATCTGAGCGAAATCCCTAAGATTTGGGAAGGTGGACTCGCCAGCCACGGCGGCACATTGGGCATCATCATTGCCGTGTGGCTCTACAGCCGCTGGGTGACCCGCAAACCCATGTTGTGGACCTTAGACCGCCTGGTGGTGCCCGTTGGACTGGTGGCAGCGCTCATCCGCATCGGTAACCTGATGAACCACGAGATTTACGGCAGCGAGACCACATTGCCGTGGGGATTCCGTTTCGTGACCAACTTGGGAGAGTGGATGCAAGGCGCCGAGCCTGTTTTCTCGGCACCGAGCCATCCAACGCAGATTTATGAAGCCGCCTTCTATCTGTTAATTTTTGTTGTATGCATGGTCATGTACTGGCGTTATCGCGCCCAGGAGAGGGAAGGACTCATCTTCGGCGTCTTCATGCTGGGCATCTTCGTGCCCCGTTTCTTCATTGAGTTCATCAAGAACGTGCAGGAACCTTGGGAAATCGCCATGCGTGCCAGCATCGGGCTTGACCAGGGCCAGCTCTTGAGCATTCCGTTTATTGTACTCGGCATCTGGCTCATTATCAGGGCGATGCGACGTCCGCGCGTAGCGCTGGAGTATCCCGACCGTTTTGCCGACGAGAAGAAATAAACCCCGCGCCGCCAAGGCAAAATGATTTTTAATAGTATTTTTCTATGAAATGCTTTCATTATATATTGCTTGCGCTGGCTGTGCTATTGTTGTGCTGCTGCACCCGCAATGCCGATAAAAGAGCCATGGACAATAAATCGATAACAGCCCCAGGCAGTCCCGTCATGATTGACGACACCACCGTCAAGGGACTCAGGGTATATTACCCGCAATTCAGCCGCATCGACCTCGTGTGCGAGACCATGCCCTCCAAGCAGGATACCAACATCGTCTTCTGTGCCGAGGCGGCCTTTACCCACGAACTGCTCGACGAGTTTGCCCACAGCAACATCGACGGTGACCACGTCAGTGGCGGCAAGCGCTACAAGGGCGCCAAGTGCCACGACAACAGCGGCGCTTTTGCCTGGTTCAGCGATACGACATGGGAATTTGTCCACGGCGAGTATAGCGAATTGCTCGACAGCGTTGCCGCGGCAGGCGGCATGGGATTCGGCCAAGCCATCATCATCCATGACGGCGAGAGCATCCGTCCGTTGTGGCGCGATGGCGTGAACCAGTACCGCGCCTTGTGTGAGAAAGACGGTCGCCTGTGCATCGTCGATAGCCGCAATAAGGTGGAATATGAGCAATTTGTGAAGATGCTCGAGGCCTTTGCTCCTCGCTATGCCCTCTACATGGACATGGGTGCCGGTTGGAACCACTCCTGGTGGCGTGACAGCAAAGGTAAAGTCCACGAGATTCACCCAATCGCCGACAAGTCCCGCTACTGCACCAACTGGATTACCTTCTACAAGTAAAAACGACAACTAAGAATAGAAGAAAGACAAGCCCTATGTTTGTACCGTCAAAGTCAAACATAGGGCTTGCCTTCTTCCTTTGTATGGATAGCCTTAGGTAGTTGCAGGGACAGTGCGGATGTGCAGGTCGGTCTGCGGGAAAGGAATCTCGATGCCATTCTCGTTCAAGACATCATAGATATTCTCCTTGATGAGGGCGATGTCGGCAACCTGGGAGGCGACACGCACCCACACGACAACCAGCAGGTCAACACTGCTCTCACCAAAATTCTGGAACAGCACCTGTACGCCCTTGCTGGGGTCATAGCAATCCAGCTGCTTGATGCGGTCTATAATCTTTTCACGCACGGTGTCAATCTTGCTGCCATAAGCCACTCCGACGGTGATTTTGGCCATCTCGTAGCCGTGGTTGCGTGTCATGTTCTTGAAGTTCTTGGTAAACAGCTGGCTGTTGAGGAAGGCGATAACCGAGCCGTCGATGGTCTCGACCAGGGTGCTCTGGTAGTTGATGTTGCTCACCTTGCCGCGCACGCCGTCACACTCGATGACGTCACCAATCTTGACTCGACCATTCATCAGCGAGAGGCCGTAGAAAAGGTTCTCGAGGGTATCTTTCATGGCAAAACCGATACCTGTCGAGAGGCCGGTGAGGATAAAAGTGATGCCCGTGCGGCTGACTTGCAGGGTGACCAGCACGAGATAGATGTAGATGCCCCAGCCGATGTACTTGATGATGTTCATCGACAGGGTGACAGCCTTAGAAGCGGCCTTGACTTTTGCCTTGGCATTCGGATCGTCTTGGATAACCGTCTGGATATCAATTTGTTCATTGGCATCCACGTCATTCTCGCGCTCATAGAGGGAGATGGCGTTGGCCTCGGCACGGTTCTGTTTCCACAATTGGTAGCCCTGGATAAACAGGTAGATAATGTAATTGAATACAAAGCCAAATGCCACACACACCAGAATCCTATCCAGTGACAACACGATGAGTCCCGGTTGGTTGACAAACTTGTAGTGGAAGATATGCTCGCACCACTGCGTCAAGTCAAACACCTTGGCAGCCCAATAGATGGACAATCCCACGCTAATGGTCGCTGCAATGGGGACAATCATCTTATAGACCGCATCATAGAACCAAGTCGTTCTCACATCGGCATCATCGGGGATATGCTTACGCTCATAGCTGTGCAGCAGGTCATAGATGACGGTAATGGTCTGGATGAGGGTCAATTGCATAATCCACCAGATGAGCACCTGCACGCTCATTAACGTATAGCCCATCCAAGCCATCACACACGACACCGCCATCACGATGAATGAAACCCACGAGTAGGTCACGTCGCTGCGCGACACGTCGGCATTGTGCCTGCGGTTGAGGACGAGTTGCCAGATGGCGAACACCAGCAGCAGTACAGGGAATATCAGATTGACCACGGTACTGGGCAAGAACACAATGCGGAAGAAGAACACCACAAAACCCAATAGCAGCACGGGCACATAGAGTTTGACACCGTCTTTGACCATATTACCGCCCACGCGGATGATAATGGACAACGTGATGACAGCAATCAGCCAGGCGTACTCACTCAACAGCCGCGTGGCCATAATCATGAAGTTGTTGTCGGTAAAATTAGAGACAATGACCGTGGCGATGCCAAACACCACTGCCGCCCCGCAGATAATGATGCATGAGCGTTTGGGCAAGAATTTCCTGTAGGTACCGTTTGACAGGAAACTGCGTGGTATCAATTTGATAATCAGCCAGCTCAGTCCCAAAGCGCCAAGGATATAGACGGCCATGAAGAGAAAGAGGAAACCGACGAGTTTACCGCTCCACTCGCTGCGGACCTTGCGAGAACTGGAATATTTCTCGGCGACATCTTTCATACTCATCTTCCAGTTGTAGTTGAAGCGCTTCAAAATCTGGAAATAGCTCTGACCACCATTGACAAACACACTCTGACGAATGCGCTCATACATCGAGAGCGCATAATCATTGAGTTTCTTGGCTTTCTGGGCCACCCACTTGCGTTTCTCGTGATTGTCATTCATTGTTTCACGAGCCATGCGGATATCGTTCTCGATGACACGGGCCAAATAGATGCAACTGTCGCGTGTGGCTCGCATCTCGGGCGTCTTGAACTGATAGTCCGAGATATTATTGAGCGCCTGAACCAGATGCTCATATTGAGCAATCTGCTCGTCCTGCTGTTGCTCAAACTGCTTGAACGAGCGCGTGCGTGAAACGCGGTTATAGAGTTCAGTCGCCTGGCCGCAAGCATAGGCCAGGTCAAAGACATTCTGCTCCTTCTGGCTATAGAGCATCAACTCGATATTGTTGCACAACTCCAGGTCACGCCCGATGCTGCGCTGAAATTGCTTGTTAAGTTGCTCAAAGCGGGCTGCACGCTCTCTTTGCTCCTTGTGGGTCTCGCTCAGTTCCTCACACAGCACACTCAGCGTCTGCTCCATATTGCTCTCCTTGAGCACAGCGCTTGCTGGCAGTGCCGTCACCAAAACCAACAGGGCAACCAATATCTTCTTCATTGTCATCATCTTTTTTAAAAAATGTGGCTACAAAGATAACACTTTCCAGCAAATCCCCCAAATCACCGCATTTTCCAGCACCACCATGCAGTTCGAAAGACCGCCTGTACAACGCTCATCATTCCCTTTTACCACTAATCAACGAGGGGGATGTGCTGCTTGGCACATCCCCCTCAATCAGTCAGTATGTTATGCTAGACTCGGATTAGAATCCGGCATAGCGGACACCACTAATCTTGTATTTAGCATAACCATCATCAGGATACCAGGGATCCTCGGTGTACTTCACGTAGAAAACGATGGAGTCGGCAGGCGAACCATTACTCTGTCTTCCCGCGCCCTTGAGAATCTTTCCGTCCTCGATGGTGATGCCGAAATCGCCAGAGAAGTTTTCGGCATCGTTTGAAGTGAAGGTGAGGTTGTTTTGGTCAACGTTCACCACACACTTGAAGGAATAGTTGGGATATGCTTTATTTCCATAATACCACGACAGGTCAAACCAGCCATTGTCATCAATCCACATCTTGTTGTCCTCATCGGCGGCGGTGTTGTAGGTAAACAAGGGGATTCTTGCCTCGTCATATCCAAAGTAATGTTCGCCCCCATCAATGGGAACCCCGTTATCATCGACGGCATCAATGTCAACCATCCAGTGGCCGGCCATCTTCTCAACAGCTGTGCCGCCAGCGGGCTCATTGGTCTCGGTATTGCAAGATGCCAAACCAAGTCCCAACACGAGTGCCAAAGCAAAAATTGAAATATATTTCTTCATAATCTTATTCAATTTAAATAGGTTATTTGTTACTGCCTGTGAAGCACAACATCCATTATTACTGCGCCCTCAGCATAGGAGGCAAAGTAAGAGATAGTTCCAGTCTCGGGATCAAACTTGCCATCTTCGATATAGTCCAAAGCATCGCCCCAAGCACCGATATAACTGCTGATCAGTTCGATATTGCAGTCATTATCCACACTGACATATCCTGTCATGCAACCGATATTGCCAGAATAGTTAACGCCAAATCCGCGAATCTGGTCGTACCAGCCACCCAAGAGGTCATTCACCTGGAAGAAACCAGGAGCAAGCATGGTAAATGTGATACCAGTACACTGGGTGGTATAGCCATAGTTAGCAGCATAGGCCGCAAACGGATTCTTGTTAGCACCATACAGTGATGCATTCATATCAGTGTTATATGAGCCTGAAATATCCACGGTAACCGTGGGGTCACAGACACACACTGTGCGCGTTACAGTTGAAATGTAACCATCACTTCCAGCTGCCGAATAGGTAACATAATAGAAACCCATCGTGTTGGGATCCACTTTATCACCACCAATCGAAATCTGGCTAGAAATATCCTTGAATTCACCAGTTACCTTGTCATAGAGGACACCCTTACAGCCAGGTTCAACATAGGCAGTGCCCACGGGTACTATCATGAACTCGTCGCCCTCCATGGTGAGGTCAGCATAGTAGGTCAAGCGCGAGTCGGTCAACTCATCCTTGCCATCGTTACACGATGACAATGCCAGCATCCCGAGTGCCACTAAACCGAATAAATATATTTTCTTCATAATTGTTCGTTTAAATTTTAGTTGTTTCTACTTTTTCGCGTAGCTCACTATTACTTGGCATCCCAGAAAACACGGTCGCTGAGCAACTTGGCCTCGGGAGTGTTCTTGTTCAGCTGACGGGCAGTGCTAGGATAAGGAACACGCTTGCACAAGCCACCAGCCTGAATATAGTTCAGCGCCGGAACAATCATCTGGCCAGGAGTGTAAACACTCGGATCACTGAAAATCGTACCACCATCCTCAGGGCTGGTAGCCGGTACATCGGTACGACGAACCTCGCTCCAAGCCTCCATGTGGTCACGATAGAACAGGGCGGCCCACTTCTGCATATAAATCAGGTTCAGACGGGCAGCGTCGCTGACTTGGCCATCCCAATTCACACGGGCACCATTCAAGAAGTTACCCATTGCAATGCCGCGAGAAGCAAAGTCGGCCTGTACACCAGCCTCATAGGCAGCCTTGGCAGCAGACTTGTTACCCCAACGCATCTGGGTCTCAGCAATGAGGAACTGGAGTTCGCTCTGGGTGAACAGATAAATGGGAGCAAACACAGCGGGAGTGTAGTCAATGGCACTCACGTCCTTGTTCTTCCATTCAACACCCCATGACTTATAGACGGTCTTGGCACCAGGAATCTGACCCACATAGTTGCCAGCGTCATTCTTCATGATAGCATAGCCGATGCGGGGGTCATTGGTATCCAGATAGTAGCTAACGATGGGATAGGAGGCAACATGGTTCTTGGTACCCAGGGCACGAGCTACATCATACCAGGGGTTGTACTGACCCTCTGAGTTGCTGTAAACATCCCATGCCACGTCACCGGTAAAGAAGTCACCGGCATTGACCAGAGCAAGAGCCTTAGTCTGATACTCACCAGCGTTGATACCACCGTCAATCAGACGCAGGTACATGCGCAGGCGCAGGGCGTTGGCAAAGCCGCGCCACTGGTTGACGCTCTTGTTGAGCATCGGGTCGGTCAAGGACATCAGTTCGCCTTCGAGAGCAGCCTCGGCAGCATCCATCTCGGCAAGAACACCCTTATAGACATCCTCACCCTTATCCCAAACGGGATTGGAATTTTCACTTCCCTGCAGAGCCTCGCTGTAAGGCACCTGATCCAGGTTGTCAACGAGAACTTGGAAAGCATAAGCACGCAGAACGGTGCAGGCAAACAAGTCGCTCTTGTTAGCGGTGCGGTCCATCACATTCTTGATGTCGGCAAGAGCGCCGGCATAGAGCGTGCGGTAGCAGCGGTCAAACAGGTTGGTCGACTCGTCGATATTCAACTCGGCCTCATTATTATATTGGTTGGCCTCAGGACGCTGCTCAAAGTACTGTGCAAAGAAACCGCCATAGTTGAACATGGCATCGCCCACAGCAGCAGCAACGGCATTCTCGGCAGCAGGGAATACCAGGTCGGGCGTTACATCACTGCTCGACGGGTAGTTGGGGTTGTCGTTGATGTCAAGATTGCAAGACGACAGGCTCAACACTGCTGCAATAGTCAGAAATAAATATATCTTTTTCATGTCTGTTTCAGTTTTTGATTAGAATTTAACCTGCACATTGAAACCAAACTTGCGTGAACTCGGGTTAGCCGAGAACTCACCATAGTTACCCTCAAGGTCGTTACCGAAAGTAGAAGTCTCGGGATCGATGAAGGTGTTGCTCTTAGGCGTCCACAGGAACAAGTTGTTGCCGAAGAACGACAGGTTAACACCAGTGATGAAGCACTTGGAGAACCACTTGTTGGGCATCTGCCAGCTGAGAATAACCGAACGCAGTTTCACGTAGCTCTTGTCAACCAGGAATGCACGGTCCAGTTCGGAACCACCAGCATCCCAGTAGGTAAAGATACCAGTCTCATCGAGCGGAGTGGTGTTCTCGGTATAGCCGATCACGTTATCATCATCGTCACGGACTTGCTGAACTGAGTTGGGAACGATGAACGGGTTACGGTTGTTAAATGCAGTCTGGATAGCATTACCAGTGAAGAAGGTGATGTCCTTGGTGCGCGAGTACAGCATACCGCCGTGACGAACGTCGAGGTTGGCGGTCAGGCTAATGCCCTTGTAGCTCAGCGTAGTACCGAAGCCCATCAAATACTTGTAGTTCATGCTGCCGACAATCTGCTGCTCGGGATTAACCAGCGGCTGACCGTTGCCGTCGCAGATGATTTTGCCATCCTCAGTCATTTGAGGAACATAAGCCTTGAATACGCCCAGAGGCTCACCCTCGATAGCGTAGAGGCTCGTGCCGCCGCTCAGACCGTAAATGGTTGCGATACCACCCAACTCATCGGGCAGCTTGATAACCTTACTCCAGTTCTTGGTATAGTTCCAGTTGATATCCCACTGGAAACCACCCACCTTGACAGGAGTCAAGCTAACCAACAACTCGACACCACGGTTGCGAATCTTACCCAGGTTCATGTTCTGAGCAGTGTAACCGGTGGCGGGATCCATATTCAGTGAGAAGATCTGCTTGTCGGTGTTGCGATCATAGTAAGCAGCATCGAAGCTGATGCGGTTCTGCAGGAAGGCCATGTTCAGACCAAGCTCAAACTCGGTGGTCATCTCAGGACTCAGATCCTGGCTACCCAGGGTGTTGCCCAGTGAGTAAGCATTCACGCCCACCTTGGTGAAGGGGAACGAGCTACCGTTACCGAAACCACTGGTAGCGGCTGCAGCCTGAGCAAATACTGAATTGGTCATGTAAACGCCGGCATCGTTACCGGTGCGACCCCAAGCGACACGGAATTTACCGAAGGTGATAGCATTGCGCATTTCAGGTTTCAGCAGTTCGCTGAACAGGAACGACAAGCTCACACCAGGATAGAAGTAAGAACGGTTGTTAACGGGCAGAGTCGAAGACCAGTCGTTACGGCCCTGGAGGGTCAAGTAAACCATATTCTTCCATGCGAACTCGGCGCTGCCGAATACAGCCAGATAGCGGCGCTTCCACTCAGACTGTGAGGTTGTGGGAATCTCGGCGCTGTTGCCCAGGTTGTACCACATGGGGATGGTCAGGTTGGTTACCGACGAACCCAGATACTTATAGCTGCGCTCATTGCCGTTGAAACCGAGCTGTGCATTCACGTGCCAATCATCCAGAATCTGCTGGTCATAGGTCAACATGAAGTTCTGGTCAATCTCACGGCGACGGGTAATGCTCTGTGATACTTCACCAGTCAGCGTACCCAAAGCATCATCCCAGTTGGGCGTGTCTTTGTAAAGAGCAGACATGTTGGGAGAACCATAGTTGTGGTGACCCGTGTTGGTATCCAGACCGAAGCGGTAAGTGGCAGTGAAATATTTCAGGAATGCATAATCGAGCTGCAGGTTACCGTAGAAGCGCTCCTGCTCATACTCGTTCTGATAATTCTTGATAATGTAGTAGGGGTTGGTAACACCGTAGGGGGTGTAGTAGTAACCCGGAGTGTTGAACGGATTGTCCAGATCCTTCATCTCGACGATGGAAATGTCACGCGGAGTCTGCATGATACTGTTGTACATCGAGCCCGTCTTCTGACCAGTGGTCACGAAGTGGTTGCGCTGGAAAGCATAGTTCAACGAGGTGCTGAAGGTGAAGTTACCCTCGCGGTGGCTACCGCGGGCCGATACGGTGTACTTGGTGTAAGTATCAGCATCGTAGGGGATAATACCGTTATCGTTAATCTGTGACAGCGATACGAAGTAGGTGCTCTTGTCGGTAGCACCATTGAAAGAGATGCTGTTGTTGTAACGGAAACCGGTGCTGAAGAAGTCCTTCATGTTGTTCTTGATGGGAAGGTAGGACTTTATATTCTGGCTATGGTTGTAAACCCAGCCGTAGAGCTGCTGAGAACCGTCAAACGCGGGACCCCAAGAACCGTTCTCAATCTCGGTGTGGTCACCATACCAACCCATACCGAAGTTGTTCTGCATCTGCGGCAGGCGCATTACAGACTCCCACTGGAGACCGCCGTTATACTCGATACCCACGCCACGGTTCTGCTTGGAACCCTTCTTGGTGGTAATCAAGATAACACCGGCACCGGCACGGCTACCGTACAGGGCGGTTGCGGCAGCACCCTTCAGAATGGTCATGCTCTCCACATCGTTGGGGTTAACGGCACTAGCACCGTTACCGAAGTCATAACCCGAGTTCAGACCATCGCTACTGTAAGTAGCAGTGTTGTTCAGGGGCACACCATCCACTACATACAGCGGCTGGTTGCTGCCAGACAACGAGCTGACACCACGGATGATAACCGACTTGGAAGTACCAGGATCGGAAGATGTTTCGCCAATCTGCACACCAGCCACCTTACCGGCAAGACTCGACATGATGTCGTTGGTGCGGGCTTGGGCAATCACGTCACCCTTGATAGGAGTGGCCGACACACCCAGCGCCTTGGCTTCACGTTTAATACCCATAGCGGTTACAACTACCTCATCAAGTGTGGTGTTGGCATCCTCAAGGGCTACTGTTACATAACTGGCAACCGCAACAACTTGGGTCTTGTAGCCCACGCAACTAACACGCAGTTGTGTCACGTTGTCGTTAACGGTTACTGTAAATTGACCGTCAATGTCGGTGGAAGTACCTTGTGACGAACCGATAGCCTGAATGGTGGCACCTATCAACGGTTCATTGTCGCTGGCACTAACGACTTTACCACTAACGGTCTTGCTGGCCCATGCAGTCATTCCAATGACACACACGGCCAAAAGAGTTGATAATAGTCTCTTCATACGACAGTAAACATTTTATGATTAAACTTTATATAAATAATTATTTAAACACTCTTACCATTCTGTGGAGAGATGAACGGCGTGTATTAGATTATTACATTATTTTATTACCAATAGTTAAGATATTAATTTTAATGTTCAATTAGCAAAAGTATATATTATCTTTGAATCGACAAACAATTTTTCAACTTTTTTCTTAAAAAACCTTTATAAAGCCCTTTATTTACTAGAATAATACACAGTTTTTGGTGATTTAGGAACATAAAACTTCAACCTTTATTATTTATAGGACAATCACATCATTAACTGATAAAAATAGTGAAATAATACTGGTTTTTTATGTTATTTATAACAACGATATCGCGCTTATCAGTCTAAAAAAGACCTGTTTTTCCGTTTACTGACAATTAAACAAGTGTTAAAAAATTATTCCGACCTGTTAATCATTTGCTATGAAATAATGGCCAACAGGTATAAAATGTTTTGTACCTTTGTGAGTGTAATAAAGCATTGAAAAGATGGCTAAAAAGAAATCAATGATTGAACTTCACCGCGTGGGTGTGGAGGAATATAAAAAAGCATCAAAACTTCCTGTTACTGTGGTGCTTGATAATGTGCGCAGCGAGATGAATGTAGGATCGGTATTCCGCACCGCCGACGCATTCCTTATCGAGCGCATTTGCCTGTGCGGTATCACTCCCCAGCCACCCAAGTCTGAAATTCACAAGACAGCACTCGGTGCCGAGGATTCGGTCGCTTGGCAATATTTTTCCACAACCATTGCCGCCATTGAACAACTCAAGAACCAGGGCTACACCATCTGCTCCATCGAACAGGTGCATGACAGCATCAGTTTGGAACAATTTGTTGTCAATCAGGGACAAAAGATGGCTATAGTGCTGGGAAACGAGGTCAAGGGTGTGTCCCAGGAAGTTGTCGATGCCAGTGACCTGTGTGTCGAAATACCGCAACACGGCACCAAACATTCATTGAATATTTCATGTTGCGCCGCCATCGTGATGTGGCATGTCTATCAATCCTGCAATTGAAGTTGAGACTACGTAATTATTGTGTTTTGACAAATAATTTTCAACGCTTGTCAACAACCCTGTAAATTGTTGTTGAAAACTATTTGAAAAAAAACAATAAAAAAGACTTGACAAATTCAAATCAATGCGGCTTAATCATCTTTTCTATCCTGCCAAAAAAGTTAACACCAAAATTTTATTCTTCTTTAAACACGGTTTTCATCATGTTTTATAACAAAAGTAGAGAGGAATTTATTAACTTTGCAGGTTGTTTACACCCTGTTAATAACATCACAAAAGTGCTAAGACACAGCAACTAGTCTTGTCAATAAGTCATCAATAAGTGAAAAATGGCGTTGATAAGTCAATTGGTGCACTACAGGGCAAAAAAGTTTTCAACACTATTAACAGGCATTATTGTTGTAGTTAAAATTTGATTTTTAAAAAATTAAAAACAAAATAATATATAATATGAATGTTGAAAAAGGCTATGTCGATGAGCCCATCGAGGAAGGTATCGACTTGAGAGAAGAAATCCTGCGCCTGAAGAAGGAGCGCAATGCCATTATTATGGCGCACTATTATCAGCGTGAGGAAATCCAGCAGCTCGCTGACTACATCGGTGACAGTCTGGCACTGGCACAACTGGCAGCCAAGACCGATGCTCCGGTCATTGTGCTGTGTGGTGTTCACTTCATGGGCGAGACAGCCAAAATCTTGTGTCCTGACAAGACGGTCATCGTGCCCGACTTGAGCGCCGGATGTTCCCTGGCCGACAGTTGCCCTGCCGACAAATTTGAGGAATTTGTCAAGGAGCACCCCGATCACACTGTCATCAGCTATGTCAACACGAGCGCTGCCGTCAAGGCAGTGACCGACGTGGTGGTGACTTCGGGTAATGCCAAGGAAATCGTAGGTAGCCTGCCTCAGGACGAGAAAATCATTTTCGGTCCCGATCGCAACCTGGGCAACTACATCAACAGCATCACGGGACGCGAGATGCTGCTGTGGGACGGTGCTTGCCATGTGCATGAGAAATTCAGCGTTGCTGCAGTTGCTGACCTCAAGCGTGAACATCCTGAGGCTAAGGTGCTGGTTCATCCTGAATGTCCCAAGCCCGTGCGCATCATGGCCGACAAGGTAGGTTCGACTCAAGCACTGCTCAACTATGCGGTTGACAGCGACAGCAAGGAATTCATCGTGTGCACCGAGAGCGGTATCCTTATTGAGATGCAGCGCCGCTGTCCCGACAAGACGTTCATTCCTGCTCCACCCGAGGATGGCACCTGTGCCTGCAACGAGTGTGAGTACATGAAGCTCATCACGCTGGAGAAATTGTATAATTCGCTCAAATTCATGGCACCCGAAATCAAGGTGGCTCCCGACATTGCTGAGCGCGCTGTGAAACCTATCCAGCGCATGCTCGACATTTCGCGTGAATTGGGCATTATCAAATAAATTTACTAATCATCTAATATTTAAATAAGGACTATATAAAGAAAATGGACTATAACTATAAAGATATAGAGAAAAAGTGGCAACAGTATTGGCGTGAACATCACACTTACAAATGTGAAATAGATAATAATCGTCCTAAGTTCTATGTACTCGATATGTTCCCTTATCCGTCGGGAGCGGGTCTGCATGTGGGACATCCCCTGGGTTACATTGCCAGTGACATCTATGCACGTTACAAGCGTCTGAAAGGCTTCAATGTGTTGCATCCCATGGGCTATGATGCTTATGGTCTGCCTGCCGAGCAATATGCCATTCAGACGGGACAACATCCCGAAATCACCACCAACCAGAATATTGCCCGCTACCGTGAGCAGTTGGACAAGATAGGTTTCTGCTATGATTGGGACCGTGAAGTGCGCACTTGCGACCCAATCTATTACAAGTGGACACAATGGGCCTTTTTGCAGATGTTCAAGAGTTATTATAACACTGAACTCGACAAGGCACGCCCCATTGATGAATTGGTGGCTCATTTTGAAAAACACGGTACTAAGGGCTGTAATGCCCATACCAATAGTACCGATGAGTTCACTGCTGAAGAGTGGAATTCCATGACCCAGGTGCAGAAGAACAATGTGCTGATGAATTATCGCATCGCTTATCTGGGTAACACAATGGTTAACTGGTGCCCCAAGTTGGGTACCGTTTTGGCCAACGATGAGGTGAGCGATGGTGTTTCCATCCGTGGTGGTTTTCCTGTGGAACAGAAGATGATGAGTCAGTGGTGTCTGCGCGTGTCGGCCTATGCTGGTCGCCTCTTGCGTGACCTGGACACTATCGAGTGGACCGAATCCATCAAGGAAACACAGCGCAACTGGATTGGCTACAGCGAGGGTGCCGAGATGACCTTTCCCATTGCCGACAGTGACAAGAGCCTGTTGATTTTCACCACACGTGCCGACACCATCTTCGGTGTGACCTTTATGGTGCTGGCTCCCGAGAGCATCTATGTGGATGATGTGGTGACTGCCGATCAGCGTGCTGCCGTCGATGCCTATATTGACGAGGTGAAGCACAAGACTGAGCGTGAACGCATGATTGAAAAGAAAGTGAGCGGTGTGTTTACCGGCAGTTATGCCGTTAATCCCATCACGGGTAATAATATACCTATATATATTAGTGACTATGTGCTGGCTGGTTACGGTACTGGTGCCATCATGGCTGTGCCTGCCCACGATAGCCGCGACTATGCTTTTGCCAAGCACTTTGATTTGCCCATTATCCCGTTGATTGAGGGTGCCGACGTGAGTGAAGAGAGCTTTGATGCCAAGGAAGGCATCATGGCCAATTCGTCTAATGAGCGTCTGCAACTCAATGGCTTGCAGGTAAAGGAGGCAATTGCCAAAACCAAACTGTACATTGAGGAAACAGGCATTGGTCACGTCAAGGTGAACTATCGTCTGCGTGATGCCATCTTCAGCCGTCAGCGCTACTGGGGTGAGCCGTTCCCCATCTATTATGACGAGAATAACCAGCCGCAGCCACTCGACGAGAGTCTGTTGCCCTTGCAGTTGCCTGAAGTTGACAAGTTCTTGCCCACCGAGACAGGTGAGCCGCCCCTGGGCCGTGCCAAGAATTGGGTGACCGCTGACGGCTATCCGCTGGAACTGAACACCATGCCGGGTTTTGCAGGTTCGTCAGCTTACTATCTGCGTTATATGGACCCGCACAATGAAAAAGAACTTGTTTCTCGCGAAGCCAATGAGTATTGGCGTCAGGTGGATCTCTATGTAGGTGGTACAGAGCATGCAACGGGTCACTTGATTTACAGCCGTTTCTGGAACAAATTCCTCTATGACTATGGTTTTGTATGCGAGTTGGAACCGTTCCGCAAACTCGTTAATCAGGGCATGATCCAGGGACGTAGCAACTTTGTTTATCGCATCAAGGAAACCAACACGTTTGTTTCGCTCAATCTCAAGGATAAGTACGATGTGACGCCCATCCATGTGGATGTCAATATTGTAGATAAGGATGCCCTTGATATTGAGGCGTTCCGCAAGTGGAGCCCTGAGTTTAAGAATGCCGAATTTATCCTCGAGAACGGCAAGTACATCTGCGGTTGGGCTATCGAGAAAATGTCCAAGTCGATGTTCAATGTCGTGAATCCTGATGATATCGTTGACCGATATGGTGCCGACACCTTGCGCCTGTATGAGATGTTCTTGGGTCCTGTTGAGGCCAGCAAACCTTGGGATACCAATGGTATCGACGGTGTGAACCGCTTCCTCAAGCGCTTGTGGACACTTTTCTTCAAGGGTGATGAGATGCAAATTACTGACGAAAAACCTAGTGCTGAAGCTCTCAAGTCGGTGCACAAACTCATCAAGAAGGTGACGGGCGATATCGAGTCCTTCAGTTACAACACGTCGGTGGCAGCCTTCATGATTTGTGTTAATGAATTGATGAGCATGAAGTGCCGTTCACGTGAGATTTATGAGCCGTTGGTAATCTTATTGGCTCCCTTTGCACCTCACATTGCCGAGGAATTGTGGCATGTACTGGGTCACGACACTACCGTGTGTGACGCGCAGTGGCCCACTTGGAACGAGGATTATCTCAAGGAATCGGTTGTGAACTACGGCGTATCGTTCAATGGTAAGCCTCGTTATACTATTGAGGTACCTGCTGATGCCGACGAGGAAGAAGTTAAGCGTCTCGCTCTTGCCGACGCTGGTGCCGAGCGCTGGCTCGCCGGCAAGGAGCCCAGAAAGATTATCTTCGTAAAAGGTAAACTCGTCAATATCGTCGTGTAAATGATTAACTACGAATTACGCGAATTCAACAAATTTTTCAGAATGATTTATTTGTGATATTCGCGTAATTCGTAGTTTTTTTATATCCGAGAAAATGAAGAAAATTGTCTTTGCAACCAACAATGCCCACAAGCTGCAGGAACTGCGGCAGATGCTGGGTGACCGTTACGAAATATTGGGCCTTGCCGACATCGGCTGCCATGAGGATATCCCAGAAACTGCCGATTTCATCGAAGAAAATGCCCGTATGAAGGCCCGTTATGTCAAGGAGCATTACGGCTATGATTGCTTCAGCGATGACACGGGACTGGAAATAGATGCCTTGAATGGTGAGCCTGGTGTCTATTCGGCACGCTATGCCGGACCAGGTCATGACAGTGAAGCAAACATTGATAAAGTGCTGAAAAAACTCGATGGAATCGACAAACGTACTGCTAGATTCCGCACCGCCATCGCCCTGTTGCAGGGTGACCAGATGCACATGTTTGAGGGACAGGTCGAGGGCATCATCCTCACCGAGCGCCATGGTACAGGAGGCTTCGGCTACGACAGTATTTTCCAACCTGTTGAGGGTGATGGCAGCACCTTCGCTCAAATGTCGCCCGAGGACAAGAACCGTATCAGCCACCGCGGTCGCGCCGTCGCCCAATTAGTGGCTTTCCTGAATAATCAATAGGATATTTTAAACTGCAATCGTGCTGGTGCACGGGAAACTAGGAAATCCGGTATATTTGAATCTGTCAATGCTGGATTTTCTAGTGGTTTTCCGCTCACTAGTGCGATTCTTTTTTGTATAACTCTTGATAATCATTCACTTATATATCCGCTTGTTACCATCTTGAATTCTACTTTTGGCACTATCATAATTAGTTAAATTGAAATGATGGGAGGTTTATTTTTGCTTACTTGAATTTTTATGCTTAGTTTTGCAGCCGATTTATATAATCCATTGTACTGTGACTATGGATTATAGGTTATGAAATCATGATATTAACCTTCTTAAACTACCAATCATTTGATGAGAAAAAATCTTTTTTTCCTGTCGTTTTTTTTATGTCAGGCCTTAGTATCTCTCGCTGTTCCTGCTAAGCCAGGATGGCATACCGTTACCCAGAGCGATGGAACAACGCTGAGACTTCAGACTGTAGGTAATGCTTTTAACAATGCTATTTTGACGTCCGACGGCTTGACGGTGGAGCGTGGCAGCAACGGTGATTTCTATTACACGTCGTCATTGACTGGACTCACTGCCATGCGTGCCCATGAACCGAAACAGCGCACTGCAGCCGAGAAAGCCTTTGTCAACGCCCAGCGTGGCAGCATGACCATGAAGACCATGAACAATAGGATTCCTGGTTTGCGTGGCAAATTGAATGCAGTAAGCAGCAATTCGGTTGCCGATGTTCCCGCTATAGGTGAGCGCCGCATTCCCATCATCCTGGTGGAATTCAAGGATAAGGCATTTAATAACACCAAGGAAAAAATCATCGAATCCATGATCGAGGGTCGTGATGGTGTGAAACAGTATTTCCTTGACCAGTCCAACGGCATGTATCAGCCCGTGTTTGACGTATATGGTATTTACAGTTTGTCCGAGAATCGCGAGTATTATGGAGGTCGCACCTCTGCCACTAAGGACAAGGGTATCGGTTGGATGGTGACAGAGGCATGCCAGTTGGCGTCAGCCGACGGTGTTTCGTTCAAGCCCTATGACACCAACAATGACTATTACTGTGACGTAGTGATTGTTATCTATGCTGGTGTGGGCGAGTCTCAAGCATCAATGTATCATCCCGAAGCTATTTGGCCCTGCAACTGGACGCTGGATGCTGCCAAGTACTATTCAAGGGGCGGCAACGGTGCCTTCTCTCCAGGTCCCAATGACCCGCGTGTCAACCATTTTGCCGTTTTCAACGAGTTGCATGGCAGCAACGACTCTGGTAAGAAGGTTGACGGTATCGGTACTTTTGTCCATGAGTTCGGCCACTGTCTGGGTCTGCCCGATCTTTATGACACGAGCAATGGTGACCATTACGGCATGGGCAATTGGGACATCATGTGCCTAGGCTGCTATTGCGATGATGGCTACTCCCCAATCGGCTATTCGGCCTATGAGAAAGTGTTCATGGGATGGGTGGAATATCTAAAGGCTGTGCCCAATACTTATTATACCCTGCCCGTGTGGAACCAGAAGAACAAGGATACCGACAAGGCATTGTGTGTGGTGAGCGACCTGAACAAGAATGAGTATTTTATTTTTGAGAACAGGAGAAGAGTAGGGTGGGACCGTTATCTGCCTGGCCAGGGCATTTTGGTGACTCACGTTACCTTTAGCGCCGACAAGTGGAAGAACAATAAGCCCAACAATGACGATATCCAGCTGTTTACCTTGCTGCCTGCCGACAACAAACTCTCCAAGTACAGCGAGAGCGGCGACACGTGGCCTCAAGGCGGCAAGAAGGATTTGACAGACAAAACTAATCCTGCAACAGAACTCTATATGACCTCTTATGGTGAAGTAACAGGCAAAGCGGGCTTACTCGGTAAACCAGTGACCGATATGGTCATCAACAGTGACAATACGGCCAGTTTCTGGTTCATGAAGGAAACGCACAACTATCCGTTGGGCGATGTGAACCATGATGGTGCGCTTTCCATCAGCGATGTGACGATGCTGATTGATAACTTGCTGCAGGGTGACAATGCCAATTGTTGTCCCATCTGCTGTGACGTTGACGGCAATAAAACCGTGAACATCGGCGATGTGACTGCCCTCATCGATAAACTTTTATCTGGCAATTAGAGATAATCCCTTTTACTGATAAAAACTGGGGCATTGGCATTTCATGTCAGTGCTCCAGTGCTTTATGTGTGAGATAGCCGTGGTAGAGAATGGTCTGGATGATGCCGCGCAGGGCGAGGAAACTCAGGTAGGCAATCCACAGGCGGTTGTTTCCCCATGCTTCGGGCGTGAGCCAGTAAATCACAAAAAACAGCGACCAGGCGATGCCGGCACTGATGAGCATGCCCATCGAACGCGTCAGGCTGATGAATACGCCGTCCCACACAAAGGCGGCCATGCCTGCCGCAGGAATCAACCCACACCATACGCGGTAGTCCATAGCGGCCTCTATGACGCTCTGCTGGTCGGTCAGTAGCCAGAATGCCACACGCGGGAACGAGTAAATCAGTGTGAACACGGCAGCGACCGCCAGTCCCCACCCGAAAAGCAGCCTCACACAGCGTCTCATGCGTGCCATGTCGCCCATTCCATAGTATTTGCCCACAACAGCCTCGCCGGCAAAGGCAATGCCGTCCATGAAGTGGGAATAAAGTGTAAACAGTTGAAGTATCAGGGCGTTGACGGCAAGGATAAGGTCACCGCTGCGGGCTCCGATGGAAACAAAGGCCAGACTTACGGTCATCAGCAGGAAACTGCGCACGAAGATGTCGCGGCTCACCTTGAAATAGCGTCCTGCGCCCTTGAAACGCCACACACGGCGCCAGTCCAGCACACCGTTGAGTTTCGGGAATTTGCG
>JAEEGF011618135.1_pt1 | contig 25871 bp, 33 predicted proteins | sample 9134171 | NCBI WGS metagenome assembly JAEEGF01 (sample SAMN16246542, study PRJNA631951) | gut metagenome | biome: gut microbiome; feature: rumen; material: AP-attached | host: Bos | place: Iran: Karaj | collected 2018-10 | reverse complement strand
ATCCCGGAGGCGGAATACGCCGCCGACCTGGAAGAAGGGTTGAGCGAGCTTTCCACCGCCATCCGCGCATCCGGCCTGTCCATCGCCGCGATCGCACGCGGGACACGCTGCCATTGGGAGACCGTCTACCACGCAGCGAACCGGGTCCCGGTCCGCTTCGACTCCGCCAGGCGCATATTGTTTTACCTTAAAAGCATATCTCAATGAACCCAGTAAAAATCCCACTGTCCAAGATCCGGCTGAACGAAGGCCAGGTGGACTGGCTGCCCAGGAACCCAAGACAATGGACGAAGGAACAGCTCGATCGCCTCATCGACAGCATCCGCGAGACGCCCATGCTCCTGGAGGCCAGAGGCCTCATCGTCTATCCTCACGACGGAGCCTTTGTAGTCATTGGCGGCAACATGCGCCTCGCCGCATTGACCGCCATGGGCGCAAAGGACGCACCCTGCTACATCCTCCCGGCCGACATGGACCGCGAGAAGGTGAAAGAGATAGTCTTGAAGGACAACGGCGACTACGGCCTCTGGAACCAGACCATGCTCTCCCGCGACTGGGCGGACCTTCCCCTGGAAAGATGGGGCGTCGAATCCATCGAAGTGAAGGACTACAGCGAGAAGAACAAGGAAATCCACGTGGGCGAGTTCTCCGAGAACATCATTCTCAAGCTCAAGTATGATGCACCTGATGCGGCCTTTGTATCCGCCCGCCTGGGCGACAACCGAAGGGAAACCCTTTTGAAAGCACTCGGATATGATGAAAACTGAAACCATCGCCCTCTCCCTCATCCAGCCAAACGACGGCCAGATCCCTGGACTGCCGCGCAACCCCAGGTCATGGTCCATCCGTGAACTGTCACGCCTGAAGAAGTCGATCCAAGAAACCCCGGAGATGCTGGAACTCCGCCCGCCACTCGTCTATCAATACGAGGGCAAATACGTGGCGATCGGTGGGAACATGCGCCTGTCCGTCCTGCGCGAAATGGACAATATAACGGAGATCCCCTGCATCGTCATTCCACAGGACACTCCACTGCTCAAGCTGAAGGAGATCGCCATCAAGGACAACGCCAAGTTCGGCGAATGGGACTACGACGCCCTGGCTGATGAATGGAACGAGTTCGACCTGTCCGACTATGGCATCAACGACTTCAGCGATGAGCCGGAGGACAAACCAGCCGGCGACGGCAACGCCTCCCCGGTGGATGACCGCCTCACCATCGAAATCGAGCTATCCCCGGATGAGTTTCTGTTCGTGTCCGGCAAATTTCGCGAAATGGGCGAGACCCCGGAGTCAGCCGTCCTTAAAATTTTAGGTTACCCGTCATGACGCACTTGTTTCCATACTGCTGGAGGATGGCCGACGGCTATCCTGCGCCGGGCATCCAGCCGAACGGCCTGAAGGTGTTCGGCACATTTATTTGTGGGGGGGGGTCTTCAATGGGCTATAAATTAGCAGGTTACGAGCACCTCGGCGGTGTCGAGATAGACGAGAAGGTGAGCGCCATCTACGAGCGCAACCATCATCCGAAATATCTCTACACGGAGGACCTGCGCATCTTCAACCAGCGCGAGGACCTTCCGGACGAGCTCTACCAGCTTGACCTCCTGGACGGATCTCCGCCCTGCTCGACCTTTAGCCTCGCCGGAAGCCGAGAGAAGGCATGGGGCAAGGAGAAAATCTTCGCGGAAGGCCAGGCGCTGCAGACGCTGGACGACCTGGTGTTCGTCTATTGCGAGACCATTATCAAGTTGCAGCCGAAGGTGTTTCTCCTGGAGAATGTAAAGGGCCTCGCCGTCGGTAACGCCAGGTCCTACCTTCGCCGCATCTTCGACACTCTGAACAGGGGCGGCTACGACTGCCAGGTGTTCATCCTGAACGCCGCATCGATGGGCGTGCCACAGATGCGCGAGCGCTGCTTCGTCATCGGTCGGCGCAAGGACCTGGACCTTCCGCCTGTCAAACTCTCATTCAACGAGCCACCGATCCTGTTCGGGGACATCATTGATAAGACCGACCAGAAAAACAACCTGCCTCCATTTGCACAGAAGGCCTACGAGGTACGCCGCCCGGAGGACAGTAGAATCTACGACACCAACCGTAGGGAATTCGGCAAAAACTCCGGCTATACGAATTTCTGGACGCCGGAGGACAAAGTCTGTCACACACTCTGCACAACTGAGCTATACCTGACATCCATCCCCAGGTCGATGAATGAAACGGAATTGCTGAAGGTCTCCACCTTCCCGCAGGACTACGACTACCCGAACATCGGCCGCCTGCGTTTCCTGACAGGCATGTCCGTCCCTCCAGTCATGACCGCCCAGGTCGCCCACCAGATCGCGGTCCAGGTATTCGGCAAAACATCATAAAACACAAAGTCATGCCAAACATTGAAAACCTACATCCACTCAATACCCGCCCGGAGGAAGAACGCAAGGCCATTGCCAGCAAGGGAGGCAAGGCGTCCGTCAAGGAGCGCCTGCGCAGGAAGGCAGGCCGCGAGCTGGTCCGCGCCATCCTCGCCATGAAGGAGAAGGACGAGCAGATCAAGGGCGAGATCCGCAAGGAAGGAATCGCCGACTCCGACATGACGAAGGAGGTCGCCATGCATGTACGCCAGATCCAGAAGGCCATCCGCAAAGCCGACACCAGGGCATACGCCCAGGTCCTGAAGGCCGCCGGCTACACCGAGGACGAGGGGATCAACATCAACATCGCATCCGAGGAACCGCCCGTCATCGTATTCGGCGACACATCCACGGAGAAGCCGGAGGAATAGCCGGTGCCGCAGCGGACCATCATATTCCACACGAAGTATGAGCCGCTTTTCCGCAGGGGAAAGCCGGACGATCCGCGCTACACCATCCTCACGTCGGGACGCGCCGGCGGCAAGTCCACCGCCGTCTCCACGGCCACCGTCAACGACTCCTACACCGACGACAAGGCCATACTGTACGCACGCTACACGATGGCCGCAGCGGAGATCTCCGTCATACCGGAATACCGGGAGAAGATAACCATGCTCGGAAAGGAGCGCCACTTCGCCGTCACGAAGGACACGATCGTCAACCGCGTCTCGAAGGGCATCATGTATTTCCGCGGCATCCAGACGAGCTCCGGCAACCAGACCGCAAAGCTGAAGTCCATACCGAACCTGCGCAAGTTCTTCCTGGACGAGGCCCAGGAGCTCACCAACCCCGTGGACTTCGACGCCATCGACCTGTCCATCCGCGACATCGACGCCGTGAACTCCATCCTCATGGCGCTCAACCCTTCCGACATCCACCATTGGATATACAAGCGGTTCTTCAAGAAGCCCGGCGTCCCATACGACTACAACGGCGTGGTGGACAACGTGCGCTACATCCACACCGACTGGCGCGACGTCAAGGCGTACCTTTCCCCATCCTTCATCGAAATGGCCCAGCGCTGCGAGAGGGAGAACCCGGAGAAGTACCAGAACATCTACCTGGGCGACTGGTCCGTCAAGCGGTCCGGCCTGATCTACCCGAACTGGGAGCAGGTCACCCTGGCTGACATCCCGCCCGGCCTGGATTGGTGGTACGGCAACGACTGGGGCTACTCGAACGACCCGGACGCCCTGGTCCGCATGGCCTTCGACCCGCTGACGCGCACCCTGTACGTTGTGCAGGTTATGTATGCGACCGGAAAGCTGCCGAAGGACGTCGCCCAGGCAGTTCGACAGGACTGCGAGGCCTGGGGCCAGACCGCCGACCGAACCCTGGTGTATTGCGACCCCGCCCGTCCGGACAGCATCCAGGAGCTCCGCATGCAGTACGGCATCAACGCCGTGCCCGGCATCAACCGCGACAAGGTAGGGCGCATCGGCTACCTGCAGGGCTTCAAGGTCAAATATGTCGGCAACGCAATCCGTGATGAGGTTGAGACCTACAGCTGGGAGCCGGACAAGAACGATCCAGAGGTGTTCACGAACATCCCGCAGGACGGCGGAGATCACGCGCTCGACGGTTGCAGTTACGCCACGACGCACCTGCGCCGGCTCGCCATCGCCAACGACGACGGGGATCTCCCCGGACGGACATAACGGAAAGACCGAGAGCCGGGGCGGTTGAAAATTCCCCGCATTTCATATTTTGGGGCACAAATAAAGCAATTACCATGTTTGGACTTAAAACTGTACGGGCGAAGGACTTGGACGCCCAGAAAGCGAGAATAGAGGCCCTGGAGGCGGAGGTCAAGGGCTACTACGAAAACGAGAAGGCCGGGAACGCCTATTTCTCGGCCATCGCGCCGCTGCTCCAGGGGATGGACCTGGAGGACATCAACGCCGCGATCAAGCGGGCCGACCTCAAACATGCCTACGAAACCAACGCTCCGGCCTGGGGCATCGTCAACAAGATCGCAAAGGCCGTCGGCGAGATGTTCACCTTCCTGGAGCTCCAGAAATGGAACGGCAAGGAATGGGAGGACGTCGAGGACCATTGGCTCCTGGATCTCCTGCGCCACCCCAACGACAGGTTCAACTGCAAACGGTTCGGCGAGGGCTGGACCATCAACCGCCTGGTCTACGGCGACGCCACGGTGTATTCCCCAAAGCTCATCGGAAAGGACCTGGGCCAGGGGAAGGAGATGTACCTGATCCCCGGCCACCGCGTCGGCATCGAGAAGGGAGGATACCGGGCGCCCATGAAGGGCATCAAGGAGACGGGCGGCAAGCAGTCGGAGCTCATCGAACCGAAGGACTTCTTCATGTCGTTCAACTACAACCTGGATGACACGTCCTTCTACGGGACCAGCCCGCTGGTGGTCGCGGCCGTCTACCTGTCGGTCATCGACAAGGGCATGCTCCGTCAGGACGTCTCCCTGCAGAACGGCGGACCGTCCGCGATCATCACCCCGAAGGCAGACAACCTGGGCGTGATGCCCGCGACCGCCGACGCTGTCACCGAGGAACTGAACGGAAAGGACGTGAAGGGCCAGATCAAGGCGCTGCGCACGGCCATCGAGCTCCACCAGCTGGGCGTCTCCCCCGTCGACCTCGGCATCCTCGCCTCGCACAAGGAGGCCATCACCGCCCTGTGCTTCGTATACGACATTCCGGTGGATTTGTACTACGGACAATCCAAGTACGAGAACGCGAAGGAGGCGAAGAAGGCCCTCTATGAGACCAACGCCATCCCCCTGGCAAACGAGTTCGCAGCAGACTTCCTTTCCCACTTCGGAATGGACCTGGACTACCGGCTCGTCGTGAACACCGACAAGATCTCCGTCCTCCAGGACGATCCGGCGGACGTGCTGGACAACCTCACGAAGATGCACGCCACCCTGAACGAGAAGCGCGAGGCCTACGGTTACGAGCCCAGGCCGGAGCCCTGGGCTGACCTTCCGATGGTCCCGATGGCCACCGTGTTCGGCGGCGAGGGCGTGAACGACATCGACGAGGCGGAGGAATAGCCCGTGCCGACCAAGAAGCGCATCACACCGGCTGAGCGCCGGCACCAGGACTACCTGCGGCGGAAGACGCTGCGGGTGGCGTCCGTCTATGAGACGCGCCTGGAGGCCGACCGCCGGAAGGAACTGCGCCGGGTCCTTGCTATGGCGAAGGACTACACCGACCCGATCGCAATCATCCCGCTCATCGAAGGCCAGATCGACGAGACGCCATACCTGGGGAAATGGTGGCAGGGCCTGATCGTGGACGCCGGCCTCCCGATAGCAAAAGCGACCGCCCGCGACCTGCGGGCGATGAAGGCCGCCGACGAGGAAGACGTCTGGCTCACCGGCCTGCGGAACTACGCGACCACCCGCGCCGGCAACGAAATCGTTATCGTGTCCGGCACCTGGAAGGACACCCTCGTCCGGCTGGTCCGGCAGATCCTGGGAGAGGACGCCGGGCGCGGCATCGAGAAGATCACGAAGGAACTGTACCGCCGCTACCTTGCCACCATCGAGAAATGGCAGTGCAGGCGGATTGCCCAGACGGAGGCGATGATCGGGATGGCCCAGGCAGCCAACGATGCCGCCCAGACATTGAGCATCCATTTCACGAAGGAATGGTGCATCAGCGGTCTGGGGAACACCCGTGCAAGCCACGAACTGATGGACGGCGTGACCGTCGACGAAGACGATCCCTTCGTCCTTCCCGGCGGGATGATGATGTTCCCGCACGACACATCCCTGGGAGCTGACGCCGGGGAGATAATCAACTGCGCCTGCGCCTGCATCCGCCGCCCGAAGCGGTAACCCTGTCGAAAAGACCGACATGGCGGCGTATTGAATACGCCGCCAAAAGTTCTACTTTTGTGCGAAACCAACCCGGAACGCACAAATGAAGCGCATCCCCATCCAATTCAAGGCCGGCCCCGACGGGCTGGAAACAAAGCAGGGAGACGCCCGGCTGGAGGTCAAGGCCACCGGCGAAGGCGGCATCCTGCACATCAAGGCATACGCCCTGGCTTTCGGTAACATCGACAGCTGGGGCGACATCATCATGCCCGGAGCCCTGGATGAATTCCTCAAGAGCGACGCCGCCGACCGCATGGCCCTGTGCTACCAGCACGAACGCCGGACCGTCATCGGCAAGATCACGGACAAGGGCGTGGACGACTACGGCATGTGGATCGAGGCTGACATCCTTCCCACCGAGGCCGGAAAGGACGCGGCAATCCTCATCAAGTCCGGCGCCATCAAGGAATTCAGCATCGGCTACCGGGCGGACCGCTACCACTACGAGAAGCGCGAAGGCTACGAATACGACATCCGCATCCTGGACGCCATCACCGTGTACGAGTGCTCGCCCGTCACGATCGCGGCCAACCCGTCCGCCATCGTCGTGAGCGCCAAAGCAGACCCGAACCACATCAACAACAATCCCAAACCCCAAAAAACCATGACCCCTGAAGAGATCAAAGCGATGCGCGAGAGCATCGAGAAGGAGGCCACCGAGAAGGTCGCCTCCGAACTGAAGGCCAAGATCGAGGAAATCCAGGCCAAGCAGGAGAAGATCGATGCACAGGAAAAGAGCATCGACAATCTCGACCAGACCATCAAAGCCCAGCAGGAGACCATCAAGGCCCTGGAGGAGAAGTTCAAGGAGAAGGCCCGCGAGACCTTCATCGGCGCTTTCAAGGCCGCCGTCGAGGAGCACAAGGAGGACATCGAGTCCCTCATCAAGTCCGGAAACCAGAACGGATCGATGAAATTTGAGTTCGGCTTCGAGCGCAAGGACCCGTCCAGCTACGACGTGACCGTGGCCGGCGACATCACCCGCATCGCCTGGGGCGGCGTCCTGGACCCGAAAATCTACGCGGCCCGCACCCCTGCCCTCCCGTTCTACGAGGTGTTCAACAAGCAGAACGTCAACGGCCTGTTCGTCCACTGGCTGGAAGGCACCTACACCGACCAGACCGACTACGTGGATGAGCTCGCCGCGATGAACGACGCCAACGCCGCCGCCGCGGAATCCTCCCGCAAGCTGGCCAAGTATGGCGCCCACATCCTCCTGTCCAGCGAGGTGACGGATTTCTTCACCTCCCTGTACGACTGGGCCCGCGGCAAGGCGCAGGACAAGCTGCGCGAGTTCGCCAACAAGGAAATCTACGCCGGCCTCGGCGCGGACACCAACAGCACCACCAAGAAAAAGATCTACGGCCTCAAGAGCCAGGCGACCGCTTTCAGCGGCATCGGCACCTACCAGGATGCAACCATCGCCGACCTCATCAAGGACGCGAAGCTCCAGGCAGCCAAGTACGGCTACAACCTCAATGTGGCCTTCATGAGCTGGGGCGACTACGCCACCCTGAACGGCCTGAAGGACGCCAACGGCCGCTCCATCTGGGACGACCGCGAGGAGGTCACCATCCAGGGCGTGCGCATCTTCCCGGACACCAACGTCAGCTCCGACGACATGCTGCTTGCCGACACCTCCGTCGTCCAGATCAAGGTCCGCCCGGTGTATGAGCTGGAGATCGTGCGCAACGCGAAGCTCGACGGCTGGGACGTGTACCTGCGCGGCAGCCTGCAGACCCTCGTTCCGAGCGCGGACCAGAAGGGCCTCATCTTCATCGACGCCATCAGCACCGAGCTCGCGTCCGTGAACACCGCCGGCCCGCTCAAGGCCGTGGCCGACGTCATGACCGACGTCCACGACGATACGAACCACGCCATCAAGACCAAGGCCGCTGGCGCTTAATCGACTGAACGATGCCCCGGCTGGAGCTCATATCCTTTGACGACGGCTTCTGCAGGTCCTACCTGGAGCAGTTCAAGCAGTACGCAAGCGTCCCGGACGACAGCCGGGACGCCCTGCTTGCCTCGCTGCTCAAGACCGCCGTGCTGAAGGTCCAGGAATCCGCGAACGTGGCCATCGCCGCCTGCACCTACCAGGTGACAGCGGCCGTCCCCGCCTCCGGCATCGTCCGGCTGTACATGGGCGGCGGCGACATCACCGAATGCGTGGATGCCGACGGCGACTTCGTCCGCTTCGATCCCCTGCCCGGTGCAAGGGTGCAGACCTTCCTCCGGACCGGGTACGTGAAGGTTACCTACCAGACCGTGCCCGTCGAAGGCGAACGTGAGCGGCTCCTGCCGACGGTGTTCCGCTACGGAACCGCCCTGTACGACGGGGAAGACCCGAAGGTGTTGAACATGATCCTGATGGAGGTACTGTAACCATGCTACGCACACCGAGAGGCGCACGGCGCTACAACGACCTGATCCAGCTCACCTGGTCGGAAGCGAGGGCGGACGAGTTCTCCCACGCGGAGATCAGTGAGCCGGAGGTGGTCCTGGAGGTGTACGCAGAGGTCCGGCAGATGAGCTCGACCAAGACGATGCTCACCTTCCAGCAGGCCGACGTCGTGGGCGTGGACATCGAGTTCCGCCTTCCCGGTATCAAGTTCAACGGCATCACCTGGCGCGGCCACGCCGTCCACTTCCCTCTCCCGGAAGTCCTCGACAACCGGGGGCGGGTGGTCCGGGTGTCCGGCTGGTACCAGGTGGACAATCCGCAGGTGTTATGACCGGCGGCGGAGCCATAGAGCTCGAAGGCCTGGACAAGCTGCTGAAGGCGCTGGAGAAATGCGACCGCGACGTGGTCGATGCTGCCCTCGCCGGACTTGAGGCCGGCGGTGCGGAGATCATCGCGGACGCCCAGGGAAATCTCCGCGAAAACGGGTCCGTCGTGACAGGACTTCTCCGCCAGAGCGGACGGGTGACCAGAAAGAAGGACGACATCAATGCGGGCTTCTTCGACACCACCAACAGGACCGGCTATGCGGAATACGTCGAATACGGACGAAGGGCGGGCAAGATGCCGCCGCCGGACGAGATCGGCGCCTGGGTGTACAAGAAGTTCCACCTGAAGGACTGGAAGACGGCCACATCCCTGGGATGGGCCATCGCCAAGAGGATAGCACAGGAAGGCACGCAGCCGCACCCGTTCTTCGGGCCGGCCGTCAAGAAGAACCACAACAGCATCATCAAGGCCGTGCGGGACGCCGTCCGGCGCAAAACGAAGTAACCGATGTCACTATTCAGCAGACTGTTCGCCAGGAAACCGGCCTATCACGAAAGCGCCTACGGTCCCGTTTACGCGGCCGTGGTCGCCCGTCTTGAGAGGCCCGGCGTCCGCGTCGGCAGGGGCGCAGCCTACCCCAGGATCGAGGTCCACACCATAACCGAAGGTGAAAGGCTCGACAAGGAGGGCATGCTGCGCCAGCTGTCGTTCACAGTCGAGAGCATCGGCAACGCCTCGCTGTCGGCGACCACCGCCATGAACGAGGAGAACGTCGAGCGCCTGACCGCGGAACTTGTGCTGCCGGATGGATGGCGCTGCCTGGGAGTGCTCCCGGACCAGCTCCAGGATCTCACGGAATCTGCCGACTCGGCCAAGATAATCTACCGCCTGCTCCAGGGCTTCACGGCCTACGTCGAGCGCGAAAAAACGCAACCAAACAACGAATAAAAGCATACAACTATGTCAGCAATTCTTGGAAATAAAAACAAGTTCTACCTGAAGTCCAGTTCTACTTACACCTGGCTGACCGGAGAGCAGAGCAATTCCGTGAACCGCACCCAGGAAGCGATCGAGGTCTCCGACAAATCCACCGATTGGGCGCAGTTCATCGGCGGCAAGAAAGGCGCGACCATCGAGGCGACGGTATTCGCGGACAACAGCGACAGCGCACAGGCCTCGATCCTTTCCAGCCTCGCCAGCGGCGACGACGTGGAAGTGTTCATCGGCCAGCTTTCCAACAACGCACCGTCCTCCGGAGACGCCGGAATGTGCGTGATCACCGCGATCAGCGACACCAACGACTTCGGCGCGGTGAGCACCAGGACCATCTCCCTGACGGTGAACGGAGCCCTCACCCACACCGGAGCATAGTCCTATGGTCCCGGTAAGAAAAACGGTGGAGATCAGCGAGGGGGTGAAGGTGGACCTGCTTTTCACCCCCCGCATTTCCGTGTACCAGGAGACCGTAGCGCCGCTGCCGGCGCTCGACGGGAACGCCGGCGTCGTCCAGGTGATGGAACGGTACGCGGACATCATGTACTTCGCCGCGCTCAATGCCTGGGAGCTTGACGGACACGGGACCGCCGAGGACTTCCCGCACAAGCGGGGCGACTTTCACGGATGGATGGCGGCGGACCCGAAGGGCTTCGCGGACGGTGTCAATTTCGCCGTCTGCGCCCTCACCGGCAAGACGGCAAGGCAACTCGTCGCCGACGAGGAGAAACGCCGCGAAAAGGCCGCGGAAACGCCGAAGAACGAGGAAGGCGAGCCGGAAAAAAAAAAGAGATCCTGGATTTACCGGATTACGCACCGATCGAGGCGTTCCTCGTAGGTCGGTGCGGCAAGACTGAAAGGGAGGCCGGTCTCACCTCCTTCCGGGAATACCGGATGCTCCTGGACGGCCGGGAGCATGAGACCAGGGAACGGATGGAGCTGGCGCGGTGGATCTGCTACAACCTGTACGCGATGAACCCGTACATCAAGGGACAGAAGGCCAGCAACCCGAAGTCATACATACGCTTCCCCTGGGAGCAGATGACGGCGGAGGAAGCGAACGCAATGAGGGAGAAATGCCACGTGACCGAATGGGAACAGGCGGAACTTGACAGGATTTTCAAGGAGGTATTCGGCAATGAAAATAGGCGATCTATGGGTCAAGCTGGGCCTGAAAAAGGATGAGTTTGACAAAGGTATAAAGGAGGCCGGGGACCAGGTCGCCGGCTCCGGCGGCTTCGTCGGGAAAATAAAGGGCATGAAAGGCGTTGCCATCAACGCCTGGCTTGAAATCGCCAAAGAAGCGGTCCACATGGCCGACGTCATCGCCCACACCACACAGCGGCTCGGAGACGTCTGGGACAGGACCGTCGCAGGCATGAAGGGCGCCTGGAGCACGTTCATTTCCGCCATCAATTCCACCGACTTCTCCAACCTCGGAAAGCGCATCGCCAACTCCTTCCGCGAAGCGCAGCAGCTGGCGTCCATGAAGGACGCGGAGTTCGAGGTAATGAACAGCATCGAGCTCCAGAAGTCTGCCATGAAGGATGAGCTCGCCGTTCTCCGTGTGCGGATGCAGAATCAGAAGCTGTCCCAGAGGGAACGGGAGAAGGCCGCCCAGGAATACCTTGACAAGGTCAAGACCATCTACGAACAGGAGGCGGACTACCGAAAGAAATACAGCATCCAGGCGCAGAACACCTGGCTCACCGGCGCAGGCGTAAGGGAGACAAAGCGAAACCGTGAAACACTCCAGTCCTTCCTGACGAACATAGCCCCGGACGCCAACTTGGTGAGCGCCCTGGACGAATTCAAAAAGAACGGATACCGCTACGCCAACGAATCGCAAAAAACCCTCCTGGAAGGTCTCAAAGCGCAGGCGGGCGTCAACCTGGCGACGCTTTCAAAGATTGCAAACTACTACCAGAGCACGAATGACAATCAGGCGAAGATGCTGGTGGATGCAATCGTCGCAGAACGGGCTGCCGCCGGCGCGTTTAACGAGGAAACCAGACGGGTCCAGACCCTGGGAAACAATGCCGTGACCACAGGCGGCGGAGGCGGCGGGAACGTCCCTGCTATCAGCGCCTTCGAGATGGCGATCATCCGTGCGAAGGAACGGCTCGACGACGTCCTGGAGGACACTATGGCGGAAATCGACGACGAGCTCACAGACATGAACGAGAGCATCGAGTTCGAGCCCGTCGAGATCGTCCCGCCGGACATGACCGAATGGGACAAGTTCTACGACAAATACAGCTCCGATCTCCAGCGAATGCAGGATCTGCTCGCGGAGTTCCGAGACGCCGCGATCCAGGGCTTTTCCGACGCGGTGCAGGAGCTTGCAGACCAGTTCGCCGGACTTAACGAAATCAACCCCGGAAAGGTGGTCCAGGCGCTGCTCACGCCCCTGGCGGACATGGCCATCAAGGAGGGCGAGATCCTCATTGCCCAGGGCATCGGCGTCGAAGCATGCAAGGAAGCCCTGGAATCCCTGAACGGATATGCCGCAATCGTGGCCGGCACGGCCCTCGTCGCAATCGGCGCCGCAGCAAAAAGCGGCCTCGCAGCCCTGGCGCGGTCAGGCGGAAGCGCCACGGCGACCACCAGCTATTCCAGCTCCGGATCATCCGCCGCCCAGACGCAGACGATCCAGACGGAAATGACGGTGTACGTGACCGGAAGGCTGTCCGGTACGGACATCCTCCTGTCCGGACAAAAGACACAGAACAACTGGAACAGGTAACGACATGGCGAGTTACGGACTGAAATACTACGCGGAGTTCCAGAACACGCGGAAGCAAAACTACCGGCTGGACATCTACCAGCGCGGTTACAGCGGCAGCGCAACGGCTATCAAGACACTGTGCGGGTGCGTCCTGGAGATCCAGGGGGCGCAGGGAAACGTAACAGCGCCCATCGTCAAGACGCAGCTCCGCTTCTCTATGATCGACGCCTGGGACGAAACCGGCTCCGGGAAATGGGGTAACTGGAGTGAGTTCTACACCCCGGACGCGACACTGTACAAGGTGAGCATTTCCGACGGCGACGGCGTCATGTGGACCGGCTACGTAACGCCGGACAGCTGGCAGGAGGACCTGGGCTACCGGACAGCAATCACCGTAACCGCCAGGGACAACATCGGTCACCTGAAAGACTTCCAGTTCGACATGACGCCGAACGGCGACGGCCTTGTACAAATAAGCGACCTGCTCGACGAGGCGATGGACAAGATCGAGTGCGCCATGACCGTAACCATAGCACGGACAGGCCTCGGCCCGGAGAGCACGCAGAACATCGTAGCAAACGGCGAATACCTGCACGAGGCATATATAAACGCCGCACTCTTTGACGGGATGAACTGGTACGACGTCCTGGAACGGACCCTGGAAGCGACGGGAATGTGCCTGCGCTGGGTGGGCGGCGACAAGATCGAGATCACCTACCTGCGCAACATGCCGGCGATGGGCAGCCCATACGCATCGCCGGGCTACCAGACGCTGGAGTTCTACGGCGGCTCCCTGGAGTTCGAGCCGGCCGTCAAGCAGATTATAGAAGAAGTGGATTTCAAGCCGCAGAAGGAAGTCCCCCTGGAAATCCTTTCTGGATTGCAATACGGATCATCAACGACATACCGATGCAAGGTGGAAGGGAACGAGCTGCCTGCCGGCGGCCGAGTTTCCGTACCGGAGCACGACGCGCCGGCGGACGTCTTATCTTCCGGCGGGGACAGCGTATGGGTCGCCGGATATAACATGTTCGACCCCAGCGATAGACAGGCATACGACTTCTTGAAGCGTGACGAAGGCGTGGACGGATGGAAGGAATACCCCATGATCCCTTCCAACTACACGACCGACGATTACATCAACAGCCGGTTCCAGTTCAAGACGCGGACGGCCGCCATGAAGATAACGGTCAATTTCACACCGCACCCGCTTTCGATTGGACACAGCGGAAGCGACAACGGGAAGATGATTGCGCCAGGATATTCCCTGTCCGAAATCAAATACCAGGTCCGCTATTTGAGCGAGGACAACAGCACCGTCCGCTATTGGGACGGAGGTTCCTGGACCACGAACGTAAATGCATCCCAAACGAGGGAATACGATGCGCAGAACGAATACGGGACCGCCCTTGAAATTGAGCTTGCGGAGTGTTCCGACATTGAATCTGGAACGCTCATCGTCTGCTTCTTCAATATCAAGTACAAAATTTGGTACAGGGGCGGCGACGGCGTCTATGCCAGGGTTCAGTCCATCCTTATAGGGCTCACTTCGACACGGGCGGTGGACAGCGACCGGGTGACGACCGTAAACAACGACGCATACAACGTGCAGGTTGAACGGCACCCGCTGTTCGGCGCCCTGTCCAGGGAGGTCGGCTTCGTGAAACCGACGAACTATCTCGCCGCCATCTACTATTATCCGAGCGGGTCGGACACCCCGGAGCAATACCCGTACATGGTCCATTTCAACGGACAGTCTGCATCAAGGGCGGTTCCGCTTCCGGTCCTCATCCACGAGCAGATCCTCTGCTACCGCCACGGCGCTGCGCGGGTGCTGAACGGCCGGTGCGCACCCATAAACAAAACCGCCTGGGACATGACTACGCTATACAGGTACAAGGGCGTCACCTACCTGCTCCAGGGCGGGACCCTGGACATGTTCTCCGGCATCATGGATGGCGCGGTCCTGCATGAGTTCGTCGCTTTCGACACACTCTGGACCGGGACGCCATCCTACAACGGCGACACCACCTACAACACCGACACCCCTGGCACCGGCTATTCAGGCGGCAACAGCGGAGCCGGAGCTGCTGGCGGAGCTGGCCTGCCGGCGGTGACGGGAAGCGACGACGGCAAGGTCCTGACGGTCGTGAACGGCGCCTGGGACAAGGCGGCGGTGCCGACTGAACTGCCATCGGTGGCAAGCACCGATAACGGGAAGCTCCTGGAAGTTGTGGCCGGACAATGGAGCGTCGGAGCCAGGCGCGACGACCTTCCGACCGTCATGCCGGCTGACGCCGGGAAGATCCTGCGCGTCACCGATAACGGGTTCTGGGCCGTGGTCGAGCCGCAATACATGAAATACGTCAGGCTGCCCAGCATTTCGGACTACAACGCACTCAGCCAGAAGGACCCTGCAACCGTCTATTTGATTGGGACGCCGTCGGTTAATTACATCTACCTCTATACGCAACTTATATGGTCGGAAAACTGACCGAATGATACACCATGGGAACAATTACACTACCGAATTTCCGCACCACCGCGGACGTGACGATGAACACCCGGCTGAAGGACGGCGGGGTGGCTATCGACTGGGCCGGCCTTAGCAGCATCAAGGCGTGGCTCTATTCCGACGCGCAGAAGGCCATAGCAGGCCGCTGCGACGTTTCTATCGACCAGACGGACAACACGAAGCTCGTCTGCGAATACTCGGCTACAAAGCCGCAATATCTCGGAGTGCAGCGCCTGATAGTACAGGCGAAGTACATGGGCCGGACAAAGACCTATGACAAGCCCGTTTTCAACTTTGTCCCGAGAACGGCCGACCAGGAAGGAACCCAGATCGTAATGGACGATCCGGTGGTGAACGTGGAGATCGAGGTTGAGGACGTATCCAGCAGCCTCATCGAGCGGCTTGTCGCGGCCTGTATCAAGGCAACCGAAGAGGCCAGGGAGGTCGTGGACGTGCAGCGCGGACCGCGAGGCTTCTCCGCTTATGAGATCGCCGTCCAGAGCGGATTTGAAGGAACGGAGGAGGAATGGCTGCTGTCCCTCCAGGGAAAGAGCGCCTACGAAATCGCCGTCGAACTCGGGTACGAAGGGACGGAGGAGCAGTGGATCGCCTCGCTGAAGGGTGAGGACGGCGATCCCGGAACGACCCCTCACATCGGCCAGAACGGAAACTGGTTCATCGGGGACGTCGATACCGGGGTATCCGCCGGAGGCCAGAACGGTGTCACGCCGCACATCGGACAGAACGGGGATTGGTTCATCGGTGAGACCGACACCGGAGTGCTGGCCAGGGGGACGAATGGCGTGACCCCGCACATCGGTGACAATGGACATTGGTTCATCGGTGAGACCGACACGGGCGTCCTGGCTGAAGGAACCAACGGCGTGACCCCGCATATAGGCAACAACGGGCATTGGTTCATCGGCGATACGGACACCAATGTGGTAGCCGAGGGCCAGGATGGCAATCCTGGCATAACCCCTCATATCGGGGCGAACAATCACTGGTTCATCGGAACGACCGACACGGGCGTCCTGGCCGAAGGGACCGACGGCGTGACGCCCCATATCGGCGACAACGGCCACTGGTATATCGGCGATGTGGACACCGGGGTCATCGGCGAAGGACATGACGGTCAGGACGGCGTCGGTTTTGACGATGCTGCTACCCCAGCGGTCCCGGACGGGACCTTCATCATCACCCTGTCGAACGGGAACCAGATTACGGTGGATCTGAATCACGAACATCCGCAGTATTACAGCAAGCTGGTCGAGACCTCCCAGCCGCAGGGCGGCTTCCTCCCGGACGTGATCTACAAGCTGGGCACCCTCACCGGCTCGGTGACCTTCGCCCTGGCGGCGGCTGTCACCGGGAACGCGAACCACTACTTCATCGTGTTCGATACCGGCAGCACGGCCCCGACGATCACCTGGCCCGCCGGCCTCACCTGGGCGGACGGTTCCGCCCCCACGGTCGCGGCTTCCAAGCACTGCGAGATTTCAATCATGGACGGCATCGCCGCGTATCTGGAGGTGTAATATGGACGCTTTATTGAGACGACGGCAGATGATGCTCGCAGGCGGGAGTCCAATACCACCGGCTCCCCTTCCTTACACCCCGGTCGAATACCTTGAAAACGATGGCGTCGCGTATATAGACACGGGCATTAAGGGGGCAGACCCGAAGTCGAGCGAGTTGAAAGTCATCGTCCCGAACGATTATTCTAACGGCCCCACCCTGCTCGGCTCAAAGGGCGGTTCTGCCCGTTTCTTCCTCGCGGCTATGACTAGTGGCGGTAGTATGGCGTTCGCCCATTACTACAATTATAGCACGGGTGACGGGATGCCTCTCATTACGACATCCATCAACAACGGAACGCCCGTCATCGTCAAGACGAAGATGAAGAAGGGGGCGCAGACCATTTCCATCAAGGAACAGGGCGACGCGGATTTCACATCGGCAAGCAAAGCGCAAAACACGGCGGTTTCGACGGGGCAGAATATGTTCCTTTTCGCCGTTAATATAGACGGCTCTCCTTCTTCGGTAAAATTCCCGTCTGGTTGCAGACTATACTACTGCAAAATCTATTCGGACTTCGACTTTTCGACGCTTGTGTTCAATGGAATCCCGTGCTACTACAACGGCGAGTACGGACTCTGGGATACGGTGTCCAATTCTTTCTTCGGCAATGTCGCAGGTAGCGGCGCATTTACAGGACCTTCAATATCATAAGATATGGCAAACAGTACAATATATCCTTACGGAACACAGGGAACACTCCCCGCATCCATCGGCCTTATAAATGACCGCCATACGGGAGGAGTAAACAAGGCGCTGACCGCCCAGCAGGGTGTCGTCCTTTCCGATATGTTTGAGACACGGACATATACTTTCGCCCCGGATTCGGACAAGACGGACAAGGCGTTCGATTCAGTAGGTGCTATCGTAACGAAATCCGGGTACGGCATCAAGACGATTCAAATGGTCGCCGGACAACAGATCGAAATCTACGGCGGCCCTCTCATCTTCTCCACCTCTTACATCGCCGTGTGTTTCAGTACCGACGACGGAACGACCTGGACTCCGTTGTTTTCCGGTAGCGACATCGCCGCCAGGTGGCATTGGTTCAAGGCGGAGGCCGACGGTCTTGTCGGCATTTGTTTCGCATCGTCCCAAGAGGTTACTGTCCGTTTCGACAACAACGAAACGGCATTGGAAAACGCCGAAAAGGACACGATTCTTGCCAGTGACATTTGCCTTTTTACGACTTTTAACCGAGTGAACATGACCGACTTCGTGTGGGGTGTCAGCGCGGAATACAAGTGCATACACATCTCCATTCCGAAGGGTATTGGTTCGTGGGTCTATTATCGGATGCTCAATGACTCCTATGCGCCTATCCGAATGATTGGCCTTCGGAACGGTATTCCGGTTAGGCAGACCACGACGGCCAATGACATGAAAACGACCGACAACAATCTGGGTTCGATGCTCATTGTGCGGACGGCGTTCCAAGAAGGGATTGATTCGGTTGTGTGGACACTCCAGAAGCAGACGGGACACACCGACGAGGACTACGATTCGTTCGGGATCGTGAACACCTACAACGAAAAGCAGAAGTTCGGAAACATCAGCAATGTCGGAAACTTCATTTACGAAAACTATTACCCCGTCGGTTCGATTGTAAAATATCGTTCCGGGAAGGCGTACAAAATCATAACCGACAAAGACGCGAACGCCTATGCTCCCTCCGGCGGGATCGTGGAAACCGAACTCATCAAGACCGACAACCTCCCGATCGCGGACTCTATGGCCGCATTGGTGGGTGTGATGAACACCGTGTCATACAATCTCGGTGCTGTGTCTTCCGTATGGAGACAACCCTACGGCGGTTCAAAGTATGCGGAGAACAACAACTACAACCGCACCACGGCGAAGGACATGTGCCGGATTATGGCGTATGTCTATCGTTATTGCCCGGAAATCCTTTCCGTTATGTCTACGGAAACGGCGAAGGTCCACATCTACGGTGCGCACGACCGCGACAAGACTTTGAAGAACAACACTTGGGACAAACTCGCGGACGCATACGCCTACCTTCACGGAGCGGGAGCGACAATGCCCTATGTGATGATTGCCAACAAGCCGGGCGCAACGGTCAGCACCGTAACCGCAGGGGACGGCGTGAGCAATACGGGGTTCTCCATCGTGGCCCTTGTGAAAATCGGCGACAAGTTGCTCGTTGCGGATGCCGCGAATGTGAGCAAGACCAACTACACGGACGGGCGGCTTGCAAGGGCGCGGGCGATGGTCGAACTCCTTGACATCTGCAAGGCCATCCTTGACGGCGGTAGCGACAGCGGTATGTCCACGGCCAATCTTGACAAGGGGGCGGCAGCGGTCATTACCCCGGACGGGTTGGACTTCATCTATGCAAGGAACGGTGATGACCTTTTCCAACCGGCGTCCACCTCGAAGGTGATGGGAGCAATCGCTATGCTGAAAGTCCTCTCAAACTTGGAGGAATACCACTCCATTTGGAACAATGCGGACGAACTCATAAACGATTCTGGTTCCGATGCATCGAGTCCCGAAACACATATTGCCTATGCGGGTGATGTCGAATCCGTCTATACTTCGCTTCATTGTATGATGCTCGTCTCCAACGGGGCGAACACGATGTCCCTCGCAAGGATGGCGGGCGAGAAGATAATCCGTAGCAAGGAGCAGTTCCTGGACATCTAACCCCTTCACGTCAATCCCTAACTGACTGACTTAACCGGGGCTCTCCGGGGCCCCATAAATACAAACGACATGGACAAGAGAACATTCATGAAGAAGTTCGCGATCTGGACGGCGGTCGTCGTCGCGGTCGTCATGCTCATCATCGGCCTGTGCTTCGGCAAGGTCATCGAGGAGACGCTCTTCGGCGAAATCGCCAAGTGGATCGTCGGCACCATCGGACTGATCTGCATCTTCGAGGTGTTCGCATACACCATCGGGCAGGTCGCCTATGACATCTTCATCCGTCCAAAGAACGGGGACACCGACTGATGAAGTACAAGATTTACAGCAACAGGATAAAGCTGTACGATTCGTGCTTCGTTCCGAAGGCCAGGTTCAAGACGGAACTTGACAGGATTCGGAACCTGCATCCGACGTGCCACCTTTGGGCCAGGAGCGACAGTTCCATCCGCAGAGAATGGGCCGCACATAACTGGGCCTATTCCCTCGGGATCAAACGTGACAAGTCCGCAGACGTGGACCTGAACTTTGAGCAGAAGTGGTATTCGAAACTCGCATACTTCCTGGTCGGAACGATTGCGTTGTTGGTTATTAAATAGAACAATTACATGGAGAACATCATGCCTTTCATCATCCAGGCCGGGGAGCTCATCGGCGCCGCGATCCTCGGCGGCTGGGTGTCCAGAGTCCTGACGATCCGAGCAAGGGTCAGGCAGGAGGACGCCGGCGCCTCAAAGGCCGAGGCCGAGGCCAAGGCCGACCAGATTGACAACATCCGCAAGACCATGGACGACGTTTACAAGCCCATCATCGACGACCTCAAGCGTCAGGTCAGCGAACTCCGCGACGAAGTCCGTGAGGTCCGCGAGGAGAACGAGCGCCTCAAGGATGAGAACGACCAGCTCCGTGATGCGATCCGTGAGATTAACCCCAGCATCGTTCCATCAAGGCGCAGCGTCAACGCCCAGCGCCAGGCGCGGGGAGCGAATGGCCAGTTCACGAAGAAGGAGGAGAAATGAAGCTGAAAGTCGAACGCCGGTGGCCCAAGGCCACGTACACGATCGGGCGCTTCTACATAGACGGGATCTTCTACTGCAACACATTGGAGGATGCCGACCGGGGCCTGAAGCAGACCGACTCCGAGGCGTACATCAGGAGCAGGAAGGTGGCGGGCGAGACGGCGATCCCGAAGGGGACATACGCCGTCGCCATGAACGTCACGTCTCCGAAGTACGCCGGTGTCACCTGGTACTGGCAGTTCTGCCGCGGAAAGATGCCGAGGCTCCTGTCCGTGCCCGGCTTCGACGGAATACTCATCCACCCGGGGAACGACGCCCTGGACACGAAGGGCTGCATCCTGGTCGGCAGGAACACGAAGGTCGGAAAGCTGACCGACAGCAAGGCCTGCTTCCAGGAAGTCTACAAGCTGATGAAGAAGGCAGCGGACAGGGGGGAGGAGATCACCATCGAGATAGCATAGACCTCGGGAGGCGGAGAGCTTGTGTAGTCCTTCTAACCGTCCGCCTCTTGGGGTCTTTTGACATGGAACAGTCCACCGTCGGGTGAATTGCTTTTCATATTGGTTTTAGTGTTAAGAGTGTTACGACTGGACGTCCTGCGCCGTGAGGTGCGGGACGTCTCCTTTCAGGAAGTCGATGACCTTCCTGTTCGCGTAGTCGCACTTCGCGTCGAACAGGCGGACGACCTCATGGCCGCCGGCCCAAACTGCGGCTTCACCTTCTCCAACTCCGACCGCCGGCTCTGCCTTACATGGGTGGGACCGCAGACGGAGGGATCGGAGTGGGTGAACACGACGGTCCACGAAATCATCCACGTTGCGATCGCCGTCTCCGCGGACGCCGGGATCGACCCGTACACCGAGAGCTTCGCCTATCTGGTCGGCGACATCACCGAGCAGGTAGCCGACATTATCTGCCTTCTTTCCTGCGACCATTGCCGGGAAGGAAAAAATGATTAACTTTGTCGCCGGAGGCGGCGGACTCGTTCCGCGTTTCCAATTTGCGTGTGAGCCCTTCCGGGATGGTTTCCTGGGGGGCTTTTATCGTAGATTTCAATCAGATTGACAAACGGTTGACAATTTCGGGGATACACGAAACGGCAACCGCCTGTAAATAAGCAAGTTGCCGTTTTTGTTTCGTGGCCCCTGGGGGGACGACACGCCATGCAACGCCACATTTCCCTTTAGATTGTTCAAACGGCGATTTCGGCCTTCCATGCAACTCCAGGCGCGATTTCGTGGTGCCCGGAGGATTGCAGGACATTGCACGGCATTGCATAGGACTGCAATCAGGTTGACAATCCGTTGACAAAAATCCGTATCTTTGTCAACGCACAGCATTCATGGAAACCATGCCGAAGATCACCGCATCCCTCTCCCGGCGGGTGGACGCCCGCGGGAAATCCGAAATCCTGCTCCGCTTCGTCGGAGGCCGCGATCACATCTACCGACTGCACAGCCGCCTCTCCGTCCAGCCGGCACGCTGGAAGGACGGCGCCGTAATCATCCCCAGGCTGGGGACCCAGGAACAGCGCGAGCTCATCCAGCTGCGTGACAAGCTGGCAAACCTTGTCCGCTTCCTTCTCGACGAGTTCCAGTCGGCAGACCAGGCAGGCGTCACCGGGGAATGGATGCAGGATGCGGTTGACCGTTTCCACCACCCGGACCGTGCAGGCCGCAGGGACTTCTTCGACCTGTACGATGAGTTCTGCCGGACGCAGGACGTGAGCACCGACAGGCGCAAGCGCTACAAGGTGGTGCGCGGCTACCTGGAGGACTTCCAGGAGGACCGGAAAAAGAAGATCACCATCGAAGGGACCGACGCCGGCGTCCTGGACTCCTTCCGGGCGTTCATGGCGAAGGGTGGCAAGGGGAAGAACATCATTATCGACTACATGAAGGTCGTGCGGGCATTCTACCATTGGATGAACGGGCGCGGCCTGTGCTCCGCAGATCCGTTCCGGGGCTACCAGATTGGGACGGCGGTCTATGGGACTCCGTACTACCTTACCCTGGATGAACGGGACAGGCTCTACCGCACCAGGCTGCAAAACCATCCGTCCCTCGCGGTCCAGAGGGACATCTTCGTTTTCCAATGCCTGGTCGGGTGCCGCGTCGGCGACCTGCTCAAGCTCAAGAAGGAGGACATCGTGGACGGCGTGCTGACCTACATTCCCAGGAAGACCGTCGACGACCGGCCCGTGGTCGTGCGGGTGCCTCTCAACCACATGGCCTCGGAGATCGTGGCAAGATACGCCGACCTTCCAGGTAACCGGCTGCTCCCCTTCATCAGCAAGCAGAAATACAACGACGCGATCAAGCGGTGCTTCCTTGCCGCCAGGCTGACGCGCCCGGTGTCCGTCCTGGACCCGGTGACGCGGAAGGAGGTCAAGCTCCCTTTGAACGAGGTCGCATCGTCCCACCTGGCCCGCCGGACCTTCATCGGGAACCTTTACAAGCAGGTCGCCGATCCTAACCTGATCGGCGCGATGTCCGGACACACCGAGGGAAGCCGCGCATTTGCCCGCTACCGCACGATCGACGACGAAATGAAGGCCAGCCTTGTCGGAATGCTCGACACGCAAAAACCGAGGTAAAAAGCGTTGCCGATTGGTAAAAATGTTTACCTTTGTTCCGAGGATTCAATAGTTTCTCATGAATGCAACTTCCCCGCCGCTGCCGTGATGGCACCGGCGGTTTTTCATTGTCCGAAGGGCCAGCCTCTCCCGGTCAGGAGCCAATCGGCGGAGACACCATGATTGAGGACCAGGTAGGACAGCCACTCGACGCGGAGAATGCGCCTGGAATGATCCGCCGCCTGCTGTGCGAAGTTCCTGCGGTCGATGCCCAGGTCGCGGCAAATTCCCCGCTGCGTCACGCGACCGGTCATTCGCAGGTCGTCGTATGCCTGGAACCAACGGTCCGTTATCGTTCCCTGCGTATCCATCGTATTCCCTCCCTCGGTTCTTCGTCGCTGCTTGAGCACAGGACCGCATTCAAATCCTCCGTGACATAAAGGCACCAGGTGCTCTCGATGGAATCTCCAAACCGGCTCAAATGCCGGAACTCCTGGCGGAAAACGAATATGTCAATACTGTCTCGTGTCGGCCCGTCAAGGTCGAAACGATAGAAATCCTTGTCGACCCTTCCTTCCCCAACAAGCTCCAGCCGGACGGGCTTATATGTCTCCGGATGGCTGATTTTCGTCAGCAGGTAAGCATCGACGACCGGCTGCGCCTCCTTGCACGGATTGGAGCAGGCAGCGGCAAGAATGCCAATGACAACAAACAGGACAGGTTTCATTTTATACGCAGTTTTATGATTTCAGTCAAGTCGATCAAATTGCCTTCTCTCCTGAAGATCTTTTCCCTACTAAATGGCTGATCGTCTCCTGCTGGGATTTGATCGTTTCGGACATGTCCGTAAACATCTTGACAAGCTCAAGCGGAAGATAAATACCGGATGCACCCGGTTGTTTTGTAGATAGCCCAGGAGCTGCCGGCTGACCAGATTCAGGTCGCAGCATTTCGTCGGATTTCCCAGACAAGAAATCCGGATTGATAACAGGATCAAGTGATGCCAATCTTTCGCAGAAATTTGCGGGCATAGTTTTCAGTCCATTCAGCACTGCGGAAAACGCAGACCTGTTTGAATACCCCATTTTTTCGCCCAGCTGGGCCTGTGTGATCCCTTCCTTGTTGGAAAGGTACTGGGCAACAATTTTTGCCCTGTCGGCGAGAGATAAATCCATAAATGCAACTTTTTTTGTGCAAATGTTTGTTTTTTCGGAAACAAATGTTACCTTTGCATACGGAAACAAACACTTCCACTGAACAAAGTTAGGAAAACCGACAAAAACAAACAATAACAAACTTCTATAACACACGCAATTATGGAAACGAAAACTTACATCCTCCGCCCGGTGACCGACCTCCGCGACATCGTTCTTTACTACGAATTTGTCCGCAAGGAAGATGACGCGATCCTCCGTTCCTCCAAAGACTACGACTTCCTTCTCGCCTACGGTGAAGGATACGCCTCCGCAATGAACGCCACCTTCATCATCCAGTAAGAATCACCGGGGAGGGCAACCCCCTCCCCATCAAGACAGTAAGCATTATGGAAAGCATAGTCAAGTACATCTTCCGTTGCGGATTTGATGAGATTGAGGTTGGCGAGAATACCTTCCGTTACATCCGCATTCGTGGACGCGAACTCGCACAGCAGATGGGCAAACCAGTAGAACTGTCTGCTTACAATGACCTCGTCCCGCGTTGGGAACACCTCTCGACCGATCTCCCAGACGGAACTTGTATCAACTCCTTCGGAGACATTATGGTCTTGGACGATGACGGGAGGAACTACCGCATCATCGGAAAAGTTGGAAATAAAACCACCCGCTGACCGTGGTGGCTATGAACACAATTCACGCTACCCGGATCGGGCGTGAGCTCCATCCGGTTTTTTCAAGAAACCATAACACACGCAATACAATGAAAAAAGCACTGAAAACCATCCTCGCCGTCGCCTGTGTCACGGGCATCATCCTCGCCGGGTGCGAGGAACCGGACGGCTCCTGCAACATCATCTGGACACTCTCCTGGCTCTCGGTGGCCGTCGCCGCCGGCCTGGGGCTCAAAAGAATGGAGGAAGCCAAATGAGCGCCGCTAAGTCCAAGAACCTCTGCCTGACCTGCTGGTTCTACAAGAACAGGGTCTGCGTCAAGACACCATACGACTACTGCAAAATCACAAGATCGAAATGACAAGAAAATCCCAAAACCCCGCCAAGGCCTTCATGAAGGGCCTGTCCGAGCTCAAGGTCAAGGATCTCCCGATTGTCCGGGAGGCACTCTACGGCATCCTGCAAGTCAATACGCCGCAGGGATTCCGCAACTATGCCAACGGCCTGGTGAAGAACCTGGACGTCGACAAGGCCAGGCAGATCGAGACCCTGTTCGCCTCCTATGGCGTCACTAACCCGTGGGGACTATGAAACTGGAGACTGACAAGGTCCTCACCCCTGCGGAAACCCGCGTCGCCGCCGGATACGTATCCGGCATGATCGGCAAGGAGATCGCCTCTGCCGCAGGCATCAGCCACAACACCGTCGTCCGGCACACGCAGAACATCTACGACAAGGCCGGCATTCCCAGGAGCACTAACGCCCTGGTCGCCTGGTTCCTTTCGGAGAACTTCCACATCGACCTCGCGGAGTTCCGCCGCCGGGTGGGCGCGGCCCTTCTGCTGGCCATCATTTCGGTCCAGACCGTCTGCACGGACTTCTCCAGCGACTTCGTCCGCAGCGCCAGGGTGCGCCGGGTGGAAGCACGCAGGGGACGCAGGCGCAACGAGGACGACTACAACACACT
>JAEEGF010176072.1_pt1 | contig 25877 bp, 18 predicted proteins | sample 9134171 | NCBI WGS metagenome assembly JAEEGF01 (sample SAMN16246542, study PRJNA631951) | gut metagenome | biome: gut microbiome; feature: rumen; material: AP-attached | host: Bos | place: Iran: Karaj | collected 2018-10 | reverse complement strand
GGACTGGGGCGTTTCAAGAAACCGTTACTGGGGTACTCCTTTAAATATCTGGGAGTGTGCTGAGTGCAACCACCAGGAAGCAATCGGATCAAGAGAGCAGCTTGAGCAGATGTCAGGCAACCCTGCAGCTAAGACTGTAGAGCTTCACCGTCCTTACATCGACGAGATCACCTGCAAGTGCCCTAAGTGTGGTGGCACCATGAAGCGTGTTCCCGAAGTTATCGACTGCTGGTTCGATTCAGGCGCAATGCCTTTCGCACAGCATCACTATCCTTTTGAGAATAAGGAAAAGTTTGAGAAGCAGTTCCCCGCAGCTTTCATTTCAGAAGCTGTTGACCAGACCAGAGGTTGGTTCTACTCCCTCATGGCAGAGAGCACACTTCTCTTCAATAAAGCTCCTTATGAGAATGTCATCGTCCTCGGACTTGTTCTTGATGAGAACGGTGAGAAGATGAGTAAGTCAAAGGGCAACGCAGTTGATCCTTTCGATGCACTCCAGACCTACGGTGCAGACGCCATCAGATGGTACTTCTACACCAGCGCAGCTCCCTGGCTTCCCAAGAGATTCTCAGGCGAGACCGTTAGAGAAGGTCAGCGTAAGTTCATGGGAACTTTATGGAACACCTACGCATTCTTCGTACTTTATGCAAACATCGACAACTTCGATGCAACCAAGTACACCCTTGATTATGACAAGCTTTCAGTAATGGATAAGTGGGTTCTTTCAAGACTCAATTCCACTGTTGAAGCAGTTGATAATTACCTTGACAGCTACAAGATCCCCGAGGCAGGTGCAGTTCTTGAAAAGTTCGTAGACGACCTTTCAAACTGGTACGTAAGAAGAAGCCGCGAGAGATTCTGGGCAAAGGGCATGGAGCAGGACAAGATCAATGCTTACATGACTCTTTATACAGCACTTGTTACGATCTCAAAGGCAGCAGCACCCATGATCCCCTTCATGACCGAGGATATCTACCAGAACCTGGTAAGAAGCATCGATCAGAGCGCTCCCGAGTCAATCCACCTTTGCGATTTCCCTGTTGTAAACAAGGCATTCATCGACACCGAGCTTGAGAAGTCAATGGACGAAGTTCTTGACGCAGTAGTTATGGGACGTGCCGCAAGAAATGCAGCAACCATCAAGAACCGTCAGCCCATCAGCCGTATGTACATCAAGACTGTTGATGGCGACGCAAAGCCTCTTGAGAGCTACTACACCGAGATCATCCGCGACGAGCTCAATGTTAAGGAAGTTGTTTACGCAGATGACGTAAGAGAGTTCACTTCATACACCTTCAAGCCTCAGCTTCGTACCGTAGGTCCTAAGTACGGCAAGCAGCTTGGCGGAATCAAAAACTACCTTGCAAACCTTGACGGCAACGCAGCAATGGACGAGCTTAACGCTAAAGGACAGCTTTCCTTTGATGTTGACGGAACTACCGTAGAACTTACCAAGGAAGATCTCCTTATTGAGATGACCCAGAAGGAAGGCTATGTATCACAGGAAGACAACAAGCTTATCGTTGTTCTTGATGCAAACCTTACCGAGGAACTCATCGAGGAAGGATACGCAGCAGAGCTCGTTTCCAAGATTCAGACCATGCGTAAGGAATCAGACTTCCAAGTAACCGACCACATCCGCGTATCCCTTAACGGCAACGCAAAGCTCTCCGAGATCGCAACCAAGAACTCTGCCGCAATCTCCGGCAAAGTCCTCGCCGACGAGCTTGTTTCCGAGAGTACGTTCAAAGTATCTAAGGAATGGGATGTTAACGGTGAGAAGGTTGTTATTTCAATCGAGGTAATTTAGTTCTTTTAACCAATAGGAATAAAAAAGAATAACTTTAGGAGGGACCCATTGTGAAAAGTACGACCACTACTAAAAAGATCAAGTTCGACAAAGAGCTCTTTAAAAGAAGTGTTTTGTATAATGTAACGACCTTGTACAGAAAAACCCTGGACGAGGCTACTCCCCAGCAGATTTTCCAGGCTGTATCCTACGCCATCAAAGATCAGATCGTAATGAACTGGATGAAAACCCAGAAGGCATACGAGGAAGAAGATCCCAAGATGGTTTACTACATGTCCATGGAGTTCTTAATGGGACGTGCAATGGGTAATAACCTCATCAATATGCAGGCTTACAAGCCTGTACAGGAAGCATGTAAAGAACTTGGCCTTGACCTTAACGTGATTGAGGACCAGGAGCCCGATGCTGCGCTTGGAAACGGCGGTCTCGGACGACTTGCTGCATGCTTCCTTGATTCCCTTGCTACCTTGGGATATGCGGCATACGGCTGCGGTATCAGATACCGTTACGGTATGTTCAAACAGAAGATCGAGGACGGCTATCAGGTAGAAGTTCCCGATAACTGGCTTGCAGACGGCAACCCCTTCGAGCTTCGCCGCCCCGAGTATGCAAAAGAGATCAAGTTCGGCGGATATGTTTCCGTCAAAACAGACCCTAGCGGACGCACTGTCTTTACACAGGAAGGCTATCAGTCCGTAAGAGCGATTCCCTTTGATCTTCCTGTAGTCGGATACGGAAACGGAATCGTTAATACCCTTAGAATATGGGACGCTGAACCCGTTGAGTGCTTCCAGCTTGATGCATTTGACCAGGGCGATTATCAGAGAAGCGTCGAGCAGTCAAACCTTGCGAGAAATATCGTCGAGGTACTTTATCCCAATGACAACCACTATGCAGGTAAGGAACTTCGCTTAAAGCAGCAGTACTTCTTTATCTCCGCTTCAGTACAGGAAGCAGTTGAGAAGTACATGAGAAAGCATACCGACATCAGAAAGTTCCACGAAAAGGTTACATTCCAGCTCAACGATACCCATCCTACCGTTGCGGTTGCTGAGCTTATGCGTGTTCTCATGGACGACTATTGCCTTTCATGGGAAGAGGCTTGGGATGTTACCACCAAGACCTGCGCATATACAAACCACACCATCATGAGCGAGGCTCTTGAGAAATGGCCCATTGAGCTCTTCTCAAGACTCCTTCCCAGAATTTATCAGATCGTGGAAGAGATTAACCGTCGGTTCATCGAGGACATCAAGGCTAAATACGGAAATATCCCCGGAATCGATGTTAACGAGAAGATCCGTAAGATGGCAATCGTTTATGACGGACAGGTGAAGATGGCTCACCTTGCTATCTGCGCCGGTTACTCCGTAAACGGTGTTGCAAGACTCCATACCGAGATCTTAAAGAATCAGGAACTCAAAGACTTTTACGAGATGTTCCCTGAGAAGTTTAATAATAAGACCAACGGAATTACCCAGAGAAGATTCCTCCTTCACGGAAACCCGCTCCTTGCCGACTGGGTAACCGATCATGTAGGAGATGAGTGGATCACCGACCTTCCCAAGATCGCTAAGCTTAAGGTTTATGCCGACGACGAGAAGGCTCAGCAGGAGTTCATGAACATCAAGTACAAGAACAAGGTTCGCCTTGCAAAGTACATTCTTGATCATAACGGAGTTGAAGTTGATCCCAGATCCATCTTTGACGTACAGGTTAAGAGGCTTCACGAGTACAAGAGACAGCTCCTTAATATCCTGCACGTAATGTACCTTTACAATGAATTAAAAGAACATCCCGCAATGAAGTTCACTCCCCGTACCTTCATCTTTGGTGCGAAGGCAGCGGCAGGATACAGAAACGCAAAGCTTACCATCAAGCTCATCAACTCTGTTGCGGATGTTATCAATAACGACGATTCCATCGGCGGCAAGATCAAGGTTGTATTCATCGAGAACTACAACGTATCAAATGCAGAGATCATCTTTGCTGCAGCCGATGTTTCAGAGCAGATCTCAACCGCATCCAAGGAAGCATCCGGAACCGGTAACATGAAGTTCATGTTAAACGGAGCCCTTACCCTTGGAACCATGGACGGTGCAAACGTAGAGATCGTTGAAGAAGTAGGCGAAGAGAATGCATTCATCTTCGGACTTTCATCAGACGAAGTCATTAACTACGAACAGCACGGCGGATACGATCCCATGCAGATCTTTAACACCGATCCCGACATCAGAAAGGTACTGACCCAGCTCATCAACGGCACCTACAACCGTGACACCGAGCTCTTCAGACCTCTCTACAACAGCCTTCTCAATACCCTCTCTACCTCAAAGGCAGACACCTACTTCATCCTCAAGGATTTCAAGTCCTACGCCGAGGCTCAGAAGAAGGTAGAGGAAGCCTACAAGAACGAGGCAGGCTGGGCAAGAAGCGCCATCCTCAACGTGGCATGCTCCGGTAAGTTTACCTCGGATCGTACTATTCAGCAGTATGTCGATGAGATATGGCACCTCGATAGAGTTGTCCTCAAAGAGGAAAAGGTTGCTTCGAAGAAATGATAGAGCTTATTTAGTCAGGCGAGAGTGTTGATAGGTTCTGAGTGAACCGTGTAGCGTCCCGGCACTTACTGAGAGCAAGCTATAAGCGACGCTCGAAGTTAGTACCGCTGGGTTACGCGTTACGAGCCGCGAGGCGTGTGAACGAAGAACCCTATCAACGCTAGGCGCCGTGACTAGGAATAATATTTACGAAAAAGGAACAAGGCAAAATGAAAATGATCGAACTTTACGAAGGAGGAGGATACCTTCTTAACGGCACCCAGTTAATCCCTGACAACGGCGAAGCCCAGGCCGCCATCAAGGCCAAGACAGGCAAAGACGTTTCCAAAGATGAAGCTAAGAAAGCAACTATTGCTTACAGTATCCTTCAGGCTCACAACACCTCAGGTAACCCTGATAAGCTAAAGATCAGATTTGACAAGCTTACCAGCCACGACATCACCTTCGTCGGCATCATCCAGACCGCAAGAGCATCAGGACTTACAAAGTTCCCCATGCCCTACGTTTTGACCAACTGCCATAACTCACTTTGCGCAGTCGGTGGAACCATCAACGAGGATGACCATGTATTCGGTCTCTCAGCTGCCAAGAAATACGGCGGAATCTATGTTCCCCCTCATCAGGCTGTTATCCACCAGTTTGCAAGAGAAATGCTTGCAGGCGGCGGAAAAATGATCCTTGGATCCGATTCCCACACCCGCTACGGTGCTCTCGGTACCATGGCTGTAGGTGAAGGCGGACCCGAGCTTGTAAAGCAGCTCCTTAACCAGACCTACGATATCAATATGCCCGGTGTAGTCGGCATTTACCTCAAGGGCGAACCTGTAAAGGGTGTCGGACCTCAGGACGTTGCACTTGCCATCATCGGTGCTGTATTCAAAAACGGATATGTTAAGAACAAAGTAATGGAATTTGTGGGCCCGGGCGTTGCAAGCCTTTCCGCAGATTTCAGGATCGGTGTTGACGTTATGACCACCGAGACTACCTGTCTTTCTTCCATTTGGAAGACTGATGATAGGATCAAGGAGTTCTTCGAGATCCACGAAAGACCTGAGGATTACAAAGAGCTTAATCCCGGCGATGTAGCTTACTATGACGGAATCGTTGAAGTTGACCTTTCCGCTATCAGACCTATGATCGCAATGCCCTTCCATCCCAGCAACACCTACACAATCGAGGAGCTCAATGCAAACCTTCTTGACATCCTTGATGAAACCGAGAAGCGTGCACTTGTTTCTCTTGACGGCGCTGTTGAGTATGACCTTAAGAGCAAGGTTAAGAACGGTAAGTTCATGGTTGACCAGGGTATCATCGCAGGATGTGCCGGCGGCGGATTTGAAAATATCTGCGCTGCAGCTGACATCTTAAAGGGACGTTACATCGGATCCGACGCATTTACTCTTAGCGTATATCCCGCATCAATGCCCATATACATGGAGCTTATTAAGAACGGATGCGCAGCAACCATCCTTGAGACAGGTTCTGTACTTAAGACTGCATTCTGCGGACCCTGCTTCGGCGCAGGCGACACCCCCGCAAACAATGCATTCAGTATCCGTCACTCAACAAGAAACTTCCCCAACAGAGAAGGTTCAAAGCTTCAGAACGGCCAGATCTCTTCAGTTGCTCTTATGGATGCCCGTTCCATCGCAGCAACCGCAGCAAACGGAGGAGTTCTTACTCCCGCAACCGAGTTTGACGGCGAGTTTACAAATTACAAGTATCATTACGATTCAAACATTTACAAGAATCGTGTATTTGATTCAAAGGGCATAGCAGATCCCAATGCCGAGCTTGTTCTCGGTCCCAATATCAAGGACTGGCCCAAGATGAGCGCACTTCCCGAGAATCTCATCCTTAAGGTCGTTTCAGAGATTCATGATCCCGTTACCACCACCGATGAGCTTATTCCTTCGGGAGAGACCTCTTCCTACAGATCAAATCCTTTGGGACTTGCAGAGTTTGCACTCTCAAGAAAGGATCCTCAGTATGTAGGCCGCGCAAAGGAGATCAAAAAGATCGAAGATGCAAGAGTTGAAAATCCCGAGCATCTCTGTCAGAAAGCCGATTGGGTTCACGGCGTAATGCACACCGTTAAGGATAACGGATTTGCTGATGCAAGCCCTAAGAACACAGGCTTTGGTTCAACTATCTTTGCTGTTAAGCCCGGCGACGGTTCAGCAAGAGAGCAGGCAGCAAGCTGTCAGAAGGTACTTGGCGGATGGGCAAACATCGCCAATGAATATGCCACCAAGAGATATCGTTCAAACCTTATCAACTGGGGCATGCTTCCCTTCCTCATCCCTGAAGGAGAGCTTCCTTTCAAGAACCTTGACTTCCTCTTCATCCCCGAGATCAAGAAGGCAGTTACAGAAAAGTGGGATGTGATCAAGGCATACAAGATCGACGCAGAGAGCCATAAGCTTTCAGAGCCCTTCGAGATGAAGCTTGGTGAGCTTACCGACGAGGAGCGCGAGATCATCCTTAAGGGATGCCTTATCAATTACAACAGAGTGGATTAAAGGAATTATTTGTACTATGAGATTTAACGAAGAAGCATCAAATCCTATGCTTGTAGGAGCACTTAATCTTTACATGGCAGAGGACACTGATGAGCACAGAAAACTTTTAACGGAAGAGCTTGTTAAGGCTACTTTTCTTGCGCCTGCATTAGTGGAACCCGCGCCTACCAAGGACGCGGAGGGAAGGACTATTGTAGCCAATGGTTCAAGGATCCAGCTCCCCATGCTGACCACCATGGAAGGTAAAAGATATTTCATCCTTTACACCGATAAGAAATGTCTTGATGAAGCTACCACCGTTGAAGGAAAGGCTACTCCCGAAAAGTACAGGGACAATTTTGTAGCAGTTACTTTATCCGAGATCGGCGGAATGCTTACAAATCTTCCTCCCGAAAACGGCGAGGAGAATCCTCTTATGGGCGTTATCATCAATCCTTTCAACGAGAAATTTGTTGTAAACAAGGAGATGCCCATCGGACTTTTCAAGACCAAGATGGAGGCCATGAGAGCAAAGGCCGAGAAGGAAAGAGCGGAAGCGATAGAATCCGGCAAAGTGATTCCTTTCCCCGGAACAAGAACGACTTAAGATTTCGTCTTAAGATCCGATATAAAATGTGTAACCGTATGGCACTGTAGTTTATGGCTACAGTGCCTTTTCTTAAGCATATTGTTAGCTGTATGCTTTGTAACACGTTAACAGATTTCAGGGAGAGAAAGACATGGGCGAATTATTAGATGAAGATCGCTTCTGCATCAGTAGGAATGGAATCCGCCCGCAGTTTTACAACTGCAAAGTTTAGTTACAGACGTTATGAGGAAACGGAATTTTCTAACGTGCTATCGGGGAAAACGCCTGAGGGAGAAGGGCGTAACCTTGAAGATGGGCTGAAGGAGAACAATAAGGGAAAAGAACTTGAAGAAAAAAACTCCGGAAGCGCAAAGATGGCTACACTTGACCAGATCTTTGAAATGCAACAGAAGATGGACAAAGTGAGGCCGAACTACACCACAAGAAACAGCGAGTGTACAACAAGGGACACCATCCGTTACAACTCCATCATGTATATTTTGGAGCTGCTTTTCGGAGATTCAAGGGAAAAGCTTCGCAAGTGGCTTGATGAAAACAGCGGAGAAGTGGACTTGTCGGGAAATAGCAATACCGCTGATTACGGCAATGAACTTCTTAACTTTGATCCAGCAGCGGCAATGCAGCAGAAAATGGTGGAATTCAGGTACACCGCAGTTGATGCTTACGTTGAGACCGAGGACACCACATTTTCAACCAAAGGTATTGTAAAGACCGCTGATGGACGTGAGATCAGCTTTAACATTGATGTAGCCATGAGCCGCCGATTTGTGCAGGAAACAAGAATGGATCTTGGGCTTTCATTTGTACAGACATGCGATCCATTGGTTATCAATCTGGACAATAATGTAGCTGAGGTCTCTGACCAGAAGATCCGCTTTGACATTGACGGAGATGGAGAACTTGATACCATCAATCAGCTTACATCAAGAAGCGGATATCTTGCTCTTGATAAGAACGGTGATGGCGAGATCAACGACGGTAACGAACTCTTCGGAGCAAAGTCGGGGGATGGCTTTGCTGATCTTGCACAGTACGACGAGGACGGAAACGGCTGGATCGATGAGAATGATGAGATCTGGAACAAGCTGAAGATATGGGTTATGGATGAGAAAGGCAGATCACAGCTCTATTCATTATCTAAAGCCGGCATCGGAGCCATTTGCTTACAGAAGGCAGCCACAGACTTTGCACATACCGACAATAACAACGATGCCAAGGCATTTATCAGGAGCACCGGAGTATTCCTTTATGAAAACGGAATGGCGGGAACAGTTCAGCATCTTGATCTTGTGAACTACAGTAAAGAGGCCTAAGGGCGAATCTGCTGACGAACATAAGCCGGCAGATCAATTAATTTGGATTTATTGAGGAATTTGTGATAAAATCATCTCTGTATGGACACGTGCAGGGATGATTTTTATGTTTAGAGAAACAGGCAGACATTTGATTAAAAACAGAATATTGTCCGCGGCCAAGATGGGAGTTGTTTCGCTTGTGCTGGCGGCTTCTTTGACTGTCAGTGCCTGCGGATTTGCCGGAGGCGAAGAGAACTTCGGCGGCATTGGACTTGCGGGAACTGAAGGGTCAAAGAATTTCATGGAAAAAGAGGCTGTTTTGGAATACACCGTGCCCACCATGATCCCCGCCATCCTGGTTGACAGGAACGGCTACAGCCGCAATGAAGTAATGTACGCCATTATCTATGCGGAAGAGATCCCCGATGAATACCAGATCAGGGATGCTGAGACCGGCGAGGTGGTTTACATCGGAAAGCCTGAAGATCTGAAGTTTGATGAGAAGATCCAAAAGAATACTGCAAGGCTTCCTTTAAACGATATCTCCAAGGATGGCAGTTACTATGTATACGCCGAGGGTGTGGGAAGCTCCTATGCTTTCACAGCCGACTCTACTTTTTATCAGGACATTTACTGGGAACTTGTTTCCGAAGAGTGCGAGAAGGTAAAGGACCCCGAGACTTCCTTATGGGAGGTATATACACTTCTCTATTCCTACGAGAGATATAAGGAAGTTCTCTATTCCGAGAGAAGAGCGGCTCCCGATGTTTTGGACGCTGTTAAGACAAGGATAGGAACCATCGATTTTGAAAGCCTTACAGGCGCAGATAAATACGTTGCCATCGCTCTTTTGGCAAAGTTTGGATACAACTACAAGGAGACGGATCAGACTCTTGCAACAGAGTGCATCCAGAAAGCTTCGGCTCTTTACAAGGAGCATATGAAGGAGACTGATGCCGCGGAAGCGAGAAAAGCTTCATTCCTTGCACTGGCTGAGCTTTATCGTACATCAGCTACCGGAAGCTACGCCAAAGAGATCACTTCCATGAGAGATTACCTTGACGGACTTGCGGACCTTCATGATTCAAGGTATATCCTTTACGGTTCCATGGGTTATATGACCACAAGACATCAGGTGAACAGGGAACTCTGCGATATGCTTATGGAGAAGCTTCTCTATAAGTGCAGGGATATCAATGACAATAGAAATCTCATGGACTTAAACGGCGCGACCTACGCAGATTATGATATTCTACTTGGTTACGCCCAGCAGTTTGCGGCAATGAACTATATCCTTGACGGATATGAATATAATGAGCAGATCCTGAACATTGTTCACTATATGTCCGGCAGAAATGCCTCTGCTTTTGTTTTTGATTTTAAGAATGACAGAACCTCTGATGCAATAGCAATATATGCCTGGCTGGCCTGGCTTGAGAACAACGGAAAGCTTGACCCGGCCGCACCGGTAGTTTGGAATTATTCTTGGTAAATATATTTTTGAAAGAAGGATTGAAATGAAGATTGTAGTTTTATGTGGTGGAATAAGCACAGAGAGAGACGTATCCCTTATCTCCGGAAGTATGGTTTACAAGGCACTGAAGAAAAAGGGACATGATGTTATCATGCTTGATGTATATCTCGGAATCGAAGGCGATGTCACCGGAATTTTTGAGAAGGATAAGGATTGGGCAGCATCCGTTAAGGGAATCAGCGAGATCAATCCCGATATCGCAGCTGTTAAGGCAATGAGACCTGACGGAGACAAGAATTTCTTCGGTCCCAACGTTATCAAACTTTGCCAGGAGGCAGACGTTGTATTCATGGCTCTTCACGGAATCGGCGGTGAGGACGGAAAGGTTCAGTCAACCTTCGAACTCATGGGAATCAAGTACACCGGAACCGATTTTACCAGCGCTGCAATGGCAATGGACAAGGCCATCACTAAGGACCTCTTTAAGGCTTGGGGCGTTAACACTCCCAAGGGAATCGTTATTTATAAAAAGGACAATGTTCCCGCATGCGCATCTGTTTCAGGCAATGTTTACGACAAGTATGTTGCTGAGAACGGATCTGAAGCAGATATCGTTTATCCCTGCATCGTTAAAGCAACCAATGGCGGTTCTTCCGTAGGTGTTTCCATCGCCAACGACAGATCCGAGTTTGACAAGGCTTGTGACGAAGCATTTAAGTATGATACCAAAGCGATCGTAGAGCAGTACATAAAGGGCCGTGAGTTTGCAGTCGGCGTTATCGAAGGAAAAGCACTTCCCGTTATCGAGATCGCTCCCAAGCAGGGCTTCTATGATTACAAGAACAAGTACCAGGCAGGAAGCACTGTTGAGACCTGTCCCGCAGATCTTACAGCTGAGCAGACTGAGACTGTTCAGAGAATGGCAGAGAGAGCATTTGCAGCATTAAGATACAAGAGCTATGCACGTATGGACTTCATGCTCAGCGAAAGCGGAGAGTTCTATTGCCTTGAGTGCAATACTCTTCCCGGAATGACTCCCACTTCACTTCTTCCCCAGGAAGCAGCTGCAGTAGGAATCAGCTACGAAGATCTCTGCGAGAAGCTTATCAAGTTAGCACTGTAAGAAAAAAAAGTCGCAGTGAAAAGTGCGATTATAACCAAAGGATATATTATTCAGTCATGAAACTTTCTATTGATGATATAGTAAAAGCACTTGGGGGAGAGGCTCATATTAAAGAAGACACCGATGCAAGTCAGTTTGTTACAAGTGTTGTTCTTGACTCAAGACTTGTGACAGAAGGCGGCGTCTTCGTAGCCCAGAAGGGTGAAAGGGTAGACGGCCATTCCTTCATCGGACAGGTTTTTGAAAAAGGTGTGAGCCTAGTAATATGCGAAATGGATCCCGAGCAGGTTAAGATCTGCTTCGGAACCGAAGAATCCTTCTGGGGAAGCTATATTGTTGTAAAGGATTCCCTTGTTGCTTTAAAGAAGATCGCAGAGGCATACAGGAAGAATCTTAACATTCCTTTCGTAGGAATCACAGGAAGTGTTGGAAAGACCAGCACCAAGGAGTTTATCGCCGGTGTTCTTTCCGAGAAATACAATGTTCTTAAGACAGAAGGAAATTACAATAACGAGATTGGAGTTCCTCTTACTCTTTTAAAGATAAGAGAGGAACACGAGGCGGCTGTCATCGAAATGGGAATCAGCGATTTCGGCGAGATGACAAGACTTACTGAGATTGTTCAGCCCGATATCGCGGTTATAACAAACATCGGACAGTGCCATCTTGAGAATCTTAAGACCCGCGACGGAATCCTTAAGGCTAAGACCGAGATCTTCAAGTGCCTCAGTAAAGAAGGAAGAGCAGTTCTCTTTGGCGGAGATGACAAGCTTGTAACCGTTGGTTTGGTTAATGACAAAGAGCCTCTCTACTTCGGAGAGACCGGTTCTCCCAAGGCTCTTATGACTGAGATCAAGGAAACCGAAGGAAAAGGTCTTCTCGGAACTCAGGCAAAGATAGTTTTAAATTATGAAGGAAAGACAGTATTTACCGGAGAAAATGTCAGCGTACACGATGAAATGATCGACGTTCGCGTCCCTCTTCCCGGATATCATATGGTAATAAATGCGGCAGCAGCATCAAGCGTTGCGCTTCTTCTTGGACTTACTCCCGCTGAGATAAAATCCGGGATCGAAAACATGGGTGCCATCGCCGGAAGAAACAATATCATAACCGTTGGTGATATAACTCTTATCGATGACTGCTATAATGCAAACCCTGTTTCAATGAAGTCTTCCATCGATCTTCTCGGACTTGCGGATGGAGTTAAGGTAACTATCCTCGGAGATATGTTTGAACTCGGCTCCAACGAAAAGAACTTCCACAAGGAAGTTGGAGAGTACGCTGTAAGAAAAGGCGTAGAGAAAGTATATTGCATCGGATCTCTTTCCGAAAATATGAGAGAGGGTGCTAGAGAGGCTTTTGAGGAGATGAGAAAAGCCGGCGAAGCTTCCGCTACCGATTACATCGGATACTTCGAGACAAGGGATAAATTCATCGAAGCCCTTAAGGAAGATGTAAACAAGAGAGAACTTATTCCCGCAGGAAGCGCAGTACTTGTAAAGGCTTCCCACGGAATGCATTTCGAAGAGATCGTAAAGACATTTAAGGAATTGTTTTAGAATAGCAGATATTTAAAATCCCCTATATCCATTGGATACAGGGGATTTTTGATAATATCATTTATGAAATTGCATATTACCTATCTTGCATTCAGGAAATCCGCATATTCTGCTTTGTTCTTGATATAGGTTTTCTGGATGATATCTCTGGTCATTTCGGAAACATTCTTAAGCTCTTCCTTTGAAAGATCTCTGGTCATAATGGGCTCGCCATATTCAATGACCATGTTCTTACCATGCATCCAGGGGAAGTGGTCCTCCCAAACTTTTCCCGCGTTAATGAGAGTAACGGGTACGATGGGGCAGCCTGTCTTGGTAGCGATCTTAAAGGAACCTGCGTGGAAGGGAAGAAGCTCATCGCTTTCAGCGTCACGGTTTCTTGTTCCCTCGGGGAAGATACAGATTGAAACTCCCTTTTTAACGAGTTCGATGGATTTAAGAAGCATGTCCATTCCGGAACGGGGCTTCTTACGATCAAGGAACTGGCAATTCATAAGGATCATCCAGACATTAAGAAGAGGGGCGTAAAGGATCTCTTTCTTTGCTACATAACCTGTGGGACCCTTAACCAGCTGATAGGAAGTGATAGTGTCGAAGAAACCTCTGTGGTTGCAGATATATAAAACGGGTTCATCGGGGATCTTGTCATGACCGATGACCTTAACTTTAACGCCTGCAAGGAACTGAACGGATCTGAATCCGATCTTGTTGACTACGAACATTGCGATGCGGTCCCCGGCGTTCTTATTGAACTTGCCGACAATAAAGCTAACCAACATGGCGGGTGTGGTCAAAACCAAAAACAGGATCAAAAAGATACTTACAAGAATTAATCTAAACATGCCTTACTCACTTTCGTAAATCTTTTATGGACGTAAACTGCGGATCTAAGCACCTTGGCCACGTCCTTCCCATTATAACATCTTTGACCCCGTCGGACAAAGCAAAACGGTGCATTTGGCTCAAATATTACGAAATATTTACAAAAAGGGGGAATTGTGGTATAAAATATATTAAGTGCGTGATCAGACGCGCTTAATACTTGTGGCTTTTTGAGACGATAAAAGCTATAAATTGAGGTGTGTAATGGAGCAGTATGCTATCAAAGGCGGCACACCGCTGGTCGGAGAAGTTGAGATCGGAGGAGCTAAGAATGCAGCACTTCCCATCCTTGCAGCAGCGGTGATGACTGACGAGACTGTTCATATAGATAATATTCCGGATGTAAGAGATATAAACGTACTTCTGGAGGCGATGAAATCAATCGGAGTTGTCGTTAAGCGCGACAGCAGGCATCGCGTTACCATTAATGGAGCAAATATCAGTAGTCTTGTAGTCGATGACGAGAATATCAGAAAGATCAGAGCATCCTATTATTTGATCGGAGCTCTTCTTGGAAAATATAAAAATGCTGAAGTAACCCTTCCCGGCGGATGTGACATCGGATGCCGTGGTATCGATCAGCACATTAAAGGATTTAAAGCACTGGGAGCTGAAGTTACCCTTGATCACGGAATGATCCGTACTCATTGTGACAAGCTTTCCGGTAACCATATTTATATGGACCTTGTCAGCGTAGGAGCGACCATCAATGTCATGATGGCGGCATCAATGGCTGAAGGCAAGACCATTATCGAGAACGCTGCAAAGGAGCCTCATGTCGTTGACGTGGCTAACTTCCTTAACAGCATGGGCGCAAACATCAAGGGCGCAGGAACCGACGTCATCCGCATCAAGGGTGTCAGCAAGTTCCACGGCAGCGATTACACCATCATCCCCGACCAGATCGAGGCGGGAACATTTATGTTTGGTGCTGCGATAACCCATGGTGATGTTACCGTTAAGAATGTTATTCCCAAGCACCTTGAGTCCATCTCCGCAAAACTTTTGGAGATTGGCTGTGAGGTTATGGAGGAAGATGACTGTGTAAGAGTTGTGGCTTCCAAGCCCCTTCAGCATACACATGTTAAGACCCTTCCTTATCCCGGTTTCCCGACTGACATGCAGCCCCAGATCACTGTGGCTCTTGGCCTTTCACATGGAACCAGTATTGTTACAGAAAGTATCTTCGAAAACAGATTTAAATATGTTGATGAGCTCACCAGAATGGGCGCAAGCATCAAGGTAGAAAACAGCACCGCGATCATCGAAGGTGTTCAGAAGTATACCGGAGCAGACATCAGCGCCCCCGACCTTCGTGCCGGAGCAGCTCTTGTCCTTGCATGTCTCTCTGCTGACGGATTCAGTACCGTGGATGAGATCAAGTACATCCAGAGAGGATACGAGGATTTCCACCTTAAGCTTAAAAAGCTTGGCGCGGACATCGAACTTGTTGAGACGGAGAAAGATATTAAGCGTTTCAAGATTAAAGCAGTCTGACCGTATTGACATAGATTTACCTTAGTGGTATTTTATTTTTAACAAGTAAATAAAGTTCTCTTATTCAGAGCTGGTGGAGGTACATAGGACCTGAGAAGCCACGGCAACCCCTTTCATGGAAGGTGCCAACCTGAGCGAATCATTAAGATTTCGATCAATAAGATGAGTTGATAAAACAAAGTTAATCCGCTTCTTGACCGAAATTTCAAGGAGCGGTTTTTTTACCTCAATTTTTGTTTCTGAGTAGGAGCGTTTTAACAGTGCTATAGCACAGAAAAGAGGAAATATGGAGAAAAGATTATTTACATCGGAGTCCGTTACCGAAGGACATCCCGACAAAGTTTGCGATGCCATCTCAGATGCCATCCTTGATGCCTGCATGGCGCAGGATCCCATGAGCCGTGTTGCTTGTGAGACCGCAGCCTGCACAGGATTCGTTCTTGTAACAGGTGAGCTTACCACCAATGCTTACGTTGACATTCAGAGCATTGTTCGTGACACCGTTAAGGAGATTGGTTACACCAAGTCTGAGTACGGTTTCGACGGCAACACCTGCGCGGTTCTTGTTGCTCTTGATGAGCAGTCAGCAGATATCGCAATGGGCGTTGACAAGGCTCTTGAAGCTAAGGAAGGAAGCCTTAAGGACGACCTTGATACCGGTGCCGGCGACCAGGGTATGATGTTCGGTTATGCTACCGACGAGACTCCCGAGCTTATGCCTTATCCCATCAGCCTTGCTCACAAGCTTGCATTCCAGCTTACCAAGGTTCGTAAGGACGGAACTCTTAAGTACCTTCGTCCCGATGGAAAGACCCAGGTTTCTGTTGAGTATGATGAAGAGGGCAAGCCTGTAAGACTTGAGGCTGTTGTTTGCTCAACTCAACACGATGAGGATGTTACTCAGGAGCAGATCCATGCTGATATCAAGAAGTATGTATTCGATCCCATCCTTCCCAAGGAGCTTGTTGATGAGAACACCAAGTTCTTCATCAATCCTACCGGACGTTTCGTAATCGGTGGACCTCACGGCGATGCAGGTCTTACCGGACGTAAGATCATCGTTGACACCTACGGTGGATACGCTCGTCACGGCGGCGGAGCTTTTTCAGGAAAGGACTGCACCAAGGTTGACAGAAGCGCAGCTTACGCAGCAAGATACGTTGCAAAGAACATCGTTGCAGCAGGCCTTGCAAAGAAGTGCGAGATCCAGCTTTCATACGCTATCGGTGTTGCACAGCCTACCTCGATCATGGTAGACACCTTCGGAACCGGTAAGGTTTCTGATGAGAAGCTTGTAGAGATCGTAAGAGAGAACTTCGACCTTAGACCTGCAGGAATCATCAAGATGCTCGACCTTAGAAGACCTATCTACAAGGCAACCGCAGCATACGGCCACTTCGGAAGAACCGATGTTGAGCTTCCTTGGGAGAAGACCGACAAGGTTGCGGATCTTAAGAAGTATCTGTAATTTAATTAATGAGAAATATAAAGGGCGCATCCATAGTAGGTGCGCTCTTTTTTTGCAACAAAAAACCGTCTGCACTTATCTTTGCAAACGGTTTTTAACAGAAGAAGTTGAACATCATTCCGGAATATGAACTTGTGGTATAAGGACTTACGAAGTTGTGTCCCGGATTCTTGTAAGCAACTACGGTTTTCTGTACGTACTCCATGGGGTTAAGAGCGACCTGGTTACTCTTACGTAACAGGGAGTTGGAGAAATCCTTCAGTGCCGAGAAGGTGGAAGACAAGTCTCCCGATTCTTCGGCGGATGCTTTCAGTTTATCCTCGTCTACGGAAAGGGTTCCGTCTTCGTCAATGGAAATACCTACATTTTCAAGAAGACGTCCGTAGTAGGAACCGATTCCCCTTACCTCACCGGCCAGCTGTTTACTCTTGGCCTGGGAATTGGTATAGGTGCTTACTGCTTTAAGGAAGTTATTGTAACTTCCGATGAGCTTCGAAACATTGTCCGTAACCGTCTCGGTGTTGGTCTTAAGACCGACGGTAGTGGGCTTTCCTTCTTCGCTGACGCCGTTAAGCATAAGCTCGTAGGTCTTGCCGACTGTAAAGTGGTTGGAGTTTGTTTCTCTCTCTTCGCCGTTAAGTATAAAGTGAGCGTTTGAAGGCTCAACTGCTATATTTCCAAGTCCGAAGTAATCGACGGCACCCTTTTCCTTACTGGTCCTTTCGTCAGAGATCCTAAAGATCTCTTCACGGCCGTTGGGAATTCCGGTGGCCTCCGATGCGATAAGAAGAGCGGTCTTGCCGTTCTTTTCTTCAACATGGGCACTGAGACCGATACCTGAGTTGTTCATCAGTCTCGCAAGTCTTTCCTGTACGTCTTTATTTGTCTCGCCTTCAGTAATGGAGAACTGGAACTCGTAGTTCATTCCGTTGATGCTGACATCGAAGGAATAGGTAGCTTCCGGGAGAGAAAGCTCATCTGCGGGAAGGTAATTACCTTCATTCTCCTGGGCTGTAGCGATTGACTTTACTTCTATATCAAATGAAGGATACTGATCGGCGTTGTTTTCATCACCGACAAAGAGAGCGGTAACAACCGAATTATCGGAAGAATATGCGCTCTTACCACTGATAAGGCCGTCCTCTTCAAGACCGCCGAGCTCAGCGATATCATTCTTAAGCTCTCTTGCATCCTCTTTTAAGTTCACAGCAAAAGCTTGGGTATCCTTACTCGTTACAGGAAGATACCAAGGAGATTCTTTATTTAATTTGACAATGGAATTATAAGTATTGCGCAGATCGCTCTTCTTATGAGAGTCATAACGCGAAATACTCGGCTGATATGTTTGTAGATAGTTATTTAGAACTGTATCACGAACAGCACTCATTGCCACAACCTCCTTTCTTCCTTGAAATGGGTGACGCCTGAGCGGGCATCTGATGGGCTGACGAAAAATCCGTTTTCTCGTTTTACCAGCCATCAAAAAATCAATTAAAAGTAACACTAAAGAGATTTATCCACCTTTAGTTACTATGAGAATAACATATAAAAGTAAAATACACAAGCAAAAAACAATGAATTTAAAATTTATTTACATAGAATTAATAATTTGTCCTTTTCAACATAACGGAAATTGTGATAAAATTCACGACGTAGGGTGATGAAAATCAATTTGGTTCTTTTTCTTTTTGTGTTTGAAAAGATGAAAGAAAATTGGTTTGAGGTTTTAAAAAATATAATATCGGGGCGAAAACTTGTATCGCATAAGGTTAAACTTGAGGGCGTAACTATAGGAATTACAGTAGTACATGCCGTCATGTTTCTTTTGTTTGTACATTTTGATGTTTGGCCCATGATCATCTACAACGGAATTGTAGTGGCGTATTATCTCTATGTTTTGCGTACGGTACATGTTGGCAATATAGCCGGCGCGTACGTTATGACTTTCATTGAGATCGCGATACAGGTTTTGTTCGGATCGTTTATGCTTGGATGGAATATCGGCTTCTTCCTGTATCTGTTTGCGATAATCCCGTTGTTTTTCTATCTCGGGCTCATTGACGATGATGTCAACAGATCACAGGCCCCTTCCTGGTGGCTTACATTGGCCGCTGTGGTCATATTCTTTGGAAGTTATGCCATAAGTTATCATTTTGATCCGCTGTTTGAACTTGACGTGGATCAGATAGAGTTTATGTTTATGTATAACTCCGTTTTCTCGATGATCATGCTTGCGGCAATGTCCCGTTTCTTCGTGATTGAGAGAAGACATTCTCTTATTAAGATGGCAGAGGAAAATCGTATGCTTGATATTGAAGCCAGCGAGGATCCACTTACCGGACTGACCAACAGAAGAAGCATGGAGAAATATCTTGAGAAAGCCATGACTGAGGCAAGAAGGTTTGATAAGCCTTTTTCACTTATCATGGGAGATATCGATTCATTTAAACAGATCAACGACACCTACGGACATGATATGGGTGATGTTGCCCTTAAGAGCGTAACCGCAATTTTCAGGCAGAGTATCGGAAATGATGATGTTATCTGCAGATGGGGCGGCGAGGAATTCCTTCTTCTTATTAACGGAGACGGAGCAAGAGCTACGCTCATCGCAGAGACGGTTCGCAAAAAAGTAGAAGAGAACCTTATAGTATTTAAGGGTACAGAACTTAAGTTTACAATGACTCTGGGCGTTACTTATTACAAGCCCGGATATGATCTCGATTCCCTGATCAAACAGGCGGACAACAATATGTACTACGGTAAGCGCCACGGAAAGAATCAGGTTGTATCTAAAGAGTTGGTATATTAATTTACCGGAAGGAACTGTTATGAACAAAGAAAAAGTATTGGTCATAGACTTCGGCGGACAGTACAATCAGCTTGTTGCAAGACGAGTTCGTGAATGTAATGTTTACTGCGAGATCTATTCTTACAAGACCCCTCTTGAGAAGATCAAAGAGATGAATCCCAAGGGAATCATTTTAACCGGAGGTCCATCAAGCTGTTATGAGGAAGGTGCTGCAACATGCTCACCCGACCTTTTCAATCTTGGAGTTCCCGTTCTCGGACTTTGCTACGGAGCACAGCTCATGAGCCATGTACTTGGCGGAAAGGTTGAGCGAGCAGCTAACAGAGAGTACGGCAAGACTGAGATCGATGTGGATACCGCATCCGAGCTTTTCAAGAACGTACCTGCTCACACCACTTGCTGGATGAGCCACTTTGACTATATTTCAAAACTTGCACCCGGATTCAAGTCCGTTGCTCACACTTCATCAACACCCGTTGCAGCAATGGAAAATGTAGAGAGAAACCTCTACGGAATCCAGTTCCATCCCGAGGTTCTTCACACACCCGAAGGATCAAAGATGCTTTACAACTTTGTTCGTAACATCTGCGGATGTGCAGGCGATTGGAGAATGGATACCTTCGTTGAGGATTCGATCAAGCGTATCCGCGAGAAGGTTGGAGACGGTAAAGTTCTCCTCGCTCTTTCAGGTGGTGTTGATTCATCTGTTGCAGCCGGCCTTCTTTCAAGAGCCATCGGAAAGCAGCTTACCTGCGTATTCGTAGACCACGGTCTTCTTCGTAAGAACGAGGGCGACGAGGTAGAGGCTGTATTTGGAAAGGGCGGACAGTTCGACCTTAACTTTATCCGTGTTAACGCACAGGAAAGATATTATGCAAAGCTTGCAGGTGTAACAGAGCCTGAGCGCAAGAGAAAGATCATCGGAGAAGAGTTCATCCGTGTATTTGAGGAAGAGGCAAAGAAGATCGGTGCCGTTGACTTCCTTGCACAGGGAACTATCTATCCCGATGTAGTAGAATCAGGACTCGGCGGAGAATCCGCTGTTATCAAGTCCCACCACAATGTTGGCGGACTTCCTGATTTCGTAGATTTCAAGGAGATCATTGAGCCTCTTCGCGATTTGTTCAAGGACGAGGTTAGAAAAGCGGGACTTCAGCTTGGAATACCTGAGAGACTTGTATTCCGTCAGCCCTTCCCCGGCCCCGGACTCGGTATCCGTATCATCGGCGACATCACCGCTGAGAAGGTTAAGATGGTTCAGGAAGCAGACGCCATCTACCGCGAGGAAGTTGCCAAGGCAGCAGAGGAGTGGAAGAAAGCAAATCTGTCCGATCGTTTCGGCGAGAGCAAGGAAGGCCTTTCAGTTGACGAGATCTTCAGCCGTGAGAGAGAATTCAATCCCGACTGGATGCCGGATCAGTATTTCGCAGCTCTTACCAATGTTCGCAGCGTTGGTGTTATGGGCGATGAGAGAACTTACGATTATGCAGTTGCCCTTCGCGCAGTCAGAACCGTAGACTTCATGACCGCCGAGGCCGCAAACCTTCCTTTCGAAGTCCTCCAGACCGTAATGAGCCGCATTATCAACGAAGTACGTGGCATCAACCGCGTATTCTATGACCTGACCTCAAAGCCCCCGGGAACTATTGAGATGGAGTAGTACCTAGTGGTTTACAAGGACAATATAAGCCAAATTAAATAAATGTGAATATTAAGTGCAGTATGGGATAATTATTTATTATTCATACTGCACTTTTTATGTTGTGATAACAATAAAATGATAACAATTTGATAACAGTATGGTTTACTTTTGGAATGGCAGAGTACTGTTTCCAGCTTTTACTTATCATTGTACTATCACTGCTGATGCTCAAATTCAAAAAGAAGTTTATCTTCTCTTTTGTAACTGCATTTATCTATGGAAATATTCTTGATCTGGTGATGTGGATTATGGCATTTCCAGGGAGTAAACATTGGAACTGTGATATGTGCACTCCTAAATGGATTTATAATCGGAAGATGCACACATTTCTTTGAGATGCATTTCGAGTTTGTGGATTAACTAACTAGGTTTTCAAGACTAATTATTATTTACAGCACTAATTCCAGGAATTTTTCCATGGCTGGCGTCATGATACGATTAGCCTTCCTATACAGAAAAATATCACGATGAACGTCCCCATTTTCTAGCCTAAAAAATGCAATATTATTTCCTGTCGGTATATTTTTCACTAACGTATCAGTTAAAAAAGTGACTCCTAATCCTCTTTCCACTAGATGAAAAGCTGTCATTAATTGATCTACGGACAGTTGTGCACTAGGCATAAACCCACATGATTCCATAATTTTATCAGCTCTCAATCGAATATCATTTCCTTCTCTTAGCAAAATAAAAGGTGCGCCTTCTAGCAGTTCTAGCGGTACTGGTGGAAGTTTTTTGTGCAAATGTCTATTTTCAATTATGTCCTCTAAACTTATCTCATGGCTTTTAACAACATCATAGCAATCTATATTTTTGGAAACTGCCAATAAAAGATGCTCATGATGTATTTTTTTCTTAGCATATATTTGCTCGTCAAAATGATTTGCCTCTATCACAAAATCAAGCTCGCCTGTTGCCAGATGCTTTTCAAGCTCTATAATATTTCCTTCTATTAGTTTTAACGAAACCTTAGGATATTTTGATGAGTACTTTTCTAATATAGGTGGCAACAAAACTGAGGACAAAAATGTCGTTGAACCTATTGATAAAGTCCCTGCAGTAATATTCTTCAAAGAATCCACATACTCTCCAAAATCTTCTTCCAGGTGATGAATTTTTAGAGCTGTCTCAACATATTTTTCACCAAACTCTGTAAGCTTTATTGGTGTCGTGCTACGATCAAATATCTGCATACCAGCTTTATCTTCAACTTTTTTCACCATTACACTAAGCGATGGTTGAGATACATACAGATTCTGTGCCGCTTTGGAAAAACTTTTCTCTTTATTAACTTCTAATACATATTCTTTATTCTTAAACATAAATAAAATCTTATACCAATTATCACAAAATAAATATTTGATTATATCTTCCTTATAAATTATACTTCCATTGATTATAAAAATAAATCCTTTTATTGAAAAAGGAAAGAAGGATATATATGGAAAAAATAAAATCTATCATTCATGATTATATAATACTTACAGCCGGAGCATTTTTGTTAGTTATCGGAAACTATTTCTTCAAATTTCCCAATCACTACAACTTTGGTGGCGTTACTGGTATCTCTGATTTACTTTCAAGTGTATTGCCATTTACTGCTGCAAATATGACTCTAATGCTTAACATTGGCTCATTAATTCTCGGCTTTATTTTTCTTGGAAAATCCTTTGGCATAAAAACGATTTATGTTACTAGCCTTTATTCCTTCGGCCTATCAATTACTGAATGGTTATGTCCTATGTCCAAACCACTTACCAATCAGCCTATGTTAGAGCTGTTCTTTGCAATATTGCTAGCTGGTATTGCTGCTGCATTATTATTTAATCAAAATGCATCCAGCGGCGGAACTGATATAATTGCGCTTATGCTAAAGAAATATTGTAAGCTGGAAACAAATAAGGCGTTGCTTGCAGCTGATGCATCTATTGTATTTATATCTTTTTTCATGTATGGAACAACGGTTGGCCTCTTTTCAACAGTAGGTTGGCTGGTAAAATCCTTAATAGCGGAATACGTCTTATCGGATCTTAATCTGAACAAATGTCTTACCATTGTATGCGACGATGCCAATCCTATATGTGAATATATTGAGGATGAACTTAATAAAACTGCAACCATCTATCATGCGATGGGCTCTCATACTCATTCTGATAAGGAAGTAATTATAACTGTTATGAGTCCTGCAAAGGCTCAAAAGCTCATGGACCATCTAAAAGTCATTCAGCCTAGCTCTTTTGTTATGGTCACTAAGAGTAGTGAGATACATGGGAAGGGATTTATGGTTCTGTAAATAATCCTGCTAAATTTTTTTCATTTAAAAATTCAATTAAAGTTTGATGACTATTGGCGACTGCCCTTTTTAAGGTATGTAAAATAAGGGTAAATGAGATGGAATAGAGATTGAAAATGTTTTCAGGCAACCCAATTTTCCCTCAAAGGGCAAAAAAAATTACCTGAAAAAAACAAAAAAGAGAACAAAAATCTTTTAGAAAAATAACTGAAAGAGCTTTGTTAGTGATAGCAAGGTTCTTCTTTTTTTGCCTATCTTTTCATCCTTTTTTATAAAAAAGAGAATGCGAAATCAGGCAGAAGATAAGGGCCGCTTTCGCTACATCATTATCATTTAATAGCGAAAGCGGCCACACATATTTGAATCTGGTGAACTAGATGAAAATTCAACTTGTGCAAATTTTGCACAAGTTGCCGATAATGGAAAATATATCAGTATAAGTTCTATTCTTTGGCTGCAATTATAGCAGTTGGATATGTTCTGGATAAGAGTCGTTTGATAAATGGACAAACCTTTGATGAAGATTATTTTGACCATTTGATTTCTGAAATTCAAGAAATCCGAGCAAGTGAGCGCCGTTTTTATCAACAGATTACAGATATCTATGCAACAGCAGTTGATTATTCTTTGGATAGCCAGGTGACAAAGGAGACCGAAAGTCTAAAGAAACTTCTCACAAAATCAGAAAATTCTGTTATAAAAATACAAAAAGCATATTCGGAATGTCCTACAGAAGTCAAAGAACTAATAGTTCCCATAGATGTTTCGGACGAAGACTATGCCCAAAACTGGATGAATACTTCGTTTGAAGGAAAGGCAATATCGGATAATCTTCCCTTTTTTGAAACTAAACGAAAAGAAAGAGTCAGATCAAAGTCTGAGCTTAATATAGCGAATATGCTTGCAGACAAAGGAATTCCTTATAAATATGAATGCCCATTACAGCTGAGAAATGGGGCGACCATCTATCCTGATTTTACTGTTTTAAATGTCAAAAGAAGAAAAGTATTCTATTGGGAACATCGTGGAATGATGGATGATAAGGATTACGCAAGGAATGCTGTTCAGAGGATTAAAACGCTGATGAAGGAAGGCTTATTTATAGGAGAGGATTTGATAATTACGGAAGAAACATCGACAAATCCTCTGGGGACTAATGAAATCGATGCCGTAATAAAGAGATTTTTGTTATAAGCATGGCGTGGTATTTTAAGCCGGTCACTTCACATATAATGATACTAATAAATTCTATATTGCTTTTTATTATACAGGGAATTGTTGTTGGAGTTTGCTTATTGGCAAAGCGAAGGAAATGAACTGGTGACAAATTGTCACCGGTTGAAAATGAGGGTGCAGGATTGAAAAATGCGATAAATTTATGATAAAGCAAGGCGATTCGTGGTTTACTGCGAGTTGCCTTTTTTGATACAATGGTTATTAGTTGAAAAATGAGGGGGAAAGCCATGAAAGATTACAGTTTACAACACAAGAAAGCCTGGGAGTTTGATGCGTACGATTTCTGGGTCAGAACAGCCGGAACGCTGCAGGAAAGAGCGTTGAAAGATAAAGAGAATCCGAAGAAGATGCTGAAGCAGTTTGCAAACTACTTTGATTCATTTGAAGGAGTTAAGGTAGCAAATATCTGTGGATCTTGCGGAAAGAAGGCAATCCCGCTGGCTCTTTTGGGAGCAGAGGTTACTGTCTTTGATATTTCAGAAGCCAATAAGAAATATGCAGTTGAAACAGCGGAGGCAGCAGGTGTAACCGTTGGATACGAAGTCTGCGACATCATGGAAATCGATATGGAAAAGTATGAAGGATACTTTGACGTAGTATTCATGGAAGGCGGCATTCTTCATTATTTTCACGATATAGATGAGTTCATGAATGTGATGAACAGATTGCTTAAGAAGGGCGGCAAAATGATCTGCAGCGACTTCCATCCCTTCAGCAAGATATCTGATATCTTAGGACTTCAGCAGCCCACCATGAGTTATTTCTCAACAGATATTTTTGAGGGAGAAATGGCACATGCAAGATTTTACGATGACGAGATCCGTAAGCAGATCCCGGAGTGCCAATACAGAAAATATACGATCAGCGAGATCATCAATTCTATAATCGGAAATGGATTTACATTGGAAAGATTTGATGAACATCCTTCTTGGGAGAATGATAAGCTTCCCGGAGAATTCACTGCGATAGGAAGAAAGAACTGAGGGACGGAGATAGTACTTATATGTTAGAACTAAAGAAAAGCAACACAGATATTGAGAAAGAATGGGCA
>JAEEGF011996505.1_pt1 | contig 25878 bp, 24 predicted proteins | sample 9134171 | NCBI WGS metagenome assembly JAEEGF01 (sample SAMN16246542, study PRJNA631951) | gut metagenome | biome: gut microbiome; feature: rumen; material: AP-attached | host: Bos | place: Iran: Karaj | collected 2018-10 | reverse complement strand
CATTCCCTGCAATTCATGATATGCTTTGAAACCTCGTGCTCCGCCTTGAGCTCCATCGTGCCCTCGTAGTAGGGCGTGAAACTCTTCTGGCAGGTCGCGCAGTCCATATTGTGTTTTAATGTCGGTACGGTCTTTTTCTTTTCTTTTTTCATACTGTTCAATTATAATTTTGTGGAGCCATTTTAGCAAGCGAATTGTTTTTTTCTTAAAATCTTGAAATTTTATGAGCCATATGATATTATTAAATGGTTGCTGGTGTGGCGGAATGGCAGACGCAGCAGACTCAAAATCTGCCGAGGGCAACCTTGTACGGGTTCAAGTCCCGTCACCAGCATTCTTTTTATATCAAAAGTCATACGGAGGTAGCTCATGGAGATCGTACTTCGTAATTTAACGGAAGACTATGTGATCATGCTGTTCGATCGCATCGCGGACACCGTGGATTGCTGCAAATGTCCGCAGTGCCGTCTTGATGTCTGCTCCTACACTCTGAACAGGCTGAAACCCAAATATGTGGTCTCCACTCAGGGAGAGCTCATGGCAAAGCTTTGCGAGTTTGACAATCAGTTTGAAGCAAATGTCATGTCCGAGCTCACCAAGGCTGCGGCCGTGATAAAAAAATACCCCCGTCACAAGGTCGATGCCGACGGAAATGTGATCTATTAAGCGAATATTTAAAAACCGGATGCGTGCTGCACCCGGTTTTTTTGAGCGGTCATGTACCCCATTTTCCTTTTTTCTTGAGATTGATATACTCAGCGTATGCCTTTTCGAGTATCTGCTTCTCATTGGCAAATTTCAAAAGGTGATAGGCTTCGTGATATTTGTAATAACCCGAATCCACGAAGTATTCCTCTCTCTGCGGCTTGCTATAATAGCTTTCGGATGTCATCAGATACCAGTGAACATCCTTTGAAACGATATCCTGCTGAGTCGAGAATGTGTATGAACTTTTTCCGACATAGGAAACGATGGTCGCCTCGGCTCCCGTCTCTTCCTTCACTTCTCTGAGCGCTGTGGTCTCGTGGTCCTCGCCCTCTTCGACCGTTCCCTTGGGAAGCACCCAGCCTTCATACTTATTCTTGTAATTCTTGTAGAGCAGAAGTATCTTGCCTCTGAATATAACAACACCGCCACAGCTCGTTGCTTCTGTCATCGCAATGCCTCCGTTAGCGTGTTAACTGAACCTGAAGTGAGTATACACGTTTTGGAAAACCATTGCAACAACATTTTTTATGAAAGGTCATCTATTCCACCAGCCTGTAGAATGTGCCGCGTGTGTAGTCTTTACCGTTAAGTTCCTTTGTTTCCCTAAAAGCTCTTATGACTTCCTTTGTTTCCTCCGGGCTTTCAAAGGTAAAAGAAATGAGGTGCGCGCCTGCGTCAAGATCCGAAAAACAATAGTTTCCGGATTCATTGTATGTGAGAAGCGAATATATCTTTGAATTGTAAATGATGTTCAGGCAGGTGCTGCAGGCTGTTCTCACCGGGAAGCAGGCGTTTTTCTGGTCCCTTATGGCGATATCCGTGTTCTTTCCTTTCCCGGTCTTAAGACAGGAAAGATAATTGTCCCTTAGGCACTGGGCTGTGTACATGAGCGGGATCCTTCCGTATACCGGGAAGATAAGCCCCGAAATGTCAAGTTTTTTAAGCTCGTTTTCGTTAAGCTCAAGTGATGCCGTGAACATAATATCGGTGTCGTTCCGGCAGAGCTTTTCAAGTACTTTTTCCGACCTTTTGTTCATCACATATACCTGACTCGAGAGCTTGAAATCACTTATCTCACAGTGCGACAGGACAAACCCGAGCTCGTCAAAAGAATTTATGATGACTCTTGTGTTTTTAAGATCAAGCTCTTTTTCATACCTTAAAGCATCTTTTTTCCTGAAGATATGCGGGAGCACAAGGTAACATTGATAACCCTTCTTTTCGGCCTCACAATATTTCTTTAACTGTCCCGTGAGGTCCTCTTCACAAAGATCCAGCCACAGTTCAGCTTCTGAAGGAGAGACTTCTTCCGCCACAGCGTCAAGTTGTTCGCATGTGGAAACATAAAAAATGGTCTTCCCTTTTCTTTTTGCTATCCTGTCTCCGACAGCTTCTGTCTTTTGAGAAGAGTCCGCGGATCTTAAAGGCTCCGCGGTCCTTAAAAAGCTTTCTATCACCAATACTTTTAGTTTTTCAAAAGCCTCGCGCCTGATGCTCTTTAAGGCTCCGACCGGCACGAACGCGTCTCCTGTGGTCTCTGTCCGTATAGTGGAAAAGTCAAAGAGGCTCTCTCCGGTCTTTCTTAATACCGCTTCCATGTCTTCTGCGGAAGAAGGCTTTGACTGAGCGGGGCTCACGACATTTCCCGTAACTGTGGCAGAACACCCGAATATCTCACAGGTAAGCGAAAGCGGTTCTTCGGGCATCGCGCGTAATATGCCCGAAACGGCGCCCTTACAGTCTTTTTTAAGATATTTGTCTTCGATATCCGAAAGAAGCCCCGCATTCTTTGTCCGAAGAACTTCACTGTCCCTTGCGATGTCAAGTGCTTTCGGCGCATTTATGCTGTAATACCCATTCTTGTCCTCCTGCATTCTAAGGAGGCCTTCCTGACCCACGGTAAATTCAAAGGTGTCTTTACCCTGTATCTCAAGGACATCCCCTTTGGAAAGCGGCATCACGGGCTTTATCCTTATAAACCCGAGGTTATTTGAAACTACCTTTCCCACCGGTATTCCTGTGTGGTTCGGACGGTCCGGGCACATCATGTCTTTTCCGTGGAGTTTTAAGTAATAACCTTTTGAAAAGCCTCCGCGGTTATAGAGTTCTTTTGCCCTCGTGACGCAGTCCGAAAGGCCTTCAGGGTGTTCCGTAAGCTCCTTTTCATACCCTTCCCGTCCGAGCGAAAGATAAAGATCGGTGAGGTAACGATAAGCCGCAGTGATCCCCGCGGTATATTCCGGGCGTTTCATCCTGCCTTCTATCTTAAAAGAGTCTATACCGGCGTCAATGAGATCAGGCAGGATCTCCATTGTACACATATCCTTTAAAGAAATGAGATATCCCGAAGCCGAGGTCTTTCCGTTTTCAAGAAGGTCATACCTCATCCTGCAGGGCTGCGCGCATCTTCCGCGGTTTCCGCTCCTTCCGCCGATCATAGAGCTCATGAGGCACTGCCCGGAATAGCTGTAACAGAGCGCTCCGTGAACAAAGCACTCAAGCTCGAGATCAGTCTCTTCCCTTAAGCTCTTTATCTCCGAAAGACTGAGTTCCCTTGCCGGAACGACTCTCGTTATCCCAAAATGTTTTTTAAGGAATTCCGCTCCGTAAGAGCCTGTTATCGTGAGCTGCGTGCTCGCATGTATGTGCAGATCCGGAAACGCGTTCCTTATAAAGTCCATGACTCCGATGTCCTGCACGATCACAGCATCAAGACCTCTCTCGTAATACGGGAGAAGTTCGGGATAAAGTTCTTTTTCAAGCTCATCCTCTTTAAGGAGCGTGTTCACGGTCATATATATTTTTTTACCGTTAAGATGCACAAAATCGATGGCATCAAGGAGCACGTCCCTTTCGGGATTATCCGCATAGGCGCGCGCGCCGAACTTTCTGCCACCGATATACACCGCATCCGCCCCGGAATTGACAGCGCCTTTTAGCGCCTCAATGCTTCCGCAGGGGGACAAAACTTCAGGTTTTCTGTCTTTACAAAAGCTCATTATTTACCCTTCCTTGCTCCGGAAGGTTCCTGCTTGAGGCTGAGTTCGGTCTCAAGTCTTATGATCTTTTTCTGGAGCTCGTTGTTTTCATGTGTAAGGGTCTTTATCTGGTTTTCCGCAGCCTCGAGCTTTGTCTGCATCGCGACATTGTCACGCTTCAGCTGTGACATTTCTTTCGATCTGTCGTCAGCATCACTGGAATTAAGCTCCTGCTGGGCTTTCAGCTTAAGATAGTCATCTGCGAGATTTATCTGAATGAGCACATTCTTTTCGGCATCGTTTATGATGTTATGCCCGAGTCCGCTTTTCAGTTCCTCGCTCCTTTGGTTGATGTAGGTCGCGATCTTCTGAAGATAATCGACATCCTCGTATCCTGCGATGTTGTAGGTCTTTCCGCCGATCAGTACAGTTGTGCCGTTTTTCTTGTTCATATGAAACCCCCGTTAATTGATAAATACCTGTCCTTACAGTACGCTTTCCGGCACGGGAAGTCCGAGATGCCTGTAGGCTTCTCTTCCCGCGACACGGCCGCGCTGGGTGCGAAGTATGAGTCCTATCTGAACGAGATAAGGTTCGTAAACCTCTTCGATGGTGCCGGGATCTTCGCCTATCGTGGTCGCGATTGCTTCTATCCCGACAGGTCTTCCTTCAAAGGTGTTGATCATGCAGTTTAGTATCTTTCTGTCGGTGTGATCGAGTCCGAGCGAATCCACCTCAAGAATGTCAAGCGCATGATCCGCGACATCTTTTGTGATGACATTGTCATATTTTACCTGGGCGTAGTCCCTTACGCGTTTTAAGAGCCTGTTTGCGAGTCTCGGTGTGCCTCTTGAACGCTTTGCAAGTTCCTCGGCGCCTCCGTCGTCTATCTCGACCGAAAGCACCATGGCGCTCCGTAGTATTATGCTCTTTAATTCTTTTGTTGTGTAATATTCAAGCCTGCTCACCACGCCAAACCGGTCACGGAGCGGCTCCGAAAGCATTCCTGCTCTTGTGGTCGCGCCTATCAGTGTGAACTTTGGAAGCTCGATCCTTTTTGAGCTTGCGGCAAGCCCCTTGTCAAACATGATATCGAGCGCAAAGTCCTCCATTGCCGGGTAAAGCAGTTCTTCCACCTGACGGTTCAGCCTGTGTATCTCATCGACAAAAAGTATGTCTCCGGGATTCAGCTTTGTGAGGATCGCAGCCATATCGATGGGCTTTTCGATGGCGGGACCGGTGGTGATCTTTATCTTTGCTCCCATCTCGTTTGCGATGATCCCGGCAAGTGTAGTTTTTCCAAGTCCGGGAGGTCCGAAAAACAGTACGTGGTCAAGCACCTCTCCTCTGTTTTTTGCGGCTTCTATATAGACTTTGAGCGTTTCCTTTGCTTTTTCCTGTCCAATGTATTCGTTAAAAGTATGGGGACGGAGGCTCCCCTCTATTTTTTTGTCCTCTTCGGTGAGGTCGGTGGTGATTATCCTTTTAGCCAAAGTGAAAATGTCCTTTCGACTTAAATGTTCTTAAGTGCCTCTCTTATCAGATAGTCACTGGTCATGTCTTCTGTAACGGGCACTGATCGGACGGCTTTGAGCGCATCGGTCATGGAAGCTCCAAGAGCTGTGAGAGCCTGGGCGGCCTCAAGGCACATAGCCTCATATTCGTCTCTTGCTCCTTCAAAGCGCTCAACATCAGGAAGTGTGGCTTCCGTTCTTCTCTCCATCCGCTTTTCGAAGCTGTCCTTAAGCTCTACAATGATCTTTTCGGCCATTTTTCTGCCCACTCCGGGCGCTGTGGAAATAGTTTTTGCGTCGCCTGAGATTATGGCAAAAGAGATATCCTCGACGGAAAGCGTGGAAAGCACTGCCATGGCAAGCTTCGGCCCCACTCCGCTCACATTCAGGAGTGCGTTGAAGCAGTCGAGCTCACTGTCCTCAAGGAAGCCGTAAAGCGCCATCTGATCCTCTTTTACCTGAAAATACGTGTTCAGATAGATCTCGTGACCGATGGAGTTTACTTCCCTAAGCACCTGTCTCGGCACAAAAACCCTGAAGCCGATCCCCGCTTCCGTAAGCACAACAAGTGAATCCTCATATATCTTGATAACCCGACCCTCAATATAGGAAATCATAATGTCTCCTTGAACTAGATTTGTTTGAATACTCCCGGAGGGCTTGCAACAAGCCTGCCTTCGTCAATATAGCTCACGACCTCCATGGTCTCTATCCCGAGGCCTTCGGCTATCTGGATCGCATTGCTGTTAGGGAACTGTCTCAGATAGTCACGTATCTTGTCAAACAGTTCATTGTCGATGTCTTTGCAGGCATCACAGCAGAATCTGCGATCGACAGACTGAAAAATCTTTCCGCAATGTCTGCATACTGATGTAATGATCATAGGCCGGCTCCTTTACACTCAGTTCTTGTTTCTCTTTTTCCCGTCGTGTTCGTGTCCGTTCTTTTTGTGTTCTTCTTTTTCTTCTTCGATGTAAGCGTCGAGGATCATCGCGGCGTCACCGCGCCCTCTCGCATATTTGATCCTGGGGAAGGCATCGCGTATTCTTCGCGCGGTATACTGCTGGAACTTTCTCACGCCCTTTAAGACCTTCAATATCCTGGTCTTTCCTTCGTTAAAGATCCTGTCGTTCCGTTCTTTGTTTTCTGCAAGCACGGAATCCACTTTTTCTATGTTCTGCTGAATGTTCTTTCCGTATTCTTTTTTCTTGTTTTCCATCCCCTGGAGCATGAACGCTATGGTTGCGTCAACTCTGTCAAACGCGTGTTCAACAACGTCTCCGATGGGTGTCTCTCCGTATTTTTCCTTAAATCCGGTCTTGGTCTTAGCGCTGAAATCATAGTAATTTCTGGACAATGTGCCAAGTCCTTCTTTTATCTTTACGATAGCCGTGATCTTTTTGCTGAGTTCCGCAGTCGCGATTATCGTGCTCACAAGGTCAAAGAGAAATATGCCGATTATGACATAGCCCACGATCTCAGCGGGTCTTTCGGGGAATCTCTCGATCCTTTTAAGCAGCAGCGGATGCAGGCCTTTTACCAGAACGATCGCCATGAGTCCCCAGAAAAGCGAAGGGAACAGGCACACACGCCCTTGTATGTTGAGCGGGAATTCCGAATAGTCCCACAGCTTTACCTTGAAAAACTTTTCCATCACGTAACTCGTGACATATTCCACGACCGATGCGAGCACGGCGCCCATCACAAATATTATTACAAAAGACTTCACGCCTTCTTGCGTCACATACGGTTTCATGAAGGAATTGAAAAACGCGATCAGCATGGTCGTCGCCGCAACTCCGTAGATCGGTATCACAGGTCCCGTGAGGAATCCGCGGTTTGCTAGCTTTCCTTCTTTTACGGAAACAAACATCGTTTCCCATACCCATCCGATAAAGCAATAGATGAAAAAACAATAAAAGATCTTTATGAATGTGATCCCGAGGATCTCTGTCTGCCACATGTCAACTCACCTGAAAAAAATATTTGCATTGATATATTTTATCAAAACTGTGGGTATTTTTAAAGACAAAAATACAAAAGAATGCTAAAATATCACTATGAAGATCATAAAAACCGAAAAAAACAAAAATATCCCGGAAAATGTCATTCTGTTCGATATTGAAACGACGGGGCTTTCGGCGCAGTCATCCTATGTTTATCTGATAGGCATGATGATGAATGAAAACGACAAATGCGTTCTCACACAGCTTTTTGCGGACAACTATTCCGAAGAAAAAGAAATCGTGAACACTTTCCGCAGCTTCCTCAAGCCCGGCACTCTTCTCGTTTCCTATAACGGCACGACTTTTGACGTACCGTATCTCAACAGAAAATTCAAACGCCATGCGATATTGTATGAGATCGTCCCCGAAAACACTCTCGACCTCTATACCACCACAAAGCGCGTAAAAAAATATCTCGAGCTTGAAAACCTGAAACAGGTGAACGTGGAAAAAGCGGCAGGATTCATGCGTTCCGACAGGTTCACAGGAGAAGAACTCACTGAAGTCTACGCGGAATATGCCGGCATCTCAAGGCTTGCCGAAGTGACAAAAAGACCGGATGTGATCGAAAAGGCAGACGCTCTCATGCATTCGATGCTTCTGCATAATCATGACGACCTCGTGGGCCTTTCCTGCATCTTTGAGCGTTCGGGTATCGAGGATGTCTCAAAGGGTATCCTCTCCCCTCATATCGACACAAACGATTATGAACTCTCATTTCTTTTTGACCGTCCGCTGTTTGCGGCCCCTTTTGAAGCTAATACGGGGATGTTCTGGATAAACAACGGAGAACACAGCTCAGAGCTCGTGGTAAGCCTTGTAAAAAAGGAACTTAAATATTTTTTCAGCGACTACAAAAACTATACCTTTGTGATCGACAAAGGGTATGCTATGCATTCCTCCGTTGTTTCCGGGATGGCAAAAGAAAACCTTAAGAAATGCAAAAAAGAGGATGCATACATCAAAAAAACGGGCGATTTCGTTCCCGTACCCAGGGAAATGGCTGACTACTGCGGTGAAAACGGCATAAAGCTTTTTAAAGAGACCTACTCTTCAAAAGAATTGTACGCGGAAATCTCCGACATGAAAGGAAGCCTTGCGGACTACGCCTTGTTTTTACTAAAACAGCTGTAAACAAAAAGAAAAAAATAAGCGTTTCCGCCAAAAACGGAAACGCATATTTTTTAATTCTTATCAGTCAACCTTGATGATCTCTTTCTTGTTGTAAGAACCGCATTTCTTGCATACTCTGTGAGGCATCATAAGTGCTCCGCACTCGCTGCACTTTACAAGGTTAGGCGCAGTCATCTTCCAGTTTGCTCTGCGACTGTCTCTTCTTGCCTTTGAAGATTTGTTCTTCGGACAGATTGCTCCCATTTTTTACACCTCCTTATTGCTTCTTTTTGTAAAATTCCCGGATAACAGCCATTCGCGGATCGAGCTCTGTACGGTCGCAACCGCATTCACCAAGATTAAGGTCGGCGCCGCAGATGCTGCAAATACCTTTGCACGCCTGATCACACAAAACCTTCATCGGGAATCCCAGCAGGATCTCTTCGGTGACCAGCCGGTCAACGTCAAGATCATATCCGTTAATATACTCTGTTTCGTCTAAGTTTTGTGACCGCTCTTCGGCCGAAAGCTTCATGTCGATCTCATTTTCAAAACGCACCGGGATGTCCACCGTCTGCGGCTTAAGACATCTGCTGCAGGGGGCCGAAAAACTTACGTCAGTCTCCGCTTTTATCAGAAGCTTCCTTCCACCGTTGTTCTTTACGGTTACTTTGACATCGTCTTTTTTTGTGATCCGATACGTTTCTCCCGATACCTCGACTTCGTCGGGCGAATACACACAGACAAAGTGCTTTTCGGTATTGGGAAGATTCATGATCTCCGATAATGAAATAAGCATGAGTGACCTCAAAGCATAAAATCACGATTTATTATTATACTTATCGAGCAAGGGTTTGTCAACAAAAAATTGTTGGCAAATTTCATCAGATGAGCGCAAGTGTCTCTCTTGCGATAGCAAGCTCTTCGTTTGTGGGGATGACGGCAACCTTTACCTTTGAATCGGGTGCAGAGATAACGTTTTCCTTGCCGCGGAGCTTGTTCTGCTCCTCATCGATCTTAACGCCGAGATAGCCGAGATATGAGCAGATAGCCGCACGTACTTTGCTGTCGTTCTCGCCGATGCCTGCAGTGAACGCGATAGCATCAACACCGTTCATGGCAGCGGCATAGCTTCCGATGTATTTAACGATCCTGTATACGAACATGTCGAGCGCAGCCTTTGCTCTCTCGTTTCCGCTTGTGGCTGCGGCATCAAGATCACGGAAATCGCTGGATACGCCAGAGATACCGAGCACACCGGATTTCTTGTTGAGGATGTTTAAAACATCGTCAACGCTTCTGTTCTCTTTGTTTGCGATATACTGTACAACAGCGGGATCGAGGTCTCCGCTTCTTGTTCCCATAACAAGGCCTTCAAGGGGCGTAAGGCCCATGGAGGTGTCAACGCATTTTCCGTTTTGTACTGCGGAAAGAGATGCGCCGTTTCCGAGATGGCATACGATTACCTTGGAATTGTTTTTGTCAAGTCCGAGGAAGTCGATGGTGCGGGCGGATACGAATCTGTGGCTTGTGCCGTGGAAACCGTATTTTCTGATCGCATACTTCTCATAGTATTCGTAAGGAAGCGCATACATAAATGCCTTCTGGGGCATTGTCTGATGGAATGCTGTGTCGAAAACGGCAACCTGAGGAGTTTCAGGCATAAGTGCCTCGCAGGCTTCGATACCGATGAGGTTCGCGGGATTGTGGAGAGGTCCGAGGTCGAAGCACTCTCTGATAACGCGCTTAACATCCTCATTAACAACGATGGATTCGGAATAATACTTACCGCCGTGGAGAACACGGTGACCTACCGCATCGATCTCCTTCATGTCGGAGATAACTCCGACTTCCTTGTCAAGAAGGGCGTCGATAACGAGCTTTACAGCTGCCTTGTGATCAGGCATTGCTTCCTGTCTATTCTTAAAGCCCTCTTTGCCGCTGGGGTTGTGCGAGATCATGGAACCGTCCATTCCGATCTTTTCGCAGATGCCTTTTGCGAGTACAGACTCATTTTCCATATCGATGAGCTGATATTTTAAAGATGAGCTTCCGCAGTTTAAAACCAATATCTTCATGTATTTTTCTCCTGGATAATTTGTTTTATGCCTTTAATATCACTTGTTCTGTGCCTGAACGGCTGTGATCGCAACAACGCCCACGATATCCTCGGTAAAGCATCCGCGTGAAAGATCGTTTACGGGAGCTGCGATACCCTGTGTCATAGGTCCGTATGCTTCTGCCTTTGCAAGACGCTGAACAAGCTTGTAGCCGATGTTTCCTGCGTCAAGATCAGGGAAGATGAGTGTGTTGGCATGACCTGCGACGCTGCTTCCGGGAGCCTTTGAAGCGCCTACGGAAGGAACAATGGCTGCATCGAGCTGAAGCTCGCCGTCGATCTCAAATTCAGGATAATCCTTCTTTGCGATCTCAACTGCTGCGGTAACCTTGTCGATATCAGCATGCTTTGCGGAACCCTTTGAAGAATGTGAAAGGAGAGCTACCTTTGCAGGCTTTCCTACAAGAGCCTCGAAGGACTTTGCGCTGCTTCCTGCGATGGCTGCGAGTTCTTCGGAAGTAGGATTCTGAACAAGTCCGCAATCGGCAAATACGAATGTGCCGTTCTCACCGAATTCGCAATCCGGAACAACCATGATGAAGAATGCGGATACAAGCTTTGTGCCGGGTGCTGTCTTTAAGATCTGAAGGCAGGGACGGAGCGTGTTTGCGGTGGAATGGCATGCGCCGGATACAACACCGTCAGCATCTCCCATCTTTACCATCATTACAGCGAATGTGGTGTAATCTGTGGTGAGCGACTCCTCAGCCTTTTCGGGAGTCATTCCCTTTGCCTGACGAAGCTCGACAAGCTTGTCGATATAGCTCTGTAATTTATCGGTCTTTTTGGGATCGATGCGTGTAGCCTTTGAAATGTCAAGACCCTGCGCAGTCTTTTCGATCTCCTCGTCGGAACCTACGAGAATGATGTTCGCATTGCCTTCCTTAAGTGTGATGGCAGCAGCCTCCATGACTCTTCTGTCTTCCGTCTCGGGAAGCACGATGGTCTTGAGGTCCTTTCTTGCTCTTTCCTTGATGCCCTCGATAAAACTCATGATAAGTCTCCTTTCGATAAGCGCTTATTATTTGTTTGCGCATTTGGTATGATTATATTATAATTATTTCGTTTAGACAAGAAGATTTTTCGCTTTCGAAAACTCCATGTAAACACTTACATTTTTTGAACTTGGGTAAAGAAACATGAAAACAGCGGCTGTAATAGCGGAATTCAATCCTTTTCACAACGGGCACAGGTTTCTCGCGGACTTCGCAAGAAAAAGCGGAGTGGATTTTTTGATCGCGATAATGAGCGGCGATTTCACGCAGCGCGGAGAACCGGCCATATTTGACAAATTCACCCGCGCGCGCACGGCCGTCGAAAACGGCTTTGATGCCGTATTTGAGCTTCCCACTGTATATGCAACTTCCTCCGCCCCCGATTTTGCGTTCGGCGGAGTATCTCTTGCATCTTCTCTCGCATCGGTCGACTACCTCGTTTTCGGAAGCGAATCGGGGAATATTGAAAAAATAAAAAAGGCCGCGTCATTTCTCGAAAACGAGCCCGTAGATTTCAAAGAAAAAGTCCGTACCTTGCAGAAAAACGGCCTTTCCTACCCTGCCGCCCTGTCAGAAGCCATAAAAGACCATCCTGAGATCTCACCCAATCTGTTTTCAAATCCCAACGACACACTCGGGATAGAATATGTCCGCGCTCTTTTAAGACTCGAATGCTCCATCACACCTTTGACCACCGCACGTTACGGTGCCATGCACGATTCCGCAGCCACCTTCACTGCCGAAGACGGCTCCGTTTTTACGTCGTCATCCTTTATCCGTAAAAGCTTACGCGAATCCGGAGAAAAAAACGAAGGCCTTCCCATATTTCCCGAAGACCTTTCACTTCCCGTGTGCACCGCGCTCCTAAAAGAGACCGCCGCTTCCCTTTCCGAATACCTCGGAAGCGACAAAGACATAGCAAACCGCATTTTAAAACTGTTTCCCACTACAACCGGCTTTGAAGAAATGAAAACGACCCTCTGCCATAAACAGCAGACGGCCGCCACATATTCCCGTGTCCTTATTCACATGCTCCTCAATATCCGCCCCGAAGACCGCACATCTCCCAAAGCCGCCCGCCTCCTGGCACTTAAACGCGAGTCCTCACATATGCTTAAGACCTTGCAGGACCGATCACTCATTCCCATAATAACAAAACCCGCGGATCACGACCTCAACACCGATTCCCTCACCCGGAAAGACCACTACGCAGCCGACCTCTATTCACTCATCCGCTCCCAAAAATACGGCATAAACACGTTCGTTCGAGATATAGCCCGTTCCCCGGTGATCATATAAACTAATGTCCGTCCATTCACGCTCATTGATGTTCCTTATTGCACGGCTCGCCGTTAATCTTGACATATTGTCCCTAATGGGTATGAGGTCGAGGACTGGACAGGCCTTACTTTTTTCGTCAACTTTTTCGTTTTATACAGATGAACAGACTCAAAAGAGGGTACAGATTTCTTTCCATGCCGATAGGCAGCTCGATTTTGATAAGCGAAAGGTTTTTGCAGGCGGATAGGGAAATGAATTTCGCCGAGATTGAAGAACAAGGTTTCATTCCACTTTACCAGAGAACTGCGTTGACAGATGCGCTACATCAGGCATGCGGTTTCCGTACCGACTGGCAGTTCATCAGCAAGAGCAAAATGAAATCCATTGAAAAAATAAGCAAGGATAAAAAATTACTATAGACCACAACGAAGGACAAAAGTGCCACAGCCCTTATATATCAAGGGATGATGGCACTTTTATTATCTTTGAACTGTCAAAAATGGGAGTATAACACTTTCTCTCACGCCGACAGGCTGTTAACTGCCTTACGGATCTTAGCAAGCATATCGTCAAGCGTATCACAGGCCTTTACAGCCTCGGCTGCTGCGGACGCGCCTTCACCTGACAGTGAGGCAACCTCTTCGCTGCCTGAGGAAAGGTTTGTAATGCTGTCGTTGATCTCTGTTGTTGATCTTGTGATCTTGTTCACGCCGTCCTCAAGTCCTGCAAATATATCGATAAGTGCGGTTACATTGGCGTTGATCGCGTCAAAACGCTCTCCTGTGGTAACGATCATTTCATTCTGTTCTTTTACGGAATCCATGGTCCTTCCAATACTGGATATCGTCAGGTCGATATTGTCCGTAAGTTCATTGATGATATCGGTGATCTTGTTGGATGCTTCGTTGGTCTGCTCGGAAAGATTTCTGATCTCCTCGGCAACAACCGCGAATCCGCGTCCGGCATCTCCTGCTCTGGCCGCCTCTATAGAAGCATTAAGCGCAAGAAGATTGGTCTGATGGGAAATGGAAAGGATAGATCCCAATATCTGCTGTACATCGCTGATCTTGCCGGTAACAACAGAAGTTGCGGACATTGTCTCTCTGCCCTCCGTCTCAACCGCAGCGGATTTCTCCTTCAGTTTGTTCAGAACTGCATTGCCTTCAACAATGATATCCTTGGCAGTCCTTGTAGCCTCGACCATCTCATCCTTGCTCTTTCTGGTAGCTTCGGTCTCGTTGGTAATGTTCTGGCACATTTCCGCCTGAACGGTAATAGCCTGTGCGGTATTATCGGTGCTGGAGGCGATCTGCTCCATTGCCTGGCTGTTGCCGTTTAAGATATTTTTAAGCGATTCCATCTGCACGTCCACTTCGCGGTAGAGCTCAGTGATATCGGAAGCGGTGCTGAGTATCCTGTCGGAAACCTGTTTCTGCTCTTCCATTGATGACTCGATCGCGATACGGTTCTCATCGGTGATCTGCTTAAGCAGTCTGATTACAAGGTTGGACGATACCAGGCAAAGTATCAGGGTTGCCGTATCTATGATAAGTACTTTCAGATCGCCGTTACCGCCGGCGATGGTACGGATGAATACGATGACATATGCAAAAAACAGCTCACAGGAGCCTATCATGGCTACCTTGGGGTTCATATATACGATGCAGGAGATCAGGATCGGAACACCGTATGCATAGTAAATAAGATCGTTCTGGACCAGCATGATGACAATGTATACCATAGCTGCACCGGTAAGTATGAAAATAATACCGAGCTTGTTGTCGCGTCCCTTCGTCATTCCGAAGAAAAATGATACAAAGCATAACGCCGCTGCCACCATTTCGACGATCACAACATAATTAAAGCCGGTCTTAAGCCCCTGAAAGAGCATAAGTATTGTAGCAACTACCAGTACGGCGCAGTTAATCCCGAACGCCTGTCTGTTAGCTCTGATAAACTGTTCTTTACTCATAGACTCTACCTCCTTGATATGCCCTTCGGTTAAATGCCGAAGACACAATATAAATCTTCCGGCATCTCCCAATACAATTGTCACAATATAAAAATTCTATCGTGAAAAAAATTCTTTGTCAATGTTATATTTCTCTTTTCGTGGATTATTGATATTCTCTTCGGAATTTCATGTTTCAAACCGAAGGGTAACTTGTTATATGCATTTTAGCTGCCTTTGACAGAAACGGAATCCATTGGTAAAGAACCGGAAAAATATGAAAAAGCATCAAAAATCCGGGGGTTTAACAGTTGAGTTTTTCAAAAAATAGTGCAAAGCCTTTGTACTATTATACGATATTTCTTGTTAAGTAAGGACAATGCGATTATCCTTCCCTTTTTTGATGAAAAAAATATCACAGCCCCCACGGACTAACCCCACGGGCAGCCCCCACTAACGGACCCCACTAAAGCTGTCCCCCACTTAACTTTGGTTATCCTATTGTTTTCCGTATGCTATATTGCCTATGTAACCATCTTTAATCTGTTCGATAGTGGAGTTACTGAAACCCACCGGACGTAACAGAGAGATGGTTTTTCTTTTTCTGCCTACAACTCATTCCAGACAAATGAACATTTTATTATCCTAGCGACCAACCCGTTTTTCCATCGTGAGAAACAACCTGTGCTCCCGGCCGGAGCGGTTCTGTGCCTCGCGAGCATTCTATGACCGAGTGCTGATCACGTTCCCTTTATAACACACGTTCAGCACGAGGGAGTCCAAATGCTCACGAGCGCACAGACCGCGCAGGACGGCCAGCCACAGTGTTGTGTATCACGAAAAAAACGCCCCCACACGGGAGCGTTTTACTATATTCCTTACTCTATATTCTTCAAAAACGAGTCTGGATTCGGCGAAAAATCATCCTCATCCTCCTCATTTTCCCCATCAGACGTAAAACTGTAATCATCCGGAACCGCCGCGGTATCAGCCCCCTGCGTTTCCCCGTTGATCTCCTGTAAAAGCTCCTTCCTGTTTGCGATCACAGTGTCCAGATTCTGGTACAGAGCATCAAGAAGCTCCTCAGTCTTTGCCTTCGTCTCATTGTACGAACGCTGAAGGATACCCTCGATCTGCGCGAGCATGGCATCGGCATAATCAAGCGACCCGCTCCTTATGGATTCCGCCTGGAAATTTGCATTGTTCACAGTCTCGTCAGCCTGTGCGTTTGCGCGCGAAATAAACTCATTTGCCTGAAGATATGCCTGCCTCATTATCTCAGAGTCATGCACCATTGCCTCAGCCTTGAGCCTTGCGTCCTCGATGATCTTTTGAGCCTTGCCCTCAGCTTCCTTGATGATCTCGTCCCTTCTCTCAAGAAGCTTGTTGCAGCGATTGATCTCATCCGGGATCTTTAACTTCATCTCATCAAGAAGATCATAAATCTCTTCCTTTACCACGATGACCTGCGTGCCGCTGAAACCCTTCGGCTTGCAGCCCTCGATATACTCATAAATATCCTCGATAGACTGTTCAATTCTCTTGGAACCCATCTTTTAGACCCTCCCGGACGTTCACACGTCTTTAAAATTATTTATTGAAACCATATTTTTTGTATATGTCTTCTTCTATGCATTCAGGAACAAATGCCGAAATATCGCCGCCGTAGGACGCGATCTCACGCACAAGGCTCGAGCTTACGAACGAATACTGCAGTGTTGTCGTGAGGAAGACCGTATCCACCTCGGGCCTCATCCTGTGATTTGTGTGGGCAAGCTGTATCTCGTACTCAAAGTCCGTAACGGCCCTCAAGCCCCTCACAATGAAATCCGCCTTTTCCTCTTCTGCAAAATCCACAAGAAGTCCGTCAAACGACTTTATAGTGACGTTAGGCATGTTCTTTGTTACCCTTTTTAAAAGCTCCACCCTCTCGTCTAGAGTAAAGAGCGATTGCTTTGATTTATTTACCAAAACTCCCACTATAAGCTCGTCCGCAAGCTTTGAGGCGCGCATGATTATATCAAGATGCCCCAGCGTCACCGGATCGAAGCTTCCGGGATATATTCCCTTTTTCACGTTTTAAGCTTCTCTCTTTCTTATGAAAACATGCTTGTTGTTTTTGTAATCCTTTTCCTTGAACACAGAAAATCCAAGGTCCGGAAGATATGACATATCCGTCTTTTTGGAAGCCTCAACGACTATGACAGTATCATCATTAACGAGCACGGAACCCGAAAGCCTCTCAAGCACGCGTTTTTCAAGTTCATTGTCATAAGGCGGATCCATAAAGATCACATCAAACGCTTTTTTCTCACCCTCAAGGATGACAAGCGCAGAGACCGCATCGTTTGCAATGATCCTCGCGTCATCGATAAGCCCCGTGTGCTTCAGATTGTCCTTAATGCAGGAAAGCGAATCACGCGCATTGTCGACAAATACAACATTTTCTGCGCCGCGGCTCATCGCTTCTATCCCAATGGCACCCGTTCCCGAAAAAAGATCCAGGAATGAACAGCCCGGAATATATGGATTTAAGATATTAAAGAGCGTCTCCTTTGTGATATCCGTGGTGGGTCTTACCTTGTCACCCGGCAAACACTTCAGGAGAAGATGCCTTTTTTCACCTGCTATGACTCTCATCCGTTAACTTCCTGTTATTTTATAATATTACATAATAAATTTCAACAATAAATCAAAAAGCAATTTATTTTTTCATGCTCTCTTTGATGATCTTGTTGATGCCGGCAAAATCCTTCAGCGCTTTCTGTCCGATCTTTATGATCTTTTTCATGTTTATCGAGTTCACTCCGCCCTGACGAGGTCTGAAGGTGATGGGAAGGAACTTCACCTTGTAACCCTTTTTGATAAAAAGCACGGAAATGATGACATTTGAAAGATTGTAATCCTTCGGGATGAAGCCTATCTCCTTCTTAAGGCTCTCGGCCTTCATGAGTCTGAATGGCGTGTTCGCGTCCGTTACGGTAACATGGAAACACAGGCGGCATACAAGCTTCAGGGTCTTTGTGACGAGAATGCGTGAAAAGCCGTCCTGTCTGCCCTTGCGGTGACCTATGACCATGTCATACTCGTCTTTAAGCTTCCAGAAATCGTCAAATTCCGAAGGAAGCGTCTGACCGTCGGAATCAGTCTGGAAAATGAAATCCGCACCCTCTTTTATCGCATAGTCATATCCGTACAGGATGGTCGCACCGTGTCCGCCGTTTGGCTTTGTGAGCGCGATCATCTGCGGTCTGTCGGCAGCGAGTTTCTGTAAGATCTCGTATGTATCGTCCTTACTTCCGTCATTTACGACAACGAGTCTCGAATCCGTACCGTATTTTACCGCGACCGGATACCAGTCGTTAACCACATTTTCAATATTGTCCCGCTCATTGTATGCGGGGATCACTATGTAAAGCCTGCTCATTTTGTTTTCCTCCCTCAATCGTCCAAGGGCTGGTGAGTGTCAAATATGCGGAACTGCCAGTCCCCTTCGCCCTGTGAAAATACTTCTTTAAACGTCTCTTCGATCACATCTTCCCGGACGTCATATTCCGAATTTGTCCTTACATCGTTGTCCACGATGATATAGTCTATCTTGTTTTTCGCGACAAGATAGCTGAGCTCCACAGGCGAGGAGGCTTCATACATAAGAGCCACCTGCTGACCTCTGTAGTTTGTGTCATATCCCGCAGACCATGCGTAATAAGGCCATCCGTAGTAAAGCATCGCGCCGCCCATAACAACATTGCTCAGGCTGTACCAGCTTGTGAGGAACATGTCTTCTGTCGTTGCGTTCTCTTCGATCCACATGGTAACAGGATCGTCGAGGTTAAGTTTTATGTAGTTCTCGTTCTTTTTCTGAACGATCGTGAATTCATAAAAGCCCGTAGCCGTCATGCAGATGATGAGTATCACCGCAAGAACGCGCTGGAGCACCGCTTTTTCCTTAAGCAGATATGTGACGAAATGCGCCGCGTACATGGAAAGGAGCATCAGCGATATCATCACCCATTTGTGGTTAACGGTAACATCATCCGTCACCGCGAGCGTGAACGACATGATAAAAGGCACCGCGAACACAAAACACATATATCTCACAGCGCCCTTCGTGAGACAGGCGCCGAGGAGAGTCAGCAAAAGCACTATTCCCGTGAGCGCGAAGATATATCCGACGACTCCGGAAGGAGTTGTGTTTTCCGCAATAAACCCGAATTGGTATTTAACCCCGATCCCTCCGTCATCCATGAAAAAGTTCGTCTGAAGGAAGGACATTCCCATAGCGATCAGCGCAGTTATCAGGTAGTCGATCTTGAACCTGCTGAATGCCGCCATAAAGAACAGCATCGCGATCGCAGCGATGAGTGCGGACCCATGGAAAAACGCAAGAGAGCCCAGAAAGAGTCCCGCACCGATACTTGCCTTTACGTCGAGTACCCAGAAAGCTTCCTTGCAGAAAAAGAGCGTTCTTATCTTTCCGAATCTCTGCCCTTTCTCAACCTTTTCAAGAGTTTTGAACGAATCCGTGAGATACGGTAAAAACAGAAGTATCGCAAGAAGGATCGCAGTTATGCCGAAGCACAGATGTCGCTGATTGCAGTATACGTTGAGATTCCAGAGTCCCCAGTCCTCGTGTGTCGTATAGGCAAGAAACTGCGTGTTCTCGCGGAGCATCTTGAATACGTCTTTTCCTCTGTATTCCGCCATGTAACGGAAAACCGAAAAGGAGCTGCGGAACGTGAAAAACAGCGCCCCGAGCCATGCGGTAAGGCGGGACTTCAACAGATGCATCGTCAGAACGAACAAAAGATGATATACCGAGACCATCGAGATGATACTCGGGACATTGAACGCATGATCGATCCTTAACCCAAGAAACTCAAGGTTTCCGGCAAGGAACTGGAACATGAAATGGTATTTTATGTCCTCTCCCGCAAAATGAGCATACTGAGTGGGGAAATTGTCACTCACCGAGAACGAACGGATCATCCCCATATGCGGCGCAAAGTCCGAAAATACTGAAATACCTACATTCAGCTCTCTCCCGCTCACATTGAACGTGAGATACATGAGATATCCGACAAAAAGGATTGTGAAAGCCGAAAAAGCATTGTACCATACGTTCCCGGAAAAAAAGAATTCCTTGAGGTTAAGACCGTCTTTTTTTTCTTCTTTCCTTAAGACACCAAAAAGAAGCCAAAGTCCGAAAAACACCGCACCAAGAGACATTCCGATGCTGTCTCCGAAAATGAGCGGCTTTTCGGCACCCTTAAAGATATATGCGGAAAGGTAGACTGTCCATGTGACAAAAAGCGTTCCTGTGAGGAACCATGCCGGAAGCATCACAAAATAGCGAGGGAGCGTTATCATAGTCCCGTCGCCTTTCGGGATATCGGTGAGTTTTCTGAGATTCGGAAAAAATATGCCGCAGAACGCGCTTCCCACGGCTATGCATATCATGAGATATAAAATGCCAAGCATAAAAACCCCTTAAGATCAGTTAAGTCTTTTTGAAATTATGTACCTCGGGCGCCCCTTGATCTCGTGATATATCCTGTCAAGGTAAAGGCCGATGAAGCCCAGACAGATCATGATGATCGATCCCGAAAAAAGGATCAGCAGGATGACCGTAGGGAATCCTTCCATGGAATTTCCCATAAAATATTTTACGAGAGTCTGTATCCCGACGACCACGGAAACCATGAACATTATGGTTCCGAGCCATATTATTAGCTTCAGCGGGGCCGACGAATATGAGGTGAGTGAAGTGACAGCCAGATTGAAAAGCGACTTTAACGTCCACTTTGACTTTCCTTCAGCTCTATCCCTGACTTCAAAGGGCACCTGCCTTCTCTCATATCCTACCCATGCAGACATACCCCTGAAAAACGTGATCTTTTCGGGCATCTCCTTCATCGCTTCAACGACTTTTCTGTCAAGAAGCTTGAAATCGGAGGCATTACGCAGATCTATATGAGTGACCTTTAAAAGGATGTTGTAAAAAAGGTTTGCCGAAAGCTTGTACGAGCCTTTTTCGTGTCCTCTGTCGGCTTTTACTCCTTCAACGACGTCCACATCCTCATCCCGCCAGATGCGCACAAATTCCGGTATAAGTTCCGGAGGATGCTGGAGGTCGGAATCTATGACGACCACCGCGTCACCGTTTGCCTCGTCAAGCCCGGCGCAGAGCGCGGCTTCTTTTCCGAAATTGCGGCTCAGTCTTACGGAATGCACTCTTTCGTCCCGGTCGGACAGTTCTTTAAGATGATGCCACGTGTCGTCCTTTGAACCGTCGTCTACCAGCACGAACTCGTAATTTATCCCGTTGTCTTTAAGTATTTTCTTTACCGTTTCGACAGATCCGGTTATCAGCGCGCCTTCATTGTAAGCGGGCATGATTATCGAAACAAGTGAGTCTTTGCTCTTCACCACGAAATATCCTCTATCTTGAAGCGTGTGAGCTGCTCCATCGATCTTACCTCTGAAGAAACAACTCTGTTCGCCTGATTGACTATCATAGCCTCGAAAAGATTCCTTATGCCGCGTGCATTTCCGAATTCTTTTCTTTCTTTTTCGTCCATGTTTGAAAGGTAGCCCATGAGGCTCGCTCTCACATCCTCATCGAGCACAAACCCGTTCTTTGAAGCCATTCCTTCAAAGATCGAAAGCAGCTCGTCGTCGGAATAGTCCGGGAAAAAGATAAAGCGGTTGAAACGTGAAACAAGGCCTGTGTTGGCTTTAAGGAACTCCTGCATTTCAGCTGTATAGCCCGCGACGATGACAACAAGGTCATTCCTGTGGTCTTCCATGAGTTTCACAAGAGTATCGAGAGCTTCCTGTCCGAAATCGTTTCCGGATGAGGAATTGAGCGCATATGCTTCGTCAATGAAAAGTACGCCGCCGAGGCTCTTTTCAACGACTTCCCGCACCTTAAGCGCCGTCTGTCCGACATAGCCCGCAACGAGACCCGATCTGTCGGTTTCCGTAACTGTGCCCTTTGACAGGATGCCAAGTTCCCTGTATATCTTTCCCACGATCCTCGCGACCGTGGTCTTACCCGTACCCGGGCTTCCAGTAAACACCATATGGTAAGACATCTCTATCTCGGGAAGTTTGTACTGTTCCCTCATCTTCCTGACTTTGATGAGATTTATGAGAGATCTTATCTCGTTTTTAACGCCGGAAAGACCGACAAGAGAATTCAGCTCATCGAGCAAGTCGTTCAGCGCAGCGTCATGCACGGTCTCAAGTATCTTTGCGTCTGTGTCGTTTTTCTCGGTTTTCTTTTCCGCGGGATGGACTTCGTTTATCTCAGGTGGGACAAATACGCTCTTCGGAATCTCTTCAAGCACTTTTCCGTTCAGCTTTTTGCCTTTGCGCTCGACATAGACATCGGAAACCGATGCCGCCTGTACGGGACGCAGTTGCTCACTCGTATAGAAAAGGTGGATCATCTTGTATTTTCCGAAATCGCCTTCGGATCTTCTGATGTCCGCCGCAGCGTTTTCAAGGTCGTCGTGGCACATCTTTTTGAAGATGTACTTATTGTCGACGGCCTGGTTTTTGTTTTTGTCGTTTGCAAGAAAAACGCTGATCCTGTCAAAATACATGCCGAAATACTTTGACGCGATGGTCTGCCTGTGGCCGTTAAGATATGCCAGGGAAAGCATGATGTTTATCAGCGCATCAAAGAAAAGTGAAGCATAGCCGGAATTTTTCTCGACATCTCTAAGAGAAAGAAGCTGTAATATGATCGGCGGGTTCTTTTGAAAGCGCTCCGCGGTCTTTAACAGTTCATCGTTAGATCTGCATTTTTCTATGAGTTCACGGCAGGTCGCGGAAATGGACGCGATAAAAGCTTTTTCGTCCGGATCGAGGCGGTTGCAATACGCCGCAAAGCAAACAAGAAGGCTCTCAAGGTAGATATCGAGTATCTCCTCTGCCTTCATCTGCAGCACCTGTTCCGCGGTGCTCCAATAGCCTTCGTCTGTAAGGAGCATGCAGAAATTTTTGAGCAGCTCGTAGTTGTCGGCCGCTATGCTGTAAAGTTGTGAATTTGTATAAGTTTTTTCGGGCATGACAAGACCTGAAAGATTTTTTTATATACCCCTATATGGTACCATAGTTTTCCAAAAATTTAAACACTTCTTTTGCGGAGCTTTCATACATTTTACCGACGATATCGGACACCTCTCTGTCGGACAGAGTTCCGGCCGCTTCGTAGGCTTCCTTGAAAACATCGGAGTCGTTGTAGATGTCTCCGATCTTGAAATACATGTCTCCGCACTGCCTGATCCCGAAAAGGTCTCCCGGGCCTCTCAGCTCAAGGTCTTTGTTTGCAATCTCAAATCCGTCGTTGCTGGTCTTTAATATCTCGAGTCTCTCAAGTGTTTCCTGCGAGGCTTCGCTGTACATGAAAATGCAGTATGACTGCGCGTCACCTCTTCCGACACGGCCTCTCAGCTGATGGAGCTGTGCAAGGCCAAAGCGTTCCGAGTTTTCGATCATCATCACGGTCGCATTCGGGACATTCATCCCGACCTCTACTACAGTTGTAGAAACAAGGACATTTATCTCATTGTTCGCAAAGCGTTCCATGATCCGGTCCTTGTCTTTCGGCTTCATTTTCCCGTGCAGTTTTTCTACAACGATAGAATCGCCCAAGGTCTCTGAGAGCGCTTTTGAATACTCTTCCACGTTCTCACCGTATCCCGCATCTCCCGCGTCCACCATGGGACAGATGATATATGCCTGGTGTCCCTGCCTTACCTGTTCCGTTATGAACTGATACGCCGTGGGTCTGTACTGCGGGCCGACAACACAGTTTTTTACTTTGATCCTGTTTTTCGGCATGCTGCGGATAAGTGAGATGTCCATGTCTCCATACAGCATCATTGCAAGTGTCCTTGGGATGGGTGTAGCGCTCATTACGAGAATGTGAGGCTTTTCGCCTTTTTTCCCGAGACCTTCTCTTTGTTTCACGCCAAATCTGTGCTGTTCATCAGTCACACAAAGGCAGAGGTCGTCATATTCCACTTTTTCCTGGAACAAAGCATGTGTGCCTATGATGATATCAGCGCCTTCGTGATCTTTTATTTTTTTGTATATCTCTTTTTTCTCGGCCGCGGTCATGCTTCCGGTAAGAAGCACGGTGTCAAGCGAAAGCAGGTCAAATAAAGGCTTCATGGAGTTGAAATGCTGTTTTGCGAGCACTTCCGTCGGCGCCATTATCGCGGCCTGATGACCGGATGACGCAACAAATGCCATTGCAAGCGCGGCAACTATGGTCTTTCCGGATCCCACATCACCCTGGATGAGTCTTGCCATGACATGTCCGCTCAGGATATCCTTTTTAATGCACTCTACGGCCTTCATCTGGTCTTCCGTAAGGCTGTAAGGGAGGCTTTTAAGGATCTTTTCGCAGGCGCCTGTATCTCTTATCCCGGCGTGGCTTTCCGCTCTTTCTCTTCCGACCGCCATCTGCCTTATGAAAAGCCCGAAAAGAAAAAACTCTTCAAAGCAGAGACTCCGCCTTGCGTCAAGCATGGTCTCTTCGGATTTTGGAAAATGCATCTCGGTGAGTGCATATTTCTTTTTCATGAGATCATACTGTTTTCTGATGGAAGACGGGATATATTCCGGGATGTCCTCGGCAAGGTCAAGCGACTGCTTCATGGCCTTTACCACGGCGTTGTTCGTGAGGCCTGAAGTCAGCGGGTAAACAGGCTGCAAAGTGCCTTTTAACCTTGCATAATCCTCTCTCTTATAGATCTTTGCCTGCTCCATTGTGAGCGAGCGGCCCTTTTTTGTGACTTTTCCGCGGAAAACATAGTGATATCCGGGTTTTAATTCATATTTCACAAAGGGCATGTTGAACCAGACCAGTTCTATCTCACCGGAAGGATCCGATGCTTTACAGGTAACGATTTTGATGCGTGACGCGGCTTTGGGCTGCGCAACAAAAGAGACACAGGCACATATCACGCCCGTCTCCCCTTCTTTAAGCGCGGAGATATCGGTGGGTTCCCTGAAATCGTCATATCTTCTGGGATAATAAGTCAAAAGGCTTCCCACACTGAAAAGCCCAAGCTTGTTAAAATGCGCCGCCGTCTTTTCGCCTATTCCTTTTATGCTCTCCAGGTGATCGTCTAACCGCATCGCAGGTCCTTTTTTTCATAAGAAACAGGCCGGAGCTGTATTTTGGGCCCCGGCCTAAAAGTCTTTATTCTACGGAGATGATGTAGTAATAGATCGGCTGTCCGCCTGAATGAACTTCGGTCTCGATGTTTCCGAATTCAGCGGAAACGCGTTCTGTGAAGCGTTTTACCTCATCCTCCGCAACATCTGAACCGTAATATACGGTGATGAAGGAGGAATCGTCGTCTATCATCTGCTTTATGAGGTCTATCGCAACCTCTGCGGTATCGTTTCCGACTGCCTTGATGGTCTTGTCGTCAAGTCCCATGATGTCGTTCTGCTTGATGTCAAAGCCGTCGATCGATGTGTCTCTGACCGCATAGGTCACCTGACCTGTCTTTACTGTCTTTAAGGCTTCCTTCATGCCCTCTTCGTTATCCTCTACGGAATTGTCGTAGATGTAATTGATAAGGGCTGTGATACCCTGAGGTATCGACTTGGACGGGATAACAATGACGTTTTTGTCCTTTGTGAGAGCCTTTGCCTGATTTGCCGCAAGTATGATGTTTGAGTTGTTTGGGAAAACATATACATTGTCGGCATTTACGCAATCGATGGCCTTCAGGAAATCCTCCGTGCTGGGATTCATCGTCTGGCCGCCCTGGATTATGAAATCAGCACCGAGGCTCTTGAATATCTCGTTAAGTCCTTCACCTGTGGAAACGGCGATAAAACCGTCCTTCCTTCTGGGCTCGTCCTTTGCGGGAGCAGGAGTTTCGGCTGCGGGAGTGCTTTCCGTAGCAGGCTTGTTTCCAGGAGCATTTGCGGATCCGCAAGGCTTTTCGCTCCTCTTTTCTTCAAGCATGTTCACGATGTTCACGCCGGTGAGTGTGCCGAGACCCACTGCCTTTGTGAGAGCCGCTCCGGGATCGTTCGTCTGGAGACATACTCTTAAATTCTTCATGTCTGAGATAACAACTACCGAGCCTCCGATGGACTCAAGGAAAGATTTGAGTTTGTTTACATCGGTATCGTTGAAAGCCCTGTCTCCGCCGACGGAAAATTCAACGGAATAT
>JAEEGF011920273.1_pt1 | contig 25888 bp, 21 predicted proteins | sample 9134171 | NCBI WGS metagenome assembly JAEEGF01 (sample SAMN16246542, study PRJNA631951) | gut metagenome | biome: gut microbiome; feature: rumen; material: AP-attached | host: Bos | place: Iran: Karaj | collected 2018-10 | reverse complement strand
AAAGCCCTGGCGATACAGAGCCTCTGCTTCTGACCGCCGGAAACATTGGTACCGCCCTGGCTGAGCATCGTATCATACTTGTCGGGGAACTGTTCGATGAACTCGTCTGCCTGTGCCAGCCTGCATACCCTCTTGATCTCCTCATCGCTCGCATCCTTGTTGCCCCATCTTAAATTGTCCTTGATGGTTCCGGAGAACAGGACGTTCTTCTGTAAAACGACTGCGACCTGGTCTCTGAGTGATTTCAGGTCATATTCACGGACATCGTGACCGCCGACTTTGACAGAACCCTCAGTGACATCATAGAGTCTGGAGATCAGCTGGATCAGCGAAGTCTTGGACGAACCGGTTGCACCGATGATGCCGATCGTCTGTCCGGACCTGATATCCAGATTGATATCGCTCAGTGCGTAGTTCCTGCTGTGCTCACCGTATTTGAAGAAGACATGATCGAAAACGATGCTGCCGTCCTTGACTTCCGTGATCCCGTTTTCCGGAGATACCAGACGGGAAGAATGATCCAGGACCTCTGAAATTCTGCTTGCCGCCTCGGTGGAGAACGTCACCTGAATGAAGACCATCGACATCATCATCATCGCCGTCAGGATCTGAACGCCGTAGCTGATCAGAGATGAAAGCTGACCGGTCGTCAGTTCTGTCGAATGGGTATTGATGATGATCTTTGCCGCAAAGTAACAGACAAGCAGTATCGTCGTCTTGATGCACAGCATGTTGAACGGATTGTTCAGAGCCATGACTTTTTCCGCATGGACGAAATCGTTTCTGACTTCTTCCGAAGTCTTCTTGAACTTCTCTATCTCATAATCCTCACGGACAAAAGACTTGACGACTCTGATGCCGGCGACATTTTCCTGTACGGAATTGTTCAGGGCATCATAGCGCTTGAAGATCCTGCGGAAGATCGGATGTGAGATATGGAAGATCAGCCAGAGGAAGGTCCCCATGAAAGGAATGATCATCAGAAAGATCAGCGACATCCTGTGGTTGATGCGGAATGACATCAGGACCGAGAAGACCAGCATCAGCGGTGTCCTCACCGCCATTCTGATCAGCATCTGGAATGCCATCTGCAGCTGCGAGACGTCATTGGTCAGTCTGGTGACCAGCGATGAGCTGGAAAACTCATCGACATCCTCAAAAGAAAAGTCCAGAGTCTTATAGAAAAGATCTCTTCTCAGGTTCTTCGCAAAACCGGTCGATGCCGTCGCTCCGTATCTGGCCGACTTCATGCCGCAGAACAGCGACACAAAAGCCAGTCCGAGCAGCAGCAGACCGTAGCGGACGATATCCGCAAGCGATTCTGTTCCCATATGGTCGATCAGCACTGCCATGACAGTCGGAATGATGACTTCCATCGCGACTTCACCGACCATGAATAAAGGTGTCAGGATCGTTGCTTTCTTATATTCGCCGATTCTGCCCGCCAATATCTTAAACATCGTTTCTCCCCCTTTCCGATCGTTTTATTTGCATTTTCAGGTGTTATGATCCTGTTTTGCCCGCAGAAAAACACCTTCTGTCAAAATGATAACTTTATGCATGATTAAAAAATATTATTTATCTACACTCCGTTTACAGAAAAAACGTTTTAATCCTCTGCCTTGTATTCTTCCTTGATCTCTTCCAGGATCTCGTACATCGAAAAAGCCTGTTCCTTGGAAGCGGAATCACGCAGATCAGCGACCCTGATCAGGATCTGTCTGGTACCGAAGACGATCCTGATCTCATCCCCGATCTTCACTTCACTTGATGGTTTCGCTGCCCTGCCGTTGATGAAAAGACGCTCATTCAAAGCGAGCTGCTTTCCGACTTCCCTGCGTTTCAGGATCCTTGCGACCTTCAGATATTTATCGATTCTCATCTTTCTCCAGCTTATCCAAATTATCGACCAGTTGCAACATCTTGGTGATATTTTCCTTCTGATTGTCCAAAGAGATCGCCAGCTTCGAATTGCGGTAAGTGATGACCATATCCTTTGACAGTGAATTGACGTATTCAAACAGCTTCACGCCGTCGATGTGATCGGAATACTCTTTTGATAAAGTGATCGTGAACTTTCCCTTGAGGTTGGAGACCTTGTCCACCAGATTGAGGTTGCATAAAAGTTCCAGCTTCTTCTTGTCAAAGAGCGCTTCGACCTGCTTGGGCAGTTTGCCGTACTCATCGCAGATCTTCAGGTAATAATCAAACAATGCTTCCTTGGAATCGATGTCATAAAGCTCATGATACAAGGCAAGCTTGTCATAGTCGTTGTCCGAGAAAGAATCCGGGATATAGCTGGAGATCGGCACATTGACGTTGGTCTTCGGTTTCTCTTCTTCGACCTCTTCGCCTTTTGCCTTTCTGATCGCCCGGTTCAGCATCGCCAGATACAGATCCAGACCGACGTTGTCGATGAAACCGGACTGCTTCTCTCCCAGAAGATCACCGGCACCTCTGATCGTCAGGTCACGCATGGCGATCTTGTATCCGGAACCCAGGGAAGTGAATTCCTTGATCGCCTCCAGACGCTTGATCGAATTCTCGTTGAGCTGTTTCTTTTCCGGGATCATCAGATAGGCATAAGCCACACGGTCCGACCTGCCGACTCTTCCCTTGATCTGATAGAGCTGCGAAAGGCCGAAATTCTGCGCGTTGTCGACGATGATCGTATTTGCGTTGGGGATATCCAGTCCCGTCTCGATGATCGTCGTACAGATCAGAACGTTGATCTCATTCTCGTAGAACTTGTACATGATGTCTTCGATCTGGGTCCTGTCCATCTGCCCGTGGGCAACACCCACCTTGGCATAAGGGATCCTCTCCTGCAGTTTCCTGGCGATTGAATAGATCAGATCGACATTGTTGTAAAGATAAAAGACCTGACCGTTGCGTTCCAGTTCTCTCATGATGACCTCTTCCACCAGATTGTCGTTCTTGTGAACGACATAGGTCTGGACCGGATAACGGTTCTGAGGCGGAGTATCCAGTGTCGACATGCCCCTGATGCCCACCAGGGACATCTGTAAAGTACGGGGGATCGGCGTCGCCGAAAGAGAAAGCACATCGATGGAATTCTTCATCTGTTTGATCTTTTCCTTGTGCTCGACACCGAAACGCTGTTCCTCATCGATGATCAGCAGGCCCAGATCCTTGTATTCGATATCTTTTGAAAGGATCCTGTGGGTACCGATCAGGATATCCACCTTTCCTTCCTTCAGATCCCTGATGATGGCTCTCTGTCTGTCTTCCGGAATATATCTGTTGAGGATCTCCACCCTCACCGGGAAATTCTCAAAACGTTTCCTGAAGGTATCGTAATGCTGGAAGGAAAGGATCGTCGTCGGACACAGATAAGTGACCTGCTTGTCGTCATTGACGGCCTTGAAAGAAGCCCTGATGGCGACTTCCGTCTTTCCGAAACCGACATCGCCGCATAAAAGCCTGTCCATCGGTCTGGGCTTCTCCATATCTTCCTTGACCTCCCGGATCGCCGTGATCTGATCATCGGTCAGTTCATATTCAAACGTATCCTCGAACTCTTTCTGCATCGGCGTATCCTTGGAGAAGGCAAAACCGATGTCCGTGTCCCGGATCGAATAAAGTTCGATGAGTTTCAGGGCAATGTCATTGACGCTTTCCTCAACTCTCTGCTTGGTCTTCTCCCATTCCTTGGAACCCAGCTTGTGAAGCTTGGGCACCACGCCTTCCTTGGAGACATACTTCCTGACCAGCGAGAACTGCGACAGCGGTACCAGCAGTTCGTCATTTCCCTTGTAGATGATCTTGAGATAATCACATTCGATGCCGTTGACGGTCCTGGATTCGATCGCCACATACTGGCCGATACCGTACTGATCATGGACCACGTAGTCGCCTCTGTTGAGTTCTTCATAAGAGTTGAGAGTCCTGGCTTCGGCATAGCGGCTGGCATATCTGCCGCTGTGCTGACGCTGCTTGAACAGTTCCCTTACGGTATAGACCGAAAGATCCTGATCCTTGATCTCGAAACCGCCGAAAACATCGCCATAGGCGACATTGATGCCTTCCTTCAAAGTATCCGTATAGATGGTATAAGGAATCGAAAGTCTGATGAAGGATTCGATGATCTCTTCGCAGTGCTTCTCATCCAGAACGACCAGCTTGTAGCGGCTTTTTTCGTTGCTTAAGACATTGGCCGCATAGTCGATCGTTCCGTAAGGAAATTCGATCTCCGTGATCTTCGGCGCCTCCTTGAACGGCTCGCCTCTGATCAGTTTCCTGCCGGCGATCTCGCGTCTGAACTCCGCAAAGACATAGAAACGCAGCGGCAGTCTGTGTTCATCGTGCATCTCCTGGATGTATGCGATCGTCTCATCGCTCAGCATCTTCAGATGGGAAGCGATCTTCTCCTCATCGCTCAGATAAATATACGCATCCTCAAAATAGTCCTTGAGGTGCGATTTGACAAAATAGGAATAATAGAAATACTGGGACTGGCGGTATACATCGTTCCTGATATATTCCATATCCAGTTCCATCTGGCCGCTTTCGATCTTCACGTTCTCCGAAAGATGCTGCTTCTCTTCTTCAGAGAAAAAGACATCCTTCGCAAAACAGATCTGCACTTCATCGGTCTTTTCCAGCGTCCGCTGGCTGCTGTTGTCAAAGAAACGGATCGAATCGATGATGTCATCGAAGAACTCGATACGGATCGGCTTGTCATAGTTGACCGAGAAGACATCGACGATAAAACCCCTTGAGGCAAAACTCATCGGCGTTTCGACGTGGCTGGTCTTCTCATAACCCAGTTTCAGCAGCTGATCGATCAGTTCCTCTTTATTCAATACATCATCTTTCCTGACCGTAATGATCCTGCTTAAGAGTTCTTCCTTTTCCGGCAGATGACGTATCAGTCCGTACGGCGATACGATGATGACCTTGAGAGAATCACAGGTGATCATCTTGTAGAGACCGCTTAATCTGGCAGCTCTGTTTTCATATGAGGAAGCGATCTCCTCTGCCCGCAATGATTCTTCCGGCAGATAGACGCAGATCTCATCTTCCTCGAAGTAAGAAACAAGGATATCCCTGAGCCGGTTGGCCATGTAGGCATTCTCCTTGACGATGATCAAGGGCTCCTTGCTGTCTTTGACTGTCACAGCGATCTTGAGTGCTTCTTCAGTCAGGGAATTGTAACTTAAAAAAGAATGAACGGAGTCATTCATTGCTTTTTCAACATACTGCAGGATATTCAGAAATTTCATCAGTTGAATTTGGACATGACCAGATCAAAATCATGGTCGAAAGAATAAATCAGGGCATCGGAACCCTTATCCAGTACGGCATCGAGGATCTTTCTCTCCTCTCTGGAAAACTTTCCCAGGACATAATCGACAGTCTCGATGCTTCTGTCATTGGAAATGCCGATACGGATGCGGTTGATCTTGGAAGTGCCTAGCTGCTGAATGATGCTGCCCATGCCTTTCTGACCGCCGGAAGAACCCTGACTGCGCAGACGCAGCTTCCCTACCGGCAGATCCAGATCGTCATGGACGACGATGAGATCCTCAACACCAATGCCGTAAAAATGCATCAGAGAAGAAACGGCCTGACCGGAAAGATTCATATAGGTCATCGGCTTGGCGATGATGATCTTGTTGCCCTTGTAACGGTAAATACCGTAAAGAGCCCGGCACTTGTTTTTATCAGGCACCACATTCAGTTTTTCACAGAGTCGGTCTATGAGTAAAAAACCCGCGTTATGACGAGTTTTTTCATATTCAGTTCCCGGATTTCCCAGACCGACGATCAGTTTCATTTTTCTTCGTTTTCTTTTAAAGGATCCTCTGATTCCGTCTCTGTCTTAGGCAGATACTTCTCAAAGATCTCCAGATCATTCATATAGGCCTTGCCGATCTGCGTTGCCGCAAAACCATGCAGGTCCTCTTTATAGTAATCCTCCATCGGTTCTCCTGAATAAGCCAGCGTTGCCGCAGCAAAACGCTTGAAGAGACCGATCAGGCTCTTTTCATATTCATAGGACGCAAAGCCGCCGTCCAGCAGTGAAGAAAGGAACTCCACACCGGCATCTTCCTTTTCGCATAAGGCATTGTAAATGGCCTTGGTCAGCTGATACTCTACACGGTTATTCATCTGATCCAGTTCGATGAACTTGTCATAGACACCGTTGAGCACGTCGAATTTGGAGAGCTTTCTCGCTCTGGCAAGTACCAGATAGATCCAGACAAAGATGTCTGAGCTCATCAGAAGCTGCTGCTTGGAATACTTGCCCTTGCGGTAGAAGATCTCCCTGAAATCCAGAGCTTCCAGCGTATCGGTGCAGTCTTCGTTTCTGCCCAGCTGCTGATACAGTTTCAGTACCCGTCCCTTGTTTCTGAATTCCTCGGATTTCTCATTTGCGATATAATTGCAGGTACGCTCATAAGCGCTTTCCGACTGATTCAGCATCTGTTTGTAACATTCGATATATTCCTTGTTGTGTCTGTAGCGTGAGATCAGCTGCACATTGCGATACGTCACATACGCCAGCAGAGCGAACATCGATACAAAAAACATGATTTCCATATTATTTCTCCCCTGATTCAATCAATATTATAACCCAAACAGCCTGTGATAGTTTTCATTAATCTGCTTTTTGAAATCTTCCTCATTGATACCGAGTTCCTCAGCGATCTGTTTCCCGGTATAGACGACATAGGAAGGTTCGTTTCTTAAACCCCTCTTAGGGACCGGTGACAGGTAGGGACAGTCGGTCTCGATCAGCAGTCTCTCAACAGGAACGGCGCGGATCACGTTCAGCGGTTCCCTGGCATTTTTCCAGGTGACAGGACCGGCGATCGAGATATAACAGCCAAGCTTCACAAATTCCTTTGCCATCTCTGCCGAATCCGAGTAACAGTGCATCACGCCTTTCACCGGATTCTGTTTCATCAGATCATAGGTGTCCTGAATGGCATCCCGGCTGTGGATGATAACCGGCTTGCCCAGTTCCTGCGCCAGCTTCAGCTGTCTTTCAAAGACTTCCTTCTGTCTCTCCTTGTTTTCCTTGTCCCAGTGATAATCCAGACCGATCTCGCCGATCGCATCACAGTCATCTTCCTTCATGCGGGATGCATATTTTTCAAACAGCTCCTCATCCAGTTCATTGACATCTCCCGGATAGACACCCAGAGAGTGTTTGAAAGAAATACCGGATTTTGTGATCCTCAAAGCGAAATCATAATCATCCAGGTAGGAAGAGATGATCATAGCCTTTGTCACGTCTGCTTCGATCATCCTGTTTAAAACATCATCCAGATCATCCCGGAAGGCTTCATCGTTGATGTGACAATGTGAATCCAGCCAGTTCATCATTTACCAAGACAGAAGTTTCTGAACATATGATCGATCAGATCCTCCTGATACTCCTTTCCCAGTATCTGACACAGATCATGATAGGCACCGTCAAGATCCGTGACCACCATATCCAGAGAATTGTCATCGATATTCTCATACATCTCTTTCAGCTGGCCTAAACAGGTCTTCATCAGGGCGATCTGTCTTTCGTTGTTCAGGACATCTTCGTCCACCAGGGAAATATCATCCTGATAACGTTCATTGAGATAATCAGTCAGTGAAGAGATCTCTTTGTTTAAAGCCGAGATCGATATCCCATCCATCTGTTTCAGATCGGACTTGTTGTAGACGACGACAAGATTGCGGTCTTTATAGCGCTCCATGAGCTCCCTGTCTTCCTCATCGATATCCGCTGCATCGACGACCAGCAGGATCAGGTCCGCTTCCTCGATCGCCTCCATCGTCTTCTCGATACCGATCTTTTCGATCTTCTCTTCCGTATGCCTGATACCTGCCGTATCGATCAGGTTCAGAGTGATGTTCTTGAGATTGACCTTTCCTTCAACAAGATCCCTGGTCGTACCGGCGATATCGGTGACGATCGCCTTGTCTTTTTCCAGCAGGGCATTGAGCAGAGATGACTTGCCGACATTGGGCTTGCCGATGATGACCGTATCAAGACCGTCTTTGACCAGACGGAAACGCTCCGCCTTGTCGACCATCTCTTCAGCCTCATCGATCCACTTTTTCACATAAGGCTTGATGACTTCATTCGACATCTGCCTTTCATCCTCATATTCCGGATAATCGATATTCACTTCGATCATCGAGATGACATCTCTCATCTCATCCATCAGCGGCGTGATCAGCCTTTCGATCGATCCGCTGATGCCCCGGATCGCCGATCTGGCCTGGATGGCGCTTTCCGCCCTGATCATGTCGTTGATCGAATCCGCTTCCGACAGATCGATTCTGCCGTTGAGATAAGCCCGTTTGGTGAACTCACCCGGTTCCGCCAAACGGCAGCCGTTCTTTAATAACAGGTTCAGGATCAGCCTTGTCACATAGACACCGCCGTGACAGTTGATCTCCGCCATATCTTCCCTGGTATAGGATTTCCCTTTCTCAAAGAAAGAGATCAGTACTTCATCGATCATTTCGCCCTCATCATAGATATGGGAATAAACGATTGTATTGCCCCTGATATCCTTGACATCGGATATCTTTTTCACAATATCAAAACACCCGTCACCGGACATCCTGACAATCGAAATGGCACCGTCTTTCAAAGCTGTGGAGATCGCACAGATCGTATCATTCAGCATACACTATCATTTTAGCCTAAAAAGGTCTTTTGTAATAGAATGAAATAGGAGGAAGAACCATGAAGCTGCTGATCGATTCCGCCGACCTTGAGGCGATCACAAACATCTATGAATACGCTCCGGTTTGCGGAGTGACGACCAATCCCACGATCCTGAAACGCGCAGGCAAAGACCCCGCCGAGATCCTGAAACAGATCAGAAAGATCACCGCAGAAGATGAGATGCATGTACAGGTGATCGGCGAGACATGTGAGGAATATATCAATGATGCCCTGGCTGTCAGAGAGGTCCTTGGAGAAGATGTCTTCATCAAGATCCCGGCGACAAAAGAAGGATACAAGGCAATGAAGGCATTGAAAGCCCAGGGCTTTCACATCACAGCTACAGCGATCTACTATGTCTCCCAGGCCCTGCTGGCATCAGGAATCGGTGTGGACTACATCGCCCCCTACTACAACCGCATCTGCAATGAAGGTATGGACGGCAAAGAGGTCATCCTCAGCATGAAAAAAGTACTGGAAGAAACGGATACGAAGATACTGGCAGCCTCGTTCAAAACCGAAAAACAGGCCGCTGAAGTTGCGGCACTGGGCATCGAAACCATGACCCTGTCACCCGCTGTATTTGCCCAGCTGTGTGACCATGAGAAAATCGATGAGGTCACCAGAACATTCAACAATGATTTCTATGAGCTTACAGGTACTCATTCTCATCTAAAAGATGTACTGAAAACTTGAAAAAAGACTACCTGTCATTTTAAAATGAAAGTAGCAGAAATTATATCTCATTCATAATTCAGGAGGAAAACTATGGGTAAGTATGTCATTACGATCAGTCCGAAAGGCAAGTATCATTTCAACCTTCTTGCCGGCAACGGTGAACCGATCCTTTCTTCTCAGATGTATGCAGCCAGAAAAGGCGCTGTCAAAGGTATCAGAAGCGTAGTAAAGAACGCTCCGGAAGCACCGGTCGTTGACCTGACTGCAAAGAACGTCGTCGAAGCAAAGAATCCGAAGTTCGAAATCTTCGAAGGCAAAGACGGTAAGTCTTACTTCAGACTGATTGCCGCAAATGCAAAGACAATCGGCGTATCCGAAGGATACAACACGATTGCTGCCTGCAAGAACGGCATCAAGTCAGTCAAGAAGAACGCTGTAGCTGAAATCGAAAAAACAGCCAAAGCAAAGGAATAAGTCTGATCGAAAAAAGTGTCCCGGAAACGGGACGCTTTTTCTTTCACAAAAAAACGTCCGCTTCGATCCTTTCACAGGACCGTTGCGGACGTTTTCTATGATAGCCTATTCAGCCTGTCTCAGGCAAGACTTAGCTTAAGAGTTTTGCGATCAGACCTTCGATGATACCGAAGAGTGAGAAGTCCTGGCCGCCGTAGACGAGCATCCAAGGCTGGATGGTGTTGTTGAAGAAGTAAGCACCGAAGCCTACCAGCAATACCATGACGATACCGTTGATCGCACAGGCAATGATCGTACCTCTGATACCGCCCTTTGCGTTAGCAACGATGGCAGCACAGCCGTTCTCGAAGAAGCAGGTGAAGATCAGCGGAATGATGACTGTCGGGAACATGCCTCTGGTGACAAGGATCGTGATCGTTGAAGTGATGACAGCAACGATGAAGCCGATCAGCAGAGAGTTCGGACCGTAACCGAAGAGGACCGGGCAGTCCAGAGCCGGGATAGCACCCGGAACGACCTTCTCGGCAACACCCTTGAATGCCGGAACGATCTCGGCAATCAGCATACGGACACCCTGCAGCATGACAGTGACACCGACACCGAAGTATACGGAGTGGATGAACCAGTAGCTGAAGAAGCTTCCGCTGTAGCCGAATACCTCAGCAGGGGAGAGACCGTTTGCCTTCAAAACGAAGTACATGACGATGTAGACAAGAGAGATAGCGATGGAACCGGTGATGGATACTTCTCTTAAGAAACCTAAGGATTTCGGAAGTTTCAGGTCTTCGCAGCTCTTGGACTTGTCGCCGACCAACGGGGCAATGATGCCTGCCAGTACGGACAGCGTCGTTGTCGGGTGACCGATCGTGAAATCATCCTTACCGGTAACATCCTTGACTAACGGTCTCATCAGGTTCGGAGCAACGATCATGTACAGAGCTGTAAATACAGCTGCCAGACCGATCAGCTTGCCGCCTGTCAGACCTGCGTCAACACCGGCTGCGATGAAGACATACGGGAACCAGTACAGCATATGACCTGTAAGGAAGACTGACTTCCACGGAGTGAAGCGGGCAACCAGCAGGTTGATCGCAAACGCCAGGATCATAACGATACCGATCTGTGTACCATACTGACCGCCGATATCGACGTTGGCACCGCCGCCTGCACCCGGCATCAGCGTGTTGAATGCATTGATGATACCGTCGATCGAATTGCCGGTGATCAGTCCCGTACCGGTATTCAGTACGAAGAAACCGATTGCGGTCATCAGAGTTCCTCTGACAACTTCAGATACGGATTTCTTCTGCAGGATCAGGCCGACCATAGCGACGAGCGCCAGGAAGATCGAACCCTGACCAAAGATTTCGTTGATAATAAAGTTGAGAATTGCCATAAGTATAGCCTCCTTTTCTGTTTACTTATAATTCCCCTTTTTTGAACTAAGCTTCCAGTGAATCCATATAGGCCTTCACTTTTTCCTCCACTTCCGCGGAATCCATGAAATTCTCGATGATGATGACCGGTACTTGAGCACGGTCCATGATCAGTTCCGAGAGTTCCTTGGAAATGAAGATCACGTCACACGGATTGGAAAGACAGGTACCGACATCTCCGCAGAAGGTATCGGCTTCCATGTCCAGTTTGCGCAGGATATCATCAATCGCCATTCTCAGCATCAGCGATGATCCGCATCCGAAACCGCAGACGCACTGTACTTTTGGTACTTTCATATAACACTCCTCCTAATCTCTGTTTATCAGTCCGTAAAGCTCTTCTGCACTTTCACAGTCAGCGAGCTTTGCGATCATTCCTTCCTTCATCAGCCGCATGGCGATCTTGGACAATGAAGCGATATGCGATTCCTTATCCGTACAGGCCAGAGCCATGACGACTTTCACGGGATCGTTGCTGCTGCCGAAATCGACACCTTCCTTCAGATTGATCAGGGAGACAGCGTTGTTTTTCACTGCCTCACAGGGTGCCGCATGCGCCAGGGCAAAGCCCTTGGCGATAACCATGTAGGGACCCAGCTGTTCCACTGAAGCGATCATGTTTTCGATGTAGGACGCTTCGATGTCCCCGGAAGCAATCAGAAGATCACCCGCCTTGCGGATCGCATCTTTCCAGTCATCCGCTTCCAGCTGGACCCTGATTTTATCGATACTGACTAATTCTTCCATCTCTGCACCTGAAAACATCTCTGATCTTTCTATTGCCTATTTCAAATACCAGCACATATGCTTCTATACATTATTATAGTGAATCCGAAAAAAAGCCTCAACAGTTTTTATGATTGAAAAAGGCTTCATTCAGAAGCCTTTTTGCCGGAAAATTTGTTTTCACTCAGATTGAAGTCGACCCGCTCCAGAACATTCATCTGATCCTCCGGAGTCTCGGGATGTTCAAGCAGTCTCTTGGACTGATTCAGGATGGCGTCCTCGACCAGGTTCCTTGCCAGACGGCCGTTGCCCGAGTTGGGATCGTTGCGGCTCTGAATGAGGGTGAAGTAATCCTGAAGAGGTCTTAAGGCATCTTCGGCGATCACGTAATCCTTGCCCTTGGCGATGGACTTGCTGATCAGCATCAACTCTTCACCGGTATAGTCGGAGAATTCGATGATGTTCGCAAATCTGGACTTCAGACCGGAGTTGGCCTCCAGGAAATCCTTCATTTCCTTGGTATAACCCGCCAGGATGACGATCAGGTCGTCACGGTGGTCTTCCATGGCTTTGACCAGAGTATCGATCGCCTCCAGACCAAATGAATCATCCTTGCCTCTGTACAGCGAATATGCCTCATCGATGAACAAGACACCTCCCAGAGCCGACTGAATGACCGACATGGTCAGCGGTGCGGTATGGCCGACATACTTGCCGACCAGATCCGCCCTGGTCACTTCGACCAGCTGGCCCTGTTTCAGGATACCGCAGGCCTTCATCATCCTGGATACCAGTCTGGCGATCGTCGTCTTGCCAGTACCGGGATTGCCCGTAAAGATCATATGCTTGGAGATCTCGTTGGTCTTGAGACCCTTCTGCTTTCTGATCTGGTTGATCTTGATCAGATTCTCCAGAGACAGCAGATAGTTCTTGACATCTTCCAGACCGACGACGTCATCGAGTTCCTTCTGTATCTCTTCTCTCTCCGCTCTGGCGTCATCGATGATGTCCAGATCCAGAGCAATCTCGTTGAAGAGCGCCTTGACGTCTCCGTCATAGGAGATCTTCACCTTTTCGCATTCATCATGTTTCAGTGCGACATCGACCATCTCGTTGTAGATCTTCTTGACCGTCGGCGAGAGTGAATCGATACCGTCATTGGGTTCATAGATGGACTTGAGATAATCCTTGATCGAATCATCCACTTCCACCTGCATTTCCAGCTGATTGGCACATCTGGTGACCAGGGATTCGACCAGCTGATCGATGATCCTGATCAAAGACGCCTCATCCAGCTTTTCGGTCTTAACTTTGTCATCGATCTTCTCGATGAAAGATTTGCCGAAGATATCCATCATCTTGGTCGGATTCTTCTCCGATACGAATACCAGCACCTTGTCATTGCCGTTGAGACGGTCGATGATATCGCCGGTCAGTGTATTGGTGACTTCCACCAGCTGATTGTTCTTTAATGTATAACGCTTGTTTAAGATACAGTTGCCTTCCAGTACCAGTTCCGCCAGCATCCTGTTGAAGATCGGTGAAGCCTCTTCGAAGTTCTCGATCAGCACGATCGGGTTCTTTCCCGTAAGGGCAACGTAGACATCCTGCAGGAAAAGCACTTCCTGAGAGCTTGACTGATATCTGGACATATCCAGTTCGATGACCTCATTGGATACTGTCAGACCGTACTTCTTGAGCAGATTGCCCATGGTATAGACCATCTGGTGTCTGCCCGTACCGTTGGTACCGTAAAGGATGATGCTGTTGCGGATCTTCTGCGGATCGGAACCGACGACATAAGGTCTCCTGAACGCAGTCGTGAATGCCTTGCAGGCTTCGTCTTCGCCAATAATCGTTTCCGAAAGATCCTTGTAGATATTCTCAAAGACTTCCTTGGAAGCCTTGCCTAAAACCACCGTCTCCGGTGTATCGATCTGAATATTGAAATCCTTTTCGATATCCGATTTTAGTTTCTTGAGATCCTCATCGGAATAATTGAATTTCTTGGTCATCTCCTCAAGATCCTTCTGATTCTGCATGAGGATCTTGTTGAGTTCGCTTTCGGTATCCTTCAGGATATCGACTGAATCATTGTAGATATTGGAAAAACTGCTCCTTCTCTTGGAGAAGAGCTCTTCCATCATCTTTTCTTTTTCATCATGTTTTGACATATTAGAGATTCCTGATTATTTCAGAATTGATTCTTGACATCAGAAGTTCCTTGGAACGCTTCAGAGCCTTCAGTACATAAGCCAGTCCGTCGTAGTAACCCTTTTCGTAAAGACCGGAATGGGAATTGAATCTGTTGAGTTCGTCATTCACTCTTGCCTCGATGACATAGAGATCCTGAGAATTCTTGTAGGCATCGCCGTAATACTTTTCCAGCGCATCCCTGTGGCCTTCCACATAGGCATTGACGTTCTTAGTGCCGTAGGCAACATTCTCGACGATGCCCTTGAAAGCCTCAAACCTGGTCTGATACTGACCGATCTGTTCGGGAATACGCGGTCTTGAGATCATGGAAGGATCGGCGACATTGGTATAGGAATGGACCTTGATCTCCTCTTTTCTGACATCCTCATCCGCCTTGACAGAATCAAGCGTAGAGAAAATATCGTCAATATCCATCGATTTCTGCTTTTCAACCTGTTCGACCAGTTTGAACATATCGACATTTTTTCCAGCCATTACTTGACCTCCTTGAACGGTGTCTCAACAAGACCGTCCTGCTTCAGCAGAGACTGCAGCGTGTTGATATCCGCAGACAGATTCATATAATCGGACTCATGCAGAGAATTATAGATCGTCTTCAATGCTTCGTTGATCAGCTTGATCGTCTTGACCAGCTGTGTTTCACACTTCTTGAATTCATCGCCCTTGACAGCCGATTCGGAAAGACGCTTGTAGTTTTCCAGAATGCCGGTCAGGATCGGCAGATAATATTCGTACAGTTTATTGAGCTTGGGATCGACTGTACCGTCTTCTCTGTCGACGATGTCGATCTGCTTGAGCAGCTCACAGGTCTGATACAGACCGTTGGTGACTTCTTCATTGGAAAGACCCTTGTTTAAATTGTTGATCTGATCGATGAACTTCTCCGCATCGGAGAACTTTTCTGTCTCTTTCTTGACCTCGGCCTTCTTTTCCTCCTTGACCTTGCCGCCCTTCTTGGCCAGCTGAGCCAGAGCCGAAATGACCTTGTCATAAGCTTCCGGATAATAAGACTTGAATTCCTTCAGCTGACAGATCTTCTCATCGAAATAAGAGATATACAGATTATCGACTGTCGTATAAGTTCCGCTCTGGGTCGAGATGGAGATATTGTCAAACAGGATCAGGGAAACATTGTCCTTGAAATACTGACTCAGTACTCTGTCGATCTCCGCATACTTTGCGCTCTTGACATAACTGGTCGACTTGTTTGATTTGACATTGGAATTCCTGCGATTGTTGTAGGATACCCTGCCTGATCTCTGTTCTTCCTCACCGAAAAGCAGTCTGACAAATTTAAACAGACCGTAAAAAACAAATGCTGTCATGATACCCGGAATCACCAGACCAAACAGGAACAATCCGCCGCTGTCGATCAGCGCATCAAGGATCGTCATAATAATGATAAAACCGAATATACCGATACCGCCTCTTCTTCTTCTCATAACATTTCTATTATAGCATCATCGCAGAATGAAAAAGCAGTAATTTGACATTACTGCGGTTTGTATCTGCTTAAGATCTCTTCGGCTGTTTGGATCAGCGTCATAGTATCATACTGATCGAAAACACCGACATAGTAATTCAGATCGCGCAGTTGAGGATCATAGCTGTACACATACAGAGTGTTCTCTTTTTCATTGAAAGAAAGGACGGAATTCTCCACATGATACATAGGCATTGAACTGTCAGAACCGAGATGGATGACATCCATTGCGTCATCATCATACAGATACAGTCTGTCATCGCTGAAACAGAAACGGAACATCACAGCCGATTGGAAAGAATGCTCGTCAAAAGACAGCTTCACGCTTCTGATCAGTTTCTCTTTCTGATAGATTCTTAAGATCTGATCATCGCAGACGCAGTAGAGATACCCGTCATGCAGCTTCATCGTCACGGCCGAACAGTTATCCAGTCCGATGAAATAAAGCAGGTTGCCGTTCAGATCATATACATTCAGTCCGGCTTCAACGGCGCAGACGATCACATCATCGACGGCAGCTGTTCTGTTTTCCGAGATCCTGCCCGGGATTTCCGTCATATCGCCCGACTTCAGATCATACAGCAGACCGCACAGTTCACCGTTTCGATAGCCGTAGGCCAGCAGTTTTTTCTCATCCCCTGAAACGGCGATCTCTCCGGCCCGGTAATTGTTGTGCAGATCATATCCTTTGACATTGAGCTTCATCTCACTCAGCTCAGAAGTATTCAGATCGAATATGACGATGTGTCCGTCTTCAGTGTCATCATGGAAATAAAGACGATGATTCACCATACACATTGAAGAAATTCCGGCATAACGCGAATCCAGGAAGATCGATTCGGCCCTGCTTAAAGGATAGGCAAGATAGCCGTTGCGGATATAAGGTTCGCTTAACGGAAGCGGTGTCTCACTGATCTCACCCGTCTGGGGCGAACAGCTTAACACAGACAGCTGACTGTTTAGCGCATCGATCTTCAGGATGAAGATCTGATCATTGGCTGTTTCCAGAAGATGATAGGCATGGCCCTCCGGCAATGTGATCCTGCTTTCTTCCTGACGGTTTTCACAGGAATAAACCAGGACTTCGTTCTCCGCTTTTACGGCCAGCCATTTTTCAGTGCACAAAGAACTCTCCGGCGGATAATAGAAACCGTACTTGCCGATGACTTCAAGGCTTTCATCATAGACGCTCTCATAGAAATGCAGATTGCCGTTTTTCTTTAAGACATAGGTGCTGTCGATCATGGCGATCGCCGGCGACACTCTGATCGCTTCGCTTTCCTTCGGGAAAGTGCGGGACATGGAACTGCTGCCGTCTTCCAGCCACAGCGTTCCCCGATATCCGTCAGCCGTCACCAGATCCAGATAGGAATCCGTGTGATTGAGCACTTCGATCACACTGTCTTCCAGACTGTACTCCTTCTTTAACGTGCCTTCTGTATCATAGACCAGAACCCTGTCGGCCAGGGTCAGGCACAGATCTTCACCGCATTCGATCACGTGCGGTGAATAAAGGATACCGCTGAGACTGACGGTGTTTTCAAAAGACTTATTCCACGGATCATAGACGGAAAAAACATACGCATTCTCATAACGGGTATAGATGTTCGCAGATGCGTTCGAAACAAATTCGTTGTCATCATCTACCACATAAAGCCGGTCATCAGAAAGGAAACCGTAAGACAGGATCTCTTTCTTTCCCTCGGATACCTGCGGGTAGGCAGATGTCTCAAAATCAAATACACCGATACTGTAATTGCCGTCGTAGTCTTTTAACTTTATTGCCAGATAGGAATCATCATTCGACCAGCAGAAATCCGTCAGATAGCCGTTGAACTCATCCGGTATCGGCAGGCTCAGGAAAGGCATTCCCTCCTTGTCGGTGATCTGCACCGCAAAAGAATCGGCCGTACCGATATATTTCCCGCTGGGGCTCATATGGCTGATGCCGATCGTCTGATACTTCATCGGCACTTCAAACAGGATCTCACCGCTGAGATAATCGGCACAGACCAGACACCCGTTGCCATAGCCGATCAGTTTTCTCTCTCCTGCTTCTTCAAAAGCCGTCATGTCCGGATAAAGTGAGAACACAGACTTCTCTTCCCTGTTACGCAGAGAAACACAATGGAAAAGAGAATCAGAATCACGGTATACGACATAAACACCGTCCTTGCTGATGAAATAATCCGTCACATCCGCCGAAGCATCGATGTGCCAGGACTCCTTATACTGATACGGCGTCAGATAGGCATTGACAGCCTTGCTTAAGGCATAGACCGCATCATCCGTTTCCGGCCTCCCGTTTTCTAGTGCCTTCAAAGCGCTGTTGAGCGCATCATAGCGGTTCGCCTCTTCCAGATCGTTCAGCGCTTCCCTTGACAGCAGCTTCGATTCGTTGATCAGAGACTGACGGTAGTTTGCGCTGATCCTCGCATTGGAGTAAAGCAGATAGGAAATGGCGATGGCCGATGCCGCCAAAACACAGCTCAGGATGATAGCCATCCTCTTGCGTCTGTATTTCTCCTGACGCATGACCAGCTCATCATAGCCGCAGCCGATCAGGGCACAGGCCAGACGTGGCAGTTCGATCCTGTCGGCCTGTTTCCAGTCACCGCGGAAATCACAGGCCAGAGGCTCCGTTGACACATCGACAAGTGCCTCTTTCCCATTCTCATCAAGGACCGTTTTCTGATACTCACATAAAGTCTTCGGGAAGATCGCCGGCGGTTCTCCTTCCGACAAGACACACAGCACATGGGAACGGTCATGAGTCTTCAGGAAATTCTCGATCTCCAGAAGACACCATTTCGATTCATTGTAGGCCGGGGAACAGATGACGATCAGATAATCCGAATTATCCAGTGCCTGGGTGATCTTTGCAGAAAGATCATCGGTGATCTCCAGTTCCTCCTGATCGCGGAAAAGGCGGTCGAAATGATCGATCCCGTACTCTTTTCTGAACGAAGCAGGAATATGAAAGTGTTCCAGCTTTGACTGGATATGCTTGGCCGTCTCGATATCCCGCGGCGTATGCCGGTAAGAGATGAATGCGCTGTAATGTGTCTGATTGCTCATAAACTATTTTTTCTTTATTTCGTGCCAGCCCTCGGGTACATAGTCATCATAATAATGCCTCGTACCGAAATGCTGGGTCTGATCCAGGTTGTTCTCAAAGACGCGGTCCGCCCTGTTGTCATATTCGACAGCGGAACCGTCATTTCTTTCATAAGTCTCCACACCCATCATGGATTCATGGCGCCAGCGCTGTATCCGATCATCCATGCTTTCCGACTGGCTGTTAAAGGAAAAACGCCTGTCATTTTCCGCCATCGTCTGATTCAGGTTGTTGTGAAAGCTGTCCAGATCCTGATGGATGGCATCCCTGAGTCTGTCCGATGCCGCCCAGGCCTGCTGCTGCTGAGCCCACATCGTGTTGATCTGGGCCTGTGTCTGGGCCGTCTGCATCTGTGCCATCTGTGTCTGATAGGCGACGACCTGCTGATGCAGCTGCTGACTGTAGGCTTTGACCTGTGCGGAAAGATCGACGCTCTCCGCAAAATTCATGAATACACTCAGATCTTCTTTCCGATCGGAGACCATATAGACGATATAAGGGATGCTCCAGGCTGCCGAAGACCGCACTGTTCCGTAAGTGATTTCAGCCTTGCTGAAAGGTTTACCGCTCAGATTCTCTTCAATGATCGCCGGACCCTGCAGGATATCGCTCTCCAGACCGATGCGGTAAAGACATACAGCTACGATGCCCTTGTCAGTCTCATAGGCAGCCAGACCTCCGTCCAGCAGATAATTCCTCACCAGTGTCGTGACTGACATTGAAGAGATCTGTGCTCCCAGCTGCATCTCACTTAATGTCTCACTGATCTGATGCTGAAATTCCGCTTCTGCCTTTTCTCTTAAGGGATCGGAAAACTCAAAATAGCTTCCGGGTGTCTTGACCTTGTCGGAAAGTGATGAGGCAAAACCATCCAGTTCTTTCTGGATCGACGGAAAGACCCGGGTATAATAATTCCCGCTCTGGTCTTTTGATCCGCTGGGATCGATATACTGATTGTAGAGAACGGAAGAATCCTTGTTCAGAAGATAAGTATCACCCGACTGATAATAAATGAAACTGCTGTCTTTCACGGCTTTGCCGTAGATCCTGACTTTCTGGTTCAGAGGATACTGTTCGACCTCCAGATAGGCGTCCAGCACAAAATCCTCAGGCAGTATCGCTTCCAGGAGCGGCTGCCCTGTATTTCTGTCCGTGAAGATTCTGCTCATTTCTTATTCAGCTCCGTCCAGTTGATCTTGTTCAGGACATCCTGATCCAGAGCGTTTCCGGATACGCCGTAGACATCCCCGTACTGATTCTGATAGACATGATCGGCTGCTACCGATACATCCACATTCTGGCCGTAGCTGTTCTGATAGACATTGACGCCTCTGATCGCTTCGCTTCTGGCCTGCGAGATCCTGGAATCGGATGCCATCTTCCTGTTCCAGGAATCCATGATGCCGGCAGACATCTGGGCGCTGTTCTGTGCCAGTGTCTGCGTGAGCTTTTGCTGGTTATACATCAGGCTCTGCATGTTGGCCTGAGCCATGCCCTGGAACTGCAGCGTCTCCTGAAGACGCATCATGCTTCTCTGGCTGATCAGTTCATAGTATCTCTGACGCAGTCTGCCATCCATATGGAACGTCTGTACGAATTCCATGAAATCACGGAAAGCCTCTTTTTCATATTCCTTCGGACAAAGCAGCAGGAACTTGTTTTTGGCACCCCAATCGATGCCGTCGCAGGGTGAACCCTGTCCGAACTGCTTTGAACTCTTTTCCGCTTCCTTCTCCTTGACTGCCTGTCCGAAGAGTCCGGCCAGCGGATTGATGGCGCTTAAGATGCTCTGGGGCGAGTAGTATTCGATACCGTTATAATCCATGCCGGCGACCACCGTACATTTCACACCGCTCTTGGCGGTTCCCTCATATCTTCTCATGAACGAGCGGACAAGGACGTTGTTGGCTCTGGTCTCCGTACCCAGCTGGGCATCCCTGTCGAATGCCGCCTGGTAGAACGACATGAATTCCTGATAAGTCTGCTGGGGATTTGCGCCGCAGACACTGGGCATGTCGGCCTCTCCGACGACCGTCAGTTTCATCTGCGACATCGCTTCCGCAAACTGCTGCAGATAATCCTCCGGTTCGATGAAATCCCTGATGGAGTTCCATTTGACATCGGCCATGGCCTTGAGCGTCATCTTGATCATGGCGTTCTTATAGGTCGTGAACTTCTCATCGCTCAAGGCGATGATCATCGCATTGGTCTGATTGTTGACCGCATGTGCCGTAATGAAAAACGGAACATTCTCATGCTGGAAACCGTCATTGAGCGACCCGCCGATCGTATATCCGTCGGCAATCGCCGCATGTGCCAGAATATTGCCGTTCTGGTCTCTGAAATCCTTTATTTCGCTCATCATTCTTCTCCTTCTGTCAATACGCTTAACAGCCGTCTGACACGGGAAAGATCGCCTTCGACCTCAAAACGTTCATTCCTTCCCGTGACGATGATACTGTCTTCAAATTCAAAAGTCTTTTCTGATCCGTCTGCATAAATAAAACGAATGATATCGCCGTAATCTTCAACAGCGATGTCCGTTGCTCTTCCGATCTCAAGAGATCTCAGCGCATCCAGAACATCCTGTATCAGCTCAAGATCTTCACTTTCCCCGTACGCGGAATACTCCCGCATACGCTGGTATTCCAGCTTCATTGGAAGCTCATCTTTTATCTCCATACAGACTTCTTCTTTCTTTTTTAATTATAACAAAGTCTGCAGGGAAAAAACCCTATCCCGTCTTTGAGAAAGAGAGTAATAAACGAGTGCTAAATTATCATATTATTCACATTGACTTCACAATTTTTTATATAATAAATGTAAAGGAGGTATTCTGATATGACAAAATTTGAGGATACTGTAAAAGAAATGGAATCTCAGGTTGAAGAACTTGAAAAAGATCTTGCTGAAAAGGCTGACCAGTTAGATGAAGCCGATAAGGAAAAAGCAAAAGCACTCGTCGAAAAGACCGAAGAAGCTATTAAGTCATCTATAGAAAAAGTCAAAGGCATCATCAATGATGTACAGGAAGATGAAAAGCTGGACGAATTCCTTGACAAAGTGAAAGCAAAATCAATGGAAGCTGTTGATTTCACCAAAGAGAAAGTCGGCGAACTGACCAAGAAAGTCGACAAGGAAAACAAACTCGACAAATTAGGTGAAGACATCATGGCTGAATTCGACAAGGTCAAAGAGTCAGATGCTTACAAGAAAACAGCTGAAGTGCTCAACAATCTGGTTGAAAAGATCAATGATTACTTCAACAAACCTGAAGTTCAGGAAGTCATCAACAAGGCTAAAGTCAAGACCATCAACATCGCTGAAAAAGGTGTCGAAGGCCTGAAGAAAGCTTTAGAGCCCAAAGAAGCTCCTGCAAAAGAGGAAGCTCCGGTTGAGGAAGTTGTGGCAGAAGAACCGAAGGAAGAAGAATAATAATTAAAGATTCCATCAATTTACAAAGCCCGGTATAAACCGGGCTTTTCATTTGTTTACAGATCTGTGAGCTTTCCGTCTTTCAGCAATATCCTCTGATCGGACATGGCCGAGACTGTATCGGAGTGGGTGACGACGATGATCGTCTTGCCGAATTCATGGGAGAGTTCCTTGAAGATACCGATGATCTCCTTTTCGGTCGCTGTATCCAGGTTTCCGGTCGGCTCATCCGCAAAGATCAGGTTGACGTTGCTGGCAAGGGATCTGGCGATGGCCACTCTCTGCTGTTCACCGCCGGAGAGCTGATTGACCATACGGTCAGCCTTGCTTCTCACGATACCGAAACGCTGCAGCAGATTATAGGCAACGTTCTTTCTGTCCTTGGGCAGTTCATTGTCTGTTTCCGACATGGCCAATAAGACATTCTCCACTGCTGTCAGATAAGAGATCAGGTTGTACTGCTGGAAGACGATCGAGATCGCATTCCTTCTGAACTTGTGCAGTCCGATCTCTTTGATGTTCTTGCCTTCAAACCAGATCTCGCCGCTGTTGGGCGTATCCAGACCGGCGATGATCGACAGCAATGTCGTCTTGCCGGAACCCGAAGGACCTAAGATCGTGTAGAACTTCCCCTGTTCAAAACTGTAGGAGAGATCCTTCAGGATCTGTCTTTCGTAGCCGCCGTCGATATAGGAATAATTGATATTTTCCAGTTTCAATATTTCTGACATAGACACCTCCTAGTTCTGATTCATCAGGATCTTCTTGGGATTGTAGCGCATGATCATGAACGAAGGAATGATGACGGAGATCAGCACGATACCCAGTCCCAGGATGTAGATCTCCGCAATGATTAACGGCGATACCGTCACTTCATATTCGGAAACCAGGTCATCGAGGGTGATGTCGGTCGTGTAATCCGTTGACCAGGGATCGATGTAGTTGTATCCGTAGTCGTCTTCTTCCTCATTGATTTCGCTGGAAGCGATCTGGGCTTCCAGGACCTTGTTGCCGATCTGACGGGAGATCAGGGATCCCGATACGACAGCCATGGTGAAACCGATCACGGCCACGATCGCCAGTTCGATGAAGAACTGGGCAATGACCTTCAGCTTGCTGGCACCGACGGAAAGTAAGACACCGATCTCATACTCTCTGGTCTTGAGCGTCAGTGCCGTGACCAGGGTGATGATGACGATCGCATTGATGACGACCAGCCAGACAATAAAGTTCGCATACATGCTCAAAGTGTCCAGAGGCTTGGCCAGACGGTTGAACTCGTCGTTGTTGGCATCCAGAGAAGTGAACTGTGACAGGGAATTCTGATGATCCTCCACGAACTGATCGACATTCAGCGGATCATCCAGCAATAATGTCACATTGTCGATATACATGTTCTTATCCATATTCTCGATGCTGGGACGGTTGTCCGGATTCTGATAGTATTCCTCTTCCGGATACATCTGTGCGTAATAATCAAAGGTCTTCTCATTCGCCGGCAGCTGTGCCATATAGACGGTCGTGCTGGGCATGAAGATCATGTTGTCCGGATTCTCGTACGGCGAAGCATAGTCATAGTTGGAATTGTCCGGTGTCAGCGGATTGTTATGGGAATAGATACCGATGACTTCAAAAGAATTCTCGATATCCGAAGCCTCGACACCGCTCTGTTTCATATAAGTTGACATATAAGAAGTCGCCAGAACGATCTCATCGCCGACGGTGACATTGTTCGTCGCAGCCAGATTCTGAGAGATCACACAGACCATCGAGCCGTTGTCAATCTCATCCTGGTTGTAGAATCGGCCGCTGACGATCTGATAATCGCCGTCTTCAAATTCGATCATGCCCGGATACATGTTGCTCTTGACGAAGAAGATCGGCTCCTTGTATGTCTCGCACTGCATCGCACCGCTTTCATCATACCAGCAGCTCTGACCGGTATCATCCATGTTCTCTTCCCTGGTGTTGCCCAGATGAACGAAATCCAGCGAATTGTTCTCATCGGAATACCACATGTTGGAAGAGATGGAATTGGCCATCTTCACTCTTTCATCTTTCAGAAATTCGGTGACATCCTCCACCTTGACCCTGGGATAATTCTCATAGAACTTCTGCAGTTCATCCTCATCCTCGATGGTGTCGGCATAGCGCCACACCTTTTCATAATCGACCTGATAGGTAACGACGGCTCTCATCTTCTGTCTGGTCAGGATCTTCGCACTTTTCGAAGCACTTGATATGCCCAGACCGATGATCACCAGATTTCCGATCAGGAAAAAAGTAAGTACCAGCAGGATCGTCTTCGACAGCCTCCTGGTCACGTTCTTGAATGCTCTGTTTATAAAATTCATAATTGCTCCTAGTTCTTGTAACTGTCATCGCTGACTGTGATATAGACAACGATGTCTTCCGGCAGATAAGTACCGGCCTTGATCGGCTTGTTGTCCCAGCGTCTGGCCGAGATGACTTCACCGTTATTCTTTCCTGCCTTGTAGGTATATGATATTTCGTAATTGATCTTTAATGCATCACACAGTTCTCTGGCCTCGTCTTCTGTCAGATTGCCTGCTTCCAGATCGGTCCACTTCAGCAGCTTGCCGTCAGGATTGGTATAATCCTCCAGCAGGATGTTCCTTCCTCTGGAGATATAGACGTTCAAAGTGCCGCCGACATAGACACCGTTGTCATAACGGACGATCGTATTGACCGGATAATCATCGGAAAACTCCTTGATCTGGTTGACGGTGATGCCGGCACCCAGTTCGTTCTGTGCATCCTTCCAGTCATGCAGACCGTTGCGGTCATGATACTCGCTTCCCTCAAAGCCTGCCGGTACATCGACGATATTGCCTAAAGAAACAGTCAGCTCGATCAGATCCTCCGGATTGATCAGTGCGCCGGCTGCCTTGGACTGACTCAGGATCACATCCTTGGCCTCGGATGAATAGACCTCTTTTGACATATCCAGATAGACGCTCGGATTCTTCCTGACCCAGGCATCGACCTGTTTCTTGCTCCAGCCGACCATATTGGGCATGTAGACCGCCTGTCCCAAAGAGACGACGACCGTCAGCGAATCGCCTTCCTTGATCGTCTTTCCGGAAGCGATCGACTGGGAGATGACATATTCCGCATCGACCTTATCCGAATACTGGTCGACCCTGATCAGATCGATCTTCTTGGATTTTGCCCAGGCTTCTACGCTCGCATAAGGCTTCTTCTCGAAATCTTCCATCGTGACCTTTCCTGCCGGAGCCGGTCCTTTGGATACGTTGATCTTCAGAGTACAGCCTCTGGTGAAAGAATCCTCTTCACAGCCGCTGAACGAATAATCGATGACATTGTTTTCCACGACATAATCGTTATAGGCGGTGATGGTCTTGGTCTTGAGCAGTTTGTTTTCAGCGATCCATTCCTGGATCTCCTGCTTTGTCATGGTCTCGAGATCGGGAACCTTGATCCGCTCATCGGGATCGGGTCCCAGGGAAAGCGTGAAATTCAGTTTGACGTTGTTTCTGACCTTCTTTCCGGCAGCGACATTCTGGGTGAGGATGGTACCCTCATCGCTGTCAAAATCATAAGTGTCGTCAAAAACGACGCCGGTTGCCTTAATG
>JAEEGF010052188.1_pt1 | contig 25889 bp, 25 predicted proteins | sample 9134171 | NCBI WGS metagenome assembly JAEEGF01 (sample SAMN16246542, study PRJNA631951) | gut metagenome | biome: gut microbiome; feature: rumen; material: AP-attached | host: Bos | place: Iran: Karaj | collected 2018-10 | reverse complement strand
CACGCCGGGAGACCTGTGCAGCTGGGACACGATGATGCGCTCGGATCCGTTGATCACGAACGTGCCGGCAGGCGTCATGTACGGGATATTGCCGAGATAGACGTCCTGGACGCGGGTGTCGAAATCCTCGTGCTCCGGGTCTGTGCAGGAAAGGCGGAGCTTGGCCTTGAGCGGGACGTTGTAGGTCAGTCCGCGCTCCAGGCACTCTTCGATGGAATACTGAGGGGGATCGATGAAATAATCGATGAACTCGAGTTTGTAGTTGTTCCTCGTATCCTCAATCGGGAAGATCTCCTGGAATACCTGGTACAGGCCTTCGTTCTTGCGGTTCTCCGGCGTAGTCTCGAGCTGGAAGAAGTCCCGGAAGGACTTGAGTTGCACCTCCAGCAGGTCCGGATATTCCAAGATCTTGGATGTTGCGAAGTTTATGCGCTTGTTGGTAGCCTTTTTTGACATATTCTGCCGTTGGAAACGTTGGAAATAGAAGAAAAATTAAATACGGAAAAAGGTTTAGAGCCTAGTATCCCCGGCTCTAAACCTGTTTTCCCTGAAGCAGGGAGAGGGTGAGTTATTTAACCTCAACCTCGGCGCCTGCGTCCTCAAGAGCGGCCTTGAGGGCCTCGGCCTCTGCCTTGGAAATCTTCTCCTTAACCGTTGCGGGAGCACCGTCAACGAGATCCTTCGCTTCCTTCAGGCCCAGGCCGAGCTCGGCCTTGACGACCTTGATCACATTCAGCTTGGCCTGACCGGCGGACTTGAGGATGACATCGAACTCAGTCTGCTCAGCCTCAGCGGCGGCGCCGGCACCGGCGTCAGCGGAGACGACCACAGCAGCGGCTGCAGGCTCGATACCATACTCTTCCTTGAGGACCTTAGCAAGTTCCTGAACGTCTTTTACAGAAAGGTTTACCAACTCTTCTGCAAGGGCTTTAACATCTGCCATAATAATTTTTATTTTTAATTGTTAATATTTTGCTTATTCTGCTGCAGGAGCCTCAGCTGCCGGTGCCGCCTCTGCGGGGGCCGGTGCAGCCTCTTCTGCGGGTGCTTCGACAGCCGCGGGCTTCGCGGCAGCGATCTTCTCGTCGTCGGCCTTGCCTTCGGAGGCGTTCTCGAGGCCGCCGATGACGCGCTGGATCGGGCTCTGGAGGAGGGCGATGATGTCGCCGATGAGCTCTTCCTTGGTCTTGATGGCAGCGAGCTGATCGAGTTTGTCCTCACCGATGAAGACGCAGTCCTGTACATAGGCGCCCTTGACCACCGGCTTGGTGAAGCCTTCGCGCTGGAGCTTCTTGATGAGCTTGCCAGGGGCGGAGGGGACGTTGGTGTACATGATGGCGGTGTTGCCAACCAGGGTCTCGTTCAGGGACTTCATCTCTTCGTTCTCCACTCCCTTGAGGACGTGGGCGAAGAGGGTGTTCTTGACGACACTCAGGACGATGCCTTCTTTGAAGCACTCGCGACGGAGCTTGCTTGTCTGTCCAGCATTCAGGCCAGCAATATCGGTGATGTAGAAATTCGGATACTGCTGAAGCTGTGCTGAGATGGTTTCAATAATCTGACCTTTAACTTCCTTTTTCATAATATTGAATTTTTACTCAGCACCTTTGTTGAGGAATGCCTTGAGATCAATCTTGATACCGGGGCTCATGGTGGAGCACAGCGCTGCGCTCTTCATGTACGTCCCCTTGAGGGCCTGCGGCTTCAGTTTTGCGATGGCGTTCAGCACCTCGGCGGCGTTTTCGTAAAGCTGCTGCGGGGTGAAGGAAACCTTGCCGATTCCCGTGTGGATGATACCGGTCTTGTCGACCTTGAAGTCGATCTTACCGGCCTTGGAGGCCTTGACGGCAGCGCCGATCTCCATGGTGACCGTACCGGTCTTGGGGTTCGGCATGAGGCCGCGCGGACCGAGGATCTTGCCCAGTGCGCCGACCTTGGCCATTACGGAAGGAGTACAGACGATGACGTCCACGTCCGTCCAGCCGCCTTTGATCTTCTCGATGTACTCGTCCAGACCGACGTAGTCGGCACCGGCCTCGCGGGCTTCGTTCTCCTTGTCGGGAGTACAGAGGGCGAGGACGCGGACCACCTTGCCCGTTCCGTTCGGAAGGGTGACCACGCCACGGATCATCTGGTTGGCCTTGCGCGGGTCAACGCCCAGATTCGCGGAGATCTCGACGGTAGCGTCAAACTTGGTGTAGGTGATATCCTTTACAACCTGGCACGCCTCAGCGAGCGGATACAGCTTGTGAGAATCGTATTTCTCAGCAACTGCCTTCTGATTCTTTGTCATTCTTGCCATAGTGCGTGTAGATTTTAAAGGTTCTCAGGGAACTCACCGGTCACGGTGATACCCATACTTCTTGCGGTGCCAGCCACCATGCGCATAGCGGATGCGAGGGTGAAGCAGTTGAGGTCCGGCATCTTGCCTTCGGCGATCGTCTTGACCTGGTCCCAGGTGACGGAGGCAACCTTCTTGCGGTTCGGCTCACCGGAAGCGGTGGTAATCTTGGCCGCTTCTTTCAGGGAGACCGCCACGGGCGGCTGCTTGACTTCGAAGGTGAAGGTCTTGTCGGAGTAGACGGTGATGACGACGGGGAGAATCTTGCCCGCGCTACCCTGCGTGGCTGCATTGAAAGCCTTGCAGAACTCCATGATGTTCAAGCCTTTGGAACCGAGTGCAGGTCCTACCGGAGGTGCAGGATTAGCAGCTCCGCCTTTGATTTGGAGCTTGATGAATCCGGTAACTTCTTTTGCCATGATGAATTGTTATTCTTTAGTTACTTGTGTAAAGCTGAGCTCGAGTTGGGTCTTCCTTCCGAAGATTACCACAATTACTTTGACCTTGCTCCGGTCTTCCAGAATCTCGTCAACGGTACCGCTGAACCCGGTGAAGGGGCCGTCGGTGATGCGGACGGACTCGCCGATTTCGTAGTTGACGAGCGTCTCCGCAGCGTTGTCTGCATTCTCATCCTGGACTCCGAGGATCCGCTGTGCCTCCTCCTCGCGGATAGGCACGGGGATGCGCTCGAACTGGGCGCCGGTGGTCGTCTTCTTCTCAGTGAGGAAACCGGACATGCCGGGGACAAGATTGCGGATGATGTTCTCAAGCTTGGCACTCAATTCGGCCTGGATCAGTACATAACCAGGGAAAAGCAGCTTGTCGACTGCCTTCCTTTTGCCGTTTTTCGTGACAATTTCCTTTTTGACGGGAACAAGTACTTGAGCAACCTGATCCTGAAGTCCGCTTCTCTCGATCTCTTTCTCGAGATACTCTTTGGCCTTTTTCTCCTTCCCCCCTGCTGCCCGCAGAACGTACCATTTCATTTCGCCCATAACGAGTCAAGATTACAATGTGTAGATTCCGGTCATCAGAGATTGGAAAGCGAAATCGATCACCCAAAGAACTGCAGCCAGGATGACGGTGGTGACAATGACGAGGATAGCGGAGCTCTGCAGCTTCGACCAGGTCGGCCACGTCGTCTTCTTGGTAAGTTCGGTGAAAGACTCTTTGCAGTAATTGATAAACTTTCTCATCTTTACATTTAATGGATGCCGCGAAATGGAAGCGGGAGGGCGGCATCTGTTAAACAATTACCAAATCGTAACCTTTGATATTTTGCAGGGGAAGCAGGAATCGAACCCACATTGACGGTTTTGGAGACCGCTGAATTACCATTATTCTATTCCCCTGTGTGAAAGGGCGGGATCAGCATCCCGCCCTTCGGGATTTCCAATCGGGATTAGTCAAGGATCTTGATCACCTGACCGGCACCGACGGTACGGCCACCCTCGCGGATAGCGAAGCGGAGGTTCTCGTTCAGAGCGACCGGAGTGATAAGCATAACATCGATCTCGACGTTGTCACCAGGCATAACCATCTCGACACCGGCCGGCAGAGTGATCTCACCGGTAACATCCAGGGTGCGGATGAAGAACTGGGGACGATACTTGTTGTGGAACGGCGTGTGACGGCCACCCTCTTCCTTCTTCAGGACGTAGATCTGTCCGAGGAAGTGCTTGTGCGGGGTGATGGAGCCGGGCTTGGCGATAACCTCACCACGCTTGACTTCCTTCTTGTCGATACCACGGAGGAGGAGACCCACGTTGTCACCCGCCTCACCCTGGTCGAGGAGCTTGCGGAACATCTCGACGCCGGTGACGACGGTGTTCTTCGGCTTGTCGTTGAAACCGACAATCTCGGCAGGGTCATTGACGTGGATGGTACCAGTCTCGATACGGCCGGTAACGACGGTGCCACGACCGGTGATGGAGAAGATGTCCTCGATAGGCATCAGGAACGGCTTCTCGTTCTCGCGGACCGGAAGGGGAATGTACTCATCGACAGCGTCCATGAGCTCAAGCACCTTCTCCTCCCACTGCGGCTCACCGTTGAGGGCGCCGAGGGCGGAACCACGGATGACGGGAGCGTTGTCACCGTCGAAATCGTACTTGCTGAGCAGGTCGCGGACCTCCATCTCGACGAGGTCAAGCATCTCCTCATCGTCCACGAGGTCGACCTTGTTCAGGAAGACGACCATCTTAGGGACGTTCACCTGCTTGGCGAGAAGCACGTGCTCGTTGGTCTGCGGCATCGGGCCGTCAGTAGCAGCAACGACAAGGATAGCGCCGTCCATCTGGGCAGCACCGGTAACCATGTTCTTCACGTAGTCGGCGTGGCCCGGGCAATCGACATGCGCATAGTGACGATTGGCGGTCTGGTACTCGACGTGAGCGGTGTTGATGGTGATACCGCGCTCCTTCTCCTCGGGGGCGTTGTCAATCTGATCGAAGGACTTGATCTCGCTCAGACCCTTGGCAGCAAGCACCTTGGTGATAGCTGCGGTCAGAGTGGTCTTGCCATGGTCAACGTGGCCGATCGTGCCGATGTTGACGTGCGGTTTATCCCGCTTGAAAACTTCTTTTGCCATAATATTACGTTTAAAAGTTTGTTTACAAAATTAAACCGGCTTTAAAACCGGCTTCTGGAGCCGATGATGGGATTTGAACTCATGACCTCATCCTTACCAAGGATGCGCTCTACCCCTGAGCTACATCGGCATTTGGAGCGGGGTAGGAGAATCGAACTCCCATTTCCAGCTTGGAAGGCTGGCATAATAGCCATTATACGAACCCCGCTAATGGGAAAGTCCTGCGACTCTCTTCCGCTTCATGGTGGGCAAGGATGGATTCGAACCACCGTAGGCTTAGCCAGCAGATTTACAGTCTGCCCCATTTGACCGCTCTGGTACTTGCCCGTTTTTACATTGCTTGTCGTGAGCCGATGGAGGGAATCGAACCCACGACCTTGAGATTACAAATCACACGCTCTAGCCAACTGAGCTACATCGGCAATGTATTATTTCAAAGTCCCTTACTTTTTGGGACTGCAAAGATAGGAATTATTTCGTATTCTCAAAAACTTTTTGCAAACTTTTTTGGATTCCCTCCACATCCATGTTGCAGGACGCGTATTGCTCTGACTGTCTCGCCTGTGCGACGAAGCGGTCGGGGATGCCGAGACCCTCTACGGACACGGGAAAAGCGGCTGCCGCGAGGTGCTCGCTCACGGCGCCGAAGAGCCCTCCGGCGAGGGCGCCGTCCTCGACGGTGACCAGGTGGCGGTAGCGCCGGGCGATGTCTTCCAGGCAGGCCTTGTCCAGCGGCTTGAGGAACTTGAAGTCGTAGACGGCGACGCGGCCGGGCCAGGCCCGGGCGGCTTCGAGCGCCCGGTTCACGCACGGCCCGATGCCGAGGACGGCCACCTCGGTCCCTTCCTGCAGGAGTTCGGCGCGGCCGATCTCCAGGGGCGTACCCTCCGTCTCCCGCCAGGGGGTGCCTTCGCCCATCCCGCGCGGGTACCTTATAATAAATGGTCCGGTCGCGTGCGCGCGGGCGGTGTACATCAGGCGCTTGAGCTCCAGTTCGTTGCGCGGGGCGCTGATGATGGTGTCCGGGATGCTGCGGTAGGCGGCCAGGTCGAAGGCGCCGTGGTGCGTCGCGCCGTCCTCGCCCACGAGTCCGGCGCGGTCGAAGCAGAGCACGACCGGCAGCCGCTGCAGGGCCACGTCGTGGATGATCTGGTCGTAGGCGCGCTGCGAGAAGGCGGAGTAGATGTTGCAGAAAGGCTTCAGCCCGCCCGCGGCGAGCCCGGCGGAGAAGGTCACGGCGTGCTCCTCCTCGATGCCGACGTCGTAGAAGCGGTCGGGGTGGCGGGCGGCGAGCAGGCTCATCCCGCAGCCCTGCGCCATGGCCGGCGTCACGCCGACCACGCGCCGGTCGGCTTCGGCCAGCTCGCAGAGCACCTCTCCGAAAACATCCTGATAGCGGTCGTGCGCGTAGGGGGCGTGGATGCGCTCGCCGGTCGCGGGGTTGAAATGCCCAGGGGCGTGCCAGGTCACGGGGTCCGCCTCGGCGGCGGGGTAGCCCTTACCCTTGACGGTGAAGCAGTGCAGCAGGCGGGGGCCCGTCATCGCATGGAGTTTGCGCAGGGTCGTCACCACCTCCTCGATGTCGTTGCCGTCGATCGGGCCGAAATAGCGGAAGCCCAGCGCCTCGAACAGGTGTCCGCCGGGCTTGCCCACGACCCAGGACTTGAAGGCGCGCACCCAACGCTGCAGGAAGCGGCGCAGGCCGCCCTCGCCCAGCAGGTTCCAGACCCGCGCCTTGAAGCTGTTGTAGGAGCGGCTGGTGGTGATGTTGAGCAGGTACTTGTGCATGGCGCCCGTGTTGCCCTCGATGGACTGGTTGTTGTCGTTGAGGATCACGAGCAGGTCGGCGTGGCTGGCACCGGCGTTGTTGAGCCCTTCGAAGGCGAGGCCGCCGGTCATGGCGCCGTCGCCGATCAGGGCCACGACCTTGTCCTTGCGCTGCTGCAGGCGTGCCGCCTCGGCCAGGCCGAGCGCCGCGGAGACGGAGGTGGAGGAGTGTCCCACCCCGAAGGCGTCGTAGGGACTCTCGTCCCGGTTGGGGAAACCGCTGATGCCTCCCGCGGTGCGCATGGCGCGGAACGCTTCCTTCCTGCCGGTCAGGATCTTGTGGGCGTAGGCCTGGTGTCCGACATCGAAGATGAGTTTGTCCTCAGGGGTGTCGTAGACATAGTGCAGGCCGACGATGAGCTCCACCACACCCAGGCTCGAGGCCAGGTGTCCGGGGTTTCGGGAGCAGGTCTCGATGATGTATTGCCGGAGCTCGGCGCACAGCGTGCGCAGCTGCTCCATCGTGAAGCCCTTGATGTCGGCGGGGACGTCGACCTTGTCCAGCAGTTCGTACATAGCAGTCGGAGGTTATTTGTTGGGGGCGTCGAGCCCGAGTTCGGGATGGCGCTGCGCGCTGCGGGCGAACAGCAGGGCCACGGCCACCGCCGCGACGCACAGGCCCGTGAACATGAGCTCGACGGACACGGCTCCCTGCAGGGCGCCGCCGCTGTCGGCAGCGCGGCCGAGGATCCAGCCGGCCAGCATCTTGAAGGACAGCAGGCCGAGGTTCTGGACCCAGTAGACCAGGGCGAAAGTGGTCCCGAGCACCTTGTCGGGCACGATCTTGGGGACGGACGGCCACAGGGCGGCGGGCACCAGCGAATAGCCGAATCCCAGCAGGACCATCGCGAGGTATCCGAAGAAGGGGATGCCCTGCGGGGCGAAGGCCAGCAGCAGGTGGGCGACGAGGGCCAGCACCGAGCCCAGCACCATCCACCGGGTGCCCCGCCCGCGCTTGTCGACCAGCAGGCCGAAGAGCGGGGCGAAGATGACGGTGGCGAAAGGCAGCATCGAGACCATCCAGCCGGCGGTCTCCGCCGGGATGCCGAAGCGCGGGATGAGGATCGCCCCGGCGAATTTCTTGAAGGCGATGATGCTGCTGTAGAATAGCACGCACAGGAGTCCTACGAGCCAGAAGTTGCCGTTCTTGAAGATCCCGAGCACATCGGCGAACTTGAACCGGTCCTCCTCGTCCGTCATTCCGGGCTGCGACCCGGAATCTCCTCCCGTCCGCTGCGCCTTGTCGAACCGGGCGTCCAGCGCCACGAACACGGCCCAGAGGATGAGGCCGGCGGCCATCAGGCCCATCCCGACGACGGCCGGCCGGGCCGTCTCGGCAAGCGAGTAGACATGGCCGGCGTTCTCCACCACCAGGCGCGGGGAGAGCACCAGGGCGAAGGCCGTGCCGAGGCGCGCGATCGCGAGTTGCAGGCCCATTGCCAGGGCCATGGGCCCGTGGCGGAACCACTTGGCGATCGAGCGCGTCACGGCCGTGCCCGCGATCTCGCTGCCCAGCCCGAAGAACATGCATCCGGCGTAGGCGATGCGCAGCGAGCGCTCCGGCGCCAGCCCTGCCGTGATGGCGTACAGGACCGCCGCGGCGCCCGCGACCATCATGCCCACGAAGATGGAGCCGGTCACCCGGACGCCCCACTTGTCAAGCAGGATGCCGCAGACGACCAGGCCGCCGAAGACGCACAGCACGGAGTAGCCGCTGGTATAGAGGCCGTAGCCTACGGCGTCCCAGCCCAGCTGCGTGCGTGCGGGATCCTCGAAGAGGTAGGAGATCGTCGAGAACATGTCGTCGAAGAAGTACGATGCGAACATCGGTACCACCAGACATGCCAGGGCGATCCAGCAGGCGGATTGTCTCAGTGCCGTCTGCTTCATCTACTGGATATTGGGTTCTTCCAGGCCGAGGTGTTTCTTCTTGTCCACGACCTTCAGCACGAGGCCGAGCGCCAGGGCCGCCACGCCGAGGCAGGCGAGCATCACCAGCGGGGCCGTGTAGTTGAACTGGGTCGGGTCGGTCACGCCCGGGTTGGTCTTGTCCAGGACCTTGCCGATCAGCAGCGGGAAGAGCCACAGGCCGATGTTCTGGATCCAGAAGATCAGGGCGTAGGCGGATCCGATGACCTTGTGGTCCACCAGCTTCGGCACGGAAGGCCACAGGGCGGCCGGCACGAGCGAGAAGCTGGCGCCGAGCACGAGGATGGTGACGTACGCCACGATGGCGCCGCCCACGGCATTGCCCTTGAAGGCCGGGAGGATGAAGGCGAAGGTCAGGTGGCAGGCGATCAGCAGGATGGCGCCCAGCACGAGCATCGACGCGCCCTTGCCCTTGTGGTCCAGGTAGTTGCCCAGGATCGGGGTGATGAGCACCGCCAGCAGCGGGAACACCGCGAAGATGGACTCGGCGCTCTGGCGCATGTAGCCCATGTAGCAGTAGACGACCAGCGCCGCGACGGAGATGCCGAGGAACAGGTACTGGCGGCTCTTCTCTTTCTGGAAATTGCTGATGAAGCCGGCGGCGGCGACCACGAGCATGATGATGTACTGGACGATGGTCACGCTGGATCCGGCCCAGAAGGAACCGGCCTCGGGCGGGGTCAGCGTCAGGTTGCACTGCAGCATGTTGACCGCATACTTCTGGAACGGGAAGATGGCGCTGTAGTAGAGCACGCACAGCAGGGCCACGATCCAGAAGCCGCCGTCGGAGAGGATCTTGCCGATGTCGCTGACCTTGAACGGGTCGTCCTTCTCCTCGGCCTCGCCGGTCTGGCTGTCGAGCTTCTTGTCCATGAAGAAATAGACGATGGTCATGATCAGGGCGATGCACATGAGCACGACGCCGAAGGCGACGGAACGGGACACGTCCACGTGTCCGCCGAGCTTGGCGAAGAACGGCGAGAAGATCATGCAGGTGGCGACGCCCAGGCGCGCCAGGGCCATTTCGGAGCCCATGGCGAGGGCCATCTCGCGGCCCTTGAACCACTTGACGATACCGCGGCTGACCGTGATGCCGGCCATCTCACAACCGCAGCCGAAGATCATGAAACCGCAGGCCGCAAGCTTCGCGGAGGCGGGCATCCCGCGGTAGAACGGGGATACGCCGAGCTCGTCGAAGAGCGGGATGTAGTTGAGGTTGTTGGTAAACCAGGTCTCCAGTCCGCTGCCCATGAAGGACTCGCTCACGGCGTACCACTTGATGCAGGCGCCCGTGAGCATCACGGCCGCCGACAGGACGGCGGTGAAGCGGACCCCCATCTTGTCCAGGATGATGCCGGCGAAGATGAGGAAGAAAACGAATACGTTGAGGAACACCTCCGAGCCCTGCATCGTGCCGAATGCGGTGGAGTCCCAGCCGCGGGTCTCCTGCATCAGGTCCTTGATCGGGGAGAGGATGTCCATGAAAATATACGAACAGAACATCGCCAGGGCGAGCAGCAGCAGGGCTGTCCAGCGCATGGCGGCGGAGTCGCGCAGGGTCTGTTGGATCTTCTCTGACATAGACGGAGTCTTCGTTAAATGGTGAAAAGGGCCGGTGCCGGCCCTTTGTACAGACTAGAACGGGAGGTCGTCGTTAGGACCTTCGTCGACGACGGGGGTCGCCGGGGCCGCGGGCGCGGCCGGCGCAGGCTGTGCGGGCTGGGCCGGAGCGGCCGGGCGCTGGTAACCGCCTTGCTGGTATCCGCCCTGCGGCTGGTAGCCCTGGGAAGGCTGCTGGTATCCGCCCTGGCGCTGGAAGCCACCCTGCGGGTAACCGCCTTGCTGGTCGGACGGGTATCCGCCGCTCTCGCTGTCGCGCCGGCCGAGGAGCTGGAGGGTGTCGACGTTGATTTCCGTCGTGAATTTCTCAACGCCCTGGCTGTCCGTGTACTTGCGGGTGCGCAGGCGTCCTTCGATGTAGAGCTGGGTGCCTTTGTGGACGAAGCGCTCGCAGACGTCCGCGGGCTGTCCCCAGGCCACGATGTTGTGCCATTCGGTGTTCTCGCGGGTCTCGCCGTTGCGGTCGCGGTAGCGCTCGGAGGTGGCTAAGGTGAAAGTTGCGACTTTCCGGCCTTGGGCGCCGGGATTGTTTCCTTCGAGGTAACGTACATTGGGGTCTCTGCCAACGTTACCGATCAACATGACTTTGTTCAGTGACATAATACATAAAATTTAGCTTCACAAGATAGGGATTTTTTGGCGAATTGCGTGTATCTTTGTCCGGTAAGTTGAGCGAAAAGATGATCATTTCCCTGACCGGATTCATGGGCTGCGGCAAGAGCAGCACGGGGCGCGGACTCGCGGCCCGGCTCGGCGCGCGCCTGGTGGACCTGGACGCCGAAATCGTCGCGCGCGACGGCCGCGCGATCCCGGAGATTTTCCGGGAGGGCGGCGAGGCCGCTTTCCGCGCCGTCGAGCTGGAGACGCTCCGCGCCGTGCTCGACGAGGCGGCGGCCGCCGGCGGGGACACGGTCCTTGCCCTGGGCGGCGGCACCCTGACCGGGCCCGAAGCCCGGGACCTGGTCTTCTCCCGCACCCGCTGCGTGTGGCTGCGCACCCGTCTGGAGACCATCCGGGCGCGCCTAGGCGCCGCCGACGCCTCGCGGCCCCTCTTCGCCGACGCCGAGGCCCTCTTCGCCGCCCGCATCCCTGTCTATGCCCAGGCGCCCTTCGCCGTCGACACGGACGGCAAGACCCCGGCCGGGGTGGCCGGGGAGATCATCGATGAATTGAAACTTATGTGAGCACCTCGCCCGAAACAGGGCGGTAATCCGGGCGACCCCCGCCGATCTCGGCGGGGGTCGCCCGTTTTTGCCCGGTCAGACGGGCGGGGTGCGCGCTTCTTTGCGGCCGAGAAGGGGAATTAAGGAAAATAAACGAATAATTATTTCAAAATAGTTGTATAACTAAAAATTTTAGCTACCTTTGCGATAAACCATTCCGCTTATGAAACGACTGACCAAGAAAGAAGAAGTGATCATGAACCATTTCTGGGAGCGGGGGCCGCTGTTCGTGCGGGAACTGCGCGAACTGTACCCGGAGCCCCGGCCGCATTTCAGCACGCTTTCCACCCAGGTCCGCACCCTCCAGGACGAGGGCTTCATCGACCATAAGTCCTATGGCCCAACGTACCAGTACTTTGCCAAGGTGACGCGGGAAGAGTATAAACAGCGCTCGCTCATCGGCCTTATAGACAAGTATTTTGACAATTCGTACCTGAGTGCGGTCTCGGCTCTTGTCAAGGAGGAGAAGATCACGGTCCAGGAGTTGAAAGAGCTCATCGAACTGGTTGAGAAAGGAGAACGGATATGATGGATTTCCTCATTTATGATGGCAAGGTTGCGGTCGCGCTGCTGGTATTCTACCTGTTTTACCGTTTCCTGCTGAAGAAGGAGACATTCCACCGGTTCAACCGCGTGGTGCTGGTGGGGACGGCGGTGCTTTCGTTCCTGCTTCCGCTGTGCGTAATAACCATCCATAAGCCGATGGAGGTGGCATCCGTGGTTCCGGAACCGACTGCCGTAGCGGCTGAATGGCCTGTCCGGGAGCCGCTGCCTGCCGTTGCGCCTTCCATCCCGTGGTGGCCGACGGTCCTTGTCATTCTCTTCTGGACCGGCGTAGCTTTCGTGCTGGCGAGAATGATCGTTTCCACCCTTTCCATCGTCCGGATCATCCGGCAGGGACAGGGGATCCGGGAAGAGAACGGCTGCAAGATCGTCGTCACCGATCGGGACATCGACCCTCTCAGCTGGATGCACTGCATCGTCCTGTCCCGCAAGGACTGGGCAGGGCCGCACGATTCGATCCTCACGCACGAGAAGGCGCACATTGCACACCATCACTCCCTGGAGGTGCTGCTGGTCGATGTCCTCTCGGCCCTGCAGTGGTTCAATCCGGCCGTCTGGATGCTCCGCTCCGACCTCAAGGAGATCCACGAATATGAAGCCGACGACGCTGTCCTGCGTTCCGGCGCCGACATCAGGGAGTATCAATACCTGCTCATAAGAAAAGCTGTCAGCAAGAGCGGCTACTCGGTTGCCAACAGCTTTAATCACAGTATCCTTAAAAATCGTATTACTATGATGTCAAAATCCAAATCGCCCCTTTCGCGGGGCTGGCGGGTGCTCTGGATGCTCCCGCTCGTGTGTTTAGGGCTGGGCTTGCAGGCCCGGACAGTCTATGTCCCCGGGGACAAAGATAACGAAAAAGACGGATTGTCCGTCGTGGCCACGCAGCAAAATGGGCGGCCCCTGTTTATCCTGCGCCAGGTGTGGGGCGACGAAAAGGAGATTACCAAGGAAGAATTCGACCGCCTGGACCAGAGTCGCATCCGCTCCATCGAGGTCCTCAAGGACGCTTCCGCCAAAGAGAAGTATGGCGACAGAGGCGCCCAGGGCGTCATCGTCGTTACGCTCAAGAAGCAGCAGGAACTGGAGGAAGTCGTCGTGGTAAGTTATCGCAAAGACCCGGATGAGGCCGTTCCGTTCTACCTGTTGGAGCCGGAGACGATGCCGACCTTCCAGGGAGAGGATATGAGCGGTTTCAGCCGCTGGCTGGCCCGAAACATCCAGGTCCCCAAGGACTGCCGTCACGCCGGCACGATGAAAGTCGGCTTCGTCGTGAACGCTGCCGGGGAGGTCGAAAACGTGCAGATCCTGCAATGCGTCTGCGAAGAACTGGATGCCCAGGTGAAGGCGCTTGTCCAGCAGTCGCCGAAATGGACACCCGCAACCTCCAACGGTCACGCGGTGGATCAGTACCTCACCATACCGATCACCTTCCAGGTCAGGTAGAAAGGAATCCGTCCTATCCTCCGCAGACCGCCCGCATCGAGACGGTATCCGGCTCCTCGCCGGTCATCAGGACATATCCCGTTACGGCCTGCCGGAGCAGCCATTCCGTGCCGGGGATATAGCCCGGGTGGCCGGCGAGGCAGGCATCGCGGTAGTTGGCTTCGAGCAGGTGCGCGCAGTCCAGCCGGTCGGCGCCGGGGACGAAACGCGGCAGGGTGTAGATGATGACGTCGGCGCCCACGCCCCCGGCGATCTCCGCGTGGCGGAACAGCCGGGTCTCGAAGCCGAGGTCCTCCGCCGCGGCCAGCGCGGCCTTGCCGGCGCCGCCGTAGCCGATTACGGCCGCGGTGCCGCGCCCGAGCGGCGCGAGGATATCCCGGACGCCCAGATAATCAGAATTATAGGCCTTGAGCCCCTCCGGGGTCTTGACGACCAGGTTGGTCGCCCCGATGCGCAGGCACTCCGGACTCTTCCAGTCCGCCCGCGCGAAGGCGTCCCCCTTGAAGGGGGCCGTGACGTTGATCGCCTTGTAACCAGCCAGGAAACGCGCCCAGGCCTCTTCGAAATCCGGCGTGTCGATCAAGTCATAGGGATACCTGCCGCCATAAGCGGCGGCGAACAGCCGGGGGCTGAGGGAGTGCCCGATGGGGTGCCCGATGAGTCCGAACCTATCCATTGTTGCGCTGCCTGACGGCTTCGAAGAGGAGGATGGCGGCCGAGACGGACACGTTGAGGGAATCCAGGGATCCGAGCATCGGGATGCGGATATGGGCGTCGGCCGCCTGGCGCCACCGGTCCGTGAGGCCCGTGGACTCCGTGCCCATCACGAGGGCCGTGCCGGCGGTCATGTCGCAGTCGTAATAGAGGGAAGAATCCTGCAGCTGCGCCGTCAGGATGCGGATGCCGCGCGCCTTGAGCCAGGCGATGGCCTCCTCGGAGCTGCAGGCCACGCACGGCACCGTGAACACGGCGCCGATTGACGCGCGGATCAGGTTGGGGTTCCACAGGTCTGTCAGCGGGTCGCAGACAAGCACGGCGTCGGCCCCGGCGGCGTCGGCGCTGCGCAGCACCGCCCCCAGGTTGCCGGGCTTCTCCACGGACTCAAGTACCATCACCAGCGGCCGCTCCGGCAACACCAGCCCTTCGAGATTCCGCTCCGGCGCTCGTACCTCCGCGATAATCCCTTCCGTCCCTTCCCGGTACGAAATCTTCGCATAGACCTCCTTCGAAACCTCGAAATACTTCATCCTGCTTTCCGGCGACGCCGTGGTGGCAACTGCCCCGGGAAACCGTGCCACCCTCGGCATCGTAAGAGGGGGGACCACAAGCGAAGCGCAGTGGTGGGGTCCGGCGCAGCCGGACGTTTCCAGGGGCAGTTGGCCACCCGGCGGAGTGGAAAGCATGTCCGGGCAGTAAAAGATGGTGTCGACCTCGAAGCCGGCGTCGAGGCAGTGCTGGAGCTCCCGCCGCCCCTCGACCACGAAAAGACCGCGCTCGCGCCGCTCAGAAGACTTCTGCTGCAGCGCGAGGAGCTGTTTGACCTTCGGGTTCGAAGGGGAGGTAATCTGCTCGGTCATGCGGAACTAGTCGGCGGCCTGCGGGTCGATGACGGCCTCTTTGTTCTCTTTCTTCAGGATCTTCTCCGGCCGCATCTGCGGGAAGAAGAGGACGTCCTGGATGGTGGTCTGACCGGTCATGAACATCGTCAGGCGGTCGATACCCATCCCCAGGCCGGAAGTCGGCGGCATGCCGTACTCCAGCGCGCGGACGAAGTCCATGTCGATGTACATGGCCTCGTCGTCGCCCTTGCTCTTGAGCGCAGCCTGCTCCTCGAAACGCTCCAGCTGGTCGATCGGGTCGTTGAGCTCGGAGTAAGCATTGGCAAGCTCCTTGCCGCAGACGAATAGCTCGAAACGCTCGGTGAGCGCCGGGTTGGTGCGGTGGCGCTTGGTCAACGGAGACATCTCCACCGGGTAGTCGATGACGAAGGTCGGCTGGACGAGCTTGTCCTCGCAGAAGGTGCCGAAGACGGCGTCGATCAGCTTGCCCTTGCCCATGGACGGCTCGATCTCGACGTTCAGCCGCTTGCAGGTGGCGCGGAGCTCGTCCTCGTCCATCCCGCTGATGTCCACGCCGGCGTACTCCTTGATGGCGTCCAGGATCGGGAGGCGGCGGTAGGTCCCGCCGAAATCGATCTCGTTGTCGCCGATCTTCACCTTCGTGGTGCCGTTGACGGCGGTCGAGACCTTGGCGAGCATCGTCTCCACGAACTTCATCATCCAGTTGTAGTCCTTGTAGGCCACGTAGATCTCCATGCAGGTGAACTCGGGGTTGTGGGTCTTGTCCATGCCCTCGTTGCGGAAATCCTTGGCGAATTCGTACACGCCGTTGTAGCCGCCCACGATGAGGCGCTTGAGGTAGAGCTCGTTGGCGATACGCAGGTACAGGGGGATGTCCAGGGCGTTGTGGTGCGTCACGAACGGACGTGCCGTCGCTCCGCCCGGGATGCCCTGCAGGATCGGGGTCTCCACCTCGAGGCAGCCTGCGGCGTTGAAATACTCACGCATCGTGGAGATGATCTTCGCACGCTTGATGAAGGTGTCCTTGACCTGCGGGTTCACGATGAGGTCCACGTAGCGCTGGCGGTAGCGCAGCTCCGGGTCCGTGAAGGCGTCGAAGACCTGCCCGTCCTGCTCCTTGACGATGGGCAGCACGCGCAGCGACTTGCTCAGGAGCGTGAGCTCCTTGGCGTGCACGCTGAGCTGGCCGGTCTGGGTGATGAAGGCGAAGCCCTTGATCCCCACGATGTCGCCGATGTCCAGAAGTTTCTTCCAGACGGTGTTGTACATCGTCTTGTCCTCGCCCGGGCAGATCTCGTCACGCTTGACGTAGATCTGGATGCGGCCGCTCTCATCCTGGAGCTCGCCGAAAGAGGCGGCGCCCATGATGCGCCGGCTCATCAGGCGGCCGGCGATGCAGACATCCTGCAGGTTGCCCTTTTCCGGGTCATACTCCCTCAGGATCGTCGCCGCGTCGGCGTTGACCGGATACTCGGCCGCCGGATACGGTTCGATCCCCAATTCTCTCAGTTTCGCCAGCGATTCGCGGCGGATCAGTTCTTGTTCGCTATATTCTGCCATAATGCCGCAAAAATACGAAATTATTTTCGTATCTTTGTGTGATATGGGCAAAGAATGCAAGTGGATCCTCAAGGAGCCGGCCGATCCCGCCAAGGTGGAGCGGCTCTCGACGGAAGTCGGCATCGACAAGGTGCTGGCGGAGCTGCTTGTCAAGCGCGGCGTCGAGACCTTCGAGCAGGCCCGCGCCTTCTTCCGCCCCAGCCTGGAGGCCCTGCACGACCCCTTCCTGATGAAGGACATGGACGTGGCCGTGGAGCGGCTGCACAAAGCCATCACCTCCGGGGAGAAGATCCTGGTCTACGGAGACTACGACGTGGACGGGACGACGGCCGTCGCCCTCGTCTATTCTTTCATCCAGCGTTTCACCGACAAGGTGGACTTCTACATTCCCGACCGCTACGATGAAGGCTACGGCGTCTCCTACAAGGGCATCGACTGGGCCGCTGACGGCGGCTTCGACCTCATCATCACGCTGGACTGCGGCATCAAGGCCACGGACAAGGTCGAGTATGCCCGCAGCAAGGGCCTCGAGGTCATCATCTGCGACCACCACCTGCCCGGCGAGGCGCTGCCCGCGGCCGTGGCGGTGCTGGACCCCAAGCGGGAGGACTGCCACTATCCCTTCGACGACCTGTCCGGCTGCGGCGTGGGTTTCAAGCTCGTGCAGGCCTATTCCAAGCAGTACGGCATCCCCTTCGAGACCCTGATCCCCCTGCTGGACCTGCTGGTGGTCAGCATCTCCTCCGACCTCGTGACGATGGTGGGGGAGAACCGCGTGCTCTCGCACTTCGGTCTCAAGCAGCTCAACGAGAACCCCTGCAAGGGCCTCGCCGCCATGATCACGCTCTCCAACCTGGAGCCCGGACACATCTCCATCGACGACATCGTCTTCAAGATCGGCCCCCGCATCAACGCCGCCGGGCGCATGGAGTCCGGACGCCTCGCCGTCGAGCTCCTCAAGGCCACGGACACCCGTACGGCGATGCTTATCGGCGAGAAGATCAACGAGAACAACAACGAACGCAAGAATATCGACCGGGAGATCACCCAGGAGGCCCTGGAGATGGTCCAGTCCGGCAACTGCCTGGCCAGCGAGAACGCCACCATCGTCTACAACCCCAAGTGGAGCAAGGGCGTGGTAGGCATCGTCGCTTCCCGCCTGGTCGAGGCTTACTACAAGCCCACGGTCGTGCTGACCAAGTCCAACGGCTTCGTGACGGGTTCTGCGCGCAGCATCGCGGGCTTCGACCTCTACGAGGCCATCGAGAGCTGCGCCGACCTGCTGGAGAATTTCGGCGGCCATGTCTATGCCGCCGGCCTCACGCTCAAGGAGGAGAATGTGTCGGAGTTCGCCGCCCGGATGGACGCCTTCATCGCCGGCAAGGTCACGTCCGAGATGCTGATCCCGATCGTGGAGGTGGACGCCAAGCTCGACTTCGCCCAGATCACCCCCAAGTTCTCCCGCATCCTCAAGCAGTTCCAGCCCTTCGGCCCCGGCAACAACAATCCGGTCTTCGTCACGGAGAATGTCTACGATGCCGGCTCTGGCCGCAAGGTCGGCGCCGGCGGGGTGCATCTCAAACTCGATCTCATCCAGGAGTCGCAGCCCTACCACCAGATCCCTGCGATCGCCTTCAACATGGCGGACTACTACGACTACATCCGCGAGGGGAACCCCGTGGATGTATGCTATGCCATCGTGGAGAACTACTACCGCGGCTCCTCCTCCATCCAGCTCCGCATCCGCGACATGCGCGAGCGGGAGGATATCCTGTAAGAAAGATTTTTTGTGACGCTGTCCTCAAGAAAGGTGCTTCACATCCTCTGGTTGAAACAGACATTTACTCAGAATTGGAATCTGTGGGAAAGAGTTGGAATGCCCGGACGAAAAAAATTCGAGAAAATATTACCAAGTGATATTTCAAATGTTTCAAATGATATTCTGTTTAATGGAAAAAAAGCGACTGCTAGTTATGTTTATTTTCCTAAATTAAAACACACTTACGTCCTCCGCCCTGACCCAAAACTGTTAAGCGAGTACTGAAATGATAAAAAAACTACTGTTTGTATTATTAATAACATCTTCATGTTCACAGTATCACACCCCTTTATTTCGATCATCTTCAATACAGGATTCTCTTGAACTCTTCATCTCATGTATTGATAGTATTCCAAACCCATACCATGCACCCACTATTATTAATATTAACATTGGCCTGAATCCAGATAACGACACTATCATTTCATTTACAGCACATTATGGCCTCGTATACCCCGTGAATAGTGAACTAAAGATGACTAGCCAAATATTAGGGGGAACTCGCATAAATAATAGAATAACAGTGGTTCATTTGGATAATGATAGAACTTTTGAAAATTTGATTAACATTGAATCTCTAGACCTCAAAGAAGATGAATACGATTTTTTTAGGCATTATTCAGGACCTGATTATGACGTGAACACTTTCCCGCTTAGCACAAGAAGGTATCACTTACTTGGTGGGGTCCTGATAGAACTAGAGCGTCAGCGAGGACCATATGAGAAAGAAATAGAACGTAATAAATAGTATTATCCGCGTATTCTTTGACCCTCGGACTTATATCCGAGGGTCATCTCATTACAGTCTTTTGAGTCTAGGCCTGGTTTAAATCTTCTCCATGTCCCTGGGGTATTATTCCCCGGTCCAGTCCGGCGCTACCGCCCGCTACTCCGGAGACATCTCCTCCTGGGCCTGGACCCAGTACGGACAGCCGGCCAAAGCCTACGCCTTCACTTACGACGGCGCACACCGCCTCACCGCGGGGCAGTACTACAACAACGGCTCCTCCACCAACGCCCTATCCGAGAAGTCCATCACCTATGACGGAGAATGCATCGGTATTCCCCGTTTAGATATGCACAAAATACCGATTTTCAAAATTTTCAGCACAGAATCTATTGTTTTTCGGAATTTCTTCTTACTTTTGTAAAAAGAATAGGAGATGAGGATAGTCTCGCATAAGAAACTGAAGGACTTTTACTCACGGCCTGGGCACGAAGATGCGAGAGTCCCGCTGGAGCGATGGTACACCGTCGCAGAGGACGCACAGTGGAAGGGGCTGACCGATATCCGGAAGGACTTCGCTTCGGCGGACTTTGTCGGCAATCAGCACTATGTCTTCAATATCGGAGGCAACAAGTACCGGCTGGTAGTCGTGGTGAAGTTCATGATGGGCTACCTGTTCATCCGCTTTGTCGGGACACACAACGAGTATGACAAGATAGACGCTTCAACGGTATAGACGATGGGACGAATCACAGAAATGCAATACCAGTATGCGCTCGAGCGCATCGAAGACCTGCTGCCTCTGGTTAGCGGGGAAGATCCCGATGAGGAGAAGGCCATAGAACTTTCGATATATTCCGATATCGTCATCGAATATGAGAAAGAGCATTTCCCGATCGAAAAGCCTACCCCGGCAGAACTGATCCAATCCTCACTGGCAGATAAGGCCATGACCCAGAAAGAACTTGCCAACCAGATAGGGGTCAGCCCGTCCCGAATCAGCGACTACATCTCCGGCCGGGCCGAACCGACCCTCCGCATCGCCAGCCGCCTCTGCCTGGCGCTGGGCATCGCACCGGCAGCAATGCTGGGTCTGTAGAAACAGCTAGAACAGCGTCGGTTCGTCGAAGAGCCCGCCCGGGAAGTCCGGGACGGCGTCGAGGTCGGCGGACTGGGGCTCCGGCTCTTCGGCCGGAATGACGGGAGGGGTGGATGGGGTAGCGGGAGATTCCGGGTCAAGCCCGGAATGACTACTGTCAAGCCCGGAATGACTACTGTAAAGTCCGGAAGGATTATTGTCAAGCCCGGAAGAACTGTCATTTTCGTCATCCCCGACCTGATCGGGGATCTCCTGCTCGTCAGGAATCGGCTCAATGAAGCGGACGGTCTTGACCTCGCCGCGCTCGGCGCACTTCTTGCCCTTGGCGGCAATGCCCTTCTTGGCGATCCAAGCCTCGGCCTCGATGGCTTCCGGTTCCTTGTCGGAGAGCTTCCAGACGACCTCATAGCGGGGGTGCTTGTCTCCGCTGAGCTCCACGAGGTAGGACTTGGGAGCATCGGAGATGAAACTGACCGGCGTGTTGTCGCTGAGCACGAAGGAGAAACGCTTGACATAGAAACTCTTGACGGCGCCGTCCCAGTAGAGGGCGGTAAAGGTCTTGTCCGGGTCGAATTTCTCGATGAACAGGACGTCTCCCTGATACTTGTTGACCAGGTCGAAGGACGTGGTGTAGAAGGTGCCGTTCTTGAAGACGGCGAGCACCTTGTCACCCTCTTCGAACTGGCCCAGGTACTGGCCGTGGCCGTCCTCGTTGAGCTTCTGGATGTCTGCGTCGTACCAGATGTCCTTGCCGGCGATCGTGCTGACGCCCTTGCTCTTGAGGGTGATGCGGTTGATGACGTTCTTGCTCACCAGGTTGCCGCGCGCCGTCTTGCTCTTGATGCCCAGCTCGGAGAAGTCATACTCGAAACTGGTTTTCTTGAGCTTCGGCTTGGGACGCAGCTGCACGCGCACGGTCTCGGCCTCGCCGTTGTGGTTGGCCGTGAACCAGACGATCTTGGAGCCGGGCTCGCCGGTGGTGATATCATACTCCTTGTCGCGCGTCACGGAGGTGATGGCGAAACGCTTGGCGAAGTAGATGGAGGTCTTGCCGACGCGGTAGATCACGTTGTAGATGGTGCGGGAGTCGCCGCGGTTGAACAGGCCGACGTACAGCAGGTCCTTGCCGAAGAAAGCCTTGTCCTCGACTTTGGTGATGCGGTACTTGCCGTCCTTGCCGATGACGATGATCTCGGAGAGGTCGGAGCAGTCGCAGATGAACTCGCCGCCGTCGTCGCGCTTGAGTCCGATGCCCACGAAACCCTCGGCCATGTTGGCCTGGAGCTTGGCGTTGTTGTTGACCACCTTGGTGGCGGCGATGGTCTCGAAGCCCGTGAGCTCCGTGCGGCGGGGATAGTCCTTGCCGTATTTCTTCTTCAGGGCCTTGAACCAGTTGATGGTGTAGCGGTCGATGTGCTCGATGTCGTCGCGCACGAGCTTCATCTGGTCCTCCAGGGCGATGATCTTCTCGTCGATGGCCTTGGTGTCGAACTTGGAGATCTTGCGGACGGGCTTCTCCACGAGCTTGAGGATGTCCTCGAGGACGATCTCGCGCCGGAAGAGGTCCTGGTACATCTTCATCTGCGTGAAGATGTCCTGGATCTGGGTGTCCCAGTCTTTCTGGTCCTGCTCGAGGACCTTGTAGATGCGGTTCTCGAAGAAGATGCGTTCCAGGGAGCTGTAGTGCCAGTCGGCCTCCAGCTCGTCGAGCTTGATCTGCAGCTCCTGCAGCAGGATGTCGCGGGTATGGTAGGTGCCGTATTCGAGGATGTCGTTGACGGTGAGGAACTGCGGCTTGTTGTCCTTGATGACGCAGGCGTTGGGGGCGATGTTGATCTCGCAGTCCGTGAACGCATAGAGTGCGTCGATGGTCTTGTCCGGGGACACGTCGTTGGGCAGGTGGATGAGGATGTCCACGCGGTCCGTGGTCATGTCCTCGATCTTCTTGATCTTGATCTTGCCCTTGTCCTTGGCGCGGAGGACGGAGTCGATGATGTCCTTGGTGTACTTGCCGTAGGGGATCTCCGTGATCGCGATGGTGTTCTTGTCGATCTTCTCGATGCGGGCGCGGACCTTGACGCTGCCGCCGCGCCTGCCGGCCATGTATTTGCTGCAGTCGGCAAAGCCGCCGGTCGGGAAGTCCGGGTAGATCTCGTAGGGCTTGCCCTCGAGGATGGCCACGGACGCGTCCAGCAGTTCGTTGAAGTTGTGCGGGAGGATCTTGGAGGCGAGACCCACGCCGATGCCTTCCGTGCCCTGCGCGAGCAGCAGCGGGAAGCGCACCGGGAGCTCGGTGGGCTCCTGATTGCGGCCGTCGTAGGAGTTCATCCAGTGGGTGACCTTGGGGTCGAACACCACCTCCTTGGCGAACTTGCTCAGGCGGGCCTCGATGTATCGGGGCGCGGCGTTGGAGTCGCCGGTGAGGATGTTGCCCCAGTTGCCCTGACAGTCCACCGTGAAGCCCTTCTGGCCCAGCTGGACGAGGGCGCCGAGGATGGAAGCATCACCGTGGGGATGGTACTGCATCGCCTGGCCGACGATGTTGGCGACCTTGGTGTAGGCGCCGTCGTCCATCCGGTACATCGCGTGCAGGACGCGGCGCTGCACGGGCTTGAGTCCGTCCACGATGTGGGGGACCGCCCGGTGCAGGATCACGTAGGAAGCGTAGTCCAGGTACCAGTCCTTGAACATGCCGGAGAGCTTGAACTTGTGTGCGTCGCCCTCCAGAAGCTTGTCATAGCGGCCCGAGCCTTCGCCCTCCTCCACGATCTCCTTGTCCTCTTCGATGATCTCTTCTTCGGTGATGATGTTCTCTTCTTCCATATATCCTTAGTCCTCGTATCCGAATCTGCGCAGTTCGCGCTTGCTTTCCCGCCAGTCGGGGTCCACTTTGACGTAGATCTGCAGGAAGACCTTCTTCTGGAAGAAGTCCTCCATGTCGATGCGCGCCTGGGTGCCCACTTTCTTGAGCGCGGTGCCCTGGCGGCCGATGACGATGCCCTTCTGGGACTCGCGCATCACGTAGATGACGGCGCCGATGTCATAGCGCTCCGCTCCCTCCTTGAAACTCTCGATGTCCACCTCGCAGCAGTACGGGATCTCCTCCTTGTAGTTGAGCAGGATCTTCTCCCGGATGATCTCCGAGGCGAAGAAACGGAGGTTCTTGTCCGTGAAGGCGTCCTTGTCGAACCACGGCGGACATTCGGGCAGCCGCGCCACGACGGCTTCCAGCACGCTCTCCAGGTTGAAGCGCTCCTGCGCCGACACGGGGATGACCGTGGCGGCGGGGAGCTGCTCCTGCCAGTAGCGGAGGAGCTCCACCACGCGGGGCTGGTCGCTGATGTCGATCTTGTTGACCACCACGATGACCGGACACTCGATCCGGGAGAGCTTCGCCACGTACTCGCTGTTCTTGTCCGGGGTCTCGACCGTGTCGGTCACGTACAGGATGATGTCGGCATCCCCGATCGCGCCGTCCACGAAGTTCATCATGTTCTGCTGGAGGCGGTAGTTGGGCTTGAGGATGCCCGGCGTGTCGGAGTAGACGATCTGCCAGTCCTCGCCGTTGACGATGCCCATGATGCGGTGGCGCGTGGTCTGCGCCTTGGCCGTCACGATGGACAGTTTCTCGCCCACCAGGGCGTTCATCAGCGTGGACTTCCCGACGTTCGGGTTGCCGATGATGTTGACAAATCCGGAGCGGTGTGCCATTATACGTATGCCCCCATCTTGAGAATGTTGGCCTCGCCCTCAGTGAGGAACCGCCACTCGCCCTTCTTGAGGCCCTTCTTGGTCAAGCCCGCGAAGTAGACGCGGTCGAGGGCCTTGACGTTGTAGCCGAGGGTCTCGAAGATGCGGCGGACGATCCGGTTCTTGCCGGAGTGGATCTCGATGCCGAGCTTGCGGTGGTCCTTGGGGTCGATGTATTCGAGTTCGTCAGCGCTGACCAGTCCGTCGGTCAGCTCGATGCCGGTCATGATGCGGTCGAAATCCTCCTGGGAGAGGGGACGGTCCAGTGCGACCTGGTAGATCTTCTTCTTGTCGTAGGAGGGGTGTGTGAGCCGCTCGGCGATCTCGCCGTCGTTGGTCAGCATCAGCACGCCGGTGGTGTTCTTGTCGAGCCGGCCGACGGGATAGACGCGGGTCGGGCAGTTCTTGACGAGGTCGAGGACGGTCTTCTCCGCGTGCGGGTCGCTGGCCGTGGTCACGAAGCCCTTGGGCTTGTTCATCACGATGTAGACCTTCTCCTCACCCTTCAGGCGCTCGCCGTTGAAGCGGATGTCGTCCGTGAAGATGTTGACCTTGGTGCCGAGCTCCGTCACGACTTCGCCGTTGACGGTCACGACGCCGGCCTGGATCAGGGTGTCGGCCTCGCGCCGGGAGCAGACGCCCGAATTGGCGATGAACTTGTTGAGGCGGACGGTGTCCTGAATCGGGGACGGATACGGGGTCTCCGTGTTCTCGCTGCCGTTGACGACGGGGCGGCGGCTGATCATGCGGTTGATGCCCTCCGTGGATTCACGGGTGAAATTGGGCTTGCGGCCCGGCTTCTTGGGGCCCTGCGGCTTGCGGGGACCGCCCTGCGGCTTGCGCGGGCCGGCGCCGCCCCGGAACCCGCGGTTGTCGCGGTCGCCGAAGCTGCGGCGTTCTCCGCCGAAACTGTCGCGGTCTCCGTAACTGCGGCGCTCTCCGCCGAAGTTGCCCCGGCCTTCGCCATGCGGCCGGTTCTCACCGTACGGCCGGTTCTCGCCATAGGAGCGGCCTTCGCCGTATTGCCGGCCTTCGCCGTACTGCCTGCGCTCGCCGTGCGGACGGCCCTCGCCGTAGCTGCTGCGGCGCTCGCCGTACGGGCGGCCTTCGCCATACTGCCGGCGCTCGCCGTATTCGGGGCGCCGGGAGCCATAATTGCTGTGATGTTCGCCGGATTCGCTGCGGTGCGCACCCGGGGTGTACTCTACTTTTTCGGAACGGGCGTGCTCGCCCGCAGTCTTCCGCGGTCTAAGTTTTCGGCCTTCTTTGGTAAATTGATCCATACACTACTTGAGGTTAAAATAATAGGTAATCGTGCCCTCCTGCATCGCAGGCGCGTCGGCGTTCATGTTGAAGTGCGTCTCCAACGCTGCCTTGCGCGCCGCGGCATAGAGGGTCTTGTCAACAACGGTGGTGCCGTCGCCTCCCGGCACGGCCTTGACTACGTTGCCGTAGTTGTCCACCCAGATATCCACTACTACGATGCCGCTCTCCTGCACGTTGTAGACCGGCCGGGGGATGTTCCCCACGGTGTTGCGGCCCTTGACGTGGGCGTTGGGTTTGCCGTCGGTGCGGCCGTTGTCGGTATTGCCCTTGGACTGGCCGGCCTTGAAGGTGTTGGAAGCCTCCGTGGCGCCGTGGGGCGCCGTGAGCGAGGTGTCCTTCTTGGCCATCCCCGGGAAGGCTGCGCGCGGGTCGAGCGCGGGCTCTTCCTTGGGCTCCGGGGTCGGGACTTCGACGTCTCCGAACGTGTCCGGCTTGGTCTCGGGGGTCAGGTTCTCCCGCTCCGACTGGACGGGGGATTCGCTTTTATG
>JAEEGF011709020.1_pt1 | contig 25890 bp, 15 predicted proteins | sample 9134171 | NCBI WGS metagenome assembly JAEEGF01 (sample SAMN16246542, study PRJNA631951) | gut metagenome | biome: gut microbiome; feature: rumen; material: AP-attached | host: Bos | place: Iran: Karaj | collected 2018-10 | reverse complement strand
GTCCGGAAATCGCGACCGTCGCGCCCGGGTCCAGCTGCGGCAGCGTCACGCGCCAGGAAGTGACCGGACCATCCTTGCGGCTGTCCGGCGGATCCGCCGACCCGAATGCGGTGTTGAACACGTTGTTCGTTCTGCCGCCCGCGGTGAAATAAACGCAGTTCAGGCTCACGACGCGCACAGCGTTCGTCACCGGAAGCCACAGGCAGACGGAGCCCGAGGGGTCAACGACGACGTCGTTCATCCCGTATGTCGCGGGAATGTCGGACGAGGCGATCGAAACCGCCGCGCCCGCCGTCATGTTCGTGAAGAGAAGGTAATTCAGGAGATTGCCGTCGGCGTCCTTTGGCTCCGGCCTCACGTCGAGGTTCGCGCCGTGGACGCTCCCGCCAGTGATGCAGAGCGCCTGGTCGTAGCCGGACGGCGTAACGACGTTTCCGCTCAAGATGAAATCGCTGACGTTTGCGCCGACGCCGCCTCCCCTCGCCGCGAGAATGGTGCCGCCGGAAATCCTCACCGCGCCGTTGGTGACCGCCGTGCGGGAGAGTCCGGACCCGATGCCTACTGCGCCATCCCCTCCTGTCGCGGTGATCCTTCCACCGGTGATCTCTATGTTGTCCGCCAGCAGGTTCGACGAGACGCCGCCGCCTATTCCCGCCGCCTTCTCGCCGCCCTGCGCAACGACTGTACCGCCCTCGATCACAATCCTGCCGGGGGGCGTAAAGCCGCCGCGCGAGCCGATGCCCGCGCCGTTCTTGCCGCCGAAGGCGACGAGGTTTCCGTCTCCGGCGACCGTCATTACGGAATTGGACGCGACCTCGATTCCGGCCGCGTACTGTCCCTTTGCCGCGATGACGTTGTCGCCCGAGAGCGCGACCGCGCAGGCAGAGTTGGACACCACAACCGCGGACGCGTATTTCTCGCTGCGCGCGACAATCGTCAGGTCCTTCAGCGTAAGGTTCGCGACTCTGTCGTCTGCCACGACGATCCGGAAAGTGCCGTTCGTGGAGACGCCGCTGACTGTGGCGTTATTGAGAAGAGCCAATACGCTCGTGCTTTTCGTATAGGTCCACTCCGTGCCGGGCAGGTCTTCATCTCCCGTTATGATCGCTTCATTCACTATGAGGAAGTCGCTCGATGTCACTTTACCGTCGGTGCCGACTTTGAAGCAGAAGACATGCTCGGATCCATCCTCCATTGTAATGCGTATTCCATAGCTGTAAATGGAAGAAGCCAGCCAGATGCGCAGGATGCCCCTGTCGTTGGTATAGATGTTCTCGAATCCGCTGCGACGAGTCCCCAGCTCGAACTCCGTCACCTTGCTGTTGGGGAGGCCTATGTCGAGGTCGACGGGGAAGACTCTTTTTTCGAACCCGTCTTTCGGATCGGGCTTAACCTTTTCCTTGTCAACATAGATGGCGCCACCGGTGAAAACCACGATTACATTATGTTCGTTGCTTCTGCGGCCGATATCTGGGGATTCGCGACTGCCCGAAGCGTAAATCGTGCCGCCGGAAATGCTGATTGATCCAGTGCCTGCGTAGGTGTAGCCTTCGTAGCCACTGCCGACGCCTGCGCAGCCGTTCGTTCCTCCGACGGCCATGACGATTCCTCCCGAAATGGAAATCGTGCCCGGAACGCAGCCGCTGCCGCCGCCGATGCCCGCGCCGAGCGCATCGCCGGCTGCGTCTACATGACCGCCCGTGATTGTGATTGTGCCGCCGATTTTGTTTCTGCCGCCGCCGATGCCGGCACCATAGCCCGTTCCCCTTGCGACAACATCGCCGTCGGAAATCGTGATCGACCCGCCGGCGCCGCAGTCGCCGCCGCCGATACCCGCGCCGCCATCGCCGCCCGTCGCTCTCACGGCGCCACCCGTAATCGCAATGGTGCCGCCGTTACCGTTGACGCCGCCGCCAATTCCCGCGCCGACACGACCGCCTGTTGCATTGACCGTGCCACCGGAAATGGAAATGTTGCCGCCAGCCGCCGAGCTGCCGCCGCCGATACCCGCGCCGCCATAGCCGCCAGTGGCCGTCACCTCGCCACCAGTAATCCGGATGACGCCGCCGGGCTGCGAAGCGCCGCCGCCGATGCCAGCGCCGCCGCCGGAAAAACTGATTCCCTTGCCAACGGCTGTCACTTTTCCTCCGGAAATGGTGATCGAGCCAAAACCGCCATCTTTCGCCGACCCTATGCCGGAACCATATTCTCCGCCGTATGCCTCGATTGTGCCGCCCTCGATATTCAGCTTCGCGGTTCCGGAGACGTCGCCTACCGCGCCGCCGATGGCCGACGCGTTCGCGCCGCCCGTCGCCGACATCTTGCCGTAGTCGTCCGGCTGGGGGAAGAGGCCGAGGAAGCTGCCAATATGCAACGTCGAATCTTCGCGGACGTGGATCGCCGGACGGTTCGTGCAGCCGGTGAACGAGTTTTCGCCAAAGAGAAACAGCGACGATCTATTGCCGCTGCTCGTCGAGTACGGGGAGTTTCCCAGGGAGTTGGACGTGTTGAGCACGAGATTCGACGCTATGACTATGCAGCCGACGGCGTCGTAGAGGCTGAATTCGCCCGCCGTGTCCTTGCCCGTGACGGTGAACGCGTAGGCCTTGTTGAACGTCACGACGCCCATCGACGCATCGTATTCCCAGCCGGAGCCGGTCTGCGATATGCCCGCGACGAGGGGTACGTTGTTGATCCAAATCGAGGCGGCGGCGTCAGGGTCGGTCAGCGTCCACGAGGCGTAGAGCGTGAGGTTGCCGATGTCCGCCCACTCTTCGGCCGTCGCCGTGCCGTCTGCGTTGTAGTATTTCGTGCCGCCGTTCGTCCCCGTAAACCAGCCGTTGAACGTCCAGCCCGGGCGCGACGGCGGAATCGGCGCGGTCGGATACGCGTAGCCGAGGCGCGCCGTGTGCGATTCGTTCACGCGCTGGCCGTCTTTGAACGTCAGCGTGTATTCTATGGCGGAATGGGAGGTGGCCGAATTCGCAGATGGGTAGGTGCCGGAAATCGTCACTCCACTGTCCTTGTAAATGGCTCCGGAAGATCCGTTTTCACCCGCCGCGCCGCCGCTTCCGCCCGCACCGCCGGACTTGTCGGCATGAATCGAAACCCCTACCGAGGACGTCTTTTGCGTACCGCCGCCGGAACTGCCGGAGTTGTTGTCGCCGCCAGATCCCGCACTGCCTCCTCCGCCGTCCGGATAAGACGGATCGTGGCCTCTCGGATAGGCGAACTTGCCGCCGGAGCCGCCGCCGCCGCCGCCGCCACCACCGCCGCCGCCACCACCGCCGATGGCGAATGTGGCGGCACGTCCGCCGCCGCCACCACCTCCGCCGCCGCCATATCCGAACATGAACCAGTATGTATCCCGTTGCTCGTCAACCCGGGGACCCTCGGAACCGCCGCTGCCGCCGGAACCCTTCGCGCCTCCAGTCGCCGCAACGTTGACCGTGCCGAGAATGTAGACCGAGCCCGCGTCGGTGCCGTTTACGGCTCCGGAGCCGGGGTTGCCGCCTGAACCGTTCGCCGTGTATTCGTTTGCGTCAAAGTAATGGCATTCGTTTTCCCAAGAACCTGCGCCGCTGCCGCCGTTGCCGCCATTGCCGCCGATGCCGCCGATGGCAGCAGAAGCACCGCCTCCGCCGTTGCCGCCCGAGCCGCCCGAGCCGGCAGTCCAGTAATCGAGACCGCTGCGGAAGCTGCCGGATGTTCCGTTGCCGCCGTTGCCGCCGTTCGCTGCGTTGCCGCCGGTGACGTTGAGCTTTCCGCCGCCGGTGACGATAAGCGTCGAGCCGTTGTTGAGGCGGATGCCCGCGCCCGCGCTCTCCGTGCCGCTCGCGTTGCCACCCCTCACCGTGAGCGTCACGTTTTTCGGAATGTAGATGACGGCCGTCGCGTTGTCGTCCACGTACATCGCGCTCAGTGTCGAGCCGGACGGACGGTCGATCGTCGCGTCGGACGGCACGAAATACACCGTTCCGTTGGCGAGCTTCGGACCGCTCTGCGTCGTCGACAGAGTCGCCTTGGTGGTGAATCCCGTGCTTGCCGGCGCGGCGGAGGCGAAAAGGGACAGCGCTACCGCAAGGACCGCAGGCCACCTGCGTCCAACGGCTCCCATCTGGGCCTGGATTCGTTTCAGTTCATGCACTCCAAACTTTATAGTCGCTATATCCGTCTTGTTCTAGTGCATATTATATCAAAAAACCTCCGCATAACGAGTGCAGTCGACGACTTTAAACATCTTTCCGCACTCCATAGGACTCAGCGGACGATCTCGTAGAGGAACGTCGCGTCAGAGGGGTCGCGAGCGGTGTCGGCCGTGAACCGGAGCGCGCCGGCCTTGAACACGGACTCCACCTCGCCGCGGCGCGAACCGTCGGATCGCAGTGCGTATACCTTCGGACGCGAGAACGAAAAGCCCTCAAGCATCAGCGTGATTTCCGCACACCCCGCGCGCATCAAATGCGGGAGGCGACCCCACTTGAGGAGGACCGTCCTGCGTCCGTCGGCATACGTCGTCCCCTCGTCCTGCACATCCGTCACGTGCGTGAGGAGAATGCGACGCGAGCGCTCCAGCGGACGATTGTCGAGCGAACTGGCCCAGACCGCGGCGGGCGCCCCGTAAACATTCGCAGCAAGGACCTTTGTCGCGCGTGACCCCTCCTCAACGAAGAAGCCCTGCGTCCGCTCCGTCTGGACGGCGAACCACCCCGATTTGGAATCGAACGAGACCTGTCTGTTCCCAGCCATCATCCCGTGCTCGAAGATAAGACTGACAAAATCGCCGGGCTTCATAGAACTTACTTTCGTATACTCGACCGCATCCGCAAACGAAGGCTTGCCGTCTCTCGTCCAGGTGCCGAACCGCGCAAACCATCCGTATCGCATATCGCCGACGTCGGCGTGCGGACCGATGTCGAAGTTCGATCGCACCGTGTCTTCCGGAACCTTCACCGCGAACGTCCATTCGAGCGGCTTCATGTCGCGGCGCATGTAGAGGGCAAGCACCGCTCGCTCGGTGGCGCGCTGCAGCGGATCGCGCGCGACGTCGAAGTATCCTATTGGCCGCGGCTCGAGAACGCCGTCCTTCGAGTGGCTCCACGCGAAGCGCCAGATTCCGTCGTACTCCTGCAGCGCGGCCTGCGCGCCGAGCATCATGCCGCCGACGCCGCGGAACTGCCCGGGCGCGGAATAGTTGAACTCCGTAATCGTGAACGGCCTGTCGAGAAGGCGATGGCGCGCGACGCCCTCGAATCCCATGTCCGCGCGGCGGACGGGGTTGGCGTTCGTGCACTTCGACGGAAGGCGCCATGCGTGTTCTATGAACTGCGGATGGTCGACGTAGAAATGGTCGTCGACATAGTCGTAGTGCGTGCGCACGAGCTGGTAGGCGATGGGATTCTTCCAGCTCGACATGTCGGAGATAAGAACGTCGGTTTTGATCTCCTCCTTGAGGAACTTGCGCATCCTGTCGCAGAACTCAATCTCTAGGTCCGCAAGGAACAGCGTGAAGGCGCAGTTCTGGCGCGTGTTCTCCCATGCGTTTGCGGGGAACTTCTCGGTTATGTCCGCATACAACGCAGGCGACTCGGCATTGCGCTTCGCGAGCCATTCGGTCCACTTCGCGCGCAGCGCAGGCTGGCTCTCCATGAAGGCGTAGCCGTGGTTGCCGGCGTTGCCTTCGTTGACGAGGGCGAGGAACGCGAGCGCCGGCTCGTCCGCCCAGCGGCGTCCGGTCTTCGGATTGACATGCCCGAGGAACGCGCGGGCGAAGGCGGTGTAGTTGGAGTACGCGCCTTCGTCGAAGAGAACCAGGTCCTTGTAGTTGTCCATCGGGATCTCCCCGTCGCGGTCAACTCCGATGGAGCGCCACGGAACCGCGCGCGAGACGAACAGGTCGGTGGTGAGGTATATTCCGTTCTTGATGCACGCGTTCAGCAGGTTGTCGAGCTCCGCCATCTTCGCTGGGAGAATCGTCGTTCCGTCCTTCCTGTCGCAGAGGTCGCGCTCGTAGTGGTGTATCCTGAGCGCGTTGTATCCGAGGCGCGCCATGCGCGAGCAGAGCGCATTCGCCTCGTCCTCCGAAAGGAAGTTCGCGGAGAAGCACAGGTTGCATCCGTAGAAGCGCTGCGCCACGTCGGGCTTCTTCTCGAACTCGAAATGCGCGTCCCTCGCGACGACGCGTCCGTACTTCCCGGCGGGCGCGTCGATCCAGCCAAGCTTCGAGAAGTCGAGGGCGGAACCTGGGATGACGTCTGTGGTGTCGCTCAGCGGAATCCACCCCGCGCCGGCGGAAATGACGAGGGGCCCGGTCGCGAGCTCGCCGACTCCTCCGTCTGCGGAAAGCGTAAGCTCCACGGTGCGGCGCTCGCCCGCCTTCAGCTTCGCGTCACCCGCCTGGATGCGCAGCGTGAAGACGTCCATCTTCCACTCGCGGTTGTCCTGCAGCATCATCCAGCGCGCGCCGCCGGAAGAGAGCGCGAACCATCCGCCCTTTCCGTCCTCGACGCGTGCCTCGGCGCACGTCGCGCCGCCGATCCACGGCTTATCGCCCTTCTTTGACGGAAGATCGAAGACCTTGTCGCCGAGCGTGGCGCGTCCGCCGCCGAAGGCGGACGTCGGGAAGTCGACCGAGACGGCGATCGCGGCCGACTCCCAGTCCCTGTGCACGTCGAAAGTCCAGCTCAGCTTTGCCTTGTCCCCTTCGAGCGAGTGGCGCGCGACGACCGCGGCGACTACTCCATCCTTGTCGCAGAGCTCGGAGGAATACGAGCCGTCGTCGAGCGGATGCCACCCGCCTTTCACCTTGCAGGCGGACCACGACTTGTCGAACAGCTTCGGCGCAAGCGTCGCGCCGCACTTTTCCAGAACGACGTCTCCCGCCAGCCCGACGGAAACGCTTTCGCCGCCAGCCGCAGACTCAATGGCACAGAAGAGTGCACATACTACAGATGCTGCCGCGCTGAAACCTGACTTCTTCATCTTTTTACAGACCTTCCGGTCCCCTCCCTTTCTCTTTTTGTAGCTTGATTCACTGGTCATGACTAAGTTTCCCTTAAGGCGTTGAATTATGGTTTTGACAAGCGACGTGCGTCATGCGACATGCGCGGCGACATTTCGGCATTTCGACCTGCGCCGCATGTCGCCAGTCGCCCCAGCCTGTCGCGTGTCATTTCCACTCCCACTTTCTCGTGCCGTTGCAGTTGGGGTAGGCTACGCAGCTCCAGAACGGGTTGCCTGCATTTGTGCCTTTCTTTGCCATCACCTTCCTCATCGGACCGCCACACTTCGGACACTTCGGCGCATCTATGTCTGCGGCGGCCCTTTCATTTCGATGCTCGAGCCTTACTTTCGTCAGATGCTCGGTAAAGCCGCCTTGCTCGCGGAATTCCTCGCCGAGCGCGTCCATCTGCCGTCGCAGAAGCGAACACGCCCGGTCGATCGTGACGAGCAGCGCATTCGCCGCAATTACGGGATCTTCGTTTTCGATGGCTGGGGCGAAGCGCCTGCGCATCTCCGCAAGGTGTGCGAAGAAGCCGTGACGCAGGTCTTCCCGCCCCTCGAACACGTCGAACTTCAGGTTCTTTGCCTTAATCCACTTTGGGTCGTTTTCGCTCCACGGCAGTTCGCCGCGCGAAAAGAGGAAGTCTTCGTAGTCGCCGGCAAGCTCTTCGAGCGAGCCTTTCGCGACATCGTAAAGGCGCAGTTCCGTCTCGCGGCTCGTTCCGGCGCGTGACGAGCCTTCCACGATGTTCTGCTTGGCGCTTCTCGCCGCGCCAACCATCTGACCAAACGTCTTGCCCAGAGGGTCGTTCTTAAGCCCGAAGTTGCGTCGACAGAAAGTCTCGGTGGCGTAATACACGAGACAGACAAGACCGAAGGAAAGCGTCTTCCTGAAGCCGCCCGACTTGCCGATGACTGGCATCGGGGCTCCAGTCGCGCCCCTCCCGTCGCTTGTCGCGTGTCGTGTGTCAAAGCCTGTCTCGTGTCGCGCGTCGCGTGTCATCTCATCTGCTCCTTTCTTTCATGTCGCCTGTCGCTCCGCGCAAACGCAGGGGAATGCGCGAGCTAATTATCGGAGTTGCGGCACTTGCCTTAATCCGCTTTCCAATGGCGGAAGTAGTCCACCGAGAATGTCTGCGGCAGGTCCGCCTTGTCAGGCTCGCCGACCCAGTTGTACATTATCTCGCAGTCGAAGGTGACGTGCATCGGACGGTGGAAGTAGTCGTTCGGACGCGAGAACATCTCCTTGCCATCCGCATACCACTTCATCTCCCGCTCCGTCCAGAGAAAGCCGTAGACATGATATCCGTCCGCGAAGTCGAAGTCCACCTTGCGGCGGCTCGACTTCTCCGGAAGCTGCTCGACGCCGCCGAAGACGCGTCCCTCGAGGTACGGCGTCGCAAGGCGGTGGACTGTGTTGTAGAACGCGCGGCGGCAGTCGGACTCCACCGTGCCCTCCTTGCCGAATATCTCAAACATGTCGATCTCCTCGGAGAAGTCGCCCGGACGGTACTTCTTCTTCGGCTCGTCGGAAAGCGGATCGTACAGCCAGAACGCGTTGCACACCGCCGCCTTCATCGCCTTGGCGCGGCACTCATAGTATCCGTAGAACGTCTTGCGCCTCGCCTTCACGATCGCCGTCGCATACGTGTCGAATCCGCGCGCGATGTTGTCGAACGTCTTCTCGTCCTCCCTGAGAAGCCGAGCCCTGAGCCGCAGCTCGCCATCCGCGACGTCGACGTTGTCGCGGGAGAAGAGAAAGCCCTGGCGGCGCCCCTGGAAGGACTCGACCCAGTCGTCCCACCTCGAGCGGTCGAGCGTCTCGCCGTCGAACTCGTCGCTGGAATCAGGGTCGAAGACGAGCTGGCATCCGGCATCCAACAGCGGACATTCGACCGTCGGCTGTCGTCCGTCGGTTGTCTGCGCTGGGGTTGTTGCTACTTCCTTCCAGTGCCTTTCAGCATGGGAAAGATAGACGTTCCAGTCGTAGAGGCCAAGGTCGTGCCTGCCGGGATGGATGTGATACGAGACGCGCGACGAATCATCCCACGCGGCGCGCGCGAGTTCCGTCGCCTTGCGCTCTCCCTCCGGACCGGCCCACTTGTCTTCGCTCCCGGAGCCCACCGCAAGCAGGCGCGGAGCCACGCACGACAGGAGCTCGTGCTGGTCGAACGGCATCTCGCGCTCGCGGTTCGCCCAGAGCGTGTAGTCGAGGCAGAACCAGTACTGGAACGTGCGGACGATGTCGGCGATATGCTCCGAATCGGGGAGATCGAGGTGGTTCAGCTTCGCGCCGCCACATCCGGACCCGTTGACGCACGCCATGGCGAAGCGCGTATCGGTGACGGCGGCCCAGAGCGCGGTCTTTCCGCCGCGGGAATGTCCGACGACAGCGACCTTCTTCGCGTCTACTTCCGGAAGAGTCTCCAGCCAGTCGAGTGTGCGGCTCGCACCCCACGCCCAGGCGGAGAGCGTGCCCCAGAGCTTGCGTCCCCTGTAGTCCGACGGCTCCTCGAACGCGGCGAAAACACCCTGCGTATTCCCGGTGTTGCGGTCCGGAGCGACATCCCACGTCGTGAACGAAACCGCGGCGAATCCGCGCTTCACGATCTCCTCCACGGGGAAGAACGCCCTCTTCTTCCCGCCTGGAGCGAATTCGTTCGCCCCTCTCCTGTTGCAGATGAGGAGAAACGCGGGGACTGGCCCCTTTGCGTCCGCCGGAATGTACGCGGCGACGGGAAACGAATTCGTTCCGTACGATCCGCCGTACACAATGCGCACGCGCTTGCGGACAATCCGCAGTCCGTCGCCGCATTCAAGCACGCTGTCCGCGCCATCACTCTCGAAGGAAAGCAGCGGGGGCTTCTCCGCGGCGGCTGGACGCCTTCCGAACTCGTTGTCCGCGAAGAACGCGACGATTTCGTCGCGCGACCTCTCGCCAATCGCGTTTATGCGCGTCTCCGCCGCGCACGCCGCGAGCGAGGCTGCCGAAGCAAACGCCGAAAATGCAAGTCTTACCGTCATCTGCAGTATCCTCCGATTCGATTCACGGCCGACAGCGCACTGGCGCTTGGCTATATCCGCTACCAGTCGCGCTCGTTCGGCGGAAGCGGCGCCTTGCGCATGCGCGCCTTCTTCTCCGCCTCGTGCTCATCGCTGCGCTCCTGGGCCTTCTTCAGGACAGCTTCGACTTCCTGGTCTTCAGGACTATCCTCCCCTTCGTCGCCTTCCTGGTCGTCCTTCTGCTGGTCGTCCTGATCATCCTGGCTGTCGTTTTCGTCCTGCTGCTGGTCCTGCTGGTTCTGCTGGTCCTGCTGCTGGTTCTGCTGCTGGTCGTTCTTCTGCTGTTGCTGCTGGCTCTGTCCGCCGCCGCTGTTGTCCTTCGGCAGAAGCTCGCGTATCTCGTTGATGATCTCCACCGCCCTTTCCTGGCTCGGCGGAAGAAGCTTGTCCACGCATTCGATCTGCAGCTTCTCGAGCTCCGTCGCAAGGGCTGATATCTTCGCCTGGTCCTCGGCTGTAAAAGGAGGCTTGTTCGTGTCGCTCTGCGCCTGCTGCTCGTAGGCCTGAGCCCAGGCCGGGAACTTCGCCCTGAACGCGCGCGTGTAGTCGAGCGCGTCCTGCTGCCAGGCGCGTCCGTTGAACGCCTCGACGTCCATCCACGCGTTCGACTGCGCGACGAGGTCCTCGTCCATCGCAGCCGGAGGCATCACCGTGAGCTTCACGAAACGGGTGAAGTCGTTCTCCGCGTCCGAGAGCAGCGGATACGCCTCCGGATCAAGGTCGCCGAGCTTCTGCGCGGAATCCTTCGTCTTCTTTCGCGCAGCGTCTATCTGCGCGGAGATCGTCGCGGCCTGCTCTTCGTTCGTGACGGACTGCGCGATGAACTCCCTCACCGGAATCCACGCGTCCGCAAGCCTCTCCGCCCGCTTCGAGAGCGCGTCCGCGAGCGCGACGGCTTTCTCTGCGCGGTTAGTCCTGTATGTGCCCGACTCCGCCATCAGCGCGCGGCAGTCCTTCGTCGCCGCGAGGAGGAGCGCGCCCGGGTCCTTGCCCTGGGCGGCCTTTAGGACGGACTCCAGATGCGCCTTCTCGCGCTCGGCGGGAAGGCGGTCCGTGGCCCTCGTGAAGTTCCTGTTCGCCTTCGCGTCGTCCGGTGCGGCCCTCAGCGCGATCTGCGCGGCGTTCGCGGCCTCCTCAAGGTCGCCCTTCTCGAACTCGAGCTTCGCGACGACCTCGGCCGCGCGCGCACCGTGGGTGCGGGAGAGGAGGAGCGGACGCAGCACGCGGAGCGCGTTCGTGACGTCTCCGGCGCGGTAGTATTCGACTCCTTCGTTCCACGACTCGCCGTCCGTCTGCACGGAAGGCTCGGCGGCCGCGAGAAGAAATGCGAGAGCGAGAATCAAAGCGACATCTCCTTCAGGATCGCCGCTGCGGCCGCGACAGGATCTTCCGCAGCGAGAATGGGACGTCCGACGACCAGGTGCGTCGCTCCGTCGCGCACGGCGTCTGCGGGAGTCGCGACGCGCTTCTGGTCTCCGACCGCGGCACCGGCTGGCCTCACGCCCGGCGTGATGAAAAGAGTGCCCTGCTTGAGAGCCTTCGACAGCGCGCCGACTTCGCGCGGGCTGCAGACGAGTCCGTCCGCACCGTTGCCGACTGCGAACTGCGCCATCGCGGAGACCTGCTCGGCGGGAGTGCGGCCGGCGATTCCGACATCCCTCAAGTCCTGCTCGTCCATGGACGTAAGCACCGTCACGGCGAGGATCTTCGGCGCGGACGCGCCGAACTCCGCCGCAGCGTCCGCCGCAGCGCGGATCATCGCCGCGCCGCCGACGGAATGGATCGTCATGAGGTCGACGCCGAGCTTTCCGCCCGAGCGCACCGCGCGCTCGACCGTGCGCGGGATGTCGTGGAACTTGAGGTCGAGGAAGATCTTCTTGCCGAGGTCCTTAACCGCCTTGACGACGTCCGGGCCCTCCGCCGTGTAAAGCTCGAGTCCGATCTTGTAGAATCCGACCCCGTCTCCGATCGCCTTAACCTTCGCGACCGCCTCCTCGCGCGTCTGCACGTCGAGGGCAACTATAAGCTCTGCCATTTTGAAATCCTTTCGTATCAGTAGATTATACCAAAAAAACTCCCGGCGCCGCATGCGGAGCCGAGAGTTTTTTCTCGTTCACGGAAGTCCGCTTACGCGTTCTTCGCGATGTCGACGAGGGTCTTGAAGCCGGCGGGATCGTTGATCGCGATCTCGCTGAGCATCTTGCGGTTCAGCGTGACGCCGGCCTTGAGAAGGCCCGCGATGAACTTCGAGTAGCTGATTCCCTCGGCGCGGGACGCCGCGTTGACGCGGGCGATCCAGAGCTGGCGGAAGTCGCGCTTCTTGAGCTTGCGGTGGATCGTCGAAAGGCGCATCGCGCGATCGACGGCCTCAGTCGCGGTCCTGAAGAGTTTGGAGCGGGCGCCGTAGAATCCCTTGGCCTTGGCAAGGCGGCGGCGACGACGTTCGCGGGAAGCGGGAGCATTAGTAGCACGCATTGTAAGTTACCTCCTGTGATTAGCGGCCCTGGAGGGCGCGCGAGTAAGTCTTGGTGACCTTGAGCGAGTCAATGGTCGTGCGGCCGCAGAGATTGTTCTTGCGGTTGCGCTTCTTTCCGTTGTTGAGGTGTGCGTGTCCGCCCTGCGAACGCATGACCTTCCCCGACTTGGAGAGCTTCATGCGCTTTACGGCGCACTTCTTTGTCTTCATCTTAGGCATTTTGTTTTTTCCTTTTTTGTTTTTTCCTTACCGGTCGGGCAGCCCTGTTTCGCCCGAGCCAGACGGTAAATACGTCAACCTTCGACAGTCTCCTTGACCTCGGTCTCGAACTCGGGGCGCTTGCCCTTGTACCACCAGAGCATGATCGGCGTCGCGATGAACACGGACGAGTACGTTCCCGCGACGACGCCGATGAGCATCGTGAGCGCGAAGTCGAAGATCGAGCCGTCGCCGAACGCGAAGAGCGCGAGGATGGCGAAGAACGTCGTGACGGACGTGATGACCGTACGGCCGAGGCAGGCGTTGACCGCGCTGTTGCAGAGCTCGGCGAACGTCATGCGCTTGTCGTGGCGGAGCTGCTCGCGGATGCGGTCGAACACGACGACCGTGTCGTTCACGGAGTAGCCGATGATCGTCAGGAGAGCCGTGATCACGATGAGCGACACCTGGCGTCCGCACAGCGAGAAGATGCCGAGCGAGATGAGCGCGTCGTGCGCCAGAGCGACAAGCGCGCCGAGTCCGAAGCCGAACTGGAAGCGGAAGCCGACGTAGAGAAGGATCGCGACGAGCGAGAAGATGACGGCGTAGGATCCGCTCTTCTTGAGGTCCGCTCCGACCATCGAGCCGACCTCGTCGACGGACGCCGGCTTGATCTCGGCCTGCGGGAACCTCTCCTGGAGGAGCTTCGTGACGTGCGCGCCGACGTCCTTGTTCTCGACCTGCGAGCCCTTCTTGGTCTCGGCCGTCTCACCGGTCTTGACGAGGAGCGTCGTATCGCCGACGCCGCCCATGTACTGGATCACCGTCGCGTTGTCGAAGTCGTTGAGCGCGGCGCGGATGTCCTTGATCTCGGGCTTCGCGTCCTGCTTGAGGTTGTAGACGATCGAGGTGCCGCCCGTGAGGTCGACCGCAAGCACGGACGCCCTGTTGTTGATGAAGCGGACCGCGAAGATCGCGAGCGCGAGCGCGATGAACGCGAACGAGCCGCCGACCGTGTACTTGGTGATCTTCATGAAGTCGTAGTTCGGCTTCTTGAAGAACTGGAGCATCCTGAACGGCGTCTTGCGGTTCGAGTCGACGCAGTGGTCGAGGATGAGGCGCGTGACGACGACGGCAGTGAACATCGAGATGACGACGCCAGCCGTGAGCGTGATCGCGAAGCCGCGAACAGGACCCGTGCCGACGACGAAGAGGATGATGCCGGTGATGATCGTCGTGAGGTTGGAGTCGAAGATCGCGGTGAACGCGCGGCCGTAGCCGTTCTTGATCGCCTCGCCCGCGGCGCGGCCGTTCTGGAACTCCTCGCGGATGCGCTCGAAGATGAGCACGTTCGCGTCGACGGCCATGCCGAGCGAGAGGACGAGGCCGGCGATGCCGGGCATCGTGAGGACCGGAAGCTGCATCGAGCCGCCGCCGCCCATCGAGGGGTCGTGCGCGAAGACGCCGAGGATGTTGGCGACGAACACGAGCGCCGTCGGGAGGAGCGCGATGTCGAGGAAGAGCGCAACGTCGGCGACGAGGCCGGTCATCCAGTAGTAGATGAACATGAACACCGCGACGAGGCAGAAGCCGAGGCACGCCGCGATGACGCCCGCGTGCTTCGCGTCCTCTCCGACCGTCGGGGAGACGGAGGATTCGGCGAGGATCTTCATCGGAGCGGGGAGCGCACCGGCGTTCAGCTCGTTCGCGAGCTTCTGCGCGGAAGGTCCGTCGAAGCGGCCGGTGATCTGTCCGTTCGCGCCGATCTCGCTCTGGATGACGGGAGCGGAGATGAGCTGGTCGTCAAGAACGATCGCGAGCTGGCGTCCGCGGCCGGTCGGGTTCTTCGGACCGCCCGCCTTGTAGTTGCGCGTGAGGGTCGCGAACTTCTGCGCGCCGTCAGCGTTCAGGCGGAAACCGATGGAGAGCTGGCCGGAGGTCGGATCGCGCTCGACGGCAGCCTTCTCGAGGTGCTCGCCAGTGACCTGCGGATCGGTGCGGCGGGCGACGAAGTTCGGCAGGTACGTGCCGTCGCCGTTGTCCTCGAGCATGAAGACGTAGCGCGGATCCGGCACCTCGAACGCGGCGAGGCGCGCGGCATAGCCCGGGGCCTTGGAGACTTCGGCGAAGTTCGCGGCGCGTGCATAGCCGTTGCCCTTCTTGACGTAGCCCTCCGGCGCGACGTCCTTGGAGAGGAGCTTCGCGACGAGCTGGTCGTTCTTCGCGTGGGTAAGGCGGAACTCAAGGTACGCCGCGCTCTGGAGCGACGCCTTCGCGGCCTTGCGGACCTCCTCGTCGACGCCGGGAAGCTGCACGAGAAGACGGTGGTCCTTCATTCCCTGAATGACCGGCTCGTTCGTGCCCATCGCGTCGACGCGGCGGCGGATGACCTCGATGATGCGGGAGTCGCAGTCCTGGAGACGCTTGTCGATTTCGGCCTCGACCGCCCCGGTCTTGTTGGTGATGTCGGGGTTCTCGGCAATGATCGACTCGGCGAGCTTGTCGGTGTCGACGCCAAGCGTGAAGGACGTACCGCCCTTCAGGTCAAGCCCGAAGCGAAGCTTATCCTTCACGGGCGTGGTTACATAGAACGACACCACCGCGATAAGCAGCAGGACGAGCCATTTCCAGATGTTGTTGCGCACAGCAGATTCCTTGGACATAGTGTTCCAATTCCCTTTTTTGACAAATTTGAGGAGAGATTATACCAAAAGTAGCGTGAGAAGTCCAGCGGCCAGGCAGTACGGACCAAACAGCCAGAACCACCTGCCCTTGAGGGCCTTAAGAAGGACCGCCAGCGAGAAGTAACCGACGACAGCGGCGACTAATGCACCATAAATCGTCAATCCCCAGCCAATTTCGCCACTTTCAGCCGCGGCAGATGTGCCGCGCAAGGCCTTTAGGACCTCCATGAGCACTCCACCGACGATGAGAGGAGCGGACATAAGAAATGAAAATTCAGCCGCCTTCTCGGCGTCCACCCTCCCGCCGCGCGCGCTTGCGAGGGTCATTCCAGAGCGGCTCACGCCCGGGAGGAGCGCGAGGGCCTGTCCGCATCCCATTATAAGCGCGCGCCGCCAGCAGACGTCACGCGAGCCCCTCGGCAGGTAGCGCGTCCCGATAAGGACAGCGCCGGTGAACATGAGGAGAGCACCTACCATCTTGGCGTTCTCGAACATGCCGTCTATGAAGTCCTTGAAGCAGAAATACACGGCGACGGCCGGCAGCGCGCTCAAGGCGATTTTGAGGGCATACTGCCACTCGAAGCGGACCACTATGCGGCATATCGTCCGCCAGTAGAACGCGAATATGCTGACGAGCGTGCCGAGGTGCAGCATGAGGTCTAGCCTCATCCCAGGCACCTCGAGCCCCAGCATGTGCTGCCCGATCACCAGATGCCCCGAGCTCGAGATCGGAAGGAACTCCGCGACCCCCTGCAGCACCGAAAGCACCGTCACGTCAAAAAAAGCGGCCAATCCCGTCATTTCACCGCCCTCCGCGCACCATCCTCCTCAATGCAGTCGATCCCCACGCCCGAGGGACGCGCAAGAGGCTCTATGCCCATGTCCTTGAGGCGCGCGTTCACCCCGAGCCACGCGCGCTCGCGCATGCTCTCGGGCGCGCGGTACACCGCGTCCAGCGCCTTCTCGCGGAACTCGCGCTCCTGCGCCTGGCGCTCGTCGAGGAACTCCAGATACCCCGCGACGTCGCCGCCCTCGGCAACGTAAGCGCGCATGTCCTCGCGCATCTTCGCGATGATGTTGCGGAGCATCCTGTGCTCCGGCGGCTCGCCCGGAACGCGCGGAACGTCCGCATCCAGCTCGGCCTCGTACGCGGCGAGCTCCTCTGCCGTCGGCGCGGAAGGTTCCACGAAACGGCCAGGCTGCGCATAGCGCGCGAGGCGGACGTCGAGTGCGGACGTGAGGACGTTCGTCCAGCCGGAGTAGACGCCCGCGGATATCACCGCCTTGTCGCCCTCGAGCTGCGCACGCGGACGCGGCACGCGGTCTTCGCGCCCCACGAGGAGCGTCGCCGCGAGGGCCGTCGCGAGCAGCACTATCGCCGCGCTGGCGGCGTAGGGCTTCCAGTTGAGCGGATCGTCTCCGACGACCCGGTACGGGCGTATGCCGGACTTCCTGAGCAGGGCGTAGGCGTTCTCGCGGCTCTTCGCCTTGATCCACCCCTCCTTGTTCTCGTTGTCCTTCGTCTGATAGAAGTACCGGTACTTCACTTGGCGCCCTCCTTTGCGAACCCGCCCGTCAGCGGAACGCCCTCGATGTTGCGAAGTACAGCATCGCGGCCGACACCGCGGTCTGCGCCTCTATCTCGTCGCCGATCTGCGGAGTGCGGGCCCAGTCGGGTCCGTTCACCCCGTCGGAAAGCCTCCGCGACGTCCATGCCGAGCTCGCGTTCGCGAGCAGGTAGTCGCGGTATTCGGAGCAGCCCGGACGCCGCGCGAGCTCCGCGAGATAGCGCACCGCGATGCCGTTGAACGAACCCGCGTCGCCCTGTCCGACGCACTTCATTATCCCGTGCCGGCTGTGCTCCTTCACAAGATGGTCCGCAGCCTTCACCGCGTTCGTGAGATACGCCTTAACGCCAGTCGCACGGTAGAGCCGAAGCGACGCGCCGATGAAAGTCCCGGAATTGTAGGAGAAGTCCCACTCGCACTTCTCCCCCTCGACCGTCTCATGGTCGGTGACGCGTCCGGTCTCCTGGTCGAACAGATGCTCGATGCCCCACTGGTAGAGCTTCTTGCCCTGGAGGAGGTACTTGACGTCCTTCGTGGCCTGGTAGAGGTTCATCGCGACGATCACCGCGGGGAAGTTTACGCACGCGTTCTTCGTCTTGTGGTCGTCGCTCCTCCACCACATTCCGCCGTCGAGCGCGTTGTCCACCTGCGTGGACCAGAGGTGGTCGTAGAGGCGCTGCGCCTCGAGGAAGTACGTCTTGTCGTTCGTTATCCTCGCCGCGCGCGTGCAGGCCATCGCCCACCAGAGGATGTCGTCGTTGTATACGTTTGACTCGCGGCTGGGATGCATCTCCGTGAAGTCGCGAAAGTACGCCGCCACGGCGTCCGCCGCGAGGTCCTTGCGCCAGAATATCCCAACGCTGTCCAGCAGCAGGTCGAAGGCCTGCGCGGAGAACCAGAAGTCCAGCGCTCCGTCCCCCGCGGCGTTCTTGAGAAGCGCGCCGTCGCCCTTGAACCTGTACTTGGACCATATCGCCTTCGTCGCGTCCGTCCCGCGCTGGTACCAGTACAGCTCGCTGTCGACGTCCGCGATCTGCGGCTCGCCCTTCTTCTCCTCGGTCGGGGCGGTCTCGCTCGTCGTCTCGGGCGAAGACTTGCAGCCCGACGCAAAGGCGACGAGCATCGCCGCTAGCGCGGCGGCGGCGTGATATGCGCCGGACCGGATCATGCCTTCGGAAACTCCCCTTCGGCGACTTCCCTGACGTACGCGGCAAATGCGCCGCGGACGACGGACGCGAGATCTGCGTACTTCTTCACGAACGACGGGACCTTCTCGTTGAGCCCGAGGAGGTCGTGCATGACAAGCCACTGCGCGTCGCACACCGGACCCGCGCCTATGCCGACCGTTACGATCTTAAGCGCCGCCGTGATCTCCGCGGCGAGATCGGATGGGATGCACTCGAGCGTGACGGCAAACGCGCCAGCATCCTCGACGGCCTTCGCGTCCGCGATGACCTGGTCCGCCGCCTCGCGAGTCTTGCCCTGCTTTTTGAAGCCGCCGTATTCGTTGACGAACGTCGGCATCATTCCGATGTGGGCGAGAACGGGGATGCCCGCCGTCGTGAGGCGCTTGATGAGCCCGCACACCGAAGCTCCGCCCTCCAGCTTCACCGCGTCCGCGCCCGCCTTGATGATCGCGACGGCGTTCTTCACCGCCTCGTCGTCCCCGCACTGGTAGGAGCCGAACGGCATGTCGCCGACGACCATCGCGTCCTTCGCAGCGCGCGCGACCGCCGCGACCGCGGCGAGCGTGTCGGACATGTTTACCGGGAGCGTTGTCTCGTATCCGAGGCAGTTCATTCCCTGCGAGTCGCCGACCAGTATGATCGGCACGCCGGCCTCGTCCGCGAGACGCGCAAAGCACGAGTCGTACGCCGTGCAGCAGCCGAGCTTTTCCCTACCCTTCGCGGCCCTCACGGCCGCGACGTTCCATTTCTTCATTTTGCCTTCTCCTTTTCCGCCTCGGGCTCGACATGAATCTTCACCATGCGCGTCTGGGCAAGCCTGCGGACGGCGAACACGAGGTCCTGCCGCCCCTTGATCTTCGACGCGAAGTCCTTCGCGTCGACCACATTCTCTCCGTTCACCTCGGTGACGAGCTCGAACGGCTTCAGCCCCGCGACCGCCGCCGGCGAGCCGGGCTTCACCTTCGCTATCACCACGCCGGGCGCCTTCTCGTCGAATTTGAAGAAGCGCCGCACCTCGAACGTCATGTCGCGGACCGACAGCCCGAGGGCGCGGTTCCTGGACTTGGGCGCGTTCTTGTAGTGCACCGGAGCGGACTTGAGGATCACCTCCGCCTCGCGGCGCTGTCCATCGCGGGCATAGACGAGCGTCACCTTCGCGCCGGAGCCGAACTGGGTAAGCATCTTGTTGATCTCGTTCTCCACATTCGGCCATGGCGTGGAGTCGGTTCCGCCGAAGATGGAGTACTCGCTCGAGAAGAACGCTCCCCAGTCGCGGGACGAGTAGTCCCTCTCCGACTCGAGCTCGCGCTCGGCCTCGCTCCCGCGCCTGACGGCGAGAAGGACGTCGCCCACCTGTGTGCCTGAAGTCTGCGCCGGGGAACCGGAGTAGACCTCGGTGACGTATGGCGGACGCGAATAGCTCTTCTTGATGAAGCTCTGCGCCTTGCGCTCGCGCGCGAGCGCGTCCGTGAGCTGCACCGTCTCCACGCCGAGCCACACGAGGCGGTTGCGGTCCTCCTCGCGGCGCGGCGCGAACTCGGGGTTCACCCCCTCTCCAGCCATGAAGCGCGCGAGGTCCGCGGTCGTCACGCTCTCCCTGTCGGAACTCGACCAGCGCTCGGCCTTGAAGCGGCGCGCGAGGGCGAAGGACGCGATTCTTCCGTCCGCGTCGAGGACGAACGAGCGGCTCCTGCGCTCGGACCATTCGTCGCCTCCATCCGCGTGCGGAGCGAACACCGCCCCGCGCAGGAACTCCACGCCATCAAAGCGGCGGCGCCTCGCATCCGCCACGACGCGACCGTTCTCGTTCTCGACCGTGACGCACCACGCGACGGCGTTGTCGAAGTCGTCAGCCGAGCCCTTCGCGATCTCAAGCGGATCGAGCTTCGCCCTGAAATCCTCCGGCACGTCGAAGAGGATGGCGTTCCACTCCGCGAGCGCGCCGGCGAAGACGAGGTTCGTCGACGACCCGTCGGGGAACGTCGCCTCGGCCTTCGAAAGGCGGGCGATCTTCTCCCCCCCGAGGTCGCACGGAACGATCACCCTTCCGCCGACGGCGAACCCAACGGCGTCGATCTCGTTCTTGTTGGAGTCGTCGGACGACGAATAGTAGATGAACGAACGGCGGCCTTCCTTCTCCTCGGCCTCTAGCTTCAGCAGCACGCCGACGGACGCGGCGGAGACCTTCCGCTCAATGGCCTCGGCGGACTTCTCGAAGGAGTCCGCGGGATGGCGCGTCCACTCGGACGGCGGAACGTACTCGAACTTTCCGTCCGGCACCTCCGTGCGCGCGCCGAAGTCGACCCACACCGGATTGCGGTCCTTGTCGAGGTAGAGGGAGTTCGACTCGCCTTCTCGGAAGATGCGCCCACTGGCGACGGAAACGGACGTCATGTCGTTCGTGCCGACTCCTGATGACTTCACCGTCAGCGAGTCGTTGCTCCACCGCCACGTCTCCCTCTCGACGGGATCGCCCTTCGCGAACACGAGCGGGGAAACGCCCTTCACCGCGCGGCCGGCCTTCAGCACGACGGCGTCCTGCCCCTCGATGCGCGCGGCCTCGGTCGCAGGCACCTTGTCGCCGCGGAACCATATCTCGATGCGGTCGAGGTGCTTCGCGCGCACGAGCGGATCCTCGATCAGGAAAGTGTCCTCGGCGATGGCGAACGCCGGGAAGCGCTTCGGCTTCGCCTGCTCGGATATGTCGTCGCCCTTGCCGCGCTCGTCCTTCTTGTACCAGTACGCCGCCGTGGCGACGGACGAGAGGTTGTCCGTCGGAACAGTCACCGCGAGGAAAACAGCCGCTACTGCAGATACCATTTCTCAGTCCTCCTTCTCGGTGTCTTCGGTGTAGTCGAGGACAAGCGTCGTGCGGCGCCCGTTGCGCATCACCACGAGCGGGATGCGCGTCTTGTCGGGCAGCCCCGCAAGGGACTTCTCGTACTCCGCCTTCACCTCTGCGACGGACTTGACGTTCTTCCCGCCGACGGACACAATGATGTCCTTCTCGCGGAAGCCGCAGTTCTCCGCGTTTCCGTCCCACGCGAGGCCGGAGACGTAGACGCCTCCGTCCGGCGCGAAGAAGACGAGGTCGGGATTGTAGAAGCGGTTGATCTCCTTCGCGGTAAGGCCCCAGCGCTCGCATGCGAACTCCTCGCCCTCGACCTTGCCCTTCTCGGTCGGCGCAAGTGAAACGTCGATGCGCTTGCCTCCGCGCATCACGACGAAGGCGCACGGCTTTTCGAACTCCTTGCGCCCTAGCATGCGCTCGATCGCGGGGATGTCCTCCCAGAAGCGCGCCGTGACCTTCTCGCCGTCCACCGACAGCAGGAGGTCGTTCGACTTGAGCCCAGCCTTCTCGGCGGGCGAGCCCTGCTCGACGTCCGCGACAAGCGCGCCCTCCGTCGCGTCGAAGCGGATGTTGCGCTTGAAGTCCTCGAGCGGCTGTATCTTGAAGCCGAACCACGCCCAGTGCGCCTCGCCGTGCTTACGAAGGTCGGGAAGGATCTCGAGAATCGTCTCGGACGGAATCGTGAAGCCCTGTCCACCCATTGTGTTCCCGCGCGCGTTGAGCCCCACGACGAGACCCGCGGTATCCACAAGCGGGCCGCCAGAGTTGCCTGGCGAGATGGCGGCGTCAGTCTGGTACCAGAGGGTGTAGTCCCCGCAGTCCTCGAGGAAGCGGTCGTTGCACGAGACGATGCCCATCGACACGGACCTCGCGAGGCCCCACGGCGCGCCCATCGCGAGAACGACCTCGCCGACATCAAGCCTGCGCGGCGAAAGCGTCGCGACGGGCGGAGGCTCCGCGCCCTCGGGCAGGTCGAGCTTGAGGAGCGCGACATCGAGATCCTTGTCCTTGCCCAGCACCTTGGCGGAGAAGGACCTGCCGTCCGCAAGCTGGCAGCGAATCTCGCTCGTCTTGTCGATTACGTGGTGGTTCGTGAGCACCTCTCCGTCGGACGATATGACGACGCCCGAGCCGGACGCCACGCCCTGGCGGTTGCGCCCAGATTCCGTGTCGTTGTAGATTACGCGGATGAACACGACGGACGGCGCGACGGCCGCCTTAGCCTCCGACACGACCTGCCTGAAGTCCGGCGTGCTAGACACGCACCCGGCGACGCAGGCCGAAGCCGCGACAATAAGCATTCTAATTCTAATTCCCATGATTACAACATTATACCATTTCCAACGGACCGTGTGTTGTCGATTTCACGCGAAAAGCCGTCCCGTCCGCTTGCGCGGACCGGGACGGCCTTCAATGCGCCTGGCGCATTCTGTCCGCGCGTCAGACCGCGAACGGATTCTCCCCGGCGTAGAGCTCGCCCGCAGGCTTCGGCGTGTTGATGTCTTCGACACCGAGAAGGCCGAGAGCCTCGAAGAGGATCTTGCCGCACTTCTCGAAGCCGAACGCGCCGTGGTGCGGGAAGCGCTTCTGGATGAGCACGTGCCTGTAGAAGCGCGCGAAGCCCGGGATAGCGGCGACGCCGAGCGACCCGAACGAGTGCGGGTTGACGTCGAGGAACGAGCCGTGCGCGATGTAGGAGACGAGGTGCGAGTCGCTGTTGGACTGCAGACGGAACATCGTCGTCTCGCTGGGCTTGATCTGGCCCTCCATCGTGCCGCGCGAGATGACGGGCTTGCCGCCGCCCTCGAGCCCGCGGTTCATGATGAGCTGGTACTTCATGCCGCAGTTCTTGAGGCACGAGCTGCAGGTGTTGCCGCAGTGGAAGCCCATGTAGAGGTCGCGCTTCTCCGCGCCGCAGAGCTTGATGCCCTTCGGCAGGATGTCGTCCGGAACGGAGTTGTTGATGTCAAGGAGCGTCGCCGGCTTCTCGGTCGCGCACTCGAGCATGTACTCCGAGACCGCGCCGTAGAGGTCGACCTCGCACGCGACGGGAATGCCGCGGCCGGTGAGGCGCGAGTTGACGTAGCACGGGACGAAGTGGAAGCTCGTCTGGAACGCGGGCCAGCACTTGTTCGCGAAGACAGCGTACTCGGACGCGCCGCGCTGCTTCTCGTACCAGTCCATGAGCGCGAGCTCGAACTGCGCGAGCTGGGGAAGGAGATCCGGATACGGGCACTTCTTGCCGAGCTCCTTCTGCATATCCTTGACGATCGCGTCGATCTCGCTCTTGCGGGACGCCATCTTGTGGAAGTGCTCGAAGAGGTCGAGCTCGGAGTTCTCCTGGACGTTGACGCCGAGGTCGAAGAGCGGCTGGATCGGCGCGTTGCACGCGAGGAAGTCGTACGGACGCGGACCGAAGCCGAACACCTTGAGGTTCTTCATGCCGATCACGACGCGGGCGATCTTGACGAAGTCCGCGAGCTCGGCGACCGCCTCCTTGGCGTTGACGACCGGATACTCGGGAATGTAGACCTTGAGACGGCGCAGGCCGACGTTGTAGCTGAAGTTGAGTACGCCGCAGAGCGCATCGCCGCGGTCGGACGCGAGAACGGCCTTGTTCTCCTCCTTCGCCGCGAGAACCATCGCGGGACCGCCGAACTTCTGGACGAACATCGTCGTCGGACCCTCGGGACCGAAGTTGCCGAGGAACATGCAGCAGGCGTTGACGCCTTCCTTGCGCGCCCACTCGAGCGCCTTCAGGGCGTCGATCTCGTTCTCGATCGTGACCGGGCAGTCGACGACGTTGGCGAGCTTCGCCTTCTTGACCTCCGCCATAAGGGCGGCAACGCGCTTCTTGGTGAGCGAAGCGGGGAAGCAGTCGCGGCTGACGCCGACGACGGCGAGTTTCACATTGGGCTGGTTTATCATGGTTTTGTCCTTTCTTGACGACACCGTAAATCTTATCACAAGAAGGCAAAAACGGTCAATCGCGATGTGTTGTAATCTTCACAACCTTCGATTGCACAATCGAAAACCACTACTTCAGCTCGTATGTGCCGGCCGCATAGGTGCGGACGCGTCCGCCGAACGACACGCGCGCAGCTGTGTTGCACCGACGGCAATCACCAATCACGTCTGGGCGGCGCTCGTCAGCTCCTCGAGCTCGGTCGCGGCCTCCTCCCAGTCCGCCGTGTACCGGTCGATCTCGAACTGGAGCGTGCGCACCTTCCGGTTCGCCTCCGCGAAGTCCGTCGTCGGCTTCGGATTGAACAGCTCCGCGCTCGCCTCGTCCAGCGCCTTCTGCAGTTCGTCGATCTTCTTCTCCGCAGTCTCCACGCGGCGCTTGAGCTCCTTCACCTTCGGCGCGATCTTCGCCCGCGCGTCCGCGCGCTGCTTGCGGAGGTCCTTCTTGGAAAGCGCAGGCTCTTCGCCCACGACCTTCTCGGCCTTCTCGACACCCGCGTCCTTCTCGACCTTCGTCGCCATCTGCGCCTTCTTCTCGCAGTAGTAGTCGTAGCCTCCCGGGAACTGGCGGATCCCCTCGCGCGTGATCTCGAGAACCGAAGTCGCGACGGCGCGCACGAAATCGATGTCGTGCGAGACGAGGAAGATCGTGCCCCTGTATTTCCTGAGCGCGTCCTCGAGGAGGCGGCGTCCGTCGAGGTCAAGGTGCGTCGTCGGCTCGTCGAGGAGGAGGAAGTTCGGCGCGGTGAGGAAAAGCCGCAGGAACGCGAGTCGTATCTTCTCGCCGCCGGAAAGGACCCCGGCGGGCTTCTCCACGTCGTTCTCGTCGAAGCCAAACGCGCCGAGCTGGTTGCGGAACACCTTCTCCGGACCTCCCCCGTGCGCGTCCCACGCGTTCTTCGCGTTGCGGTACACCGAAAGGTCCGGCGGAATCGTCTCGGCGAACTCCTGGCTGAGATATCCAGGCACCACGTTGTGCCCTATGACCGCCCTGCCCTCCGTGGGCTGACGCGTCCCCGCCATGATGCGCATCAAAGTCGTCTTGCCGAGTCCGTTGTAGCCGATGAGCGCGACCTTGTCGCCGCGCGTGACGTTGAACTCGAGCCCCGTGAAGACGTTCTTCACCCCGTCGTAGCTGAAGCCGAGGTTCTCGCAGCGGAACATCTCGATTCCGCTCGGCGGCGGCTCGGCGAGGCGGAGCCTTCCGGAGTTCGTGTAGCGCTTCGGGAGGACGATCCTCTCCTCGTCGATCTTGTCGATGAGCTTCTGGCGGCTCTGCGCCTGCGCGGCCTTCGTCGCCTGCGCGCGGAAGCGGTCCACGAAGCGCTGCAGCTGCTCGCGGTGGTGGTCCTGGTTCTCCTTCGCCGCTTTGAGGTGCTGGTACCTGACCTCGCGCTCCGTCATGTAGTAGTCGAGATCGCCCTCGTAGCGCGTAGCAGTCCCTGCGTCGACCTCGACGGTGATGCTCGTAAGAGTCCTCAGGAGGTAGCGGTCGTGCGAGATGAGCATGAGCGTCCCGTCGTACGCCTTCAGGAACTTCTGCAGCCAGTCGACGGCGGGGAGGTCGAGGTAGTTGGACGGCTCGTCGAGGAGCAGCAGGTCCGGCTTGGACGCAAGGACTCGCGACAGCTCGGCGCGCATGCGCCATCCGCCGGAAAACGACTTGAAAGGCTTCGTGAACTCTTCCGTCGAGAAGCCGAGTCCGCCGAGCGCGACCTTGACGCGCGTCTCGATGTCGTATCCGCCGAGGTGCTCGAACTTCGTCTGAAGCTCTCCGTAGCGCCTCATCTTCGCGGGGTCGGTGAGGTCGCCCTCGAGCTCCTGCATCTCGGCCTCCATCTCGGAGAGCCCGGGGATTCCGCGCAGGGGGTACTCGAGCAGCGTCTCGTCCGGAGTG
>JAEEGF010968468.1_pt1 | contig 25891 bp, 15 predicted proteins | sample 9134171 | NCBI WGS metagenome assembly JAEEGF01 (sample SAMN16246542, study PRJNA631951) | gut metagenome | biome: gut microbiome; feature: rumen; material: AP-attached | host: Bos | place: Iran: Karaj | collected 2018-10 | reverse complement strand
ATACGTTTGCGTCAAGAAGAAAGTCATCCATGCACTGCGCTGCGGCTATAGGATTTACTTTTACTCCGTATTGCCAGTGAACGCGGTAGGGGGCGTCCATATCGGGTATTTGTGCAAAGCCGCGTTTTTCGAGTTCTTTTACGAATTCCCAGCCTATTCCCGAAATGACCATTCTTTTCCCTTGCGGTCTGTGCGGATTATTGAATTGATCTATCGAGTTGCTTCCCAATACGGTGAGAGAGCCTCCGGGCATGGCAAAATGCTCAAAAAGTCCTACCTTCAAACCGCTTCTGCCTGCCTGGACCGCCGCGCAGAAACCGGCGCAGCCAGCACCTGCAACGATTACATCAAATTCTTTTCCTTCCTGAATGAACATAGAATATTCTCCTTGTAAGAAGACGCATTTTTTTTATATTAACATGAAATTATTAACAATATGTGACGTTGTGATACACTCTTCAGTTAATATCAGTTCAGGGAATAATTGCTGTCTGTTATGCCTTCAGCCCATATCCAACCGCCTGAAACAGTGTTTTTCAGGGTAAAATCATATGTGACTCCATTGTATACAAAAGTATGCTGTCCTGCCGAGAGTCTTGAGGAATATGCGACATATCCTGTCGGCAAGGTTGAAATTCCCATGCCGCCGCCCTGACCGCCAAAACCGCCCATACCGCCGCCGAAGCCTCCCATACCGCCTCTTTGACCGTTCATACCGCCTCCATGACCGCCAAAACCGCCCATGCCGCCGCCGAAACCTGCCATACCTGAGGATTGGGGATCGGAGCCGAGCGCAACTGTTATGCCGCCGGTAATGCTGATGGAACCGTCAATATCCATTGCAGACATATTGCCGTTTCCATCGGAATTCGGATTGCTTGTCACAACAAATCCGCCTGTTTGCACGTAGCTTCCGTTGCTGTCTATTCCGTCAACGTCTCTGCCGGATACTTCTGCAACAACATTACCTCCCGAAATCGTTATCATTCCGTCAGAGCTCCAGTTTGACAGGCTTGTTGCATTCAGAGCGTCATCGTCTGCGTAAACATAAACATTGCCGTCTTCGATCGTAATATAATGACCTTCCAAGCCTTCATGCGACATTTCAATGTTTATGTCTCCGCCCTTAATAAGCAGCGTTCCGTCTGCGTGTATTCCGTCGTCTGCGGTATTGACAATGTTGATCGTTCCGCCAAATATGGTAACATTCCCTTCAGGAGTTTCTCCGTTTTCCAGAGCATTATCATTATTTGCGTGAACAGCATCGTCTGCGGAATATTTCACTGTAAGTTCCCCGCTTTCAATGTTTACGGCATTGTTCGCGCATATTCCTTTTCCGCCAGCCTTTATTATCTCAATATCTCCTCCGCTGATAACCACATCGTATGCGGCATCTATACCGTCGTCTGCTGCCGTAAGAGTTACAGTTCCTCCGCTTATTGTAACGCTGCCTTTCTGATTTCCTTTGGAAGAAATATCAGAATTATCTGTTTTTATCGCATCTCCTCCGGTTGAAACAGCGGTGATCCTGCCTGATTCGATCGTAACCGAATCATTGCCCTTCAACGCATTATTCGTAGCTGATACCGTAAGGACAACATCCTTTATTTTAAGATCGTCTTTTGTATGAATACCGTTGTTGTAATTTTTTGCCGTAACATTAAGAGTACCGGTCCCGATCAGATTCAAATCACAAAGTGCATATATCGCGGCTGAGCCTTCCGTATCGTTCTCCCCCGCGGAATAACTGCGCAGGTCCGAAACGCTGTTAGTCGTTCCTTCAATTGCCTTGATCTTCACCTTGTCAGCACTTACGGCGTAAATAGGGGAATCGTATGAACAGGAAATATGAGCGTTTTCAAGATCGATCTCAACTTCATCGCCGTCGCCGGCATTTATCACTATCTGTCCGTCTGTCAGATCGCCGCTCAGTACATATGTTCCTTGCGATGTTATCGTGTATGTGTTTCCGTTTTTTGATACGGTGCCGTCGGAAGTAACAATTTTGAAATCTCCGTCTCCGACTTCCTTTTCGGAAATTGTAACGCTGTTTTCTGTTGTTTCGGAAGCATTGTCCGCTTTCTCTTCAACAACAGCGCCGCTTTCTTCAATGCTGATTTCTTCCGTATTTTCGGAGATGACATTTTCTTCAGTATCATTCACCTGATCACTGTCCGCAAAATCTGCCGATTCATCCGTTGTATCCGACGAATTTACAGTATTCTCTACCTGTTGTGATCCGTTTTCGCCGTTATTGCTTTCGGACGTTTTGTCAGACGGATTTTCAACTTCTTTTGATTCATTGAACGAACTGCTGTCTTCATTTTCGATCTCGTATGTTACTTCAGAGTGACCGTTCTGCGATATATCTATACTGCTTTCCGCTTCTGTCTCAGAATTTTCAGACGGCGTTTCGACCACACTGTCTTCCGTTTTCTCGTTTTCGGTTTTGTCGGATATAATTACCTGAGTATCGTATGATGTATCGTCTCCCGAATTTCTGCCGGCGGGCGACCCGCAAGCGCATATACCTGTTATGATCAACAGTGAGAGAGCCGTCACTGCAATTCTTTTTAAATGTTTCATAATATCACCTCATTTTTGTTTTTGCATCCGTATTATACATTGTCAATATTGAAACAACATTGAAATTTCTCCGTCATTTCAAAAATAGACTTTCTTTGTCCTTGACAATCAAACAAAAGTTTTGTATAATAGTAAAGCGGATTGCATGAAAAATGTCGTGCATTATTGTGCAGATCACTGCGATCCGCTTTTCAAAATTGATTTTTTATTTATATAAGGAGAAATTATCATGGCAGTAAATCGTTTTGTTCTAAACGGTATTTCCTATCACGGACACGGCGCGATCAAAGAGATCCCCGGTCTTTTGAAGGCTCGCGGCTTCAAAAAAGCATTTGTAGCTTCAGACCCGGATCTTCTTAAATTCGGAGTAACACAGAAGGTTACCGATCTTCTCAAAGAAAACGGTATCGATTTTGAGATCTATTCGGATATCAAGCCGAATCCGACTATTGAAAACGTTCAGCACGGCGTTGAAGCATACAAAGCGTCAGGAGCCGACTGTATGATCACTATCGGCGGCGGTTCTTCAATGGATACCGGCAAAGGCATCGGCATAATAGTAAACAACCCCGAATTTGCCGACGTTCGTTCTCTTGAAGGCGTTGCTCCCACAAAAAACCGCACCGTATTTACTATTGCCGTTCCCACAACCGGCGGAACAGGCGCTGAATCAACAATCAACTATGTTATAACTGATGTTGAACGCAAACGTAAATTCGTATGCGTTGACCCTAACGATATTCCCGATATCGCAGTGGTCGACCCCGACATGATGTCCACTATGCCCAAAGGTCTCACGGCATCCACAGGTATGGATGCGCTTACACACGCAATTGAAGGCTATACAACCGCGGCAGCATGGGAGCTCGCCGATGTTCTTAACCTTGAGGCTATTCAGCTTATCGCAAAAAATCTCAGAAAAGCTGTTGTCAACGATCCTGACGGACGTGAAGGAATGGCCCTTGCTCAGTATGTAACAGCTATGGCATATTCCAATGTCGGTCTCGGTATCGCCCATTCTATGGCGCACACTCTCGGCGCTGTATACGATACGCCTCACGGTGTTGCATGCGCTATGATGCTCCCGATAGTTATGGAATTCAATCAGGAATACACAGGCGAAAAATTCAAAGCCATCGCGGAAGCATTCGGAGTAAACACCGACGGAATGACCGCAAAAGAATATCGTCGTGCAGCGATCGATGCTGTTCGTCAGCTTTCAGTTGATGTAGGCATTCCCACAAAGCTTGAAAAACTCAAAGAAGAAGATCTTCCGTTCCTCTGTCAGTCAGCTGCGGCAGATGCATGCGCACCGGGCAACCCCCGTCATGCAGAGCTTTCTGATTTTGAAGCAATGTTCAGAAAACTTATGTGATAACGATCCATAAATCAAAGAGGATCCCGTATCTTTACGGGATCCTCTTTCGCATCTGCTGATCGCAGATCGGTAATATCGTTTTCAGAACACAGCCTTTATTGAAACGCCATTTACGGATGACGGAAATGCAATGTATGTCGTTTTCGATTTATTATCGTATTCCCATACGATCTCAGTTTCTTTATTCGATATTTTTGCCGTTATTTGTTTTGGAGGGCGTTTTGTTTTTACTCTCATGCAGCCTTTCATGTTTGAAGGACCTGTGATTTTACATGAAAAAGAACGCTGAGTTTGTTTTAACATCGAAATTCTTCCCGAAACCGCAAGGATATCGGAAGACAACGTGTTGTCAGTGTGCGCAAGATCTATAAAAACTCTTTCTTCTCCCTGCGAAATGACAGGGGAGTGGCAAACGGCAAGTTTATCGTCAAACATATCTATATAATCACCGTGTAGTGTCAGCGGCAAATCGCATTTTTGCTCGTCAAATGATTTAGCAACAACATATTTTCCTCTTCTGAGTGCCATATGCGATGAAAAATCGGAAAAACAATCCGAATCAGCAAAAATCTTTTTGATCACATTCAGATATTCATCACAAAGCTCTGGTTTTATTGCTATTTCGCGCGGAGATTTGCAAATATACGCCAAAGTTCCTCTGCCGCATTCATATATTCCATCTTTGGGCTTTCTTGGCAGACCCAAAGCTTCAAACAAATGCTCAGCAGGATTATCGTAGTTTGCTGTCCGACTGTTCCACCAGTGAGGGATCTTGTGAAAAGAATCTTCACCGTTGCCAACGTATATAAGAGAACCGCCGTTTCGGACCCACTGGGCAACTGCGTTATTTATACCGGGATTTTCGGGCTTCATAAATTCATAGGAAAGTACGAGTTTCTTGTGATTGCTTATATAATCCGGGTATCTGTTTATGTTTTCAAGCTGCAAAGGTCTTACGCAAAGACCGCTTTTCAGAAGCGGCATTGCAAGACCGAAAAAGTGATTCCACACAGACGTCAGGCTCTCTTCATGACGGATATCGTCTTTCGGATAAAGTCTCTGAAACATACATGTATCTGAAAGAACAACGCCTATCTCTTTTGTATCTGTCAGCCACTTCACATCATCAGTTTTCATATCGCGCAGAGCGTGCATTACGGTGAGAAGATTTGTTTTGTATTCTTCCGGCATTTCCTCCTTGTCCGTTCCGGCCTCATTAGGATATTTGCCTGTAAACACACGAGCAGGCCACGGGGATACTTCGTAACTCGATATCTCAGGATGAAAAAGTGACGCCGCAACAGTTTTATAATAGTTATAGCGATAATCTTTCCATGTATGATGCGGATTATCTTCAATGGGATCGTGTAAAAACCACATTTTCCTGTCCGTTCCGGATACGAGCTGCTGCATAATGCCGTATTCAAGAAACGCTGTTTCAAACGTCCTTTCTTTGCAGACGCCTCTGTAATTATTCAGTACGCGTGAAGTTCCCGTCCATATCTGAGCAATATAGCCGTCTATTGCCGGAAGGTCGAGAAGAGCCGATTCAGGAGATACTATCTTCCATTGAGAATAATTGATAAGAGAATGGGTCGGCACATAAAAACGTACGATCCTGCCGTATTTTATCAGCGAATATTCTTTCAGCTCCGCACAAAGCCTGTCAAGTGTTCTTGTATAAAGATACTGCTTGAGCTTTGATGCTTTATACTGTCCTTCGCATGTCGCCTGAGGGTCTTGCCATGGTTCTTTGAAATAGATCTCCCATTCACGTTTGAATGCGTCTGAATAGCCGGACTCTACCCAGAATTCCGGCTCTTCAAGATGAATAGCTTCAACTCCGGCATCAATTGCGGTTTTCAGCTTTTTTGCCATATATCCTGCAAAAGATACAGACGGTACCATATAAGGAACATCAGGACCGTGATTTTTCTCTTTTCCGTCAGCAGTCATCTGACCCTCGTCGTGATGATCTCTGCCATCGTATTTCCCGTACAGATAATCTTTATAATTGCCCCAGGAAATGCCGGTCATCAGGTGTATCTTATATCCGTGCTTTTTCCAGTGCGCAATTCTTTCTCTGAGATTGTGAAGTCCGTAGACCATTACAAAATCAGCCTGAATATCATATCGTTCATCATAATCGCGGCTTTCCTGAAAACCGGTTCTTTCCTCGCTTCTGTCGTATTCTGCCATAACTGACTCCTTTGTGGGGTTTGATCACTTTTTATTTAGAATATGAGAAATTGCCGTCGAATTCAAAAATTTTACCTTCGATCGAAACCGATGCCTTATCGTTTCGTCTTCCCTTTATTTCGCAGCTGCAAACTTTGCCGTTTTTCCATTTACACGAAACCTTGAATCCGCCTCTCGCAACTAATCCGTTGAATTCTCCGTTTTTCCATTCATTCGGCAAAGCCGGCAGAACATTTATGTATCCGTCATGACTTTGTAAAAGCATTTCGGCAATTCCGGCAGTTCCTCCGAAATTACCGTCTATCTGAAACGGAGGATGATTGTCGAACATGTTTGGAAGAGTACTGTTTTTTATCAGAGCCACAATGTTTTCGTATGCCTTGTCTCCTTCGCAAAGACGAGCAAAAAAGTTGATTATCCATGCTCTGCTCCAACCTGTATGCCCGCCACCGTGTGAAAGTCTTCTTTCGATAGTTTTTTTTGCCGCTTCAAACAACTCCGGTGTGTTTTTTGTTATCTGATCGGACGGGTGAAGTCCGTAAAGCTGAGACATGTGTCTGTGCCCCGGTTCTGCCTCGTCAAAATCTTCAGACCATTCCATAATCTGACCGAATTTTCCGATACGCAGGGGAGGGAGTTCAGACAGTTTTGCCTTGAGCGTCTCCGTGAAGTCTCTGTCTTTCCCGAGGATATCGGCAGCTTCGATATTAAACTCAAAAAGCTCCCTTATAATACTCATATCCATTGTGGGACCGGCGCATACGCTTACTTTTTTCCCGTCAGTCGGACTTAAAAACCTGTTTTCCGGTGAACTTGCGGGCGCTGTGACAAGATATCCTGTTCTTGGGTCGGTAATCAGATATGCACAGAAAAATTCCGATGCGCCCTTTATTATCGGGTAAAACTCACGAAGGATCTCACTGTCATTGCTGTAAAGCCAACGCTCTTTTACATGTCGTAAGCACCATGCTCCCGCGGTTGCAAATGCCCCGTATACAGGGTGAGAGCCGAGTGCTGTATATCCCCACGGATTTGTGGTGTAATGTGCCACCCAGCCGGGACAGTTATATGTATTTTTTGCGGTCGCTTCTCCTTTTTTTGCGATCAGCTTAATAAGCTCAAAGAGAGGTTCCGTAAGTTCAGGCATATCCGCAACTTCGGCAAACCAGTAATTCATCTGAATATTGATGTTTATATGGTAGTCCGCACCCCACGGGGCATTGTAGTCTTTATTCCACAATCCCTGAAGATTTGCGGGCAGTTTTCCTCGAGACGAACCTATGAGAAGATATCTGCCGAAATTGTAATAGAGCTCAACGAGCCCGATGTCGTTTTCGGGATTTTTGATGCGCTCGTTCGTCGGAATATTTGCTTTTGTACCAGACTCTTCAAAAGTCAATGTCGCTCTTGACAGCATTTCGGTAAAATAATCATGTGTGTCTTTTTTTAAAGCGTCATAGCCTGCAGCCATAGCCTTTTTTAAAGTTTCATCGCATACTGTCTGCGGATCATTTTCCGTTCTGTAGTTTGTAGCGGCAGTTATGAATATGTAAAGAGCGTCGTTCTTTCTGATATAGCGGATGTATACGGCGAATTTCATTGGCAGAAAACCTACCGCCGTAATTTCGCCGTCATTATATGTGATCCGCGCATTTTCTCTTTCATATCGCAGAGCAATGTTTTCCGTATTGCCCGTAACTTTAATAACTGCAGTATTGTAATTATACGATATAAAATAATCTCTCGTTACATTGCCGTATGAAACGCGGGCTCTTCCTTCGTCAAGTATCAGTTCTCTTATATAATCATCCGTTTCGTTGCACGAAGACGTTATATACAATTCTCCGGCGGTCTGATTTGAACCGTAAGACGGCATGCGCTCTCTGTTTTTGTTGCGGCAGACCATATATTCGTTGCATAATTCGTCAGCCTCAGAATACTTGCCTTCAAAAATCAGATTTCTTATTTCATCAAGATGCAATATCGTTTGCGGATTGTCGTCATCATCCGTTTCCCAGCCGGACCAGATCGTTTTTTCGCTGAGTTGTATTCTTTCTTCGTCGGTTTTTCCGAAAACCATCATGCCGAGAATTCCGTTTCCGAGAGGCAAAGCTTCCTCCCATTCGTTTGCGGGGGCATTGTAATATAGTCTGTTTTCTTTCATTGCCGGATCCTTTCAACATACGATTTCTTTTGTTATTCCGTTATACTTTACAACACATTTTTTGCCTTTTTTGCCCTGTATGTCAAGATTTGTTACTTTGCCGTTTTCCCATCTGCACGATACTTTGAATCCTCCACGTGCCATAAGTCCCCTGAATTCTCCGTCACTCCATGCGTCGGGCAGGGCAGGAAGCAGATCTATATATCCGTCATGACTTTGCAAAAGCATTTCCGAAATGCCTGCGGCGCCACCGAAATTGCCGTCGATCTGAAATGGGGGATGATTGTCAAACATGTTCGGCAAAGTGCTGCTTTTGAAAAGAGCAAGAATATTTTCATATGCTTTGTTTCCGTCGCATAAACGCGCGAAAAAGTTTATTATCCATGCTCTGCTCCATCCGGTATGTCCTCCGCCGTGAGAAAGCCGTCTGTCTATAGTCTTTTTTGCCGCTTCAAATAGTTCAGGTGTATTTTTTGTGATCTGTGCAGCAGGATACAGGGCGAAAAGATGGGATATATGCCTGTGTCCGGGCTCTGCTTCTTCAAAATCCTCCGACCACTCCATTATCTGTCCGTATTTGCCTGTTCTGAGAGGCGGAAGCTTTGAAAGCTTTGTCTCGAGCTCTTTCTTAAATTCGGTGTCTTCTCCCAAAATGTCTATCGCCTCTATGTTGAATTCAAAAAGCTCTCTTATTATGCTTATATCCATTGTAGGACCGGCACAGATGCTCGCGCGCTTTCCGTCTGCGGGATTTATAAATACGTTTTCGGGTGAACTTGCGGGAACAGTCACAAGATATCCGTTCCTCGGGTCCTCAACAAGATAATCGCAGAAAAACAGCGATGCTCCTTTGATTATTGGATAATACTCTTTCAGAAAATCTTTGTCTTCTGAATAAAGCCACCGTTCTTTTATATGCCTGATGCACCACGCGCCGCCGGTAACATATGCGCTTGACCATCCGTAATTGCCCAGTGATGCGTGACCGAACGGGTTTGACACAACACCCTGAAACCAGCCGCGGCAGTGAAAATGCAGCTTTGCGCTTTCTTCTGCAGGTTTGATAAAAGACTTGATATGATTGAAAAACGGCTCGATCAGTTCGGGAAGATTTGATGTTTCGGCACACCAGTAGTTCATCTGACAGTTTATATTCAGGTGAAAATCTGCCGTCCACGGCGGTCTGTATTCTTTGTTCCAAATACCTTGAAGATTTGCGGGCAGTTTTCCCCTTGATGAACCTATGAGCAGGTATCTGCCGAAATTATAGTAAAGTTCCACAAGCCCAATATCATTTTCGGGATTTTCTATTCTTTCATTTGTCGGAATATCCTTCTTTTTACCCGAATCAGAAAATGTGATCTCTGCGCGGGAAAGCAGACCTGAAAAATAGTCGGCAGTGTCTTTGAGAAGATTATCGTAACCGGCTTTCATCGCTCTGTCAAGCGTTTGGGCAGTAATCTCCTCCGGTTCTTTTTTCTCCTTATAGCGTGTTGATGCGGTTATGTAAATATAAAGAGCGTCATCTTTAACATAGTATCTGATCCTGATAAAATATTTCATCGGCAGATAACCGATAGCCGTGATCTCTTTGCCGTCATCTGTCACAAATGCGTTATCACGTTCATATCTCAGCTTTGCGCCTTCTACGTTGCCTTTTATTCTGATAACCGCGGTATTGTAATTATATGATACAAAATAATTTCTTTCAGAACCGTTGCAGAATACATTTGCAAGTCCCTTGTCAAGAATGAGTTCGCGCGAATACCCGTTGCTGTTCGCGTTGGGCAGCGTGATATAAAGATCACCCGCAGTCTGATGCGCCCCGAATTGCGTAATATCATGCGGACCGAGCTCTCTGCAGATAAAGTATTTGCTGCACATTTCTTCTGCCTGCGAGTATTTGTTTTCAAAAATAAGTTTTCTTATTCTGTCAAGGTATCTGTATGCGTCTGGATTGAATGCTGCTTTTGTTTCTCTTCCTGCCCAGAAACTTTCTTCATTCAGCTGTATTCTCTCTTCATTTACACCGCCGAAAACCATCATTCCGAGCTTTCCGTTGCCAAGAGGAAGAGCTTCTTCCCATTCTTTTGCTTCTGTCGTGTAATACAACCTGTTCTCTCTCATATCTTCACCCGTTAATTGGAATTATATGAAAATTATAATATATAAATCAAAAAAAGTCAACACTTTTACACATATTCCTCCCGATATGCAGGGAAATTGCGAAATGCTTTGCATATTTGGAATTTTTATACATAATTTTTTGTTTTTATCCGAAATATCGTATAAATAACCGATAGTTTAAAAAAAATTTAACTTTAACTTGTTGACAGTAAAAAGAAAAGAGAGTATAATAGCGGGTATATTAAATCTGTATTATAAAGACGCTTCAGCGTTTTTCGGAGGGTATAATATGAGAGTTTATAATTTTTCTGCGGGACCGTCGGTCCTTCCCGAAAAAGTTCTTGAACAGGCCAGGGACGAAATGCTTGACTGCAACGGCAGCGGTATGTCCGTTATGGAAATGAGCCATCGTTCAAAAGCATACGAAGCTATTATAGGAGGCGCCGAGGCTCTTCTCCGTGAAATCATGGGGATTCCTGCCAATTATAAAGTTTTGTTTTTGCAGGGCGGTGCGTCTTCCCAATTCAGCATGATTCCTCTCAATCTTATGAAAAACAATAAAATCGACCTCGTTCTTACCGGCATGTGGGCAAAAAAAGCCATGGACGAAGCGTCCCGTTACGGACAGGTCAATGTTGTCGCCTCTTCAAAAGACAAGACATATTCGTATATCCCTGAGCTTGACAGTTCAAAATTCGATCCCGAAGCGGATTATTTCTATATTTGTCAGAATAATACCATTTACGGCACAAGATTTCCCGAACTTCCCGATACGGGCAATGTTCCTCTTGTCGCAGACCTTTCTTCCTGTATTCTCAGCGAACCGATAGACGTTACAAAATACGGCCTTATCTTTGCCGGAGCACAGAAAAATATGGGTCCTGCGGGTCTTACCGTAGTTATAATACGCGAAGACCTCATCGGAAATGCAAAAGAATTCACACCGCAAATGTTCAGATATTCCATTCATGCTGAAAACGGCTCAATGTATAACACTCCGCCGACATATGCAATTTATATCCATAAGCTTGTTCTTGAATGGCTCAAAGATCTTGGCGGACTTGAAAAAATGGGTGAAATAAACCGCAAAAAAGCCGAGATAATATATAACTATCTCGATAATTCCTCTATGTTCAAGCCGACTGTTCAGGGAGCAAGCCGTTCTCTGATGAATATTCCGTTTGTAACGGGCAATGAAGAGCTTGATGCTAAATTCGTAAAGGAAGCTGCCGCAAACGGCTTTGTAAATCTTAAAGGACACCGTTCCGTAGGCGGCATGAGAGCAAGCATATATAATGCAATGCCCGTTGAAGGATGCGAAAAACTTGTTGATTTCATGAAAAACTTTGAAAGGAGCAACGCATAATGTTCAGCATTAAAACTATGAACAAAATAGCCGCCGTAGGCACAAAACGTTTCGGCGACAATTATACTGTTTCAGACAGCGAAGCAAATCCCGATGGTATCCTCGTCCGTTCGGCATCTCTTCTTGACGGAAATTTCAATGATGGACTTCTTGCGATCGCAAGGGCAGGGGCAGGAGTAAACAATATTCCTATAGACCTTTGCACCTCAAAAGGAATTGCAGTTTTCAACACACCCGGCGCAAACGCAAACGCTGTAAAAGAGCTGACGATCGCCGGTATGCTCCTTGCGTCCAGACGGATCGTTGAAAGTATCAACTGGGCTCAGACACTCAAAGGCAAGGGCGATGAGATCCCTAAGCTCGTTGAAAAAGGAAAGAGCGACTTTGCAGGTCCCGAACTTGAAGGAAAAAAGCTCGGCGTTATCGGTCTTGGCGCCATAGGCAGCCTTATCGTAAACGCTGCAAACGGACTTAATATGGAAGTTTACGGTTACGATAATTATCTTTCCGTCGAAAGCGCCCTTCGTATGACGAGAAATCTTCACCGTGTTGAAAGTGTTAAAACGATTTATGAAGAATGTGATTATATTACATATCATGTTCCTCTTAACGATTCAACGCGCCGTTATATAAATAAAGAAGTTTTTGCCCAGATGAAAGACGGCGTTCGTCTTTTCAACTTCTCACGCGGCGAAATAGTTAATGAGGATGACCTTGAAGAAGCTTTAAACAGCGGTAAAGTCGCAAAATATGTTACGGATTTCCCGAACGAACGAATCCTTTCAATGAAAAATGTCATAGCAATTCCGCATCTTGCCGCTTCCACAATGGAAAGTGAGGATAACTGTGCTGTAATGGCTGTTGACGAGCTCAAAGACTATCTTGAAAACGGAAATGTGAAAAACAGCGTCAATTTCCCGAATGTTGTTTCCGAAAGAGCTTCCGGCGCCAGAATCTGCGTTCTTCATAAAAATATCCCCAATATGCTCAGCCGCATTTCCTCCGTTCTCGGCGAAATGGATATAAATATTGAATTTATGCATTCAAAATCACGCGGCGAGATAGGCTATGCTCTGCTTGACCTTGCAGGCAGCGTTCCCGCACCGGTTGCCGAAAATCTGCGGAATATAGACGGCGTTCTTCTTGTCAGAATAATAAACTGACCACATAAAAATAATGTCTCCGGTTGTGTGCCGGAGACATTTTTTTATCCCTGTTTGTCAAGCTGATTGTTTATCTTTTCTTCCACAGCCCCAAGCGCCGAAGCTGCAGATTCTGATCCGTTCAGTATTTTGCCGAAAGCGCCTGTAAGTGATGAATATGTCGATTCAAGCGGGCTAGACCAGTCATATTTAACATTCTCGACCATGTTAAGAAAAGCGTTTCTGTCGTCTTCTCTGTAATAAAATACGCTTTTCTCCAGAAAATCTATCCAGGCTTTTCTGTTTGTTCCTTCGAGCGGTTCAAAAAGTATGTTCATCAGTCTTCCTAAATCGTCTTTTTCCATTTGCCCCGCTTTGAGAAGCCAGTTAAGACGTCTTCCCTGCGTTATGTAACTGCCTCCGACACCGTATTCCCCGTTCGGTCCGCACGGGAAGGGCGCAAATCCGTATCCGTCATGTTTATATACGGGCGTATCGGCATCTATATGGACCTGAGTCATATGAGTAAAGTAGTACGATTCTCCTACAAAGAAAAGCATTTTATGCTGATTGAAATCGCCGTATCCCGTCTGATAAATAAGACCTTTGTCTTTCAAACCCTTCAGCCAGTCAAAAGTTTCGTATGCCTTGTTGTTTGTCAGAGCGAACCTGTTTTTTTCGCCCTGTTTTTCTACTATCTGACATCCGTTGGAAAAAAGCGCAGTCTGTGACAGCCTCGTTGCGTCTTCATATCCCAGTCCGGTTACCTTGAAATCACCTTCGGTATAAGTAGCGCTTTCAAGCAGCGGTTCAAAATTGTTCCATGTCCATGTTCCGTCCTCAAGCATCTCGTGCGGTGTTTTGTTTATTCCCGCCTCTCTCAGAACTGTAGAATCGAACATGCAAACACCGAGTATCGCGGGGATAAATTCCCAGTCATAGGGGAATGCGCCGTATTGCAGTCCGTTAAAATTGCCGTACCTTATAAAATTCTTGTTTCCCCATTTTTCATCGTTTATGTCTATTGTTCTTACATCGTCATATGGCGTAAGCATATTCATTTTGTATATTCCGTATATCTCGCTTGCATGGCAGTCTACCATATCCGGTACGCGGTCGGTTGACGCCGCAACGTTTGTAAGAATAAAGGTCTCGAATCCAGTATTTCCTTCAAATATGTCTATATAACAGTGATATTTTGTTTCAATTTCCTTATACCTGGCAATAAGGTGATCTCCCATGGCTGTAAAGCCTGATTCCGGTTTCCATTCCTCGTCCCAACCGGTGAGTATCAGCATTGACTGGCCGCCAAAGTCAAGCTCGGAACTGTCATCACCGTAGTCAAGACTGTAATCAAATACTTCCGCTTCTCCTCCGGAACACGCAAAAGTAGAAAGCAGAATAACAGTTATAATAATCGATGATATCATTCGTCTGATCGTTTTCATGTTTTTGTTACCTCCGCTTTTTTTTTCATTATACTACTATTGACATAATAATGTCAATAGTTTTTGTATTTTTTGTCGTTTTGGATTGATATGTTCAGATTTCCAATGATTGTATCAGGCGCTGCTTGACAAAATAATTTGAATATGATATATTTATAAAAAAAATACTGTTAAGGGGAAATGTCTTTTGAAAAAAATACTGATTTCCGTATTCCTTCTCTTTTTGCTGCTCTTCACAGCATCCTGTAATGCTGTCGAAGAGATCGTTCCCGAATATGATAGCGCGGAAAGCGCTTCTTTTGATTTTTCAGGCACCGATTTTATTTATCTTACCGAGGAACTTGATGCTTTTATCGGTATAAAACAGGGGACTTTTCTTTATGACTGCGCCATGCAGAGAATAAAGGATATCGAAGATCGTTTCAACTGCAATATCACAGTCGAGCACGCTCCCAATACAGCATCACATTATAACAACTGCAGAGCGATGATCATTTCAGGTATGTCTCCTGCCGATATAATGGATTTCCGCTCTAGCAACACGACCGCAAGTCTCGCATACGGCGGATGCCTTTATCCTTTAACAGAAGTGCATGATATAATTCAATATGAGGATTCGTTCAAATACGGATCAGCTTCAGTGCTTGAATGCGCAATGTATAAAGGGATCCCTTATGCCGTTCAACCTGCATCCTGGCCCGGCTTTCCGGATGCTCAGTGCTTTTTTCTCACATATAATAAAGACAAGGTAGCGTCAAAAGGACTAGTTGATTTACAGGAATACTATGAAAACAAAACATGGACATGGGCAAATTTCGAAGATGTTCTCGATTCTTATACATCTCAAGATGCGGGCGATCCGTATTATGCGCTTGCAACTCATGCAAAAGCCATTGTCAATATGACTCTGTTTTCTAACGGAGTAAAATTTGCAGACTATATAGACGGAACGATACAGACGGATCTTCACCAGCCGAAAGTGGTAAACGCTATCACTTGGCTTCAATCTGTATATTCAAATCACAGAAATTCAATTCTTGATATCGATTACTGGTCACTCGTCGAGTTTATCGGCGGTCGGTCTCTTATGACATTCGTTTCCGGAGCGCAGGCTTATAACAGCGATATCCAGTATGATTGCGATTTTACTTTCGGTCTTATGCCGTTCCCCTGCGGACCTGATGCCGTATACGGCGAATGGGCAAACTGGAGAGAAGAGCTTTACGGAGTTTGTATGCCTATAACGGTTGCGGAACCCGAAGCGACTGCACATATTATTGCGGAGCTTTGCGAGCCGTTTCCGGAATTCGGAACAAACACGCAGGACCTTCAGGATTATTATGCAAACAACGTTTTTTCTTCTGATACCGATGCGGAAATCTTTTTCGAAGTGGGCAAATACGGTCGTTATATTTACTGGCAGGTCGGCGGACTGAATTTTACTAACGGCGTTATTGATAATTTTGCATCAAAAACAGCACAGCAGATCGTAGATTCGTATGCGTCTTCGATGGACGAAGTTATCGAAGGGTATATCAAACCTAATTTCGAGAACTATATGTACGAATACCTGTATGGAAAAAAAGAATAGATAATTCTGAAAAAAAGACCCTGTTTACCGGTTGTAAACAGGGTCTTTTGTGTTATTGTCAAAGGCGTATATATGCTGTTTTGTATGTTGTGTAAATAACCATGCCCGGTTTTGCTCCGGGTTGTTTCTTTACGTTTTTTATCTCCGTGTAGTCGACCGCAACGATCCCGCCTGTTCCTGCCTTGCTGTTTTTAGCTGCGATCAAAGCTGCATCGTTAAGCGTTGTATCAGGCACCGGCATTCCTTTTGCTGCCACAACCACATGAGAGCCGGGGTATTCCTTTGCGTGAAACCATATATCTCGTTTGTCTGACATGCGAAGGGTGAGATAATCGTTTTGCAGATTGTTTTTTCCTATATATATCTGAAATCCGTCCGCTGAAACTACCGATTGTATTTTCGGTGCATATAATTTCGGCTTTTTTCCGCTTTTTTTCTGCGAGGCTTTTTTCATATATCCGCTCTCGCTTAATTCTGACCGTATCTCGTCAACATCCGCAGATGTTTTAGCTCTTACAAGCTCTTCAAAAACGCTGTCAAGATATATGAGTTCATTTTCTGCTTCAGGGATCTGCTTATTCAGAATTTCAAGAGCAGTAACAGCTTTTTTGTATTTTTTATAGTATCGCTGCGCATTTTTTGACGGCGAGAGCGATTTATCAAGCTCAACGGCTGTTTTTTGCGGCGGATCCTTTGTATAATCCGTAAGCAGAGCCGAATCCATTCCTTGTTTAAGCATATATATGTTCGCGGTTATGAGATCTCCCATATCTTTGAATTTCAATGCTTTTTCACAATCTGAAATATCAGCCCGCTGCGCTTCGATCTTTTTGGAAATTCTGCTTTGAGCGTTTGTTATGGCTTTAAGGATATCTCCGGAAAGTCTTTTTATATGCTCCTGCTCATCTTTTTCAATATAAAAATCTTCTATTGCTTCGGAAAAAGTTGCATATTCTTTGATAAGCGAATTGATCCCGTATTGCTTGATCCGTAAAAAATAAAACTCAAGGGGTTTTCCGTTCAAAATCGTGCACGGTGAATAATTATTGCCGTCGATATCTTCCTTTAATTTTTTCAGATAAAAAAGAAGCCTTTCCCTTTGTGACTGTGTAAAACAGTCGAGGCACGTATCTGTTTGACCCGTTGCATTATATACAAGTTCACGTGAGATAAGCGGGGAAAAACCTAAATATTTATCCGTCAGGTATTTGTCCGCTCTCATATCCGATGTGAAATCGATGTCGTCTCCGTTGCCGTCAAATGTCTCTTTATCCTGTTTGGGCGGCAGCTCATAGGGGAGGGAGGGCAGAACTCTTCTCTTTGAAGATGTTGTATAGTCGACCTGCCTTAATGCGTCGATAATAATACCGTTTCCGTCAGTTAGGATAATATTGCTGAAATGTCCCATTATTTCAATGATCAGTTTTTTTTCTACAATATCAAGAAGCTCCGTCTGACATTCAAACGTGAAAACGATAATTCTTTCAGATCCGGGCTGCGCTATCGAAATAAGACGAGAAGGCTGCAGATGTTTTCTAAGCAGCATGCAGAAATTCGGTGCAACGATCGGATTTTCATATGAGTTTTCGGTTATGTTCGCTCTTGCTCCCTGCGGATTGACTGATAAAAGAAGTTTTATATTTTTATTCTGAGTTCGTAAATTAAGTATGATCTTATCACGTTCAGGCTGGAATATCTTATCTGTTTTGCCGCCGACAAGTGCTGAAGACAGTTCTGATACCAGCGCATGAATCGCAAGTCCGTCAAGTGCCATATGCCAGATCCTTATACATTCTCTTTTTCTTTTACTTTTTGCATGAAATATTTTCCTTTTGCCGCCATAAGCTCATCATGAGTGCCCTGCTCGGCAATACGTCCGTTTTCAATATACAGTATTCTGTTACAGTCTCTGATCGTTGATAATCTGTGCGCTATTATCAGCGATGTCCGTCCATCCATAAGCGCTTTTATTCCCTCCTGCAAAATCTGCTCCGTCTGTGTGTCAACAGTAGATGTAGCCTCATCCAGAATAAGAATTTTAGGCTTTCTGAGCAGCGTTCTTGCAAAAGAGATAAGCTGTCTTTGTCCTGCAGAGAGGGACTGACCGCGTTCGCTGACCTCTGTATCATAGACTTTAGGCAGCTGCACTATAAAATCATGAGCTTTTACTGCTTTTGCCGCTTCGATTATCTCATTTTCAGAAGCGTCTGGCGAACCATAACGAATATTGTCTTTGACCGTTCCCGAAAACAGAAAAACATCCTGAAGCATTATTCCCATCTGACTGCGAAGAGACGGCAGGGTGATCGACCTGATCTCTGTCCCGTCAAGAAACAGTTCCCCTTCGGTTAGATCATAAAATCTTGAAACAAGGTTTACAATAGTCGATTTTCCTGCTCCTGTTGGGCCTACAAGCGCTATTCTTTCTCCCGGTTTGACGGTAAACGAAACATTGTTCAGCACAGGAAATCCTGTTTCGTATTCAAAAACGCAGTTTCTGAACTCTATTCCGCCTTCAAGCTCCTTCGGCTGAGAACCCGGAAGCGATTCAATATCCGGCTTTTCATTCATTGTCTCGAATATCCTTTCGAGATATGCGCCTATTTCGGCAACTTCACTGTAGAAATTGCCTATATCAACTATCGGTGTCCAGAAACGCGATGTGTATCTTGTCATAGCAAGAATGGTTCCGATAAGAATTTGTCCCTGTGAAAGGAGATATTCGGCTACAAGGTATAGAACGCATGTGAAGATCAAAGATATATTTTCGATAAATACCGGAACTAGAAACTGCAGCTTTACGCGTTTCATCCAGGTTGTTTTATTATCTTTGGCGAGACGTTCAAATATCTGCTGATTATACTCCTCACGTGCAAATATCTGAGTTATTCTCATGCCTATAATACTCTCGTTCAGATAGGCGTGATAATTTGAGCTTTTATTGTTGTATCTTCTTTTTGCTTTATGCTGAAGCGGCTTCAGAATTATTACAACAAGGGCGATCAGAGGCACGCCTCCCATACACGCGATTGCAAGCTTCCAATCAAGAGCAAACATGAAAATACATATCATTATTATAGTGAAAAAGTCAACGATAAAAGTTATGAGACCTGTAGTCAGAAAATCGGATACGGCAGAGACATAATTAATTACTCTTACAAGTATCTTTCCGTGAGGACGTGAATCGTAATACTGAAAAGGCAGCTTTTGCAGGTGGACAAAAAGATCTCGTCTCATATCCGTTACTATGCTTTGTCCCGCAATATTCGTCATATAACTGCCTATTGCAGTAAAAAGTGTGGTAAACAAAAGCACTGCTGTGTAAATAAGCGCAATTTTGAGCATACCTCCGATATTTCCGTTCGGGATAAGCTCGTCTGTTACTTCTTTTATCAGAAGAGGGGGCACAAGCGATATCAGCGCCGAAGCTATTGACGATGCAAAAGCTGCGGCAAGTCTCTTCCAATATTTACGGGCGTATCTGAGGGCTCGTCCAAACTGCTTCGAGTCAAAATCAGCCTCAAGAACCTCGTCTATGTCGTATTTGTTTCGTGCCATATAAACCCTTAATTCAATATGTCAGTCGTTATACTGTAATTCGTATATTTCCTTGTAATAGCCGTTGTTTTCAAGCAGCTGTTCATGCGTTCCCTCTTCGGCGATTTTACCGTTTTCAAGCACTATTATCTTGTCTGCAAAGCTTACCGACGATATTCTCTGCGCGATTATCAGCTGCGTTGCGTCTTTGCAATATTCTCTGAGATGTTCGCGTATATCATGCTCTGTTTCCATATCAAGTGCAGAGGTCGTATCGTCAAGAATAAGCACGGGCGCTTTTACCGCGATTGCTCTTGCAAGCGCAAGTCTTTGCTTCTGACCTCCTGAAAGACCAACACCGCGTTCACCTATGATCGTATCGAAACCGTCTGATGTGTGCTGAATAAAGTCGTATGCTTCAACGGTTTTTGCCGCTGCAACTACATCATCAACGGAAATATCCGGAACACCGTAGCATATGTTTCCTTCAATCGTTTCCGAAAACAGAAAAACATCCTGTGTCGATACTGCAATCTTCTTCCTGAGCTCTCTCAGATCGTAATCTCTGACGTCAACACCGTCGATCAGTATTCGTCCTTCGGTAACATCGTAAAGCCGAAGTATAAGATTCGTCAAAAATGTTTTGCCGCTTCCTGTCGGGCCCATTATGGCAAGAGTCTGACCTTTCTTTACGGTAAATGATACGCTGTCGAGTATTTTTCTTCCTTCAAGAACAAGACTTACATTGTCAAATTCTATTTCGCCGTCGTTTCTTTGAGGAACGATCGGTTTTTCGGGGGTGACTATCTTCGGTTCAGCATAATATATCGGTTCGATCCTTTCTGTGGCGGTGCGGATCTTCTGATAGTCGTTTATTAGTCTGCCAAGTGTTCTCAACGGTCCGGAAAGCGACCATGAAAGCGATATAAGTATCGAAAGCGATCCGATGGTAATATCTTCATTTATGGCCATATATCCGCCGCCTACAAGGGCAACCGCTGCCATGAACATAGCTATGAAGTCTATCGGTGTTCTGAAAAGAATAAACCTGTTGGTCGCATCTATCTGAAGATTTCTGAGCGCTTCATTTTCCTTATCGAATTTCTCTGTTTCAAAATCCTCAGTTGCAAATGCTTTTACAACTCTGTTTCCGGCAATGTTTTCCTGCACTACCATATTCAGATCTGCCATTTTCTGGCGCATTTTCTGATAAAACGGTCTCACTTTCGTTGCCATTGCTCTCGTGAGAAGAAAGATCGGCGGGGTGCAGAGAAGAAGTATCAGAGTTACGGGAACATTGATGTAGAGCAGATAAACAAGCGTTGATACAAATGATATTACTGAGTCTATTATATTAGGCAAAAAGAATGAAACGGAATATCTCATCCAGTCAAGGTCGCTTGACATTCTCGACATCAGCTCGCCTGTCGGGTACTTTCTGAAAAACTCCATATCCTGCCGTTGTATCGAGTCGTAAAGATTTTTGCGGATGCCAAAAAGCATCGTCTGGCTTGCATTATGCAAAACGATGCGAAGAATATATGATGTTACCGAACGTATCAGCTGGACAGCGAGTAAAAATATTATGAGCTGCGGCAGAAGATCAAACTGCTGCTTTACGAGTCCCTCGTCAATAACATTTTTTGTGACTTCCGATTGCAGAAGCGTTCCAAGAGGAAGAAGCGCTCTTAACACAAGTGCCAAAATAAATGGAAAGAGCACTCCTTTCATGTTGGAAAGGTAGATATTCAATATATTTTTTTTCATCAACGCGAAGTATACACCATTATTCGGGAAAAGTCAATAATAAAGGAATAAAAATCACATTTATTTTGATAATGTAAATAATAGTTCGGATTTCACAGAGGAAATCCGAACATGAATGATATCAACGTATTTTATGCAATTATCTGGTATATTAATGAAAAAATCATGGCTGCGGCGAGAACTATACATATTACCGCCGCAAAAATGCGCGTCGCTTTTTTATTCATTACTCTTCTCCGTATTATTCAGAATCGATTTTAAGCAGTTTCAGCAGATCGTCGGGTATCTGGTATTTATTGTCGGATTTTCTGTCGAGTTCGGATACGGTGAGATCGACAGACGTTTCTATATTCTGTATTGAAAGTTTAAGATCCGACAGCTTCTTTTTCAGGTCAAGCACTGTTTTTTCTCTTTCTTCCGAAGCAGAGTCGAGCATCTGTTTAGCTTTTATTGAAGCGTCTTTCAACGTTTCATCAGCTTTTTTCGTTGCACCTGACAGAATGCTCTCTACATTGTTCTTTACTTCAGTATAAACGTTATAATCGGCTTTATGCTGATTCCAGTTATCTTCAAGGAATTTTATTCTTTCATCCTTCTGCGCGATCGTTGCTTCAAGCTCACGAAGCTTTGATCCTGCAAGAAGATCCCCTTCCGCTTCGTTTTTGAGTTTTTCCGAGCGTTCTATATATGTCCGCAGATCGTCCTCGACCTGTTTGTTCTTATCGTCAAGCGCAGTTAAGCGTTCAGACTGTTCGGCGATTTTTTCAGACTGTTTGTCGGAATTCGCCCGCAGCTCACTGTACATGGCATTAACATCATCAAGCTCTTTGCGGAGCAGCTCGATCGCGTTAACTTTTTCCTGTAATGCGGTCGCCTGCTCCAGTAATGCGTTTTTTAGTTGCATGACCTGCTCGGTCAGCTCGAGGTTCTCTTTATTTTTTTCGTCCAAAACACCGTTCAGCGACTCTATAATGCCATTCAGCTTTTCTATCTCAGCCTGCGCTTCCTGCTGTTCGCTCGCTCGTATCGCTTCGCTGTCAGCAAGAGACGTTTCAAGCTCCCTTATACGTTCGTCCTGTTTTTTTATATATTCACGGACGTCGTCGCGGTTGTATCCGTTAAACGCCGTTTCGCGGAATAATTTTTGCGTGGACATTCAAAACAACTCCGTTTCGTTATTTTATTCGTTATCTGATTATATTCTGTAATCTATTAACTAATTATAACACCTCGTTTTTATTTTGTCAATACGGTTTTGTTTTAATATTTGCTTTAAATGTATAAATTTACACTTGACCAACATAAAATTATTTTGTATAATTACAAAATAAATTGCCTGTCGTCATCAAATTCGCTCAGGCATCAAGTAAGGGTGACTAAAATGATCAATGTTGCTGTTGTCGGCTTCGGAGTCGTCGGTTCCGGCGTGGTTGAACTTCTTGACAAAAACAACAGACTTTTCTCAAAAAAATTAGGTCAGGATATTTCCTGCAAGTATATACTTGATATAAGAAAGTTTCCGGACAGTCCTTATGCGTCAAAATTTGTAAGTGATTTTTCCGTTATAGAAAACGATCCCGAAATCAATATCGTTGTAGAAACTGTCGGCGGTGCAACGTTTGCCTATGAATATACCAAGCGAGCTCTTTCTGCAGGCAAGCACGTTGTCACGTCAAATAAAGAACTTGTGGCTAAGCATGCTCCCGAACTCCTTGCTCTTGCAAGACAGAATAAAGTATGTTACCTCTTTGAGGCTTCCGTCGGCGGCGGCATTCCGATCATCAATCCCATGTATCACTGCCTTGCGGCAAACGAGCTTAACAAGATCGTCGGCATAATGAACGGAACTACAAATTATATACTTACAAAAATGATAAAAGAAGGCGTTTCGTTTGACAGTGCGCTCAAACAGGCTCAGCTGCTCGGATATGCCGAAAAAGACCCTTCTGCCGATATAGACGGTATAGACACAGGCAGGAAGATCTGTATTCTTGCATCTCTTGCCTTTGGCAGACATATTTATCCCGAAAATGTTATGACAAAAGGAATACGCGGGATATCCCTTGAAGATATTTATGAGGCAGACAGACAGGGAATGGTCGTAAAACTTCTCGGATACGCAGAAAAAAAAGACGACGGTTGCGTTGATATATTTGTTTCTCCGTGCGCTATTCCCAAAGATCATCCTCTTGCGAATATAGAAGATGTTTTCAACGGGATAACCGTAACGGGCGACGCGATAGGGGACTGTACTTTTTATGGCAAAGGAGCCGGCAAAATGCCTACGGCGTCAGCCGTCGGAGCGGATATCATAGACTGCATAAAGGGCACCGAGAAAAGCAGTCTTTACTGGGTCGATGCGGATAATTCCGAATTTGTCCGCAGTTTTGATGATCTTGATCTTCATTATTTTAAAAATGATATTGTATTACTGAAGGAGTAATTCATTTGAGCCTTATAGTTCAGAAATTCGGCGGCAGTTCCGTTGCGGATACGGAACGCATACGCAGAGTAGCACGTATTATTACCGATACATATAAAGAAGGCAACGATGTTGTTGCAGTCGTTTCAGCACAGGGCGACACAACAGACGACCTGATCGAAAAAGCGCACGAAATAAACAAAAAACCGTCAAGACGCGAAATGGATATGCTCCTGTCCACCGGGGAGCAGGCATCTGCGGCGCTGCTGGCAATGGCTATCGAAGATCTCGGATTTCCCGTCACCTCGCTTAATGCGTGGCAGGTCGGCATAACATCCGACAGCAAGTATTCAAACGCCAGAATAAAACAGGTGGCTGACGAACGTCTTCGCCGTGAGCTCGATCAGCATAAAATAGTCATATGCGCCGGATTTCAGGGCGTAAACAAGTATGACGATATCACTACCCTGGGCAGAGGCGGAAGCGATACGACTGCTGTTGCGATCGCTGCTGCACTGCGCGCGGATATATGCAAAATATTTACCGATGTCGACGGCGTATATACCGCAGACCCGCGCATAGTAAAAAACGCACGCAAGCTGAACGAAATAACATACGATGAAATGCTTGAACTTGCTTCTCTCGGTGCGCAGGTTTTGTGCAACCGATCGGTCGAGCTTGCAAAAAAATACAGAGTAAATCTTGAAGTGTGCTCAAGTTTCAGAATGGTTCCGGGCACAATAGTTAAGGAGGATGTTAAAGTGGAAAAAATGCTCATCACCGGGGTCGCAAAGGATAATAACGTTACCCGTATTTCCGTTATCGGTCTTGAGGATGTTCCGGGTGTCGCGTTTAAACTGTTTTCTTTACTCGGACAGAATAATATAAATGTTGATATAATTCTTCAGTCTATCGGTCGTCACGGAACAAAAGATATCTCGTTTACCGTCGCATCGGATAACACTCAGATGACTCTTGATGTCCTTCACGAATCGTATCCCGATCATCCGATCACATATGATGAAAATGTATCCAAGGTCTCTGTCGTCGGCTCAGGTATGCAGTCAAACGCAGGCGTAGCGGCAAAAATGTTTGAAGCGCTCTATTCCGTCGGCGTTAATATTCAAATGATAAGCACGTCCGAAATTAAAATCAGCGTTCTTATCGACAGAAACGACAGCGATAAGGCACTTGAAGCTATCCACGATGCCTTCATCTGATTTTCAAAAATCATTTAAGAAAAAGCCTCATCTTCGGTTCGTTTTTACCTGATGAGGTTTTATTATTGGAGTTTGTAATCAGTATTCGGCATATTATCCAAAATGTCACCTGCGCTGAAAAAAGGGGTTGATTTTTTCGGCGTATTGTGATATTATATATAGGATCGATTGACCTTGTATTTGGTTCAGGGAACCGTGATTTTTTATCACATCATTCCTCAGCCGATCTTTTTTCATGTTTAATAAACGGCAACAGCCCAACATATCACACAAACAAATGGAGATTATATGAAAAAATTCAGTTTCGTTTTAGTTTTACTTATCACATCATTGTTTCTTTCTGTTTTTCAGATCGGCGCATTTGCCGATAGCGCTGTTTTAACATGCAATGCCAGCGCTACGGATCTATATCCCGGTTATGTGGTCTCTTTTACGGTCGATCTGCAAAACGCTCCCTTGGCAAAATCACTCGCTTTGGTTCTTGAATACGATCGTGAATCATTTGACCTCATTTTCGCCTCCTGGGACCTTGGTTCTGCCACTATTTCCGATGTTTCCTCCGAAACGGGTGCCGCAGTAATCGCATATGAAAATGATACCGATTTGAACGGAACCATATTTACGTTTACACTGTCCGTTAAGGAAGGGGCATCCGGCGGACGCAAAACCGTTACGATAGTCCCCAAACTTAAAAACGGAACTACGGACCTGGACTGCTCAGAAGCGTCAGCATCTCTTAACATACTCTTCTCGGAGTGTCAGCATCCAAACAGAACGTATTACGCCGCCAGGGAATCTACCTGTAAAGACAGGGGCTGGGAAGCGTATTTTTCCTGTCCCGACTGCCGCAAAGTATTTGCAGCCGACGGCGAAACCGAGCTCAGCGCGATACCTTACAAACCTCTTTCAAACGAACATACCGGCGGCGAGGCAACATGCATCTC
>JAEEGF010970053.1_pt1 | contig 25908 bp, 14 predicted proteins | sample 9134171 | NCBI WGS metagenome assembly JAEEGF01 (sample SAMN16246542, study PRJNA631951) | gut metagenome | biome: gut microbiome; feature: rumen; material: AP-attached | host: Bos | place: Iran: Karaj | collected 2018-10 | reverse complement strand
CGCCTTCGAGTCCTGTCTTCACAGCCAGTTTTGCATAGGGAGTACCCGAGTTTCCTGTCAGTTTCGTGCGGAAGAGAATGATGTCGGCTCCGTTATCGTCCAACTGGCCAGACAAGCGCAGGCAGGCACCTCCCATATAGGCATCATCGATGGTGAATTCGGGTTGAATCTTATTGGAAACGGTTGTCTTACCTGCCTGATAAACAAGCCAGCGATAGGTGGGAACAATATCCTGAGTGGACATGTTATACCACGAACCAGCCGTCTGCTTTCCTTTGTAGTTGTAGACCTCGCCTGCTCCCGTGTTGAAGTATGTATGGAAGGGAAGCTTGCCCTGAATGGCCGAGCGCTCTGGAAAATAGGTGCTGATGCCTCCAAACTTAGACAGAGGAGGAGTCGTACCATTCCATCCCCACTCGTTGCCCGAATCCTGCATCGTCGGACGCCTAGCCGGATTGCGATTTCCTCCTGAGAATGCACGCTCGTACAAGGCTTGCAGATTGGACTGGAACGAGCTGGCATCAGTGCCCACGTTATTGCTCCAGAAGCGGCTGTTCTCATGTTCGCCCCACAGCACCATACCCATGTCGTTGTCCTTGAAACGAGTCCAAGTACGATTCATCGTAACTATCCATGCACCAGCATAAAGGCCATCGGTGGTTCCCATAGCCGCTTGAGCTGCCTTCAACGAAGACGAGAAGGTGGTTGCAAAGTCGTTACCCATGTAGTTAAGGAAGGTGTCGGCCGTGCGACCGCTTGCATCACCAAAGATGGAATTAGCATTGCGGCTCGTCAAGGTTGACTGCGAGGTGTAAAGACCAATGTGGAAGTTGTTGAAGCCCTTTTCTGCAGCCTTCTTGTACAAAGCCTTGTGGAAGCCCACAACATCGGCATCGCCATAAGAGGAATCCTCCCAGTTGTAGTTGATACCATCGCTTCCGAAGAACAGAAGAATGTTGATGAGGGGTTCTACATACTTGTAAGTCCCATCGCTATTCTTCTCACTGATGAGTTTGCTATAAGCCGCATCGCCTGAGCCGGGAGTCCAACTCTCGAAGAACTTAATACCAGAGAGGATGTCGGTTCCGTTCTGGTGAGCAGCATCAATCCAGCAACCAGGAGCCTGGAAGAGACCGTGATTCCACGAACCAAACATGTGGGTGTAGTTCCACATCGAATATGTGTCGTCGCCCGTGTTTGTGTTGGGATAGCCACCTGTGAGTTTGGCTGTTCCCATAGGCGTATTCATCCAGAAGCGACGAGTGTTCTTGACTGAGGGCATCAGTTGGTTTGCCTGATCGTCAATAACTTCGGCACGACGCACATGAGAGCGCACGAACTCGATATCGTTCATGTCAAAGCCTGCGGCTTCAAACTCGGCAGTTGTAGGATACTGACGACCATCCTGCAAGGCATTGTAGAAGAGCGTCAGCAGATTGCTGTCGTTGAACGGAGAGAACTTAAATACCTCCGTCGAAGCAGAAGGGCTGTATTGTGCGAATGCAGACGTAGCACCCAACAGCAATGCAGCCATTGAAAGGAATAGTTTTTTCTTCATGATACAAATAATTAGAGGTTAGTAATTCTTAATTAATTTCAACACTAATGATTAGAAGTTTGGACCTTTAACGTCCCACCATAGGCGGGTTGCTTGCTGGTCGGGACCACCCAATGCATCGAGACCGCTCTCCTGAATGTCCTTAATGGAAGCATCATCCGTATTTGGGAAGACACAACGGCGAATAATATCGCCAAATTGCAGACTCCCATCTCCGTCGTCAGGATTAAGTACGGGGAACAACTTGGGATAACCCGTACGACGAAGGTCGACCCAAGCCTCGAAGCTGATGGGGAAGGCAGCTATGTACTTCTGGGTAATAATCTTCTCGAGCTTCGTTTCCTTGTCGTCGGCTTCGTTCCATTTCACACCAATCTTGGTGACACTTGGTTCGTCGTCAACTCGGCCTAAGGGATCGTGATAGGTGTATTCCTTTGCCTGTTCCAAAGCCATGTATTCGGGCATTGCATCCTCGTATTCTGGAGCACCAATGAGCCTTTCGTCGAGATATCCTCTTTCTATGCCACGATTGTAGAACTCCTCGGCTGTTCCACCCATGTTCCATCCGCGCAAGGCACCTTCTGCACGCAAAAAGTCGACTTCAGACACCTTCATCAAATACAGCGGAGCTATGGATAAGACATCGGGAACGAAGGCACTGTACCCAATCATCGGATTTGTGGCGAAACCTTGTCCTTGTCCGGGATGAATGCCCTCTCGGAGGCCAACGATGCGAGTCTCCTTTGGCAAGACTTCACCCGTCTTTTCGTTAATCAACTGATTGCTGTTCTTGGCAAACAGATATTCGGCATAGGGATGTCCGAGACTCATGAGCAGACTCTCGAAAGAAGCACTCAAGCGATTGTCTCCCCATCCGTTCCATATCTGCAACAAGGGATTGGTGAAGCCCAGATTCAGGGGTGCAAAGGAGAATTCATCATCCTCCGTTTCCACTACACCTCCAGCCACAGCCTCTTCTGCCCATTTCTTTGCCGTCGCAGGCTCAACCTTCACAAGGTGCATTGCCATACGCAACTTCAATGAGTTGGCAAAGCGAATCCACGACTCCATACCTGTGCGACCCGTGAATATGTCTTGCGAAACCATCGTGAAGTCGTCCATCACCTTTTGAACCCTTTCCTTATACCAGTCGGGCCTTTGTTCGAAGTAGCGGAAGCAATTGACAATCGTGTCGATGTTCGCTTCTATGGTGTAATAGATACTCTTCAGGTCGTTGTAGGTAAAGGGATTTCCCGACTTATTGCTCTTAAAGTCGCCATAGGGGAAAGGCCCATAGATGTCGGCTATCTCCTGCGAACCAAAGTCCAGCAACAAGAGATAGATGGCCTTCATCTCAGGTATGGAATCGATGTCGGGATGGTTCAGGATGGGAACAAGCTCATTCATCGACATCGTGAACATACTATTAGGACCGGGGTTGAAATCATCGCTTATGTCATAGCTCGATTCCAATGTACCATACATGAAATCATAATGGGGGACCGTGCTATACTGGGCATAGTTGTCAGGACCCAAGGAGAACTGACGCTGATAGGCATGTTCGCCAGGCATGCTTCCCTCTTTTCCGCCTCGCAGCGCATATTGTGAAGTGATGGCCTTACGGAAATAATCGTCGAGGCGAACTATGGCCGAGTCCACTCCCGCCTGATTGGGTTCGTAATAGAGATAGTTTATGGAGTCGGCCGCACCATGCATGACTACGTCTTCCGACTTCTTGTTAGTGGCCTGATACGTATCTTCAGGGTCGTCAAAATCTAAACATGACGAAAGACCAAAGGTCATGAACGTCAGTGAAAGCGCTATAAAGAATCTACTTGTTTTCATATACATAAGGTGTTTAGAAATTGAGTTTCACGTTAAAGCCATAAGAACGGGTGGAAGGCATATTAAATATTTCGAATCCGCCAAGCCCGTTGCCTGTGGAAAGAGAAATGTCGGGATCGACTGGCGCATCCTTGTAGAAGAAGAACAAATTGCGTGCGATGAACGAAAGACCTAGGTTCTTGCCGTTACCCAAAAGGTTGCGGAAGGTGTAGCCAATGGAGAGTTCACGCAAACGGAAGTTTGTGGCATTGTAAACGTAATTAGGCGAATACTGTTTGCCCTTTGCTCCAACTGTGGTGTACCAATCTTCTACGCCTATCATACGCCCACTGCCGTCGGGCAGTTCCATTGCTGGCTTGCCATTCAGCATAATTCCGTTGGCCTCAGCACTTAGGCGAGCGTCGGCTGTGCGTTGCGAAAGGCCTGCCTCGTCCAAGTAAGCTTCCGTCAACGAGATTACCTTTCCACCTACCCGACCATTAATCAGGAAGAACAACTGGAAGTTTTTGTAGTTGATGGTATTGCTCCATCCAAGCTGATACTTCGAGTTCATGTTGCCAATCTTAACTCCGTATATCTTGTTGGCAGCAGTTTCCAGCATGGGCTTACCATTACTATTGAGCTTCAGCGTACCATCGTCGTTGCGCTGGAAGTCATTGATGTACATGTCGCCATACGAGCCACCCTCGCGGAATCGAACGCGGACTCCAGCCACATCCTTATAGAACAGGGACTCAGAGCCATCCTCGTTGTAGGCGGTCTTCACAATCTTGTTCTTGTTGTAAGAGAAGTTAAAGCTCGTCTTCCAACGCCAGTCCTTTCCGAAACGGAAGTTATATCCCACGGTGGCTTCAAAGCCTCTATTGCGAACCTTACCTGTGTTCATGGGGATGGATTGCCCCTTTTGGTTATAACCGACCATAAACTGGTTCTTCGATACCATATTATAGAAGGTAAGGTCAACACTCAAGCGGTCGTCCAGGAACTGCATGTCAAGACCCGTCTCAAGTGAGGCAACCTTTTCGGGGATTGGGTGTTGATAGTACGACCATTGGTTGGGCAACAGGGCTCCTGTCTGCAGATTATAGGAGGTCGTAAGCATGTCCTGAGGATATCCGTTACCCACTTCGGCATAACTGAGCCTATATTTGAAGTAGTTCCACCACTCGGGCAGTTTCGCCAGTTCGCTTATGATGGCGTTGGCTCCAAAGCCGAAGTAGCCGAAGCTTGCGGGATTACCTCTATGCTTGAACTGTCGCATGGTGCGATACCAGTCTCGGCGATAAGAGCCGTCAACATAGATCTTGTCCTTCCATCCCAATTGCCCTGTAACGACGGTCGCATGATCCCAGTCAGAAGTGTAATTTGTCGTCGTCACTCCTGCATCTCCTGCATTCGTCATGAACATGTTCACCATGTTTGAGATGTTATCCTTCAATCCATAGACATAAGTTGCCTGTGGGGCTGTGGTTTGGTTCTCACCCTTAATCGTATGACCAACCCAACCTGCCGTAAGGCTTACTGACCAGTCTTCCTTAAAGGTCTTGTTGTAAGAGAGCAAGTAATCGGTATAGACCTCACGCGTTTTGTTAAGCGTCTTCCAATAACGGCCTACATACTCCATAGTGGAGGGGATGAAGGTGGTGGCATAGCGTTTCGACTCGCTGTCATAACGGGTGTTGTCGAAGTTATATCTTGCCTGGAACGAGAGGCCATCCCATATCTGCAGCGTTGCAGTTGCGCCTCCGAAGATGCGTTCATCCTTGTTCACGCCTTCGTTCTGTTTCATTAGCCAATAGGGATTATTGAAATCGCTCTGCAGGTAAGCCCACTCCTGACGAGGACCGGACAAGTCAATCTGCTTCACCACATAGTCGTAACCGCCTGCATCATTGCGCTCGTAGATTTTGCCTGTGGGACTTGAATGCCATTCGCCATTCTGCACCACATAATGATTGCGATAGTAACCCATGTCGATGTTGCGCGGAGTCATGTAAAGGTGATAGATGGGGTTCATGACCGTACCACCACCCGTGCGGTTCTTTGTTTTCGTCTGGATGTAATTGAGCGACACATCGATCTTCAACCTGTTTTTGAAGAGGTTGTAAGTCTGGCGCAAAGCCGCACTATTACGATTATAATTGTTCTCCTGTATGAGTCCGAGTGCATGCGAATTGGCGATGGAGACATAGTTCTGTATCAGTTCCGAACCACCGCTCAGGCTAACGGAGTTGTTCGTGGTTACGCCTGTGCGATAGAAGTCGGCGACATCATCGTTGTCGTAATTGCGCAGATGAACCTCGTTAGTAGCACCATCGCGGAAGTATTTGCTATCGGCAGGTACCGTGAACGTGCCTGCGGGAGTGTCCGAAACCTTGCCTCCCCATCCGTTGGCGCCTATTGTCTGGGTCAACGGATTAACGGAAGCACCGTATGTGCCTTGTATCTTAGGAGTCATCAACGGGGTGTCGAAGGTGACATTGCCTGTGTAGGCGACCTCTATCTTACCCTGTCGACCCTTCTTGGTCGTAATCATGAGCACACCGTTTGCTGCACGCGTTCCATACAGAGCCGAGGCGTTAGCACCCTTCAGCACGTTGATGCTTTCAATGTCATCGGGGTTTATCATCGACAATGGGGCGGCTCCCTCTGTCATTCCCTGATATGTCAGGTTCTCGGCCGAATTTATGCGACCTCGCGTGCCGTTGGTCATCGGCACTCCGTCAATTACAATCAGAGGCTCAGACGCGCCCATCATCGACTTGTTACCACGAAGCATGATCTTCGAAGCACCGCCTGCACCACCAGCACTTGGGGTAATGACAATGCCTGCGACCTTGCCTTCCAGCGAGTTGGCCACATTGGCATCCTGCACCTTCATAAAGTCGTCGGACGACACCTTCTGGGTCGCATAAGTCAGTGATTTTTCCTTACGCAAGATGCCCATAGCCGTAACAACCACCTCGTTCATGGTGTTGTTCTCTTCCTTCATCTTTACATCGATGACGGACCGCCCATTGACGGGTATCTCCTGAGGGCTGAAGCCCACGTAGGTAACCACTAAAACATCGTTCCGCTTAATGCCTGTAAGCGAGTAACGCCCGTCGATGTCGCAACTGGAAAGTTTGTTGTCAACTCCCTTCACGCGAACGATTGCTCCCGTCAGTGGTTCTCCAAGGTCGTCAGATACCACACCCCTGACGGCGTGCTCCTGAGCCATCGCGGGAGAGATGCCGAACACGAACAATGCTACCGACAGGACTATCCTAACGAATAGCGATGATTTGATGCTTTTCATCATGATTATTTGTTTTTGCATAGTATTACTGGGCAAATCTACAAAAAATTGTTTTACCAAACAAGTATTAATAAGGTAAAAACAAACTTTTGTCTGGAAACTTTTCGGAAAAGGTGTGCGCGGGTGAAGGCATAAGCCTTCGACAAGGAAGCCTTAGGTCTTACAAAGGAGGACCTAAGGCCTTATTCGAGAGGACCTGAGGGCTTCCGTCCGAACGCCTTAGGCCTTATATTTTTGTACCTTAGGTTCGACAGACCTCGAGCCTAGGTTCGATATGCTTCGAACCTATATTCGATACGCCTCGAGCCTAGGCTCGTTTTACCACAGGCCTAAGCCTCATCGATTATCAATCTACCAGCACGGCAGTTCCACTAGTCGCAACCATAAGCATGGAATTGGTTTCGCCTATGGTCTCATAGTCGATGTCGATGCCTACAACGGCATTAGCACCCAACTCACGAGCGCGCTCCATCATCTCCTTCATTGAGGTGTCCTTCGCCTTGCGAAGCACCTTCTCGTAGCTGCCCGAGCGTCCGCCAACGATGTCGCGGATTCCTGCGAAGAAATCCTTTACGAAGTTTGCACCAATAATGGTTTCTCCTGTCACCACACCCTTATATTCGCGGATGGTGTGACCCTCAATCTGTGGGGTTGTTGTCAGTATCATTTTCTTAACGAATTTATTTCCGAACTGTAAGCAATAAAATCTCTCTTCAGCGGGAAATTACTTATCAAGGTCGATGCGCCCGCACCAGCCGCCATTTCGAGCCATGTGGATGGAAAGCGTAGTGTTCTTGCCAACCTCGCCCTCTTGCCACAGATAGTCCATCGCGATTATGTTCGCATTAATGCCATCGGCAAAGTTGGTAATGGGGTATTTCTTGCCTGCGGGCAGGAAGTCGAGTTTGATCTGGAGGTCGCGTTCAGTATTGTTGGTAATCGCACCTATAAACCACTTGTCGCCCTTGCGCTTTGCCGTTACACAGTATTGGCCGGCCTCAGCCGCAAGGACTCGGGTTTCGTCCCAATTGACTGGAACACTGGTGAGGAAGTCGCGGCAGTCTGGCCACTGATCATAACGGGAAGGATTGTCCATGAGCATCTGCAAATTGCTCTCGAAGAGCACGAAGACTGCCATGTTGAACACTTTTGTGCCAACTCCCGAACAAATGGGACGATTGCCATGATGACGTTCTGGCTGGTAACAGAGCATAGATCCGGGTGTGTAGTCCATTGGTCCGACGGCATTGCGAATGAAAGGCAACCAAACGCTGTTCTCAGGTCTGCAAGAGCCGTTGAACTCCATACCTCGAACGCCTTCGTAGGTCAGCACATTGGGATATTTATAGTCGAGTCCGCTGGGATGGAAAGCCCCGTGGAAATCGACAAAGATATGATGCTTGGCGGCTTCTTTTGCAACGCGTTCGTAGAAGTTGACCATCCACTGGTCCTGGCGATCCATAAAGTCTATCTTCACGCCTTTGATGCCCCATTCCTCGAATCTCTCGAAGAGGTCCATGTGGTGTTCGACAGTGAGCCAAGGCAACCATACGATGATGCCCACACCCTTGCTCTTGCCATAGGCAATAAGTTCGGGCAGATGCACTTCGGGATTTGTCTTGAAGGGATCGCGTGTGTCGAGAGCCCAACCTTCGTCCATAAGCATATAGCCTACTCCATTGCGAGCGGCAAAGTCAACGAAATACTTGTAGGTGTCCAAGTTTATGCCCGACTTGAAGGTTACGTCTGGGCCGTAAGGAATACCATTGAGCCAGTCCCAGCAAGTCTGTCCGACCTTGATCCAATCCGTATTGCCGATGGCATTGGCAGGCGCCAGACGAACAGGCATTGCGTTCTCAGGTAGCTGGGTATCGCGCTGGGTGATAAGCATATATCTCCATGGGAAAGTACGCGTACCTGCGGTCTTGGCTATGTAGTCGGCCTCCTTGAGGATCTTCATACTGCGGTCACTGTTGTCCTCATACTCAAGAGGAGTCTTGGGCTGTATAATAGAGAAAGCGTTTCCTCCGTTGGACTTGAGGAATGTGTCGGGATAGTCAAAGAGGTCGAACTCAGATATGAGCACCTTCTGCTTCTCGCCCATGACGAGGATAGGAAGTTCACTCATCTTGTCGCTGCTCTTCCACTCGTCGCTCGGGACTATGGAGTAGTTCTCCTCACAACTTGTATAGAAGCTATTGGGCTGTTGCAGCACGAGCTTGCAAGGAGAGGCAAGTTGCCAGGTGCCATCCTCGCTCATCACCTCGATATCGCCCTGAAGAGCCGTGATGAAACGGTACGCCACACCATCATTATAGACGCGCCACTCCACCTTATAGTTTCCACCCATAGCGAGTGTGAGCAGGGTGTAATTGTTCTGCACAATCTTGGACTTCAGGGGATGGATGGGTGTGATGGTCTCATTAACCTTTGTCACCTTCTTGCTCTTAAGGGAGGGCTTGCCTCCAAGTACGCCTTCGCGAAGGTTCATGCCGATGTGGCACTTCTCAAACAACATCTCACCATGACTCTCTACGTCGTAGTAGATGCGGTCAGAAATTGTTACTGTCAACTTTGTCTGTCCGTCCGGACTCGTTGCGCTTACTTTCTTCTGCGCATAGGCGATAGTTCCAACAAGGAACAACACTGCCACAAGAAACAACTTTTTCATATTTAAACTCCTCTTTCTGCCCAATCGCCTCTGTCTAGGTTTCTGTATCCGATGGCTTCGGCAATATGATGGCTTTGAACGTTCTCTGAATTGTCTAAGTCTGCAATCGTTCTCGCAACCTTCAGGATACGGCTATAAGCACGAGCAGACAACTTTAACCTTTCCATCGCCATTCGCAGCATATTCATGGATGCGGCATCTGGCTCGGCAAACTGATGAAGCATGCGCTCTGTCATTTGAGCGTTGCAGTGAATGCCCTTGAATTCCTTATAGCGAAACTCCTGTATTTGTCTGGCCTTAATCACTCTCTCGCGAATCTTTTCGCTAGGTTCGCCAGCCTTCATGGTACTAAGCTCCGAGAAGGGGACCCCGCAAATTTCGCACTGGATATCGATTCTATCGAGCAAAGGCCCTGATATCTTACTCATGTATTGCTGGATGCGACCAGGAGTACAAGTGCAATGATGCGTCGGGTCTCCATAATAGCCGCACGGGCAAGGATTCATCGAAGCCACGAACATGAATGAGGCAGGATAAGTGATTGCATATTTGGCACGAGAGATATTTATGATTCTGTCCTCGAGAGGTTGACGGAGAACTTCAAGCACCGAGCGTGAAAATTCCGGCAATTCATCGAGAAAAAGCACTCCATTATGGGCCAAACTTATCTCACCCGGTTGTGGGTTTACACCTCCACCTACAAGGGCTACTTGTGATATGGTATGGTGTGGACTGCGGAAAGGACGCTGGGCAATGAGCGAAGCATCACGTCCAAGTTTTCCTGCCACCGAATGTATCTGTGTCGTTTCTAAACTCTCACTAAGCGACAAAGGAGGTAAGATAGTGGGTAAACGCTTGGCTATCATCGACTTTCCGCTACCTGGCGGGCCTATCATAATTAGGTTGTGTCCGCCTGCAGCGGCTACTTCCATAGCACGCTTTACGGATTCTTGGCCCTTTACGTCTGCAAAGTCGAGGTCATACTCATTCTGTCGTTGATAAAACTCTGCTCGCGTATCGACTTCGGTAGGTGGAATGGCTGTCACGGAATTATTGAGCAAGTCCATCACCTCCTGCATGTTACGAGCACCATATACCTTTACCCTATTCACCACAGCCGCTTCACGGGCATTTTGCTGGGGGACAATCAGTCCTTCGAACCCCATCTTGCGAGCCATGATGGCAATGGGCAGAGCTCCACGAATGGGTAAGAGTGAACCATCGAGACTAAGTTCGCCTACCATCATAAACTGGGACAAACGCTCGTGACTAACTTCGTCAGCCGTTGCCATAATACCGATGGCAATGGGCAAATCATAGGCCGAACCTTCTTTCTTCAGGTCGGCAGGAGTCAGATTCACGGTAAAAGTTTGCGTGGGAAAGCGATAGCCACTGTTCTTGATAGCGGCCACAATGCGTTGATAGCTTTCCTTCACGGCATTGTCAGGCAGCCCGACAAGGAAGAAATGCATGCCTCGCGAAGCATTCACCTCTGTCGTTACAGGAATGGCTTCCAGTCCTTGTACCGCCGCCGTATTAATCTTTACAAGCATTATTCAGCTAATTTTTACCCAAGATAATATTCACGAGTGCCGTAACATCGGCAATGGACGTACTCCCATCCCCATTAACATCAGCAGCATCGTGGTCGTACTGATAAGGTTGCGTATTGTCTTTACCAAGTATGATATTGACAAGAGCCGTCACATCGGCAATGCTCACCTGCCCATCCCCGTTGACATCGCCGAGAACAGAGGTTCTCTCCACCCTCCACCAGGAAGCATTGCTATCTCCATACCAGCGAACCACGCCTGGAGGATTAGAGCCTGCTTCATGCAGATAAGTCTGACCACGTTCTATGCTTATACGTACTCTGCCAGCACCAAATGGGTCAAATATAAATTCGGCGCCTTCTTCCTCGGAAACCACATAGGCTTTGTTGATGGTGTTTCCGTTGATTTCAAAGGCCTGTACGTTACCAGCAGTGGTGGCTATGGTATATACACCTGTCTTTCCTTCAACTTTAGTGAGCGTAATAACAGTAGAAAGTTCGGTTAATTTCTCTTCGACCGGGAAGGTTCGTAAACCCGTGCCATATGCAGTAGTACCATAACCAATATAACTCTCACCTATTCTAGAACCCGAACTCTGTATACGATATTCGCCAGTCTCAGGCCAAACTACAGCACCTTCAATAGCAAGGCGGATATCTTCGTATTCACACGGATTGCATGCATTGGTAAGGCTCTGCCAAGTGGACAATTGGACATTATAAGTCTCACGAAGGAGGCCGAATAAGTTTCCAACATGGGATGTGAACCAAGGCGAAATATAGGTTGCTATTGCCGACGTGCGATCCAATGCTTCTGCAGGATTAAAGTCTGCAGCCTCAATAATAGCACAGGAATTGCCATCGTCAATGACACCTCCAGTGGTACCACCCCAATAATTGATTACAACAGTACCTTCGCTATTCACATTGATGTTGTGAGAATCGTCAAACCTGAAGAACCAAGGGAATTCCTCATTTCTCGATTCGACGATTTCAATGTGCTGCGGTTCATCACTCAAGGTGTTGGAAGGCGTAAGGTATTTGCCTGCGTTAATACTATATATATAATACCGGTCATTCGACTTAATAAGAGCAAAATGCTCACTTGCCATCTCTGGGTCTATAACACTCTTGGTGGTCATACTGCTGGCATTGTTACTTACGTTCCAAGTGCCACGAAGATTGGTGATGATGTATGATTTGTTGTTGCTCAACTCATCAAGGCTTGTCACATAGGTAAATGATCCCGTCGAGGGGTTGGCTAAGATGTACAAAGGTCTGGCGGGATTAAACTCCTCAATGGGAGCAATCGTGTACTGATTGCCGTCATCAAGTGTTGACCACCCATTGATAACAAGGCCTGGCGCATATCCATTACTCGTATTGATGAATTTATTACCTAATTTCAGTTGGAATATACCTCCACCAAGGTCATTAAAGGAGATGGGAGTGGGACTGACATTGGTTGCAGAACCATCGGTATTGATAAACTTCTCGGCTTCGACACTCCAAAGATAAAAGTTATCCTCAAATGAAATTATCGCGAAATTCGAGGCTGTGAATGTGTTTATTGAGGTTGATACCAATTGACCACCCGATACACCCAATGCGCCACGAGGGCAGAATATGCTATAGGCTCGATTGTTAGAGATGTCTGAAGTTGAGGATATGGGCAACCAAGAAAGGGCTTCGGTGGGGTCAAAGGTTTCAGCCTGCATAATGGCAAGCTGGTTGCCTGGATCAGAAATATTGTTCCAATTGGTAACAACGCCAGGATCACCACCCGTAGAAACATTTATTTGGTCACCACTTTCTACAAACTTGATAGCCGTAGGGAAGTCATCGACATTAGTAGAGAGCAGGGTAATCTCGTTATGAACACCTGGTGTAACATAGGCAGTATTGCTACCATTGTCATAAACAAATTTGCCTTCCGAGACACTGTATAAATAACACTTGTCATTCTTCTGCACAAGGGCAAACTGTTGCTTTAGGTCGGATTCATCATTCGCAAGACCTGCCAAGTTCGTGGGACGAAGATGTTCCCCATCCTCAGGAGCACAAAGCCAACCACGAGCCGAGGTACGAATGGTGTAACTTTTATAATTGCTTATATCGCTTAACTGAGTCAAAGGTTCATCTGTCGATGCATTGTAACTCTCACCCATTGCATAATCTTTACCATCGCCCTGAGCCGCCTTGATGGTGTAGGTGCCAGTCCTTAAGCCTTCTGCTATAGTACTCGACACACTGAAAGTGGCTGTATTGGATATAGCAACCAAGTTGCCGTCAGCATCATAGACTTTAAAGCCTACAGCTCCCTTTCCACCTGTCATCTTCACTGTCGTTCCAGAAACCGTAAAGTTATAGGGATCAACTATCTTGTTGGCATACGACCCATAGTAACCTGTTTCGCCAAAGGTGCTTACTGAAGCTCCATTGTAGGTGGGCAAGGTAGAACCTGCACAACGGTCCTCGAGGAACATAATATTGCCACCCTTTTTCGTATAGAGTCGCATGGCCGAACGAACACTATTGACCAAATCTTCGGTAACCTTCACATAAGTGTTTGTGTAATCAGGGAAGAAATAGGTGTGGGACTCTGGAATATCATTACTATTCGATACCGTGGGTTCCGTCTCCCAAAATCCCCATGCGTCAAAGTATTCCGAAAGGTCGGTCTGCGTAATCTCTGCAGCATATTTAGCAATCAACAAGAAGTCTTGTGTAGCATTAGCTGGATTGCTGGAATTGGTGCTTTTCACAATACCATTGGCACGCAACTTGTCATAAAGGGCCGTCATGAAGGAGAAGCCCGTATTGCCTCCTGCAGGTTGATAATTGCCCATATAGTCGAAGTAGAGCCAAAGCTGGAAGATGAACTTGTTGGATATCCATACATCATTATAAGTGCCCGATTGGGTACGCATACCACCATAGTCTATCCACGAATACCCACTGTTGAAGCGCGAAATCATCGCTTTCACTCCGTCACCTCTACTTGAACGCGTAGTTGCAAACAATTGTTGTCCTACGGGGTCAGTAGTAGTGAGGAAGTTGACACATTGTGCTAATGAATTGTTCGATGATTCTGTCTGTCCTGAAAGATTTATAGGACTTTGGTGGCCATGTCCTAGTTCATGCTCAATAACCCAAATATAACCACCATCCGTTCCCACATTAGTAAGGTTGTTATAGTTGAAGATACCATCGTAATGTATTCCTGGTTGGGCATATCCATAGTTATTGGCCCAATGTGGGTTACCTGTGGAAACATCATAGTTGTTGGCCATCATCTTGTATTGTCCCGTCGTCTTCCATTGGTCACATCCAGAAAGGCTCTGCAGCTTATCGAATACAAAATCAAAGATGTTCATAATACCTTCCACATTCTGCGTGCCACTGGGGTTCACCACTCGTTCACGATAAGTGTTCAACATATTTGAGTTACCCTTCACGTGCAGATAAGTGTTGGTAAACATATTCGATTTCAACCATGCCCAATCTTCATTGGTGTGGTTATGACCTCGCATATCAAAGCAACCATTGCAGGTTCCACCTTCGATATGAACTTTTATGTCAGGATAATCGTTGCACGACTTCGAAGTATTGTTAAGCAGATAAGAAATGAACAGCTCACACTCATAAGGCACGTAAATAGCATTATAGCCTTTTTTTATCGTAAAGGCATCGCCCTTGCAATCTACTCCAGCCACACATTCTACTTGTAACGAAGCATCGCTATCAAGAACATCACTATCAACAAACAGGCATACTAAGTCTCCAGCCTTTGCCTGTATACCTGTGGGGTGGAATAAGTGAGCAAAAGGTCCTGTCCCTGTCTTCGCTTTCCATAAATTGGCATTCGAGAATATTTCGTATTCATGGATGCGGAAGTCCTTGGCATACGTGTTCCATGTTGCATCCTTACTGCTGTCCCATGTGTTATTTTTTACACAAACGGCCATATTCTGCAGAACAGAAGGCAGACTGCTCATGGCCGAGCGCAGTTGGGCATCAGACATCGAAGCATAATTGCTCTTAAGTGTCGTGCATGCATTGTCGGTAAAGAAAGAAGCAAGGGCTGATGAATGATTGGCCGTTGTGAGTGATTGTATTTCTGCAATCTCAGTTTGTTGTGCACTTGTTAGTTCCACCTCCTCCAATCGCCAATATGAAGCATCGGCTGTATAATTCCAGCCCACTACCATATAGCTTTGAGAGGCAGAGGTATGCAATCCATAGGAATTACTACTGTTTTTGAACGAGAACCACGTGTCTTCATCTTGCACTTTCGTCGAGGCTGTGAAATTGCAAGCAGCAGAGCCCATTGTCCATTGTCCACTTTGCTGGGAATTGGATTGAATATAGTTACCCGTTACAACATTTTTAAATGTATAATTGTTGCCAGACTTTGTTATCTGCCACAACTGACTATACGAATTATCATCAGCCGTAACACTGCTCACTCCAGAGCCAGCCTGCGTCATGTTCAGGGTAGTGTAGTAACTGTGCAGACGATAGTATTTTCCGCTTGTAATGCTTGAAACATAGTCCTTCTTCGTGTCAAGATAAACTGTAACGTAGGCGGCATAAAGAATGTTACCACCATTCTGTGTCTGAATGGTAAAACTTGTTGAAGTTGTCTCTATACCCGACACATTCAGGAACTGGAATTGCACATTATTGTACCCCAAAGAATTAAATGTGACAGAGGTACCATCGTCAGCCGTCAACACATGCTTATTACTTGACGTATTGGCCGACGCACCTATGCTATATCCCTTTATCGTGTGACCTGTTGGAGCCGTCAGCGTGATGGTGTGGGCATCGGTGTCTGAGGTCGTAAAACTGAGGCAATTGCCATAATTGCCATTTACATAGGTTGAACCTAAGGCAACGCCCGAAGCCGTTATCTTCACTCCAGCCATACCCGAAGCAGCATTAGTGGTAAAGGTGCTTCCGCTTATACTGCCGTAGGTTGTGGGAAGATGGGAAAAATCTGCAATCGTAACATCGATTGCAACAAGGTTGCTTAGAATGGCAAATAAGGTTAGCAGGAAAAGAGAAAGTCTCTTCATGGTACTTAGATATTAGATGTGTAAAATTCTTTTTTATTGCTTGTCCTGTATCTTCTGCAGGGCAGGACTGATGTCGCGATTGAAGTCACACCCCATTGCAATGATAGTTCCCTTGGGGTCGAGGAGAATCATGTATGGGATGTTGCGAATGCCCAGTTTGGAAACCAATGGACCTCCCCAACCTTGATAGTCGCAATAGGTGCGCCAGCGAAGGGAGTCTTCGAAAAAGTCGTTCGTGGGTCTTTCCGCTGGTTGCAAGTTGAGGGAATAGGTGAAGGCCGTCAGGCTATCGGGATGCTGCCGCAAGGCAAGCCGCGTGTTATAGTTGACCACGTTTGACCCATGCTTCCATTCGGCCCAGAAACCTATGAACAGGTAGTGTCCCGCCTTTTGCTTGATGATGCTGGACTTGGGCAATTTCTTCCCTATTGCCAAGGGACTCTTTCCCCGTCGTGGTTCATCACTGACAAGACTATCGGCACCTTCCACCTTCACTTGCGACAGGCTCAAGGCATCGCCCTCGATGCGGATGTCCGAACCCGAACGAGCCATGAATGAGAGGGTAGAGAAGTTGGGGTAGATGATGACGTAGGTATGCGGTTCACCATCCTCGGGTCGCGTCTCATACTCGAAGCGGCCTTTAAGGATGTGCAGGGTGTCGATGCTCATTATTCCCCCATCGGGACTATACAGGAGCAGGTCGGCCTGCGGAAGGTTTTCAAACTCTCCCCTTATGCGCAATCTACCCTTCTGTGGTCCACAAGAGGCGAGCAGGATAATGAAGAAAAGACAGGCCCACCCTCGTCCCCTACCTGCGAGGGAGGGGAGAAAGATGGACCTGTGATTATTGTTCATGATTAGCAAGAGCTACTATCACTTCAGCAGACTTGCAATCGTGCTGGCGTAGGAAGCAAATTCCAAATCGTCCTTGGCACGAGCCTTCAGTGAAGCATCCTTGTCGAAGGCCTGACGCAGGCTGTTGACCAGTGTGGAGGTGTCGCCCGTGCGAGCAGCAAGAATAGCCTGCAGGTAAGCCGTTGTGGCATCGGCTTTCTTTACGTTGGCCAGCGTCTGACGGGCTGCAGCATAATCCTGACTGAGCAGTTGAGCCAGAGCGGCGGTGTTGGTCTTTGCACCCATCAGGTTCTGTGCGGCCTGCTGATAGTTGCCCTTGGCCAGGTTGTACGAACCCATCACCTCGTTGTAGGTGTTAGCGCCAAAGCCCTGAGCCAGATAGTTCTCGGCCTGCTGCAGGTTGCCCTCGTGCAAGGCCATCAGTGCCAGGTTGGTGTTCACCTCAGCGGCCTTCGTATTCACGTTCTTAGCCTGTTGCAGATAGTTTGCAGCCTGCTGATAGTCGCCTTCGTTATAAGCCAGCTGTGCCAGGTTGTTCAGGGCACGATAGTCGTTGGGATAGAGGCGTTGGATGGTCTGGTTCCACTGCTTCTGCTGTGCGGGATCTTCCACCAGCACGTTGGCACCATACACCAGTTCTTCTACACTCAGTTTCGAGGGATCTTGCTTGTACTGAGCCACGATTTCCTCATCGCTTCTGCCAATGATTTCGTAGTTCACGATCAGGCGTGCGCGACGCAGTTCGGGCAGGATGCCGTCCTTGATGTCGGTGTAGATGTGACTCATGTTGCGGATTTGCTGTTCGCGCTCTTCGGGATCGTCGTACATCGACAGAACAGAGAGGATGATCTGCTTGTCCTGCAGGTTGCTCTGCTTCACCAGTTCCTGGAAACCGTCCCAGTCCTCAGCGGTGTAGCGGGTGTCGATGTTAGCGTCCATCTTTATCTTCTTCAGTTCCTTCTTCAGATAGTCGGCACTGACATTCTGGCGACGCTCTGCCAGACGCTCGTTCACCAGATAGCTACCATCGGGCGAAGCGTATGCACTAACCTCGATGGCCTCCAGAGCACGACCTTCGGCATCGTCGTTGATCTCCTTCAGAACTCGAGCCAAATCCCTGATGCCCACACTCTGCAGTTCACTCGTACGCAGATTTGCCTGTCCGATGAGGAACTTGATGTTTGCCTCCTGCTTCTGCTGGATGATGCGCTGGAACTGGTCGGGAGCCAGGGCTGCACCGCTCTTATCGAGGCAGCGACCCAGCAAGTCCTCAGTAGCCAAGATGCCGTAACCGATCTTCACGTCGGGCATCTTCACGGCCTTCTTACCCTTTCGTGCATCGAAAGTCATGTAAAGGTCACTCTTCAGCATATCGGGAGTATAACGGAAATTGGCACGCATATTATGCATTCCGCCCTGCTTGTAGTTGACGGTCGTACCGTTGCCTTCCACCTTTTCGCCTTGGAAACTTACGCTCTGTGCGGCAGCCTCGCCACCCTGATAGCGCAGGACGGGAGTCATGGTCACCTGTGCCTTCTTCTTCATGAACTTCTGAGGGAAGGTCACGGTTACCTGGGCAGGAACTTCACTACCCTGTTCAACCAGGGGTGTTGGAGTCACTTTAAAGTCTTTCGAAGTCAGGTTTCCCAACTTCGAGCAACCCGTCAGCACGAGCGCTGCACTCATAACAAAGAAAAGAGTCTTTTTCATTTCTGTATAAAAATTTACGTTATTTTTAATTCGCGCACAAAGATACACATTTTTCTCGTAACCTCGCCTATCATCGTACGTTAAAAATATAAAAACCTGCTGTCGGCACTATTATCTATCCACAAGCATTGAACCTAATCCCGACTTCTCGGTGGGGAAAAGCCCTAATGGAGAGTGAAGAAAGGGGGCGCTTACACGATGCCACTCGAACGCTTGTTCGATGCACTTTGAACACTTGTTCGAGCCTCCACGAATACTTGTACAATGACACCCAAGCGCTTATGCGAGAAAACCCAAGCGCTAGCATAGTGAAGTGAAGCAAGTAATCGGAAGCGAAATTACTTATAAACCAACGTCATCATGCGTTCAGGAACAAAGCACTCTTGAGCAATGTCCCAAAGCTGGGCAGACGTGAGGCTATCGATGTTGTCGCATAGCTGTTGCAGCGTCTGTGTCTGTCCCAAGTGCAAGAGGCGTCGTCCCATGCCGATGGCCACATTCTCACCGTTCTCCCAAGACAAAGCCACCTGCCCCTTTAGCTGCCGTTTTGCGGCCCCCAACTGACTGGACGAAAGAGGAGCATCGCATAAGCGAGTGAGTTCCTGACGAACCAAGCGCAGACAACGTTCCACATCGCTGTGGTCACAACCAAAGTAGGTTGTCCACAAACCCGTATCAGTGTAGCTGGCCATACTGCTCTCAACGGTATAGACCAGTCCTCGACGCTCGCGCAGACTGATGTTCAGGCGAGAGTTCATGCCCGGACCACCCAGAATGTTGTTGAGCAAGGAAAGGCCCAACCGGCGTTCGTCGGCCAAAGCATAAGCTTTACACCCGATGATGACATGCGACTGATGGGTGTGCTTCTCATTTTGAACATTGGACACTGGACATTGAGAAAGAGGGGCTTCGCGAGTGATTTGAGGAAGATTGTCACCCTCTGACTGACACAAACGATGAGCCATGCGTTCGACTTGCTTGATATCGATGTCCCCCAAGACAAAGAGCACCATGCGAGAAGGGTGATAGAGCCTGCGGACAAAGCTTTGCAGGTCCTCGCTACGATACTGGCGAAGGCGTTCGGCATCGCCCAGAATGTTGCGGCCAAGCGGATGATTGGGGAAGAAGAGTTGGTCGAAATCGTCGTAGATGAGTTCCGAAGGAGAGTCGTTGTAGCTTTCTATCTCATCGATGACCACCTCCACCTCGCGTTCCAGTTCGCGCTGGGGATAAGTGCTGTGAAGGGTGATGTCGAAGAGCAGGTCGAGGGCTCGGGAGAGGTGTTGCCGCAGGGTGGCACAGTAATAGACGGTATGCTCCTTGCCCGTGTAGGCATTCAAATCGCCTCCCACAGCCTCCATGCGATTGATGATGTGCCACGAACGACGGCGTTGTGTGCCCTTAAATGACATGTGCTCAATGAGATGAGCCATACCCGACTCACTTTCGAGTTGGTCGCGTGTGCCTGCATCGACTGCCAAACCGCAATAAACCACCTGACCCGGGCGACGGTTGACAACTATGCGGAGTCCGTTATCTAAAGTTATATGTTGCATAGAAAAAGGTTTCTCTATCTCTTCAAAAATTATTATGCACTCCATCTGCAGAAGCGGTGATGCTTAGAACATGGGAGCAAAGATTATGCATTATAAATTAAGCATTATGAATTATGAATTATGAATTAAATAAAAGATGCTTTCAGGTCCCATGTTAAAGAGCAAGTCGACAATGCTCAGGTCGGCCATGAAACCATGACGGTCGGAGAAGAGTTGATAGTAAGGCATTTGTCGCCCTCCTTTCGCAGGCAGGGAAGCTATGTCTATCAGCTCACAAATCTTCTCCTGAAGAACATGGTTGAAATCTATCAGGAATTCGTACTTCTTTTCATAAAAAGGCGCGATTTCATCGGCATAAAACTCAAAAAAGGGTGTGCGTCCATAGCTACTTTTAAGAGCATTCCAATGGAGGTGTCGCCAGTTGCCGTGATCGCTGATGCGGATGTCGCGCATCGGGGTGTGATAAGGCACAAACTTGACCACAGGGATGGTAAGCGCCAAAGGTCCATTGGGCGAGGCAATGTAACACCGATTACGGAGCGTCTGCTTGCGATAAGCCTCATCCGTGTCAATGCAGTATTCCTCGCACTGTGCCAACTGGGCATAGTACGAAATGGGAGCAAGGTAATAGGATGGGAATAGGACCCCACCCCTCTGCCCCTCCCGAGGGAGGGGAGTTGTTGCTTCAGCTTCCAGGGAATCGTTCATCTCCAAACAATAATTCCTTATTTAAGTTCCTATTCCCTCCCCTCGGGGCGACTGGGGTCTTTAGAGTAGTGACTAAATGTCACTACGGCCCCACAAAGGGGAGCGAGTCCCCACTCGCGACGGAGGGCAGTCAGGTAGGGGTCACCTACTTGATGTTCTTCACCCAACGGAACAAGCGGTTCCAGCGAATGCCACCATCGAAGAGGCTGTAATCCTTGTTGCGAGACATCCAAATCATGATGGGTTTGCCCACGATGTGGTCCTCAGGCACAAAACCCCAGAAGCGGGAGTCGGCAGAATTGTGACGATTGTCGCCCTGCATCCAGTAGTAATCCATCTTGAACGTATAGGAATTTTCCTTCTCGCCATTGATGAGGATGTCGCCCTGGTCAGTGACCTCCAGCGTGTTGCCCTCATAGACTCGGATGCAACGCTCATAGACGGGCAGATTGTCGAGGTTCAGGGTTATCGACGCACCCTTGGCAGGAATCCAGATGGGACCATAGTTATCCACCGTCCAACCCTTGTGACCATTCAGGGGATAGATGACATCGGTTTCCGTAGGCTTGTTTATCTTGAGGCTATCCACCAAGTCAGGACGCGCCTCCATAGCCTCCTTCATCTTTTGCGTCAACGGGCAAATGCCTGTCTGATACAAATCGCGCAAGTCGCTGAACGAGAGGTCTATCTCACGAATGAAATCATCAGGCAGACGTCCACTCAAGGACACCTGATAGTTGTACTGAACATTGTCGGGTTCCTTGTTTGCCACCCCGTCGAGATAGATGATGCGATCCTTGATTTGCAGTGTCTGACCGGGCAGTCCCACACAACGCTTCACGTAATTCTCACGGCGGTCAACAGGGCGCCAGCCCACCTGACCAAACTCCTGCGGATTGTCCTTGATGTATTGGTTTCCAAGGGCATAGTACTGGTCATACTGCTTACGAAGCGAAAGCGCATCGCCACTGTCCGACGGAAGAGTCCCGAAGTTCTGCTGATAGATCTGCTTGCCATAGACGTAGCAAAGCATATAGTAGTCGGCCGACTGATAGCGAGGACTGAGTGCTACGCTGTCGCCTGCAGGATAGTTGAAGACGACAATATCGTTGAGTTGCACGGGTTTAGGCGAAACACGCTTGTATTTCCACTGAGGCCACGAGATGTAACTCTGAATGCCTCCTATGGGCAAGGTATGCTGACAAAGAGGCATGGAAAGCGGGGTCATCGGGGCACGGGGACCATAAGCCGTCTTCGACACATAAAGGTAGTCGCCCACGAGCAGACTCTTCTCTAAACTACTCGATGGAATGGTATAGTTTTGGAAAAAATAGATGTTGACAAAGTAGACAGCAACCAAGGCAAAGACGATGGCATCGACCCAACTCATGATTGTGCGGGTAACGGGGTTCTCGAGTTCCTTCCACCATCCCCACTTTATCTTGCGAGTGATGTAGGCATCGAAGACAGGGGGAACAGAAAGATAGCCCCACCAAGGTGCCTTAATCCACAAGAGGAAGAGGATGAGCAGGGCACAATAGACGATGGCTTGAGCCCAATCCTTCCAGGTAAGTTTCTTTTCTTCTTTCTTTTTCATATCGATTGCATTTTATTTTCCACGTTAGAACTTAAACAAATCGCTCATCGTTAGCAAGCCTGTATGTTCGGCTGTATACTCTGCTGCAAGCACTGCACCCAGTGCAAAGCCTTTACGGCTATGGGCAGAATGAGTGATGCTGATTTCGTCGGCTTCCGAATCCCAAGTGATGGTGTGTATGCCTGGCACTTCATCCCGACGGATGCTATCGATGCGAAGTTGGTCGGCAGGGACTTCTGACGTTCCCTCAACGGTTCCGTCGGGCTGGGTCAGCAGCCCAAACTTCCAAGCACTCAGGCGGTCGACCTCTTCCACCAGTTCCTCGCCAAGCGTGATGGCTGTGCCACTGGGATGGTCGAGTTTATGGATGTGGTGTACTTCCTCCAGGGTAGGACGATAAGAGTCGAACTGATTCATAATGCGAGCCAGATAACGGTTGACAGCACGGAAAATGGTCACGCCCAAACTGAAGTTGGAACTCCAGAACAGGGTCTGACCTTCTTCGGTACACATGCGACGCACATCATCGCCATGTTCGGCAAGCCAACCCGTACTGCCACTGACCACTTTCACATGGTGACGGAAGGCACGCAAGTAATTGTCATAGGCCACGTGAGGGGCTGTGAACTCAATCGCAACATCGGCACTTTGGAACTGCGGACTATCAAAATCCTGCTGATTATCGATGTCAATAATACAAACAATCTCATGACCACGGCTCAAGGCAATTTCTTCTATCATTTTGCCCATCTTGCCGTATCCAATTAAGGCTATTTTCATTCTTTGTACTTAAAAATTTCTGCAAAGATAGGGATTATCAGCGAAAAAGCGTACATTTGTTAGGTGTTTTTAAGAAAAGCGCACCGTTGTTAGGATATTTTAAGAGAAAAGAAGGTGGAGAAACTGTTGCATTACGTATGGAAGCATAAGATGCTACCCCTGCGCGCTTTGCTGACAAGCGATGGCGAAGAACTGGAAATCATCGACCCAGGTTTGTCCAATCCTAACGCAGGTCCCGACTTCTTCAATGCCAAAGTTCGCATAGGCCAAACCATGTGGGCGGGAAACGTGGAGATACACCTCCGTTCGAGCGATTGGTATCGTCACGGACATGATACCGACGAGGCTTACGACAACGTCATCCTTCACGTGGCTTCGATCATCGATGAGGAAGTGACCACATGCTCAGGCAAGCGACTGCCACAATTGCAACTGGACATTCCTGCCGACTTGCATCTGCGCTACGAAACCTTGCAAAAGACAGAGGACTACCCACGTTGTCACAAAATCATCCCTTCCATCGACATTTTTAAGGTTCACTCGTGGCTCGATACCCTTGTAGTGGAACGACTCGAAGAACGACGCAAGCAAGTGGAAAGGCGATTGCAGGAGACCAACGGCAACTGGGAATGGACGCTCTTCATCACGCTTGCCCGAAACTTCGGCTTTGGTCTGAATGGCGACACCTTTGAGACATGGGCTAAGCGCATCCCATTGGATAAGATAGGAAAACATCGTGACGAGTTGTTCCAAATCGAGGCAATATTCCTGGGGATGGCAGGACTACTGGAAGCCGAAAGTCTTCCGCCCAACTCGAAAGAGACTGGGATTGAGGACGATTACTTTCGCTCACTCGGACGCGAATTTAAATACCAATGCCGATTGTTCGGATTAGGTGCGATTATGCCTTATCAGCAATGGAAATACCTGCGTTTGCGTCCACAAAATTTTCCTCACATCCGACTGGCAGAGTTGGCTTGGATGTATCATAAGGGCGATGCGACGCTATCGCGACTGAAGGATGCCTTGGTGGAAGAGAAACCGCTTGAAAGCCTGCGAAAAATCCTTACAGCAACGACTTCGGAATACTGGCACAATCATCTGATGTTCGGACAACCCATTGAGAAACGCCAACTCCACCTAAGTACGGCTTCGCAAAACCTGCTCATCATCAACACCGTGGTGCCAGTCATGTATGCTTACGCGATGACTCACGACAGCTGGGAACTGCGAGAACGAGTGCTCGACCTGTTGCGCCTGATTCCTGCAGAAAACAACTTCATCCTGCGCCAATGGGCCGATTGCGGACTGAAAGTGGACTCGGCGGCCGACAGTCAAGGGCTCATCCAACTGAAGAAACAATACTGCGACCGACACGACTGTCTGCGTTGCAATTTCGGCTATGAATATCTAAAATCCCGACTATGACACACGAGATAAAGATGAAGGTTCGCGACTACGAATGCGACCTGCAAGGTATTGTCAACAATGCCAACTACCAACACTATACCGAACATGCCCGACACGAATATCTGCATTCCTTGGGTGTCTCGTTTGCCGACCTTCACCAACGAGGAATCGACGCGGTGGTGGCTCGCATAACCCTGAACTACAAAGTGCCCTTGCGCAGCGGCGACGAATTCGTGGTGAAATCAAGGGTAAAGAAGGAGGGTGTGAAATACATCTTTAATCAGGACATCATCCGACTCAGCGACGAGCATCTGGCTTGCCGGGTGGAGGTGGTGATTGTTGCTGTTGTCAATGGGAAATTGGTTGCCGAATGCCCAGAACTTGACTGTTTGCTACAATGAAACAAGAAGACGTTCTCTATGCGATAGCCCTGACTCGCGTGTTGCCTTACCAGTCGCAAGTGCAAAACCGATTGCTCGAAGCGGCAGGTTCGGCAAAAGCACTTTACGAAGCACGCCATCAGTTGAAAGACCTCATTCCTGATGTCTCCAGCCGTTTGTCGAATCTGGTTTCACAAATGGGCAATCACCTTGCGAGGGCAGAGGAGGAGATGGCCTTTGCAGAGAAGAACCACATCCAGATGCTCGCACGCGACGATGTGAACTATCCTGCCCGACTGCGTGATTGCGATGATGCGCCTTGCATACTCTACTATCGAGGTTCGGCAGACCTGAATTGCAGACACATCCTGAGCATTGTTGGCACTCGCAAGGCTACCGACTACGGAAAGTCGTTCTGTCAGCACTTTCTCAAAGACCTGTCTGCACTTTGTCCCGACGTACTCATTATTAGTGGACTGGCTTATGGAATAGACATCAATGCCCACCGACAAGCACTTGCCAACGGACTCTCTACCATAGCCGTACTGGCACACGGATTGGACCAAATCTATCCTCGCATGCATCGGGCAACGGCCATCGAGATGCTTCGCCAAGGAGGGTTGCTTACGGAATTCATGAGTCAGTCGGTTGCCGACAAGATAAACTTTGTTGCACGCAATCGCATTGTGGCAGGAATGGCAGATGCTACGCTTGTGGTGGAGTCGGCAGAGAAGGGTGGAAGCCTGATAACAACTGGAATTGCAGAAGGTTATGGACGTGATGTGTTTGCTGTTCCCGGACGCGTGGGCGACAAAGCTTCGGCAGGATGCAATCTGCTGATACGCGACAACAGAGCCGTCCTCCTGCAGTCGGCAGAAGAGTTTGTGGAAGCAATGGGATGGGCAAC
>JAEEGF010029282.1_pt1 | contig 25913 bp, 17 predicted proteins | sample 9134171 | NCBI WGS metagenome assembly JAEEGF01 (sample SAMN16246542, study PRJNA631951) | gut metagenome | biome: gut microbiome; feature: rumen; material: AP-attached | host: Bos | place: Iran: Karaj | collected 2018-10 | reverse complement strand
AATTGGGGTTGAACATCGATAGCTCATTGCCTATCTGATATCCGTCGTACCATTTTTCCAGCTCTTCGAAGTCCATGTTATGTTTTTTAGCCAGCATTCTGACCTCATCTTTGGTGAAGCCAAAATAGCGGTCAAGCTTGCGTGGGATAAGCATGGAATACTCACGGAAATTATTCAGTGCGGACTCCGTCTTGTATCTCTTGATGGGCAGGATTCCGGTCATATAAACACCAGCGAAGACACGGACAGCCTGTCCGCTTTTGAACAGGCGTCGTAGCCAATCGACATATTCGTCCATCACTATTTTATTGCTTTCAAACTCCCTGCAGATAGCATCCCACTCGTCGATGATAAATATGAATTTCTGTTTTTTCAATTCACGAATCCGCATCAGATAGTTCATCAAGCTTTCATTCTCCTGCAGTGGTATATCAGGATATTCATTGTGGATATCCGTCTTGATTGCCTCCTGTATCTGTGAGACAATTGTGTCATCTTTTATTTCTGTGACAAATTCACTGACATCAAGATAAATCACCGGATATTTGTTGAGATGCTGCTCAAATGATGGATGCTCTGCGATTTCCAGGTCTTCGAACAAGCTGCGGGAGTCGCACGACTGGTCGTAGTATGCACAAAGCATCTTTGCCGCCAAAGACTTACCGAAGCGACGGCAACGGGTAATGCAGGAAAACATTTTTTCCGAGTTAAGCGTGTTGTTGACAACAGCAATCAGTCCTGATTTATCAACATATTCGCTGTTGCGTGCATAACGAAACCCCTCATATCCAACATTAATATAGTTTCCCATAATCTGCCAGAATTGATATTTTTGGCAAAGATACGGAAAAAAAATGAAGAATGAAGAATGAAGAATGAAAAATAAAGAATTTCAAGTTTCTGATGTGAAATATTAAAAAAAACTTCTTTTTAATTGTAAAACGTTTGTGGGGCTGACTCTTGCAGAACGTAACCGAGACGAAAGAAAGGAATATAACGTGTGTAGCTTTTAAAAAGAAGAAAAAAACAGTCCATAAATGGACAGGGAAAAACCGCTTCGCGGAAAAAACCATGCGGATGAATTCCTGCTAAGTATTTTTATATCAGTATACAATCTAAATGCGAAAGTTGAATGAAAAATGAAAAATGAAAAATGAAAAATGAAGAATGAAGAATGAGGAATGAAGAAACTGACTTCAAAAGCAAACGCATAACTAAACCGCACAATGGCAAGGTTACACTAATCATATATTAGACTAATGTAAACCCTGCCACTGTACGATTCAGGAAAACATTCGGCTCTCGAAGTCAGATAGACGCTTCGCAGGATCTGTCACTCTCGGCATAGCTCAAACAAGTTTGGCTCTGCACTCACTGCTCCAGAATCTCCGGCTCCTTATAGTCCTACATTCTGAAGCGTTCCACAGACATTCCTATTTGCGGATTATTTATTCCCTGCCATATAGTTGATGATAGCCACAACATCGGAGATATCGATGCTGTCATCACCGTTCACGTCGGCAGTAGCCCGGAATTTATTGTCGCCCGCCATCGTGTTGATGACTGCCACCACATCGGAGATATCAACCGCGCCGTCCTGGTTGACGTCGCAGGTAAGCGTGGTGCCCACTTGTATGCTGCCAATTACCTCAGCCGTGTCGTAAGAACGGGCATTAGAATCACTGAGGGCGCTTTGGCGGAGTGTCAGCGGATAGAGCCCCTTTGCTACCGATGCCCCGATATGGATTTTCACCGTCACCACCTCGCCGTCATTGCCATTGATGGTTGAGCCGTTGGTGGAAGCAGCGAACATGCGGAGCGCGCCGTCGGACTGGATAGCCGCCTCAAAGGTGTTGGTCTTGCGGGCAGTGGTGCGCTTCGTGCTGAGATAAGCTTCAGGGAATCCGTCCTCATCGGTCAGGAACTCCATGCCTTCAGGCAGATAGAGGTCGAAGCTGAAACCTTCCATCGGCACAGAATTCTTCATATTCACAGAGAGTGTGACATCCGAACCGGCAGAAGCCTCCACAGGATTGATGTAGATGACATTGTTCAACTTCGAAATATCTGTTACTTCAAAGGGCGGCTGGCTCTCATCCGCCTCAAACAAGGCGGTCAGGGTGATGTTCTTCGTCACTGTCATACTGCGGGGATTCGACGTGTCGCCGTCACTCCAATGCGAAAATTTATATCCGCTATTTGCAATGGCATTCAGCTCTATAGACGTACCGCTGCTGTATGTGCCTCCGCCAGTCACTGTTCCTGCACCCGTCGGCGACACATTCGTGGTCACCGTATAGGTGGTGGCTGTGTTGCCCGTCACGTTCTTCGAAGTGCGGTTGCCTAACGCATCATACGTGTATGACACCGTAATGCCGTTGGAATAGGTCACTTTTGTCAGACGGTTGAGGTTGTCATATGTATATGTCGTTGAACTTTGGGCAAATGACTGAATGGATACAAACAATATTGCCAAGGTATATATTAGTCTTTGTTTCATAATTATTTCATTTTAAAAGTGTTCTGTTAAAATATTATGTAATAAGTTGACTTTTGTCGTTGGCAACAACTACAAAAACAATAAAAACATCATCTCAATCACATAATTATTATTTACCAAAAATCCAATTCATTAAATCATCACCAGCATCACTCATCTTTTGAGCATCATCGAACGTAAACTGAAGATTTTTTTCAATAAATTCTGCAACAATAATCTCTTTTTCAGCAAGTTTGTTCATTGATCGCAATTGATCATTTGCTACTTCCACACTTATCATAGACATAGATCCATTAGAATAATTATTTTCTGGTAAACTATATGAATATGAATAAGTATTACTTCCATAACTACAAGGGGTTGATGAAGTATAACTTACAGAAGATGTTGTTGTTCCCTTATTTGTTGAAGAATTTGAGTTGTTTTGTTTGTTACCGACAATAATTACACCTGCATCATCGTAATCATCCAACATATTATAATAGTTTCGCATGAATTTTTTAAAAAGGCGTTTATGTTGTTTTGCAGAGATTTTTCCTCTATCATAGGCATCGTTAATAATACCAATATATTTTTTTTTGTATGCCTCTGCACTTTGTTCAGCTTCTTGTTTTGTCCTTAACCCTTCCGGGTCAATCCCCATAATCGGGTTATTGTCCGCATACGGATATAGGTTGGTGCTCCAAATCGGGTCTTCTGAGAGGAAGCGACCGATGGTGGGATCATAATGACGGGCACGCATATAATAGAGATGGTCGTTGAGGTACATCACGCCGTACCCGCCCACATATTTGAAGGGGTTGAAGTCCGCCTCTTCCTGCTGAACCACTTTTCCGAATTCGTCGTACTGGTATTTGTGCGTAATGTTGTTGTTGTCGTCAACGATGGCCACCACAGAGCCACGGAAATCGGTCACATAGTAGCTGGTCTTGCCGTTCAGTACCCTTGCCTCCAGTCCGTTTCCATAGATATACTCAGCCCCACTCTTGGAATCGGACAGCACAGTGCCAATGCCAAGCGGGTTCGTTGTGAACTCGATGTCGCCATAGGAGGCAATCAGCCCGAGCGGGTCGTAGTCGATGTTCGTACTTCCCGAACGGGTCAGGCGGTCGCTCTTGTCCCATCGGTACTGCTCATCACCCCGTTTGGTGGTGTTGCCGTTCTCATCGAACGAGAAGCTGATGTCGCCCGCTTTCGTGATGCGGTTGTCGCTGTTATAACTGTAGCTGACTGTCTCATTGGTCAGTTTGATGTCGGAATAAGGCTCCTGCGTACTCTTCGACGTGATATTTCCCTCCTTGTCAAGCGTAAACGAATAACTTGCCACCACCGTTCCGTTGCTCAGCGTCGTTTTCTTGCTGGTAAGCCGCCCCACCTCGTCATAATCGTATGTGGTGGTCATCCCGTTCGGATAGCTGACCTTCGACAGTTTATTGTCCTTGCGGTAGGTATAGGTAATTGTCTTGCCGTTGAATTTCACGGTCTTCATGCGGTCTGCATTGTCGTAAGTGTAAGATGTATTGTTTATTTTCAGGCAATTTCCATTTTCATCATAGCTATAAGAATTGCTGTGTCCGTCGCACGAGGTACCTGTGATGCGGTTGAATCCGTCGTAGGTGTAGGTCATCGTCTTTCCGTTTCCTGAAACAGACTCTAATCGCAGCTTGCTGTCATACGAATAGCTGTTCACACCGTCATAAGTGACACGTCCCAGATCATCATACTGATAATTGAGTCTGGTGCCATCCGGCTTGGTGTAGCTGTTCAGCGTTCCGTCATCGTTGTAAGTAAATCGTTTGGTCGCTCCGCCAAACTCCATGGACTTGAGCCAGTCGGTGGCATTGTCATACGACAGCGTTGTGACACCGCCCTTGGCATTGGTGATGCTTATCAGGTTGTCGTTCTTGTCGTAGTCATAACTGGTTGAATTATTGGCTGGATCGGTCTCACTCAGCAGGTTGTCGTTTTCGTCATAATCGAATTTGGTCGTTCGGTTTAATGCGTCGGTAGAGCTTATCATACGGCTTGCCGCATCGTAGGAGGAGGTGCTCGATAGACTGAGTGCCGGCAAAGATACTTTCGTCAGGTTTCCGTAGCTGTTGTATGTGAATGTCGTGCTCACGCCCATCGGATTGACAATTTCTGTGGGCAGTCCTTTCGAATTATAGGAGATGCTGGATGACCGTCCCTCCGGTGCGCTGATATCCGTGAGATTTCCGTTTGAGTCGTAAGTGTAATTAGTCGTGTTTCCTCTTGCATCAGTGACACTTGTCAGGTTGTTCATCGAGTCGTAGGTCATTTTGGTGGTGAGTGTGCCATCACCGCTAACTGTCACACTGGTGACATTGCCTTTATCATCATACTGCACATTGCTCACGTTGGTGTTGTTGGTTCTTATGGAGGTAGGCAACTGCGGATGTGAGGAGTCACTGTATGAAGCTGTCACTTGTAACCCCTCTTCACCTGTCAGCTTTGTCACCACATTGTTGGCATTAAAGGTGTAGTTATAAGAGGAAGTGGTGTTATCCCGTTTCACGTCCACTTGTGAGGTGGTTGATACCGACGAACCGTATTTAGCTGCCACGCTCACGCTGGTCTGCGTGGTCGGCACACTGCCGATTCCGCTCACGGTTTTGTTCAGTCGGTGGTTGGCATCATACTCGTTCTCAATATAGTTGCCTTTCGGCAGCTTGATGCGGGAGAGCAGTTTTGATGTGCTTTCCTTGGTGTCATCCTCATAGTCATATGTAGTGGTCTGTCCTTTGGCGTCCGTGAAACTGCTGAGCTGATACTTGCCGGTGTATTTATTCTGTTTATAGTCAAAACTGATACTTCTTCCAAGTGGGTCTCTCACGCTGGAAATCAAGTTTGTCCCCGACATGTAAGAGAAAAACAGCGACCGCTGTCCGTCACTCACACTGCTGATACGCATAAATCCGTTCTGGCCAGCTGAATAATTGACAGTCAGTATGTTTCCATTGCGGTCCTCGATTTTTCTAAGATAAAGTATTGGTGCTGTGCCTCCCGGTTTTGAGAAATGGTATTTCACCTGTTTCTTGGTTGTAATAATCACTTCGTTACCCACCTGTTCAAATTCATCGTAAACACCGATGGACATGGGAACGAAGCGTGTGCCGTCGGACTCATAGACATCGATGCTACCTCCTCCCCAATGGACAACTGCATGACTTTCCACCAGAGCCAGGTAGGAATGGTATGTATGGCTCCATCCCGGTCCGAGCGGCTGGTAGGAGTCTTCCACACCATCGACGGTACGCACCCCGAAGAACACCTCCGGAAGGGTTGTGTTGTAGGAATTATAATTATGGGCAAACAGAAGTGGTACAGTTCCATCTATAGAGAAGCTGGTCTTGGTGTAATGCTGGAAATTGCCCATCGGCAGTCCCAGACCAAGCGCGATGGTCTTCAGCGTGATGTTCAGCGGCTGGAAATAATCCGAATCATCGGGATGAGGATCGGATATGCTACCCGCATCCACTTTCTGCATGATTCTCGCCAGCATGACGAACGCCTCCCCCCGTTTGCAGTTGTCGTAGGGACGGAACTTGTCGTGGTCGGTTGTGATGATGCCCAGACTCGCCGCTTTCCTCACATAGCCCATCATCTTCGGGTTAGCGGTTTTGAGAGCTGTCACATCAGCGTCCGACGGGAACGGGTTGTTCGTGCCCGTGACATCCGGCTGGATGTTGAATGTCTCCATCAGCACCTTCAGCGTATGCAGGCGGGTGATACTCTCCTCCGGCGCGAACTGGAACCGGTCGCGGTCGAACGGTGTCACACCATCGCCATACTCCAGATACATCAGCGCCTTGGCTGCCTGGAAATAATAGGTGCTCTTGTCGGTCAGGTCGCTATAGACCGTCGGGAAATTGTCAGAAACCACGCTGGAAGGCACACTCCTCTCCTTGATGGAATAGACCCCACGGAAGGCAATCTTGGCGAGATGAGCACGTTTCAAGAGATTCTCAGCCGACATCTTTCCGTTCTCGTCACTCCCACTCAGCACTCCTTTTTTATACAGATAACAAGTGGAGGAATAAAAGTCGCTTGAAGGATCAAGGTCAGAGAAGGTGCAGTCGCCATCAGGAATACCAGAAGAGACAGCCGTCACCGTGAGAGGATTCGAATAGAATATGGTTGTTGAAGAGCCGTATGAGGTGAGAATAAGAGTATACGTGTGGCTGCCGTTTGTAAAATCGGGAGTAACTGAAATGGAAGCACTTGAGTATCCCGATGGCATGGATTTTGATTCGACCTCACTTCCTGCATTAGTGACAGATGTTCCAGAAATCTTAAGGTCTTTACGGACAGAAATAGAAACACTATTATTAAAAATGCCACTGTTCTTTTTAGCAGTAAATATCACTTTGTTTCCATCGACTACGGCATAAGCCTGAATATATGTGCCATCGTTTGCATATCCATGCCAAGTTTGGTTATTATAATAGACCTTTTCCGTAGAAGGCTTGGCTGTGATTGACGGACTGGCAGTATAATCCGGTGACGAGGCTTCTAATGTCGTCACCGCATCTGCTATACCCTTGCTCCAATCGCTATATTCGCTACTATTAGAGTTACGGGCTTGAATTTGAAAATAATAGGGAGTATTGGGCTTAAGACCACTAACATTGCATGATGTCGAAGAAACCTCTGCTTCAAACTCCGGGTTCTGATAGTTTCTGGGAGTACTACTTACTAAAATACCGTATTTTGTCGCTCCCGATACTGCACCCCATTTTGCAATAAAACCTGTTGAACTCTCATTAGTTCCATAGAAAGTTGAGTAATTCGGTGTGGAAAGTTTCGTGGTTTCTGATGTTGTTCTCACCGAAACCCCTTTGCTCCAGTCGCTATTTTCACTGCTATCCCCGTTACGCGCCTGAATCTGATAATAATAGGTAGTATTGGGTTGAAGACCTTTGTTTACTAAGCATGATGTGGTGGAAACCTCTGTTTTAAATACTGGATTCGCAAAGTTTCCCTGAGTATTACTCACCTGAATACCATATCTCGTCGCACCATAAACATCATCCCAATTAGCGACAAAGCTTGTTGTACCGATGTCCGAGGCATAGAAGGATCTGTAATTGGGCGTGTCGAGTTTCATACTTACAGTAATCGGGTCGGTAAGGAAATACATGTTTGAAGAACCTTGGGAAAGGAGTACCGCCCGATAAGAGTGCGTACCGCTAGCATCTGGAGTAACAGTGAATGATACCTCAGAAGACCCAGGGTCGGCACTTTTTGTATCGACATGCTTTCCTATATATGTAATTGTGGAACCAGAAACAGTCATTCCTTTATAGAGTAAAACTCCTATTTTATTATTAAATGTGCCGGAGTTTTTACTTACTGTGAATTTGATACTGCTGCCACTGACAGAAGCCGACAGTTGTATCCAAACGCCATCCGTGGTGTAACCATAATAAGTATTTCCGTTATAAGTATATGTGAAATTTTTAGGTTTGTCTGTTTCTGACGGATTTACAGAATATGTCTGTGCTTTCACCGTTAGAAATGATGAGAATCCTATGAAAAAAGCTAACAGGATTGAATATGATAATCGTTTTCCCATATTGTTGTTGGTTTTTGTTTTAAATAATTATTGAAGTATGTTTTTGGGGGTATACCACCGAGCCGATGGCGCTCCCAGTATGGTTATTGATTGTTGTTCATGATGATATGTGCCACAGCGATATAGTCGGCGACGTTAATCTGTCCGTCACCATTGGCGTCGGCTGCTTTCTCATTAAATCCAGAAGGAGGATTATTCATGATGTAGTGGGCTATGGCAATATAGTCCGCCACAGTAATTGAACCGTCGCCGTTGGCATCGCCTGTGATAAACTCTGGCTCGGTGTAAATCTTGTCAAATGAAACGACCGGCCGGATGGGCAGACCCTGATACGGTTCGTTTTCCCACCAAGACATTTTCGATGAGTCAAAATACATGTAACCGACATTGTTATTCACATCATGGTCTCCATAGAGCGTTGACGACCAGTAAGCACCATCCTCCCCTTCGTTTCTGATTTTTTTGTCATCATAATAACCAGCCGCCGGCAAGAAGATGTTGTTTCCCTCAAAACCTTTCACAATACTGGTAATTCGATAACCGTTGACCCCATTCTCTGTTGTCCATTCCATCGTCACATACTGATCGTTGATCAATTCCTTCAACTCGCTCAAAGTCGGCATTCGCCATTCTCCTCCCCAATTGACAGAGACGGCATCATCCTCAAGAAGCAGGTTCTCGCCTTGTTCTACTTGTTCAGTCTTATTAATCGTATAATTGGAGAGGCTGAAGTCTGTCCTTCCGTCGCAGCTGCCAGTTGTCTCTCCCCATGCATAGTAGCATCCAGCCTCTTCGGGAGAGTAAGCTCCCAGATTATATGTAGCCCAAAGTGTGGCTTTTGGCAGTCCGAGGTCAACAAGCTCGTGACCTAAATAGCTGGAAGGTGCACCATAAATTGTATGCGTGACGGGAGTGTAATTCGACAGGACCGGACGTACGGGATATCCGTAATAACGGTAATAGCCTATCAGTTCCGCCTGTGTATTAGTTTCATATCCTAGGCAGATAACATGTGTGGCATGGTTGTTTGCCGGAATATCTTTCATCGATAAGTTTGCCGACCAGTAATGAAAGTCATCACTCACGTACTTTTCGTTCTTTTTGTAGCCGGCATCTGGCATGATGATGCAGTTTCCGTTCGTTCCTGTGATTTTATATGCTCTGAGTGTTTTCGACTCGTCTGTCCAAATCCACTCAAAAGTACAGTTGTCCATCAGTTCCTGAAATTCTTCTTTAGTTGGTATGTGCCAGTCGCCGCCCCATTTCACATGGGCGACATCATCTTCGGGATCCAATGAGATTTTCCCGTCTAGTCTGCCCCATGCTCCTCTGTCGCAATATTTTGTCAAGGTATGATTTGTCTTGTTGCAGGCATCGCCGTCACACCATTTATAGGTTTCCCAATTATAAACCTCCTTCGTTTCTGTTTCACCCCAGGCATAATAATTACCCAGACTTTCAGGCGAAGTGGCTCCGATATTGCATGTTGCCCACAATGTGCCGCTTGGCAGACCGAGATCCACATACTCGTGACCATTGGCGTTGAAGTTTCCAGCAGCCATAGTCACAGTACTGTTTGACAACATTATCAGCATGAATATGCTGACAGACTGTTTTAAGATTTTATTCATAAGTAATGATTTATTATCAAGATGGTTGGGGAATGTTCAAATGAATCAGCTTTTCCCTGCAAAAAGATGGGTATCAGTGTTTTTTGTCATTTCATTTCATTCTTGCAAATATAAGGATTTTCAAAAAATGGTCAAAGGCATTATTGTCTCATTATCTGAAGGTGCTGAATGCTTTTCCGAGTAGTCGGTTTCGATATCTGAATGGAATAATTAGCCTTTGCTCTATTGAAAGTCATACCAACTTTTCGGCTTTTGTTGTGTGACTGCTATTGTGCGGTTTTGTTCCTTTTCTGCTGCCCGACGAAAGAAATAGTTGTCTCCTACAAGCCCCACGTTCAGAAATGTTCCTCACCTGCACCCATTACTCAAACCTACCCCTTTGCACATCTTTCAGGAGGTGATGTTTTCATACATCACCTGCAATCAACTTTCTGAACCGCACAATAACAAGAACCCCAAAAGTATTCTCAACTTCTGGGGAGCAATTTCTTTTCTCTGAATAATCAGAATGGAATTACAGGGCAAGGCGCAAGCCAAGGAATTCGGCACAGCCGACAGGCTCTGCGTAATTGCGGTAAGAAACACGGCAAGAATAGTCCTAAACGACCCAGCAACCACCCCGGATTATTCGGTCAGTGCCCGATGAAGGACCTTTGGGATTGGTCTGGCTGCCACTGCTGTAGTTACCATTCCAGTCATTGCACCATTCAAACACATTGCCCGACATATCGTAGATACCAAGCTCGTTCGCTTGTTTTGTCTTCACTTCGTGGGTGGTATCAGAATCGCCAGAATCAGAATTACTACAATACCTGGCTACAACTCCTATCGAATTGCCACCACTGTACTTATAACCGCGGCTCTTGTTGCCACCCCGCGCGGCATACTCCCACTCCGCCTCCGTAGGCAGTCGGAATTTACGTCCAGTCAGGCTGTTCAGCTTGCGGATGAATTCCTGGCAGGCATTCCAGCTCACCATCTCCACAGGATATCTGGCGCCTTTCGTGGATGACGGGTTGCTTCCCATCACTGCCTTCCACAGCTCCTGTGTCACTTAGGTTTCACCAATGTAATAGTCGCTCAAGGTCACGCTGTGGGCAGGCTTCTCAGCATCATGGTGATCACTGCCCTGTTCAGCCGTCGCCCCCATCGTGAACGTGCCGCCTTGCACCTTAATCATTTTGAAACTCACGCCGTTGGCGGTCACGGTGATGGAGCTGGAGGGGGAAGGATTTGCCGAGCGGTTTCTATTACCGACATTGCCCTGCTGCCCGTAAACCGAGATCGCCGACAGTAGAAACATTGCTGTTGTCAGCGTTTTTTTCATTGTATTCATAATTGTCAATACTTAAATTAAACACAAATGCTCTTTAAAAAACTCAGGTTTAATTATATAGAAAGTCTATTTATGTTATGTGATGTGGGTCTAATAAACGGAGTAAATATCTATTTTATATAAGGTTAAAAACGATACCCTTCTTAATAAAGATAAAAATGTTCTGAATCGACTCTATCTAAGATTGAAGTTTATTGGCATGGTAAAGCTACTATGTACTTTATGAAAATCATACTCGGCTGGATTCCACTTTGGCATTTCCTTCATCATTCGTATTACTTCTGCGTCGCACTCTGGTGACAAACTTCTGAGAATCTTGATGTCACGTATAAGTCCTGTTTTATCTACAACAAAAGTAACGATAACCCTCCCCTGAATTTTATCCAGCCTTGCCTTGTCTGGATATTTGAGATTTTTTGTATCCAATCATTTAGGGCTGACAGTCCGCCAGGGAACTCAGGAAACACTTCAGGTCTTTCATATATAGTTTAATCGTCGTTTGATTCCTTGTTGATTTCTTCTGAATCAATCCTATTGAGGAAATCCTTGGCATTTAACACAAACTGTGCTTTCATAAAAGACGATGTCAACATAATAAGAGTGAATAGCATTAGTTTTTTCATATTGAATCGTTTATTTGGTAAAAAACTGTTTGTTTTCTATTATAAGTCCTTTTTTAATACAACAGAAAAAAAACAGGGGTGTTCTATCATTCAGTTTTGAATAGTCTTTTTTATAGAACACCCCCACTTTGAAAAAGTGTTTATTCTTTGGAATGGTTTTTATTTAAGTCATCTTATAAATGTATATCATCGACGCCCTGTTCCATTGCAATCATAACATCTATAGGAACCTTTTCCATTACACCAGCGACATGTTTCATAATCATAAATACGACCTCGATTTCCTGTTCCATTGCAACTGAAACAAACAACAGTCCCTCGACCATTACATTTCCTACAATTATGATCCTCTGGAACAACAACGGTAGGTGTTGGTGGTGTTTCTCTTTTGACACTACCATCATTTTTAATCGCCATAGAAACCTCCTCATCTAAAGCAAGATGCCACCCCTCATTACGGGCAGAGACCCAAAGTGTATTGTTTTTTTCAAGTACGTCTCCATTAAGTTGCCACCCATATCCCGGACTGGCAACAATCTTGACCTTCACTTTAGAACGGTCTTCATTCCACTCCTCCAATGTGGCAATGACAAAGTTCTGACTGTTTGGAAAGCGATAGCACAGGCGGCAACCACGCGTCCAGAGTTTTGTGTTCTTATTGTTATCAATTTTCCTTTGAAACTCTGCCTCTTTTTCTGCGGCGGCACGCTTTTCCGCCTCGGCTTTCTGTTGAGCCAACATTTCCTGACGTCTTTGTTCTGCCTTGATGCTGTCTTCTCTTGCCTGTTTGGCTAGTTCCTCTCTACGTTTTTTATCTGCCGCAGCCTGGTCTAAGGCTTTTTGGTGGTCTGTATAATCGATGAAATTACCATTCTTCCCTATAATTCTTTCTTTTCCGTCTGCAAAGACTTCGGCTCTTCCGTTTGAGAAATTCTTGATTACCCTTTCATAGGTTGGCTGAATGGCAATATTTCCATCTGATGTTATGAATCCATAGTTACCACTTATTCTAAATGATGCCATGCCGTCACTAAAGTCACCAACCTGAAATTCCGTAATCTTGACAAAATCCATATTCTCAGTTCCTTTAGAGGCATACAGAACAAAACTCCCATAAGGTGTTCCTTGGCGAAATTCTCCGTTTGAGTAGAAAAAAGAGTCTTTTCTGTCATTAAAGAAAAACACGGTTCCCTTTCCGTTTAATTTGCCATTTTCTACACTGCCTGTCCATAAGACTTTGAAATTATTAAATCTACTATTAGTATAAATAAGACAAGTACCTTCTTTCAAGCTAGAATATGGATAAGATGAATTGACATGTTCCCACGCAAATTTCGGGTATTCATCTTTTGGCATAAATGCAAACTCTGAAAGAGCTCTTACTTTTTCCCCGAAACGGTCTTTTGTAAAACTCCTACTATGTCCAATAATATAATTATGTTTTAACGCATAATTCTCAAATTCTGCTTCTATTAAACTCTTTTTTTTAGGGTTATAAACACAATAAAACTGTTTCGGGCTTCTTCCATGGGCTATCGCCTCATTAAATTCTTTTTCTTGTGCCACACATTCCAGAGAAAGCACAAGAAAAGTCAGAATTAAAAAGAACTGTTTCATGACTGCAAAATGCTTTAAAAGATGATGATGGCACCTGCATCCACATAGAACACAGAATTCGTGACAGAATAGATTTCTGATTTTGCCTCATCCTTTTTGAACGACTGACCACCAAATCCTATTCTGTAGTTAGCTCCTGCAAAAAGTCCGAAACGGTCTCCCACATAAAACTTCACTCTTGCTTTAGCTGCAATGTCGAAAGCCAGAGCCCGGAATGGTTTTCCGTCAACATATTCACCACCAATACCTATATATAATGGAAACTGAAGACGATGAGGTGCATTCAATGAAGTACCGATATAAGTAGTAAGTGCATAATGATTGATGTCTTTTACATATCCGGGATCGAACCATGCTGTTGTACCCTTCAGATTCATTTTATCATTAGTGGCATGACCATAAGTGAATTCCGTATAAGAGAGTATTCCCTTAAACTGTTTCTCATAACCGACACTTAAATCCCAGTATGACTTGTAATCATACTTGTATTTCTCGCCATTTTTGCTGTAAGACAACTTAGCAGAAGGAATTCCGAATGGAGAGAAACCCACATGGATAGATTTTGTTTTCTCCTGGGCATTAACACTGACACAGCAAGCCATCATGGCCATCGACATAAAAAAGAATAATTTTTTCATTTTGATTAAATTTTATAAAGTTTAACAATAATTATGTTTTTGGCAAAATTATGAAAAAATACCAAACCGTCAAAGGTTATTTTTCTTCATTGTTTGAAAGGGGAGTGTGTCTTTCTGAAGGGTGAGTTTCGTTGTCTGAAGAGAAGAAGTCATCAAGTTGTTGGCAGAGACGTATCAGGGTTTTATGGGGGAGATTAAGCTGGATGGACCATCCACAGCCGTCAGCAAGGATAAGCTGGTTTTTCTGTGGAAGGACTCTCACGATAAGCCGGAGATTGACAATGAGGCTTCTGCCAATCTTGATGAAGCGGTTTTGGGAATCCGCATGGATGTTCAGCAGATTGATAATATCTGCTATGGAGCAATTGAAATACAGCTCCTGCTGTGAGAGGAAAAAGATTTGGATATAGTTGCTGTCGGCCCGCACGTATGCCACATGCGAGGGGTCGATGACGACCAGCTCGTTACGGTTTCTGAGACAAAATCTTGACATGTCGGTTTGCGTTGGAGTAAGCCTTTTGAAAGAAACAAAAAAGGACGTGGGTATTCCCTGCTCACTTATCCCTAACGCGGGCTCTCGCATGCCTTGTAACAGGATAAGCAACTCGAGTCAGCCCACGCCGGCGGATATTATACGGACAAACCACACATAGAAGAAGGAAAAACCCAATCTCCCAATGCGTAATCAAGGTATGGTATAATACACCCAACGCAGACGTTTTCGGTTGCGTCTCTTCTGTTACATAGACAAATTTGCGAGATTTGCGTTAAGAAGATAACGTTCGTAAACGCCTTTTACCAATAAACATAACCCACAAGCCCATTCAGGGCTAACTGAGTCGATTGCAAAATTACGGAATATTTTTCTATAGAGCAAAAAATCAGCCAGTTTTTTAAGCAGCACAGTTAAAAAGATGTGTGAGATAAAATAATCCTATTTGAAGGAACTCAAAAATCCTTATAAACATATTGCGGATTGAAAAATTTTTCACTAAATTTGCAGCATGAACAGGACTCCTGAGAAAGGAACAGCACACACTAATCCAAACAAGAATCGGATTTGCAAAAAAGGACACTCACCCGACAGCATTATGCAACTAAACCTCCTATTCCGAAGGCATAAAACTCCCTAATCAAAAATTCAATAAATTCAAGTTTCTGAAGTAAAAAAGGAAGCCGAGTTAATTTAAAGATTTAATTATGTAAGATGTAAGATTTATGCAGGTGGTTCGGAATTTAAAATGGGAGTTAACGAGCCTGAGGCTCGTGGACGATAGTTTTGCCAATGATAATTGATTTTAGAATCACTCAAAAAATAAACAGAACTTAATAATTATCAGCATTTTCAAATACTTACGAAAGTTGAATCAATAAATAAAATGCAACTGAAATGCAAACATTACCGCCACCTGACCACAGACGAGCTGCACGACATCTACCGGCTGCGCGTGGCGGTGTTCGTTGTGGAGCAGGTTTGCCCCTATCAAGAAATAGACGGTAACGACAGAGCAGCTTGGCACATCTGGCTGAAGGATGAGGAAGGCCTGTTTGCCTACCTGCGCGTGCTTCCGCCCGGAGTAACCTTCGAAGACGCCTCCATCGGACGGGTAATCTCAACCCGCCGCCACCACGGTTATGCCACCATGCTGCTCAAAGAGGGCATCAAAGTGGCAAAAGAGCAGTTCGGTGCCAAACGAATTACCATCGAAGCACAGACCTACGCACGTAGCCTCTACGAGAAAGTGGGGTTCGTGCAGACATCTGGTGAGTTCATGGAAGACGGCATTCCTCACATCCAGATGACTTTGACAATAATATAATTGATTTTTCGGAAATAAAAAAGCAATTAATAAGAGAGTTAACGAGCCTGTAGCCCGTGGACAACAGACTTGCCAATGAAAATATGACATTACACACGCAAAATCAAACAGAACCTATTATTCATCAACTATGTCAAGAACTTTCGAATAACAAAATAAGCATAATGGGAAAACACGCAATAAGACAAGCCACACCAGCCGATTTGCCATCTGTCATGCAAGTGATGGAGGCGGCAAAAGGTATTATGCGTCAGTCTGGCAACCTGCATCAGTGGGTTGACGGCTACCCGTCGGAGGAAGTCATCATGGCGGACATTCAAAATGGTCATGGCTTTGTGGCGGAGGAAAACGGCAGAATTGTGGCTTATTTTGCCTTTATTCCTTCGCCTGAGCCAACCTACAACAAAATCTACGGGGGCAAATGGCTTGACAACCAACAACCTTACCATGTGGTCCACCGAATCGCCAGCTATCCGGATGTCCACGGCATTTTCAAAGAAATCATGGACTTCTGTTTCTCACATACCAAAAATATCCGCATCGACACGCATCGCGACAACACCATCATGCAGCACAACATCCTGAAACACGGATTCACTTACTGCGGCATCATCTACCTCGCCTCTGGCGACGAACGCTTAGCTTATCAGAAAACCAAATTGTAAGATTTTCTCTCCATAATTTTGAAGATTGAAAATAAATGACTAATTTTGAAAATTAAAAGTCATTTAAACAAAAAAATAAAATTATGAAGAGAATTCGACAAATCGTGATGCTGCTCACATGTATCGCAGTGATGGCGGTTGCTGCCATCCAGAAAAACGGTAAGATTTTCGGTCATCAGCTGGGAGAAGGGCAAAAAAATGAAACAAAGACGGACACGACAGTACAAGCCGCAGTCGGAGCGCAAGCAGACACAGCAGCCGTGGCTGCCGCTGATGTCATGAAGACTCTCGACGACGGCACAATTGTGGTGAACACCACCAGCCTCTGTAAGGATGTGATTGGCTACGACGGACCTGTGCCGATGGAAATCCAAATCAAAGACGGCACCATCACCGACGTGAAAGCCCTGGAGAACAACGAGACCCCTGAGTTCTTCGAGGAGGCACGCGTCATCGTGGCAGAATGGAAAGGCAAGACGATTGAGGAAGGGCTGAATCTGCAGGTTGATGCCATCACCGGCGCCACGTTCTCGTCGAATGCCATCATCAAAAACGTGCGTAGCGGACTGGCATACGCAGCCGCCAACATGCCAAACGGTGACACAGCACTTGCCGCCTATTCTGAAGGGAGCATGGACCTCTCAGCAAAAAGCATCATCGGGCTTATCGTGGTGCTGATGGCGGCTATCATTCCACTGTTTTTCAAGAACAAAACTTACCGCACGCTGCAACTCTTACTCAACGTAGGCGTGCTCGGATTCTGGTGCGGCACATTCCTCAACTACACCCTTTTCCTCAACGCCCTGTCGAACGGGATGGACATCTGGGTGTCGATTATCCCCATCATCATGCTCATCACCGCATTTATCTATCCGCTCTTCGGAAAGAAAGCGTACTACTGCACCAATGTATGCCCGTTCGGAGGGCTGCAGGACCTTGCCGGCAAGCTGAGCAAAAAGAAATGGCGCATTCCCATTGCCACACAAAAAGCACTCTGCTGGTTCCGCCGCATCCTCTGGGTGGTGCTGATGCTGCTTATGATTTCCGGTATCTATTTCGACTGGATTCAGTATGAACTGTTCTCCGCCTTCATCTTCAAGGCAGCATCGTGGGTGGTCATCGCCTTCGCCATCGTGTTTACACTTATCAGCATCTTCGTGCCGCGTCCCTACTGCCGCTTCGTTTGCCCGACCGGATCACTCATGAAAACAGCAGAAGACAGGTTTGTTTAATTAGTTGTTAGTTTTTAGTGACCATGCGGACGATTTTCATTACCGGCTGCAGGCATAGGCATTCCAGTTTTTTGTTTTTAGCGAGTTAGATAAAGCCAGAATGTCCATCTTTTGGCTCAGAAAGATTAGTTCTGCTCAACATTCAGAAACAGAGGTTCTTAAAGTTTTATAATATTGAAGGTACGTTCCAAGGAAAATAATAAATGGTAAATCATTAAATCATAAATATAATCATGTTTTCTTCTTTCTTTCGACTAGGTATATTCGTCATGTCATGCCTGACGACAACCATTCTGTATGCACAGACCAGTTTCACGGAACCCACCACCCTCTTTCTGATGCACAGCAGCGGTAACCATTTGGAGATGGGTACCGACGAAGGAGGATGGATAGAGTCGCCGACAAAATCCAACCCTCAGAAGCTCACCTTCATCCCCGACGGTCAGGGCTACTACAACATCCAGACAGAAAACGGAGGCGAAGCCCGTTTTCTCTCTTTCGCCAACCCCTGGAACACAAAGTTCATCGCCGACGCATCCGTTGACGAGGCAAAATATGCCATTGAGCAGGCCTCAGGCCAGTACGTGAAACTCCGTTGTAAGGCAAACAACAAATACATAGGCACCGACAGCAACGACAGCCATTCGAAAGTATTTGCCGACAAGAACGGCTCTGACCTCAAGCACCAATGGTATTTCAGCACCGACGTGAAGAAACTGCCGCCAGCCGACACCTTATCTTATATGGTCAACCCGCTTGTGGTGCGCCAGCATTTCGACGGATGGGGCGTGTCGCTCTGCTGGTGGGCAGGCCAATGCGGCAAATGGTCAGACTCAAAAATCGACGAGATAATCAGCTGGCTTGTCAGCCCGACCGGTCTCAACTACAGCCATTTCCGTTATAACATAGGCGGAGGCGACGACCCAGAGAACCGCAACTGCACCCCTCACCACATGGGCAGCGGGAAAGGTCTGCGTGCTGAGATGGAGGGATTCAAAGACTTCAGCGGCGACGAATATCATTGGAACCGCGATGCGGCACAGCGTAAAATCATGCTTAAGATCAAGGAGAAACGGCCAGATGCCGTGTTTGAGGCATTCAGCAACTCCTGTCCCTACTACATGACCTACAGCGGCTGCGTCAGCGGAAACACCGACGGTGGCAAAGACAATCTGAAACCCGAATATTACGAGGAGTTTGCCCATTATCTTGTGGATGTGTGCAAGCACTACAAAGACGAGTATGGCATCGAGTTCAAGACGCTTGAGCCGTTCAACGAGTCGGTCACCGGCTTCTGGTACGCCAACGGTCCTCAGGAGGGCTGCCACTTCGACTACGAGTCGCAAATCAACTTCATCAAGGTGTTGGAGCCGATATTGAAAGAGTCGGGGCTCAACACCATCATCTCCGCCTCTGACGAGACGAACGTGGGACTATCTGTCAACGGTTTCAAAGCCTATCAGAACGCAGGCATCATGCCGCTAGTGGGACAATGGAACACCCACACCTATTCTGGCAGCAACGGTGACCGGGCACGTGTCAGCCAACTGGCCCACGAGGCAGGCATCCCGCTGTGGATGAGTGAGACCGGCTCAGGCGGCAACGGCATAGCTGGCAACCTCAGCATGGCACAACGGCTTATCGACGACATGCGTTATATCCAACCGGAAGCGTGGATTGACTGGCAGTATATGGAGGAGGCCAACGACCAGTGGTGTACCATCCGCGGCAGTTTTGCCGAACAGACCTATTATAAGGTGAAGAACTTCTACGTGCGTCAGCAGTGCTCACGTTTCATCAAGCGCGGCTATGACATCATCACCTCACCCTGTCCGAAGTCGCTCGCCGCAGTCAACGCAGCCCGCGACACGCTCATCATCGTGGCGCTCAACGAAGGGGCTGCGACCACTCATCAGATAGACCTGTCGTTATTCGGGGAACTGCCTGCACGCAACCGAATCCGCACCTACCGCACCTCGGCTTCAGAAAGCCTGGCGCTCGTGGCGAACGCATTTAAAATCAGCGAAAAAATCCTCACGCTCAAACTTCCGGAGCAGAGCATCACGACGCTCGTCATTCCAGTTACCGCTGTGGAATCGGGTCCCGACAAGCTGCTGCGCGACGGATGCGAATACCTCATCATCGCCAGAGAGGAGACCACCCGCGCCATCACGGCGACCGGCAGCAAAGTGACTGTCGAGGACATCGACTACGGCGACGCACAACGGTGGAAACTCACCGACAACGGCAACGGCACATACACCTTCGAGAATGCGCTCGGACTGAAGCTGACTTCCCACCGTGCAAACAACAGCTCCTCGCTCACCGCAGAGAAGACGAAGAGCAACGAGCAGGGGTTCTATATCGACGAAATCGACTATCCTTACTTCAAGATACTGGCAAGCAAGGGGCGGACCCACGGATTCGACCTCACCAACGCCTCATTCAATGCCGGTACGACCGTAGGCATCTGGCAATACCAGGACGGCAACACCACGCCGACCCACCGCCAGTGGATGCTCTTCCCGCTCTCAGCCCCAGAAGATGAGAAACTCAAAGGTGATGTCAACCAGGACGGCAGAGTGGATATCTCCGATGTGGTGGCTATTATCAACCACATCGCAGGAACCATGACCTATCCGCTCGCTGACGTGAACGAAGACAACGAGGTGGACATCTCTGATATCGTGGCGGTCATCAACATCATCGCAGGTGCGAGTCAATAGAGATACCGGCCGGAATCACATACAAAAGAATATATGATTGCGGCCGGAATTATTCATAATTTTGGTCGCAATCCATGAAAAAACATGAGATTGCGACCAATTTTATATTCATTATTGGTGGCAATCCATGAAAAACATGAGATTGCCACCAGAATCACAGATTATTCCTCCTGATACCACTTCGCATACATGATGTAGTGGCTGGCGATGCCCTGATTAAGCTCTTTCGCCTGCTCCGGATCCACCTTCTTGATGAACTTGGCAGGCACACCGCCCCACAGCTCACCGTCGCCCACCTTCGTGCCGGAAAGGACAAGCGCCCCAGCCGCCACGATAGCACCCTCACCGATGACCGCATGGTCGAGCACGGTGGCTCCCATGCCGATGAGCGCGCAGTTTTTCACGGTGCAGCCATGAAGTGTGACGTTATGACCAATCGTCACATCGTCACCGATTTCAATGGCTGCTTTTTTATATAACGTGTGAAGGCACGAGCCATCCTGTATGTTGACACGGTTGCCGATACGGATATAGTTCACGTCACCACGGACGACGGCATTGAACCAGACGGTGCAGTTGTCGCCCATCATCACATCACCCACAATAGTTGCGTTCTCGGAGAAATAACAATCCTTGCCCCATTTGGGTGTCAGACCGATTACAGATTTAATTAAAGCCATACTTTTAGTTTCTAGTTTTTAGCTTTTAGTTGTTAGTTGCCATCCTTAAACTCTTAGTATTCAAATTATTGCAGACTTAAATAAAGTAATTCCCCAGCGTTATGTCAGACCGGAAGCGTACAGACATTCCAGTCCAGATAAGGAAGCAACTCACTAATGATTAAGGCTTCTAAGGCAGGATTTCACCTCCAGCCATCACGTTGATGATTGCCACGACATCAGAAATATTCCTTTCGCCGTCTCCATTCACGTCGGCAGTTGCTTTGTAGGTGTTGTCGCCCGCCATCGTGTTGATTTCAGCCACCACGTCGGAGATATTCACTATGCCGTCCTGGTTCACGTCGGCAGGGTTAAAGTAGGAGATAATCACCCCTTTGTTTTTCAACAGTTGAGTTCCGAAATACACACAGTTGTTCGTAAAGGTGGCTCCCGACGGTTCTGTGATAAACACGTATTTTCCCAGACTCAGCGTTCTGAACGGTCCGACATCACACAGTGTACCCAAACCATAAACATTCGACTGTCCTTCGACGGCGAGTGTTCCGTAGTAGCCAACCTTCATCAATCCTCCATCTTTATACGTATAACTGTCTCCACTGATAGCGTAGGTGCCAAATCCCACCAACTCTCCGTTTTTCACAGTCAACGTTCCGTTCTCAGATCTCAGGAGCACACCCTTGGTGGTGTATTCATGCAGATAAGAACCGCCGACAGCATATAGGCGTCCACTGCCGGTTGTTGTGACCGTAGTTGGCTCCTCAACAAGAAGCGCAGCCTCCCCGCTTGCGTAAAGCATATTGTTTTTATTTCCATTAATTTTTATTTTCAAATCTTTGCGTTTATTCTGCAAGGCTATTCCATCCGACCGTATAATCACCCCTTTCATCTCTAAGGTGTTGTAGTCCCAGTCATAAAACAGATAGCCGCCGTCGGAGACAGATACTCCGTTGATGGTGGTGAGGTCATCGCAGTTGACGTTTGTCACCTCCACACCCGCGATATAGATGCCCGTCCCCACAACCGGCGGAGCAATCACCAGATAATCCGTGACGATCTCCCCGTTCAGACGCGCTGCGTTGTCGGCAAAGACCGCGCCCTCCGGATACTGGATCTGAAGTGTTGTGGGGTATTTGTTGAAGTTGTAGATGCAGGGCCCGCCATTTGTCGAGACGCTCACATTGCAGTTGTCGCCATACATGGCCAGCGAGGATCCCGACACTCCGCTCGTAGATCCGCATATTCCGTAGGTACTGCCTTGCACAGTCATCTTTAAATCCTCTATCGTAAGATTCGAATGTGCCATGATGCCGGGAACCGCATAACTACCCATATCAACATTACCAATATAAATCGACGGACTGGGAATACCGTTGACAACGAGCCGGCCTGAGCCGTACAGCCAGACAGAATTTTGCAGTTCCATCACCGGTGGCAAAGTGCTCTGGCTGTTGCTCGACGAGAAGAACGTCACCCCGTAATCCATATTGTCCTTTTCCACGTTGATGTTCAGCCTGTAGCCGGACATGAGATCAAAATAAAGTGCCGACTTGTTCAAGGCAGCGATGACAACCCCGCTCAGACAGAGTCTTTTGGCATCAGGGTCGTAATAGGCATATCCGTCGCTTGACCTAACTGTCACCCCATCAATCACAGTAAGGTCGTCGCAGTTCACGTTGGTGACCGGAATGCCGCAAATCTTCAGAGGATAGGTCTTAACTTTGGTGAAATAGCCGTTGTCGGGATTGGCGTATGCCCCCGACACTTTCTGCGAATCATAGGAAATGGCACCGACAAGCGCCTTGCAGCCATAGAACACATTGATTTCACTGGTGTTGTTCCATGTACGGTTGCAGATGATGGTCTTGAGGTTTTCGCAGTATTCAAACATAGCTTCCAACGATGCAGAGCTTGAAGGTGTGAAACTTGTCAGGTTAAGCTTCACGAGTGAAGAGCAGCCATAGAACATCTGATACATAGACTTCACATTCGAGGTGTTGAACGACGACACATCAACTTTTTTCAGGTTTTTGCAATTATAGAACATGTTGTTCATATACTGCACATTGGAGGTGTTGAACGAGCGGAGGTCGAGCTTGGTCAGCGACTTACATCCCCAGAACATGGAATTCATCCACTGCACTTTGGACGTGTTGAACTTTGAAAGGTCAAGGCTGGTCAGCGACTCACAATGGTCGAACATGGAAGCCATACTGGTCACATTGGAGGTGTTCAGGTAGTTCAACCCTGTTATGCTTGTTAAGTTTTTACATAAATAGAACCATTTCCCGCAATTTTCCGGCCGTGCGTCAGCAAAACTGGAACTGAACACCACTTTTTCAATTTTATCATTATAATTCAGCCAGCCAGGGTCATTTGAATCCAAATTAGCACCCTTCCATTTGGAATAGTTAAGATTATTATATTCTGTTGTTGTCAGCATCGTGAATGTCAACACTTTGGTACTTGAGTTGTAGTATGCCACCGGCTCTTTGGTCTGTGACTTCACAGAAACAGAGAAGCAAAACATAATGCCAAGCAACAAGAAAAAGGACTGTGAACTTTTGAATAAATATTTTTTCATAATGTTTTTGGATTTATTGAATATATTACGAATGTATAGTTTTAATATTTCAGGACATACATAAAGAAGGTCCTTACTGGACTGAAATCGGGCGGACATTCTGCCCCACACAAGGAACATTGACATTAACGGTCACAGCAGAGCCATTTGAGACGATAGTATAGTCGGCCCATTGATTGCCTTGAGTAGAGGTCCACAAGTAGCAATTTTCACCAATATTCTTCTTCTCAGTGCCGTCAACGTACCCTCCGGCAGGAAGGAAGATGGAGTTTCCGTTATTAGCGGTGACCTTGATTCCGTTGATGCCGTTGAGTGTGGTCTTCTGGTACGATTTCACATTACCAGTGAGCTTGAGAGCATGCGAATAAGTAGGCATACGCCAGTTGCCCTGCCAATTCATGAAAGCCACATCGTAATTCGTGGCACAAATGTCGCCAAGCAACATGGGCATATTCATATTCCAATCATAAAGTGCGTATGTGCTATAGTTGTAAATGCTCTTCTCCGCTTTCTCGCCCCATGCATAATAGCCTCCGTACTCCCATGGTGAGGAAGCGCCCACGTTGCAGCACGACCACTTGCCGCCGTCACCCATATCGATGACATGCGGATGGTAAATGTCGGGGCAGAATCCTGCCTCAGTGGCAGGGTCTGTAGGAACCGGATGTGGAGGAGGGTCAGCACCTGCCATCACGTTGATAATTGCCACAACATCGGATATGTCCGTCTTGGTGTCGAAGTTCACGTCGGAGGTTGATTCGTATGTTTCGTCGCCAGCCATCGTATTGATGACTGCTACCACATCGGAGATATTCACTTCGCCGTCCTCATTCACGTCGCAAGGGTTATAGTATTCAATAACGACACCTATGCCTTTTGAAAGCTGATTATTGTAATATACACAATTGTTTTTGAAAGTTGCCCTAAACGGTTCTGTAATCCAAATATTCTTTCCGAGAGTTAGATTCCTGACCGGACCGAAATCACAGTTGGTGCCCTCCGCATAAATCCAGGAATTACCTGTGACAGACATTTCACCATAATATCCAACCATCATCATTCCCCCGTTTTTGTAAGTATAACTGTCGGTGCTGACAGCGTAGGTGCCTAAGACAAACAAGTTTCCGTCATCCACAATCAGATTGCCGCTCTGTGTCCGCAACAGAATGCCCTTGCTCGTTTTATTCTTCTCAGAGCCCACATACAACACACCTCCGCCAGGACAAGTGACCGTTGTAGGCTCCTCTATGAGGAAAGCAGCCTCGCCACCGCCATAAAGTCCACAGCCTTTATCTCCTTCAACACTGACTTTCAGGTTTTTACGCTTATTACACAAGGCTATCCCATCCGATTCCACTGTCGCACCGTTCATCTTCAGCGTGTTAGTATCCCAATCAAAGCGCAAGTAGCCGTCCTCGGCTATTTTAACACCATTGATAACGCTAAGGTCGTCACTGTTAATGCTTGTCACCTCCTCGCCAGCGATGAAGACGCCGGAAAATGAAACTGGAGCACCAATGATGACTTCCGACTTCACAATCTCGCCATTCAGGCGGACTGCGTTGTCCGTGAACTTGGCTCCAGCAGGCTGCTGAACATCCTCTGTGATGTACGAACTGCTGAAGTTGCAAATACTACCATTTGTGCCTTCCGCAACAACCCTATGATCATAGTCGTAGCCGAAGATGCTTATCTTTCCGTCACCCACGCCTGAAGTAGAGCCACATATTCCATATGTGCCCCTTGCCGTGACAGACACGCTGAACAGAGTCAGGTTTTTGTGAGCCACAATCGCAGGAACTTCGTACCCGCCATACAACTCACCATACCGCATCGACCTTCCAATGATGTTCAGTTGACCATCGCCATAAATCTGAGTGTCATTATACAGGTCTATCACCGCCATGCCTGATGTGCCTGAACTGGTTCTGACGGTAGATGTGCCTTCCTCCACGTTGATGTTGAACCTGGTAATGGCCCCTAACTGAAACTTAATGGCAGTTTTTCCTGTAGACGTTATGACTGCCGAATTTAGATTCAGTGTGAATTCATCTGGGTCGTACGTCACATATCCGTTGGGGTCTCTTAGCCCCACACCTTCAATCAAGGTCAGGTCACCGCAGTTGAGGTTGTTAACAGTCACCCCGCAGATTGTCAGGGGGTAAGTCTTATACGATGAGAAATAGCCGGAATTAGGGTTGGCGTATGTACAGTTTGCCTTCTTATCATCGTATTTAATGGCACCGACGAGTGAAAAACAATTATAGA